>Ga0080004_1178206_pt1 | contig 64660 bp, 60 predicted proteins | sample WasSprMetagenome_FD_69207 | JGI IMG/M metagenome (GOLD analysis project Ga0080004, IMG submission 69207) | Sulfidic aquatic microbial communities from Washburn Spring, Yellowstone National Park, USA - WS (SPADES assembly) (version 2) | ecosystem: Environmental > Aquatic > Thermal springs > Hot...
GCCTAGCCCCCGGGCCCCCTTCCCTGGGAGGGAAGGGGGAAAATTTGGCGGGGTTCTCGGCCGGGGGAGAGGTTAACACCCAAAACGCTGGCGAACCCTCAGCCAACGAGGGCGGGCAAAGGGGGTGGAGGGGGCGCAGCCCCCTCCCAGGGGGTTTGGGGGATGTGCCCCCAAAATTTTCAAATAAGGGGCGAGCAGCCAACTCTTGCCACCCCGCTACGAGTGGGGCCCAAAACGCCGGCAAACCCTCAGCCAACGAGGGTGGGAAAAATGGGGGTCTAGGGGGGCGAAGCCCCCATGGCGGGGGGTTGGGGGTGTGCCCCCCTGACCTAAAACCACGCCACGAGGATGCACCATTCAAGGGGCGCGGGCTAAGGTTAAACCCCAAATCCTCCCAGCTTGGGCTTGCTTGAGGGCAAACCCGCATTCCTCAAGAGTTGCACCGGTAGTGCAGACATCGTCCACCAAAATTAAATCTTTCCCGGCCACCTTCAGCGGGTCTGCCCGGAATGCCCCCTTCACGTTCTCCTTCCTCTCCAAAGCGCTAAGCCCAACTTGCGAGCGAGTGTAGCGGATGCGTTCAAGGGCCCCGTTAAGCAAAGGGATGCCCAGTTTTTTGCTCAGATTTTCGGCAAGCAAAGCCGCTTGGTTGTACCCCCTCTCACGCAGACGCTGAGGATGAAGAGGAACCGGTACTATGGCCTCAGCTTTTAAATCGCTGTGGGAGAGCCGGGAAGCCATAAGTTCAGCCAAGGGAGAAGCTAAAGCCGTCCTCCCCCGATACTTAAGCAGGTGAACGGCTTCTTGGATTGGCCCTTCAAAGTAAGCCACGGAGATAATCCCTTCCAAAGCGTGCAGTTCGTTGGCACAAGAGGGGCATGTTCCCCAATACGGCAACGGTTTACCACAGAAAAGGCAATAGGGCTCTTCCAGGAACCGAATGGCCTTCACGCAGTTATCACAAAGCCACTTTCCCCATGAGCCACACCCTACGCACCTTGGGGGGAAGAGCAGGTCCAAGAATGCTTCCAAAAGCCAATGCATTTCAGAAGCCAAATACTCCTCTAATCGCAACAGAGTTTTTGAGAATGATGAGGGCAGGGCCAAGAAGGACAACGAAAATTGAGGGGAAAACGAAGAAGATCAACACTACAATCATCTTGATAGGGGCTTGTCGAGCCAGCTCTTCGGCTCTCTGGCGGCGACGGATACGCATATAGTTGGATTGAACTCTCATGACGTTAGCTATGCTGGAGCCCATTTCCTCGGCCTGGATTATGGAAGCCACAAAACCGGTAAACTCAGGCAAATCAACCCTGGCCGCCATGTCTCGTAAGGCTGCATGCCTTGGCCTCCCATACCTAACCTCACCTAAGAACCGGGCAAATTCTTTAGCCAGAGCGTTGTCCCACTTCTCCACCACTCTGGCCAAGGCTAAGTCAAAACCGAGGCCTGCTTCAACGCTTACGGTTATCAAGTCCATAGCATCAGGCAATGATTTCAGGATTTCCTTCTTCCGGGCACTAATCTTCTGGCCAAGCCATATAGAGGGGAGGGTAAAGCCGAGGAAACCCATAAGTAGAGCAAAGCCCAAGCCTTTAGCCGTTGCTACTTTGGCCACGCTTGTGAGTAAGAAGCCTGCAACTCCAAGGATAACTCCAGCCAAAACCCTGAAGCCCATGAACTCCGTAGCAGTCCAGTTATAGGGATTACCGGCCTTTTCCAGCTTGTTGGCCGTATCCTTAAGCAAGGATTGGGGGGTAAAGCGTGTGACGGCTTGGGCCAAGCTACGTAATAGAGGCTTTACTACGCGCTCGCTAAAAGGCTGGGAAAGCTCTATCTCTTCCAGAGTTAGGGGCCTCGCTCCATATTCCTCCAGACGCTCCTGGATTGTAGCCGTAGTGGCGGACATGGAGTAAAGGCCCAAGAAGAAGATTAGCACCCCAATGCTTATGCCCAAAGCCACCAAGATAGGCAAAAAGTTGGCCATCGCCCCCTCCTAAACTTCTATCTGGGTCACTTTCCTTATTAAGAAGAAACCAATGGCCATTATGAAAACGCCAACCCCGATTAGTATAAGCCCGCAGGGGTCGGTGAAAAGGTTGGAGATGTAGGGCCTGTTTATGAGGTAGATTATGAGGGCAAGCCCGAACGGCAAGAAGCCTATGATGTAACCGGTAAGCCTTTGCTGAGCGGTGAGAGCTTTTATTTCCCCTAAAATCCTCACCCTCTCCCGTATGGTCTCGTTTATGGTGTCAAGGATGTCGGCCAAGTTCCCACCTACCTCGTGCTGGATAATTACGGCCGTAACCATAAGGTCAAGGTCCTCACTCTTAACCCTCCTGACCATATTGTTGAGGGCTTGCGGGATTGAAAGCCCAATCCCTACCTCGTATACTACCCGGCCGAATTCTTCCGAGATAGGGGGAGGCATTTCCCGAGCTACGTTCTCCATAGCTTGAAGGAGACTGTTGCCGGCGCGCATGGAGTTTGCTATAAAGGTTATGGCATCGGCCAACTGATTGTTGAAGGCTTTGAGGCGCCTCTGCTGGGCTGTTCTAACGTAAAGGCGGGGGAGGAAAAACCCAACCACAGCTCCAGCAAGTCCCATGACTGGAGAACGGTAGTAAAGGAGGTAAGCCAAAAACCCAACCCCCAAGGTGCTTAAAAGGGTGAAAGCCAAGAACTCGGATACGGTTAATTTGAGGTTAGCGCTTGCCAGCTCGCGGGCAATCCCCTCGCCGAAGGATGTGCGTCGCAATACTCCATCAAGCCCGCTTATAACCGGCCTTTCTGGCCTTTTGGCTTGAGCTGGCCTCTGGACAACCTCACGCGCTGCGAAACGATCCAACCTCTCCTCTATGGCCCTGGCCGGAGCCGAAACCATCTGGGCCAGCCCCCAGAAGATTAAGATTATCCCCAAACTCAGGGAAAAGGCTGCGGCAAGCGCCAAGCCCATCCTTTTACCTCCTTACCCCAACCTTAATCCCGAATATGTCCGGAGGGAGGTAAATCCCAGCGGCCTCAATCTTCTCCATGAACTTTGGCCTTATGCCTGTGGGCCTGAGCCTTCCCACTATCTTGCCGTCCTCTATGCCCGTTTGTTCAAAGACGAAAATGTCCTGCAGAACTATAGTATCACCTTCCATCCCCTGGACTTCGGTTATCTGGACCACTTTACGGGAGCCATCCCGCAGCCTTTCCATGTGGACTATCAGGTCCAGGGCCGAAGCTATCTGCTGGCGTATAGCTTTTATGGGAATTTCAATCCCGGCCATGAGGACCATGGTTTCAAGGCGGGATAGGGCATCCCTTGGGGAGTTAGCGTGGAGGGTGGTAAGGGAGCCATCGTGGCCAGTGTTCATGGCTTGGAGCATGTCCAAGGCCTCGCCTCCGCGTACCTCTCCGACGATTATCCTATCTGGCCTCATCCTGAGGGCGTTTATGACCAAATCCCGCATCGTAACCTCGCCCTTGCCTTCAATGTTGGGTGGGCGGGTCTCCAAAGTTACCACATGCTCCTGGCGAAGCTGGAGCTCGGCCGCGTTTTCTATGGTGATGATGCGCTCATCGTTGGGGATGAAGCCCGAAAGCACGTTGAGCAAAGTAGTCTTTCCGGAGCCAGTTCCTCCCGATATCACGATGTTGAGCCGGGCGATAATGCAAGCCTTGAGGAACTCTACCGCTTCAGGAGTTATTGTTCCGATTTCAATGAGCTTTTCCACTGTAAACGGGATTTTAGCGAATTTCCGGATGGTAAGCACCGGCCCGACAAGGGAGAGAGGAGGGATTATGACGTTTACGCGTGAGCCATCGGGTAGGCGAGCGTCCATATAGGGACTGCTTTCATCTACCCTCCTCCCCAGAGGGGCCAAAATTCGGTCTATTATCCGCATAAGATGCTCACTGTCCCTAAAGGTTATGTTCGTCTTCTCAATCTTTCCGTTCCGTTCAATGTAAACCTTGTAAGGGCCATTAACCATAATCTCGTTTATGGTGTCGTCGTTGAGCAAAGGCTGGATTGGCCCATACCCCAAAATCTCATCCAAAAGCTGGTTGAAGATTCGGTCTCGCTCAAGTCGGCTCAGGAATATGTGCTCCTCAGTCAAGACATCGTTCAAGATTTTATCAACTTTCGCCCGCACTTCGGCTTCGTTGATTTCAGGCTTGGTTAGGTCTACTTCTGAAAGCAGCTTTTCTTGCACTTTGCGGAAAATCAGGGAGAATTTATCGGCTTCAACCGGCGGCCGGACGAGCTTTTTGGCCTCTGTTGGCTTTTCTTGTTCTATGCGCTCAATCCGCTTAAGTAGCGACATAGCCTCCTCCTTTCTGCTGGATTTTGCCTGCTAACCTTGAAATCCCTTCCGAGAAAGCTGAACCCCTTTCGGTGGAGTAAATCGGTACGCCCCGGTTAACCGAAAGGAGAATTCTTGCTTCATCGTTGGGGAGGATAACTTCAATCGGATGCTTCAGGCTGGCTTGGATGTCCTTAGCGCTTATGCCACTGCGCCTATCGTCTTTGTTGAGGACGAGGAGGACGTTGTTGGTTGGATATTTGAGGACTTCCAGGACTTGGAAGAAAAGCTTTGCCCCTTTTATAGCCGTAAGCTCCGGGGTCGTGATGAGCAGGATGAAATCGCTTTCCTCCAAAGCCGTAATGGTTAAATCGTTAAGGAAACTTGTGCAGTCCACAATGACATAGTCAAAGGCACCTTTGAGGACGGCCAAGACCTTTTTGACAAGTTCAGGGGTTACAAAATCGGCCAATTCAGGGCGAGGAGGGGCCAAGAGGACTTTAACCCCTGAAGGGTGAGCAAGCATTGCACCGGTCACCGTTTCTTCGTCCAGAGTGATGTTTTCAGATACAAGGTCGGCAATGTGGCGGCGAGGCTGCAGGTTAAAGATTACATCCTGGCTTCCGAATTGGAGGTTTAGGTCCACAAGGGCCACGCGTGAGCTTCCGCCTGAGCTTAGAGCAACCGCCAAGTTAGCAGCTATGGTGCTGGTCCCTACCCCTCCTTTGGGGCTGAAAGCAGAGATGATTTTGCCCTCCTTTCTCGGTTTCTCCTTTTCCACCATCGCTGGTTGCTTGACCGGGGCAACTACTTGGCGGGTCTTCCCCAGCTCATAAACTCGCCTTATGGCCGATATAAGCTCATCGCTGGAGAAGGGTTTTATCAGGAACTCGCGGGCACCTGCCAACATAGCGCGGCGCATGTAGGCAGGCTCACCCTGCACTGAAATCATTATTACCTGCGCTTCCGGCACTTCGCGGGAGACGATTTCGGTAGCCGTTATCCCATCAATCCCCGGGAGGTTTATGTCCATGAGGACTATGTCAGGCCGGAGTTTGCGGGCCAGTTCTATCCCTTCCTCTCCTGTCGCAGCCATGCCCACTATCTCTATATCCGGCTCAAGGGAAAGGAGCTTCCGCAGGTTATCCCGGGTTTGCGGTATGTCATCAACTATAAGGACCTTTATGCTCATCTCACCTGCTCTCCGGTTCTGTATTTATAGGTCTGGTCCAGCTTGGGTGGGATTGGGATGTTGAAGCGACGGAGGATGTATTCAATAGTAACGGCTTCGGTGGAAACAACGCTTTTATCATCAGGGTTGCGGAGGGCTAAATCCACAATCGCCCCAATCTCCCTCAGATACTTGAGGACGAGGGCGTCCTGCTGAGAAAGAAGCAGGGTTACGTAGCTATAAGAGACTGGTTGGGGCGTTGGCTGGGCTTGAGCTTCGGCAGAAGTAGTGCCCCCCTCTGTCGTAGGAGGGGTTACGGTCCTCAGGCCTACGTTCAGGACCTGGGCATTCTGGATGGTCAATTGGGTAACGTGCCTTGGAATCTGTTCCCCGGTAAAACCTTCAGGGCACGGGGTCTGGCATTGAGTTTCCCTCTGCACATCCACGAAGTCAATTCCGACCAATACATCTACGTAGTCCCCAGGCTGTATGGAGTAAGCTACGGAAGAAAGTTCATCCACTTTAATTGTGAAGGCGACTTTGCCAGGCGGTATTAGGGATATGGGCTTTTCTTGGAGGATTTTCTCCTTAGTGGTGAGCATGCCTGTGGTTATGATATCCCCGCGGTAAATGTCCACAGCCGCCACTTTTCCCCTGATTTTTTCCGGGGAAGAGATGGCATCGGCTGGGACTTCATTAATGGGCTTGTCCATAATGGTAACGGCATCGGGGACGATAGGTGTACCTGCGGGCAAATCTTGGACGGCTACGATAACTTTGCGGGTTTGGACTTGGGCCGGCTGTTGACCTTGCCGGCTCATTAGGAAAAATACCAGGCATCCTGAGCCTAAGGCTAAGAGTATTCCGATTATCAGCAGAAGTCTTCCCCTCATTAGTTTGACCTCCTGACGAAGTGACGAAGCCTGTTTATGGCCATAGCCAGAATCCCGAAGGCAAGGCCTACAGCTATTGTCAACCAGGCATTGCCTGTCTTAGGTAAAACCTGAGCTCTTCCGGGAATGGGTGTCGGGGTCGGCCTCATGCTTCTAACCTTTAGGCTTACCCTCACAGTACTTTTACCGTCCAGAAAGACCTTAGTTTCCCCTTCCACCACTGTAAACCCGGACAAAGCGAGTTCTCCCACGCCGTAGCAGAGGCCGTAAAACCTGAACACTCCATCGGAGCTGGTAGCCGTTTGAGCCTTCCACCCATCCCCTTTTAATTCTACCACAATTCCCTGAATTGGTGCACCTGTTTGGGCATCTTGGACATTACCTTCAACGGCGGCAAGGCAAAGAGGCCCCGGCATAGGGGTAGCAGTGGGGGCAGGAACTGGCGTAGAAGTAGGAGTGAAGGTAGGGGTAAAAGGAGGGGTGGGGGTGAAAGTAGCCGTAGGAAGAGGGGGAGGAGGTGGGAATTGGAAAAGCCAAAAAATATAAAGGCTAAGCGCCAGCCACAATTTAAGCATTGTTAACCCCCTTGCGAATTCGCTATCTTTATTTTAGCACCTCAAAGGCCACAGGGCAAGAAAGGCATGGGTGTGCCCCAATTTCCATGGCTTTTCATGCCAACTTTCAGGAAGTGGAAGGGCTATGTGGAATGTGTTCTCACTTTTTACGCTAACATTCAATTTGTTGAACCGCTAAGGACGCAAAGTTTTAATTTCCTCGTGATTTTTGCCTCCTTGCCGTTGGGAGATATTCCCAGCCCCCTGTGCAACTTCAAGCCCACTCATTTGGCAGATTAGTTTTTAGTGCCTATAATGATGGTGGTCGTGAAAACTTTCCGGCTTCAGGAGGCGAGATGCCAAATCGTCCTAATATTCGCCACTTGGCTTTCTTTACTGGGCTCTTCCTCTTTGCCCTTTACCTCTGGGTTTACAGGGGGACGGGTTACGGCACGGATAGCTGGTTTTTTGCGGAAGAGATGGGGCGAATTTTGCGAGAGGGATTTCAAGGCCTCAAGGGCTATTTTTATTACTTGGCTTTTTACGCAACCGGCATCCCAATAGTGGCGCTAAGCCAGGTTGTAAACAGCTTTGGCACGCTCCAAGCGCTCACTTTCATAATCTGCCTTTCAACGGCTGTAAACGGCGTTCTCATTTTGCTCTTGCTTTACGAATTAGGCTATGGTGAAACCATTTCCGCCACTGTGGCTATAGTCTATGGCCTCGCTACACAAGCTTGGCCGTATAGCGGATATTTATTTAGAGAGCCCTTAGCTGCGACCGGACTTCTCCTGGCTATGTTAATGGCCATCCGATATGCACGAAGGGGAGGATGGCGCAACCTTCTGGCAAGTTTCATTTCTTTTGCCTTTGCTTGTTTAGCAAAGCGCACTGTTTTGTTCCTTTTATTGCTCTATGCCCCTTATTGCGGTTATGCCCTCTTGAAGCGGAAAGGGCCCCAATTTTTCTGGCAATGGTGGGGGCGCCTTAACTTTTTTATCCGGATTATTGCGGCAGTAGGAGGCTTCTTAGCGCTTGCGGTGGGTTTTCATTTTCTCCTGAAGATATCAATACCTTTCCCACGCAGTATCACCGAGCTTATGCCCGATTTGCGGGATTTAATAGGACCTTTTGTAAGTCCAGGGTGGGGCTTGTTTTTCTTTAACCCCGTTTTCCTCCTGATTTTGCCCGGAATTCCGATGTTCTTGGGCTGGACAAGCGTGGAAGGGGCTTTCGCTTTCGGAAGCGGGCTGGCGTATGCATTCGCCTCCTCAAAGCACCCTATTTGGTGGGGGACATGGAATTGGGGCCCAAGGCAGTTAAACCCTGTCCTCCCCCTGCTGCTGTTACCACTGGGGGAGACAATTCGGGTTTATGGTGACAAAAAATTTTTCAGGGTTTGCTTCGGTCTCCTGGTTACTGTAAGCGCAATGCTGGCTTTTGCCCAATGCTTGGTCCCTTATCCCTTTTACGAGCAGGCTTTCTTGGCCGGAATAAGCGAAAGGGAATTTATCTGGAACTTCCGGACTTCCCCACCTTTAAATCAATGGCGTTTCCTTCGCCTCAACGCTTTTGGGGTTGCGTGGGGAGGGCCCGAAGGGTTCAATTACGGCCTGCTGGCGGTTTCAACCGCTTTTGCGCTCCTATGTGGAATTCTATTGCTGAAAAGCTACCGAAATCCCGGCCCTATTCCTAACTATTACTTTGTTCTTGCCCCTTTGTCTGCTTGCCTTATAATCGCGTTTGCCCTCCATACATCGTATCGGGATAGCGATTACGGGGGGAAAAGCGGGTTCCCAGAAGCTGCTCTTATCCTCAGGAAGGAAAAGCGCCCCGAAGATAAGCTCATCATTTACATGTGGGGGGAACCCCCTTGGCTCTATATACCCCGCATGGCAATGGTTAATTACTGCAAGGGCGAATGCCCCCCTTACATAGTGCTCATAAAAGACCAGTTCATTGATGGCAAGCCCGATTGGGCAAACACACTCTACAACCTCCTGGAAGGGGCGGGGAGGGTTTGGGTGATAATGCAAGGACTCTCGGAATCAGCTCCGGAAAGGCCCGTTGAATTTGCTTTGGCCGAGAATTTCTACTATGCCGAAACAAAATGGCCAGGGCCTTCGGTCCGGCTGGTCAGGTTTGATGCTGCTAAGGGCGCTCCATTGAAAGCGGGCGAAGCTCCTCCTTTTGAGGGGCTTGATAGTTTAACGTTGCCGCGCTTCCAAGTCATCGGCTTACCGGATAAAGCAAGCTTTTATGTAGAATTGAATTGGCACACAGAGGCGGCCGAGCTTCCCCCTTTAAATGTATCCATCCAGCTTCTCAATCAAAGCGGCCAGCTCATTTCCCAGCTTGATGCACCTTTGGCTTTGTTAGTTTCTCCGGATAAACTGAAAACAGGTGAATTCACAACTCGCTATGCCCTGGGGGTTCTTCCCGAAGGAGCAGGAGAGCCTTCCAGGCTGATAGCAGTTGTTTACAATCCTGCTACAATGCAAAGGGTGGCCTTTAAAGGGTCGGGTGATTATCTGGAGTTGTGGTCTAAAAGCCAAGGGGAATGATTCATGGATTACCGCTGGGAAGCTGGGCTGTGGGTTGGCTTATCATTAAGCCTTTACGGACTTGGGGTTAATTACCTTGCCCCTTTGTGGGCAGCCAGGAAGCCGCAGAGGCCTTGGGCCGAAGGGCTTGAGGAGGCCGCTCTTGGGATTTATTTCCTCGGAATCCCGGCCTTTGCCCTCCTAAGAGGAGCTATCTTACCCCGTTTCATGGGCTTTACTCACCTTGATTGGCTCGGAGGGATTGGGCCCTCAGTCCAGGCAGCTCTGTTCTTTGCCCTGCTCTTTTCCGCCGTTATGCTCCTCTGTCGCCGAGCTCGCTCGGAGGTAGGAGCTAATCACTCAGCTTTGCTTGGCTTCAAACAGGCCATTTACTTCCAAACCCATTGGGCCCTTTACCGGGCCTTTGCTATACCCCTCTTGGGTTTGGCCAGCGGAACTTTGGCAGGGCTGGTCCTGGCCATCAGCGAGTTGTTTCTCTCCCTGCGGGAGAGGCCAGACCCCTCCACTATCTTCCGCCTCGGGGGTTTGGCAGTGGCAACGGGGGTTATTTTCCTTTACTCCCGCAATTTTCTCTACTGCCTTGCGTTCCACTGGCTCTTGCAAGAATTGATGGCGAGGATTAAGAGGTGATTTCTTTCGCTATCGTTTTTAGCGTTGCTTTCCTTACATCCCTACTCTTGACCCCGGTCACCATACCCCTCGGTTTCAAGTGGGGAGCTGTAGATATGCCGGGGGGAAGGAGGGTTCACAAAGGGGTAAAATCACGCTTGGGCGGAATAGCCCTTTTCACTTCCTTTACGCTTGCCGTAACCCTTACGCTCCTCTTACCTCCATCCATAACTCCGCCCCGCAACGACCCCAAGGAGCTCACCAGGCTCACAGGAGTGCTTCTCGGCTCGCTTTTCATGTTTGGGGTAGGGCTACTGGACGATAAATTTGACCTCAAGCCTCTTTTCCACCTTCTGAGCCAGCTCGTAGCCTCTCTAATCGCCATTGCCTTCCTGGTTTTCATTGAGAGGGTCATGAACCCTTTCACTGATCGGCTGGTGATTTTCCCGTTCCCTTTGGTGGTGGCCTTCACCATTTTCTGGATTTCGGGGATGATAAACACAGTGAATTTTCTGGACGGGCTTGACGGACTCGCCGCCGGGGTCGGAGCAATAACTGCGGCTGTTCTAACACTGCATATGTGGAGGGAGGGGCAACTGAGCGTGGTGCCTCTGCCCTTGGCTCTTCTGGGTTCAACCCTGGGGTTTTTGCCTTTCAATTTTCACCCTGCTAAGGTCTTCATGGGAAGCTGCGGCGCCTTCTTCTTAGGCTATGCCCTGGGGACTTTGTCCATAGTGGCTGGGGCTAAGGTCGCCACAATCCTCTTAGTGATGGGTGTTCCCATAATGGACGTGGCCTGGATTATTTTCCAGAGGGTTCGCTTCCGCAGCTCAATCTTCCAAGCCGATAGGCGCCACCTCCACCACCGCTTGCACGACCTCGGCTTCTCCCAGAGGCAAGTGGTCCTGGCCTATTACGGGGTGAGCTTGTTCTTCGGAATCTTGGTCTTCGTCCTGCCAACTCGCCTCTACAAGCTATTGGCCATCCTTCTCCTTTGGCTACTTACCTCAATTGTGCTTTGGCTCCTAACTCTGAAGGGGGAGCAGAAGCCATGATTGGCTTCATAGTCATGGTGGCAAGGAAGGGGGAAGGGAGGATAAGCGAGCTCCTCTCCGAGGCCCGCTTGGCAGCAGCTATTGATGCAGTGGAGAAGGCAAAGAAGGTCGGCTGCTTTGACCCCATAATCGTAGCCACGAATTGGCCGGAGGCGGCGAAGGCTTTCCGGGAAATGGGGGCAGTAGTGGACCTGGACCAAGGGGATTTTCATTTCGGGGGAAGGCTGCTTGCGCTCGTCTCAAAGTATAAGCTTGGCAAAGTCTTTTACACCGGAGCCGCTTCTATCCCGCTGCTTCCCCCCTCGTTTTTAGCCCAGATTGCCTCTTTCTTGGAAGGCGATGGCGTTTTAGTGGCCAATAACCTCTTTTCCAGCGATTGGGTCGGCTTTTCCCCGGCCGAAGCTTTGGGGAAAATCGTCCCGCCTTCTTCCGACAACGATTTGGCCTGGAGGCTCTGGGATGAGGCTGGCCTTAGGCCGATAATCCCTCCCCATTCTACGGCCACAACTTTTGACATAGACACGCCTTCCGACCTCCTAATCCTCAAAGCTTATCCGGGGCTTGAGGGGAAGCTTGCCTCCTTTGTGGAGAAGTTGCCGCTTGGTGCCGAAGTGGTCTGGAAAATTGCTAAAGTCCTCAAGGATGAGGATGCCTTCATTCTGGCTGCAGGGAGGGTTCCGAGCTACGCTTGGGAAAAGCTGGAGAGGGAAGCCTTATGCCGAACGAGGGTGATTAGCGAAGAGCGAGGTATGCGTTCCAGCGGGAGGCTGGCCAGAGGAGAAGTCCGCTCCCTCTTAGGCTACCTTGTAGAAGCCTTAGGGCCGGAGGGGTTCTTCCGAAGGGCAGCGGAAATGGCTAAGGCGGCAATCATTGATACGAGAGTCCTTATGGCCCACCGGGGGATATGGCCACCGGACGAGGAAAGGTTCGCTTCGGATTTGATGGTTCCAGAGGAAATTTCGGACCCGTGGCTCAGGGATTTCACCCGAGCGGCTAAGGAGGCTCCAATCCCAGTCCTCTTGGGCGGCCATTCCTTGGTCTGCGGCGGAATCATGGCCCTCGTGGACATAGCTCGCCATCAGGGGCTAAAGGGGAGGAGGACGGAGTCTTTCCCCTGGGATGTAGGCAGTCTGAGCAATCCCTCAGGAGAGGACTTGTAAAGGCCGATCTCAAGGAAATATTGGCCGGGTCTGAGCTCCGAGGGCAAAGGAATTTCATGCACATCAACTACAAATTCGCCGGGAAGCCAGGAAGTGGTTGGAGCATTCCCTCCATCGGGAGGAGAATCGTGGCCGGTTAAGTAACGGCCTCCTTCGTCCAAAAGGTGGGTGAAGACGGTATAAGAATCGGGGATTCGCTCCCGACATTCCCAGAGCAAGGTTAACTTAAGCTTATCGCCTTCGCGGGCGATTTCGTAGCCTCTGAGGGCAATCCCCCGGCCGAAGAGGATTTCCAATCGGTTGGCAATGGGCGGTGGGGAAAAGAAGCGAGGCCTTCCTTTGATTGAGATTTCCCCAGGGACTGCTTCGCCGTTCAAGGCAAGTTTGTATTTTCCGGGGGGAATCTCCGGAGGTATGGGCAGCTCAACCCATTCCCACCAAGCTTCGCCCTCCACTTCTGCTTTGCCCGATAAGCTCACTTTCCATGTAGTGGCGATTTTGCCGCTTTCGTCAAGCAGGGAAAACTCAATAGGGGCAGGGATGCCAGGCTTCAAGGCCTCCCAATAGCTTTTGAGGAAGAAGGATTGCCCTGGGGCAAGCTCCGGGGGTACCCCTCCGTGCCCAAGGAAGGCTATGTCCCCCAATTCAATCCGGCAGGGGGATTGGACCTGAAGTGCGGAAGATGGGGTGGCTTTTGCAGGCTTTACTACTTCTATCAGCCCTAACTTTAGCTCGGTCCCAGCGGGGTTACCCGCTGAATCCAAAACTGGGAGCCGTTCTCCGGAGTTCTCTTCGTAGACCGCAATTGAAACCCAATACCGGCCTGGAATAGTCCCAAGGGGGACAGGGATTGAGAGGAAGACCCAGGAGCGGTTGACCTCACCCCAAAACGGGGTTCGGAGGTGGCGGTCGTTTAGGAGCCAGCGGTCATCTTGGCTCAGGATGAAGCCTCTTTCATCGCGAAGGTAGCCGGCCACTTTGAGGGTTTCGGCGGTAGGTTGGGCAAGGTGCCAGTAAAGGGCAATCCATACGTTGTGGCCGGGGGCTACAGAAGGCCAATCAGGCGAGAGGGAAACCGGCGCCGGCTCACGCCCTCCCCAATCGGCTTTTTCCAGGATTAAAAGGCCTCCGAACCTGGCCCCAATCTCTTCAGGAGAAGGGGCGAAGGAGAACTGGATTTTCCCCTCCGGAAGCCGATACCGCCAAAGATGGTAGCCGGTAAAGGAAGCTTCCTCCAAAAGTTCGCCATGCTTATCCAGTAGAAGCTTGATTATCCCCCTGGGGTCGGCATCCGATTTGAACCAGTGGACGAGGATAGCCTGCCTTTTCCCTTCGGTAACCTCCGAAAGGGTAGCGGGCAGAGAGTAGGGGTCGGCAAAGAGATAAAAGGCCCTGGCAAAGTTTCCCCGATTGGGGTAAAAGCCGGGCCAATAGAGGTTGAGAGGGAACGGGGCATCGGTAATGATGACATCGGCCGGGGAAGTGTGGGAGTAGAGGTAAGAGGCCAGGGCTCGGGAATCTTCACGGATGAAGGAAGGGGTTCTGGCTTCCTTCCAGAGGCCTGAGACGAAGAGGCCTGTTAGCGCAAGGCCTATTGCCCAGCCAGGCTCCCTCCTCCCCCAAGCCGCAGCACCGACCAAGAGGTAGAGGGCAGGGGAGATGCCAGCGATGTAGCGAGGTTCAAAAGCTCCGCCTTTTTGGAAGAAGGAAATGTAATAGAGGCTGGCAGGTATTATCAGCCAGCTCAGGAGGAAAAGGGCTTGTTCCCATCGCTTTGAGGCAATGATGGCTAAAGCGCCCAAAAGAGAAAGGGGAACGATGATTTGCGGATACACCCCCCAGGCTGCAATAAGCTCCTTTAGGAAGGAAGGCAGACTGGGTATGGTCAAGTTAAGGTTAGCGTAGCCCAGGGTTTGTTGCAAGGCTCTGGGAAGCTGGGGCAGAAAGATGGCTAAAGCCGTGATTAAGGCTGTGAAGGTCAAGGCTAAGCCCTTAAGCCCCTTCTTCACTGACCAAAAAGCGAGGAAGAAAGCCCAGCCGGCCAGAATCCAAAACGCTGAGTAATGGGTCAGTAGGCTCAGGGCAGCGGCAACTCCGAACCCCACGAACTGCCAAGCCTTCTGCTCCCTTGTTCCCTCCCAAAGCATCGCCGCCGCGGCCAAGAGTAAAGCCACCATAGTGGTGTACATCCTGATTTGTTGGGCCTCAGTGACCCAGAAGGGGGCCAAAGAGAAAGCGGCCATGGCCAGGGCTGCCAAGTTTTGGCCCCCAAGCTTGGCCCCAACCCTGAAGAGGAGTGGCAGGCTGAGGATTCCGAAAGCGAGGGAGAGGAAACGCAAGAAGAAGGCGAAGGCTTGGTCGTGAGGGAAACCTTTTTCATCCAGGGTTATGGCCGTTTCAGGGGAAGCCCACCCGCCGAGGCGCATCCAGAAGTGGAGCAGGAAGAAGTAAAGGGGCGGGTGGATATCCAGTTCGCCAGAGCTTGGTATAGCCTTAAGAGGCCTGGAGGCGACGATTATGTTGCGGGCTTCGTCCCACCAGATTGGCTGGGAGGAAAGCCCCCAGAGCCTCAAGGCAAAGCCTATTAGGATTAAGGCAAGAGCGAGCCATTTGCCGTTCATGATTTGTCCCAATCTCTCATTGCGAGGCTTGGAGACTGTTTTGCTTCCCGCCATGGGGGCTTTGCCCCACTGGACCCTCGTTTGCCCACCCCCGTGGGCTGAGGGTTTGCCGGCGTTTAGGGTCCCACTCGCGGGCGGGTTGCTAATGTGGGCAAATCGCCCCCTTCTTAAGGTTCTTGGGGGCACATCCCCCAAACCCCCTGGGAGGGGGCTCCGCCCCCTCCACCCCCGTAGGCTTAGGGTTTGCCAGCGCTCTGGGCCCCACTCGTGGCGGGGTTAACCTCTCCTCCAGAATTTTCCCCTTCCCTCGCAAGGAAGGGGGTCAGGGGGTTAGGTCAGAAAGGCACCCCCCCACGACCCCCTGCCAGGGGGCTCCGCCCCCTGGACCTCTATTGCCCGCCCTCGTTGGCTCAGTTAGACGTTTCAGTATTCTCTCCCTACTATGAAGGAGGCCAATTCTTTCAGGGCTTGCACTGCTTCTGAGTCCAGGCCCAGGCTTTCCAGCTCTTCCAGAGCTTTCCGGTAAAAGCTGAGGGCTTGGTTCTCGGTGAACTCCCTTGCCCCGCAGCGGTTTATGATTTCCAAAGCTTCGGTAACTTCTTTTTCACCCCACTCCGCTCCGGCCAAGAGGGATTGCAAGAAAGGCTCTTTCTCCATGGCGTAGATTATCGGCAGAGTCTTCTTGCGCTGGCGCAAATCGTCAGCGACTGGCTTGCCCGTTACCGCTTCATCGCCCCAAAGCCCTAAGATATCGTCCTGAACTTGGAAGGCCATCCCTAAGCTTTCCCCGAAACGCCTCAAGCGCTCTATTACCCCCCTATCTTCCGTAGCTATGACCGCCCCCATCTGAGCCGAAGCGGCCATTAAAGCCGCAGTCTTTCGCTTTATCATCTCCATGTACTCTTCAAGGCTCACCCTCTCCCTCTTCTCAAAGGCGAGGTCCAGGAATTGGCCTTCCGTCAGCATCAGGCAAGCATCGTTCAGGATTTGGCAGCATTCTTTGAACTTGCTCAGCGGAAGTTCCCCCAAGGCTTTACACGCTAAGATTAGCAAAGCGTCCCCTACGTTTATCGCCAACGCTTCCCCCCACAATTTCCAAACCGTGGGGCGGTGCCGACGGAACGGACTGCGGTCCTGGATGTCATCGTGAACCAGGGAGAAGTTGTGGACAAGCTCTAGAGCAGCGGCAGCGGGTATAGCCTCCCGCCACTCTCCCCCCAAGGCTTCACAGCTCAGAAGGCAGAGGAGAGGACGCAGCCTCTTCCCTGTGGAGGCTACAGCCGGCCTGAGGTTCTCGTCGGCCCACCCCATGTGGTAGCGCATCATGCCATAATGCCGGCTCAGTTCCCCTTCACCTTCCTTCACAATCTCCTGCAGGAACTTCTCTACTTCCGGCAAGTAAACTGCGGCTTTATCCTTCCAGCTCATTTTATCACCTCTATCCCGCCCATATAGGGGCGCAGCACTTCCGGGATGACGATGGAGCCATCCTTCTGCTGGTAGTTTTCCAAAATGGCAATCATAGTTCTGGGGAGGGCAAGCCCGCTCCCGTTCAAAGTATGGACGTAGCGAGGTTTGGCGTCGGGGGCGGGGCGGTAACGGATGTTCGCCCTGCGGGCTTGGAAATCAAGGAAATTGGAGCAAGAGCTTACCTCAAGCCATTCCTTGCACCCAGGCGCCCAAAGCTCAATGTCATACTTTATTGCTGCCGAGAAGCTCAGGTCGCCAGTGCACATCTGGACAACCCGATAGGGTATGTTGAGCCGACGGCAAATGTCCTCCACATCGGCTATGAGCTTTTCCAGCTCTTCGTCGGAGGTATGGGGTTCAACGAACTTCACCAGCTCAACTTTGTCAAATTGGTGGACTCGCTTTATCCCTCGCGTGTCTTTTCCAGCAGCGGCCCTCTCCCGCCGGAAGCAGGCCGAGTAAGCTACATGGTAAATGGGCAGGGAGCCTGGGGGTAAGATTTCATCCCGATAGAGGTTGGTGACCGGCACCTCTGCTGTGGGAATAAGCCAGAGGTCGTCCTCCGCATCGTAGTAGAGGTTGTCGGCAAACTTGGGAAGCTGCGCCGTCCCTATCAAACACTCTCTTCGGACCAAGTAAGGGGGATAAACCTCGGTATAACCGTGCTCGTTTATGTGGACATCCAGCATCCAGTTGATGAGAGCGCGCTGGAGTTTGGCCCCAAGACCTTTGAGGACATAGAAGCGAGAGCCGGAAATCTTCACCCCCCTCTCAAAGTCAATGATTCCAAGCCTCTCACCCAATTCCCAGTGCGGGAGAGGCTCAAAGTCAAACTCCCTCGGCTCACCCCATGTCCGCACTACAACGTTTTCCGTTTCGTCCTTGCCCACGGGGACCTTGGGGTGAGGCATGTTCGGTACCCAGAGAAGGTCTTCATAGAGTTTTTCTTCTACTGTCCTGAGCTTCTCTTCAAGCTCGCTTATCCTTTCCCGGACTTGGCGCATTTCCTCGCTCAGTTCTTGGCGCCTTGCTTCATCTTTTACGGTAGGGATTTCTTTAGAGACGACCTTTCGGCGGTGGCGCAATTCCTCAATCTCTTTTAGGATTTCCCTCCTCTGCCTGTCCAACTCCAGGATTTCGTCAATGGGTGCCTCGGTGTTCAGTTTGACCAAAGCCTCTTTCACTTCATCGGGATGGGCTCTTATGAAATCCAGGTCCAGCATAATCCCACCTCCTTTTGAATTTTTGGCCTTATAGCAAAAAAGCTTCCCGCCCGAAAGGACGAGAAGCTTCACGCCCTCGTGGTGCCACCTTTCTTCGCCATAGCCTTGGCTATGGCCTTTGTGGCCCTTTAACGGGGGCCTTCCGGCACGGCATACTCGGCCCTTTTGGGCCTTTCCTCCTGCAGCTCGGGAGGGGATTCGGCAACCACCGGCCATCGCCTTCTCAGCCCCGGCGACTCTCTGTAGACCGGAACGGCTGCCTACTCTTCTCCGTCATCGCTTTTAAGCTATTAAATTTTATTGCGGCAATCGGCACATAGACCCACAAAGTCTATGTGGATTGATTTGGTTTCAAACCCGTACTTTTTCTCCAGCTCCTCCGCCAGCTTGTCCACAAGCTCGCTTTTGAACTCCTCTATTTTGCCGCATTGAGAGCATATCATGTGGTAATGGGCCGAACCTTCCACCAGCTCGTAGTGGTGGTGCTCCTCATCCAGGTGCAGCTCCCGCACCAGCCCAAGGTCTTTAAGTATGTTCAGGGTCCGGTATACGGTGGAAAGGCTTATGTTAGGGTTTAAGGCCTTGGCCCTCAAGTAAATCTCTTCAGCTGGAAGGTGGCTTTCGCTTTCCTGGATTACTTGGTAAACTAAGGCCCGCTTGGCCGTGAGCCTTTTCCCCTCACTTTTGAGCAAGGCAAGGATTCTATCGGCCTCTTCCTTCCTCATCGCACGCTAACCACTACAATGGCCGTCATCCCCCACCTAACCTGAGGGGTGAAGGCCGTAATCCTCACATACATATTATACCTCGCTTCGCCGGAAGAGGAAGGGACGATGCTTTCAATTTTGCCCGGAAGAGTCAGGTTTGAAAGGGAAGGTATGGTAATCGTCACTTCCTGCCCCTCTTTGACCAGCTTTAGGTCCTCTTGGCTGAGCCCTGTCACCACAACCTTTAGTGCCGAGGCATCCCCCATGGTTATTACGAGGTCGCCGGGGGATACCCCTTCCCCCTCGCTCTTCCACACGTTCCATACGACTCCGCTGAACGGGGCTTTCAACGTAGCCTGCTCCAGCCGGAGGCGTGCCGCTTGAACTTTGAGTTCGGCTATCTTGACTTTGGTTTCGGCCAAAGCGACCTTCTTCTGTTCAACCCCTTCTTTAAGGCTGTTGTAGCGGGTTTGAGCGCCAGAGAGTTTAGCCTCAGCTGCTCTGAGCCGGGCATAGGCAGCCTTAACCTTGGAGCTTGCTATCTCTTTTTGGTCCTCAGATGGGCCCTTTAGGAGGGCTTCGTAGCGGGCTTTGGCCAGCTCATAGTTAAGGGTAGCCTGTTCCAAAGCTACGGCCTGGGGGCTCGCCCCCATCCCTGGCGCCCAAGCCACTTTATCGTATTCGGCCTGAGCTTGACGCATTATAGCTTCGGCTCTATCCATCTCGGCCTTGGCGATGCGTAGCTCCTCCTCGGAGGGGCCGGTCTCAACGATCCTAAGCTCCGCTTGGGCCGCTGCCAATTCGGCTTTGGCTTCTTCTACCAGAGCCCTCGCTTCCTGCAGCTCCAATTCCGCCGAGCTCAATTCGTCGGGGGAAAGCTTGAGGGCTTCCAATTCCAGCCTGGCCTGCTCTAATTCGGCCTCAGCCATTGCCAGCTCTATCCGGAGGAGAGAATCTTCAAGGGAGACGAGCTCTGCCCCTTCTTTAACCTGTTCCCCTTCTTGCACGTAGACCTTCGCTATCCTTCCGGCTATGGGGAAAGAAAGCCTTGCCTCCCTGAGGGGCACGACCTTGCCGCTGAACTTGACAAACCTTGGCACTTCTTCCGGGAGGACCGTCTGCGGAGGCTCGCGGGCGGGCGTCTTGTAAACGTAGAAGGAGTAAACCCCCAAGCCTGAAAGTATTAACAAGGTAACAAGGGAAAGGAGCAGGATTTTCTTCATTTGCCTCCGCCTTCCTGGATTCTTGGCTTCATTATAAGCCATAAGTGCGAAATTACCAAGTGAGGCTGCAAACGGGTGCCCTCACGTCATTGCGAGGCAGCGTAAGCCGCCCGAAAGAGTCTCCTCGCGGGGGTTCGGGCGAAGCGGCGCTTCACCCTTCGGCGGGTATGTCCCATTTCGCCGGGAGCCTTTCCCGGCTGTTGGCTAACCCCCTCGCCTGGCCGTAAACGACCAAGCTAAGCAAACAAGGGACGCTAAAGCGCCCCTTTTTACGCTGCCTAAATGGCCAAGCCGGGGCATCAACCCCTTTGGGCCTTTTATGGCCCTTCCAACGCCCTTCGCCTCTTTAGCCAGGTCGTTTACGGCCACGCCTTTGACAAAGCCGCGGAGAGATGGTATCATTACACTTGAAAAGCTCAACGGTGAGGGACGGAAAAAGAGGCCTTGGGTTTCCGTCCCTCAATTTTTTGCGGGAGTCAAACTATGAACCGATTTTTCCTGGCATTTCTTGCTCTATGCCTGGCTACGGCAGCCTGCTTCACCCGTTCCCCTTCATTCACCCCTGAACCTTCTCCTACCCTCCGCCCAACCTTTACCACTACCTCTGCACCTCTACCGCTCACCCCAACGCTTGCTTCACCCATCCCAACCCCTCCTGGCCCTCCCCCACTGGAGCTTGCCGATTGGCCCCCTCTGGAACTCAAGGATTGGCCTCGCCCACAAGATGATAACGGTAGAGGAGTCCACTTCCTGGCTCAGCCCTATTTTACCGATGAGGAGCTGGATTTAAACGTAGCCAGGGTTAAAGAGCTCGGCCTAAAGTGGTGCGTGGTCCACTACGGGGATGAAATACAGTTGGAAAGGGCCGCTCGCCACTTCAAAGAAGCTGGAATAACCGTGGTCTGGAGGAAAATGCTCAGGCCCTATGAGCGATACTACGATTGGGGGAGAGACATAAAAATCCTCCTGAGCCTGGGCATGCCTCCCTACATGCAGATTTACAACGAGCCAAGCCTGCCAGCCGAGTGGGACAATAGGCCTATTGATGAGCAGCTCTTCTTGGAGAACTTCCTCCAGGCGGCAAGGGATGTATACAACAGCGGAGGATTCGTAGGCCTGCAATTCGTGAACAAGGACTGGCTAAGAGATGCCCTCAGAGCTATCAAAGCCCGAAAAGGGGACAAAATCTTCTCCAGGGTGTTCTTCGTTGCCCACTCCTATGCCCTGAACCATCCCCCAAACTACACCGAAGACGAGAACGGCATCCTGGGCTTCATGAGCTTTGTGGAGGTATTCCGGGAAGAAATCGGGTTCATACCCCCGGTGATTATCGGAGAAGGGGGGTGGAAAATAGGCTCGGATGAAGACAAGCGCTTTCCCCCCATAGATGAGGTTAAGCACAGGGATTACCACTTAGAAGTCTACAACTGGTTCTGCACCGGGAAACTTTCGGATGGCCGGCCCCTGCCTGATTTCCTCTTTGCCTTTTGTCCTTGGCTCCTTTCGGCCAAGCTTGACGATAGGGCATGGTTTGATAGCTTCGCTGGAGACCGCACCTTGCTCATTGAGGCCCTGAAAAGCATGCCACCTTGCCGGAGGAAATTTTCATGGGAGAAGTGATACGCTTCACTTGGCTTGAGACCCCTCTGGGATGGATGGCCATAGCATTTTCCGAATCAGGCCTGGTGGGGAGCACTTTGCCTCGCCCATCCCAAGGGGAGGCTGTGAGCCAAATTTTGGCCCTCTGGCCTCAGGCCTCCCCGGCCGAAGAAGCCATCCAGCCTGTTAAGGAACACCTCCTCCGCTATTTCCATGGCGAGAGGGTGGAATTCAACTTCCCCTTGGACCTGAGGATGGGGACCCCTTTCCAGCGTAAGGTTTGGGAAGAGGTTAGGAAAATACCCTGGGGGCAGACCCGAACTTACAAGGAGATAGCGCAGGAGATCGGGAGGCCTGGTGCGGCCAGAGCAGTGGGGCAAGCCCTGGCCCGCAACCCCTTGCCCATATTCATCCCCTGCCACAGGGTCATAGGCGTTACCGGGGACCTCGTGGGCTTCGGCGGAGGAATTGAACTCAAAAGGAAACTGCTGGCCTTGGAAGGAGTTACCCTGACATGAGGATAGGGATTGATGCCAGGATGGCCTTCTACAGCAAGGCCGGAATAGGCCGCTACGTCATCAACCTGGTGAAGGCTCTGAGGAAACTCAACCCCCAAGAAGAATTCGTAATCCTCCAGAGCCGCAAAGATAAAAGTCCGCTGGCCCCTTCCCCCTTCAGAACTTCATACCTTTGGACCCCATCCCACCACCGCTTGGAGCAAATCACTTTACCCCTGGAACTTTTGCCCCACAGGCTTTCCCTCCTCCACAGCCCGGACTTCATCCCTCCCTTCCGTTTCCGTGGCCTTTCGGTAATAACCGTCCATGACCTGGCTTTCCTTATATACCCCCAAATACTGACCGAAGAGAGCATCCGATACTACGGCCAGATTGAGGAGGCTGTAGAGAGAGCCGACCACATCATAGCCGTCTCCGAATGGACCAAAAAGGACCTGATGGAACTGCTTGGGGTCCCAGAGGCCAAGATAACCGTAGTTTACGAAGCCGCCGAAGAGATTTACCGCCCAGTTGACCCCGGGGAAGCAGCGGGCAAGGTCCGGGAGCTTTTCGGCATTGAGGGCCGGTTCGTCCTCTTCGTGAGCACTATAGAGCCGAGGAAAAATGTCCCCACCCTCCTCAAGGCGTTCAAAATCGTAAGGGAACGGTGCCGGGAAGAGATAAAGCTTGTGCTGGTAGGAGGAAGGGGCTGGCTTTCGGAAAGGGTCTTTGAGATGGTAGACGAGCTAAACTTACGCAAAGAGGTCCTTTTCCTGGGGTTCGTTCCGGCCGAAAAGCTCTTTTACCTTTACAATTCCGCCTCTCTCCTGGCCCATCCCGCTATATACGAAGGGTTCGGCCTGCCGATTTTGGAGGCCATGGCCTGTGGCCTGCCGGTGGTAGCCTCCAACGTCGCCTCCATTCCGGAAGTGACCGGAAGCGCAGCAATCCTGGTGGAACCGGAGGACGAAGAGGCCTGGGCTGCGGCCATAAGGCGCATCCTCAAAGAGCCGGAGTTCGCCCGAGAGCTGAGGGAGAAGGGCCTCAAGAGGGCCTCCCTCTTCTCCTGGGAAAAGACCGCTTCCAAAACCCTGGAAGTTTACCGTAAGGTCCTGAAGGAAGGATGAGGAAACTCTTAGCCCTAATGCCCGTTATCCCATACCCTCCCCACCAAGGGACCAACATCCGCAACTACAACCTCCTCCGCCACTTGGCCGACGAATACACAATCCACCTCTTGACTTTTTACGAAGGCCCCAAGCCTTCCATACCCGGCCCGTTGAGGGAAATATGCGAAATCGTGGAAGCGGTCCCCAACCCTTCCCACTCTATGCCGAAGCGCCTCCTGCGCCTCATCTCCTCCCCTTTGCCCGACGTAATCTACCGCAAGAGCTCGCCGCTCCTCTTGGAACGCCTGAGGGAACTTCTGGCCCAAAACCGCTACGATTTAGTCCATGTGGAAGGGATAGAGATGGCCCAATATGGGCTTTGGATTGCCAGCCATAGAACGGGCCGAAAGCCAGCCCTGGTCTTTGGCGACCAAAACGCCGAATACCTCCTCCAAAAGAGAGCCTTTGAAACCGATATCCGTCAGCTCCGCTACTGGCTTGCGGCTATCTATTCCCTAATCCAATGGCAGAAGTTAGCCCGCTACGAAGCAGCAATCTGCAGGAAATTTGACCGAGTAATAGCCGTGTCTGAAGCCGATGGCGAAGCCCTTAAGAAGCTTGTTCCGGAGCTGGAAGTGCGCATTGTCCCCAACGGCATAGATGTGGACTTTTATTCCGACTTCATCCCCCGCAATCCGCCCTTAGCCGATTGGAGCCCATGGGCCCTGGTCTTCACAGGGAAGATGGACTTCCGCCCCAACGTAGATGCGGCCCTCTGGTTTGCCCAAGAAATCTTGCCCAAAGTAAGGGAAAAATTCCCTCAAGCTTGCTTCTACGTGGTCGGAAGGAACCCCCACCCGCGGCTTAAGGCCATAATGGACCGAGAAGGCGTAGTGGTAACCGGCTACGTGGAGGACATTCGGCCCTTCATCGCCTTTGCCTCTGTTTTCGTTGTGCCCATACGCATGGGAGGCGGCACCAGGCTGAAGCTCCTGGAAGCGATGGCCATGAAGAAAGCCGTTGTCTCCACAACCCTTGGGGCCGAAGGCTACCCCTTCAGGCATGGCCTCCACCTCCTTTTGGCCGATGAGCCTGAAACATTTGCCGAAGCCGTCTGCCGGCTCCTTGAGAACGAAAAGGAGCGAGTAAGGCTTGGGGAGGAAGCCTTCAAGCTGGTAGACGAAAGATACCGCTGGGAAAAGATAGTGAAAGCCCTTAAGGAAACATACGAGGAACTCCTTGCGAGATGAGGAAGCCGTTTGCCTTAGCCAATTGGAAAATGGCCATGACCATCGCCGAAACCATCTCATTCATCCGCAAATTCTTACCGTTGGTAGAAGGCCTGGCGGAAGAAGTGGACATCGTAATATGCCCGCCTTTCACTGCTCTCTACGTAGCCTCTTTGGAACTCAAGGGGAGCAGAGTTCAACTTGGGGCTCAGAACCTTCACCCTGGCCCCGGGCAAGCTTGGACTGGGGAAATTTCGGCCCAGCTTCTGGTGGACGTAGGGTGCGAATGGGCGATGTTGGGGCACTGGGAGCGGCGCCGCAACTTTGGAGAAAACGATGAACTTGTGAACCGCAAAGTTCGGGCGGCTTTTGAAGCTGGCCTCCGGCCAATACTCCTTGTGGGAGAGCCCGCGGATTACTCCGGGGAGCTGGAGAATTTCCTCGGAAGGCAACTTGAGGCTTTAACCCAAGGCTGCTCGGCGGAGGAAATTGAGAGAGCGGTTTTCGTCTACGAACCCGAAGGAGCGATAGGGGTAGAGCGGCCGGCTTCTCCTGAGCACATAGGGAAGGGTTGTGCAATCTTGCGGGAAAGACTGAGGGAAAAATTTGGGGCCGCAGCCGAAAAAGTTCGGATAATCTATGGGGGAAGCGTCTCCCCTGAATTTGCCCCTGCCATCCTCTCCCTGCCCGACGTAGACGGCCTTGGGGCAACCCGCAAAGGCCGTGACCCCGAAGCCTTCGCTTCGCTCGTCAAATCTATTTCTCAATGGAAATGCGCCTGGACCAAGCGAGGGTAACCTTCTGCACAACGTTAGTGAGGATTAAACCAGATTAACCACCTACCAGAGCGCTTGATGATGTAATAGTAGCTTGTCAGTCCAGGAGCATCTTCAATCTTATGCGCACCCTCTGGTAAAACAGCTACACACCAGGAAAGCTCCAGCGTTTTATCACCGCAGTAATTACGAACCAAGTCCGCATAAGGGGACTCAATCGCGGGCATCAACACAATTTGCTCTATTGACGAGACCTTTACAAGGCCTCCTTGTCCTCCTCTTTCCCAAGCCTCTTCCAATACAGGCCAAAAGGCTCGGTCACTCAATTCTAATGCGCCTTCTTTTGTTGTCTGCCCCAACTTAGAGAATAAAACAAACAATTCCTCTTTAGATGGTTTAGCCACCTCAACTCCTTGCAGGTTTGGACATCCGCCACCCCCTGTCACGATTACATTTGGATTAGGCTTTAGGGGTGGAGGATAGATTGATTCAGGGAAATTCCTTTCGGGCGTAAAAGTTGCCGTCAGGGATGGCACTGCAGTGGGTGTAGGAGTTATTGTGGGGGAAGGCTTTGCAGCAGGCGTAAGAATTGCCATAGGCGTTATTGGTGTACAAGCTGTCCCCATTAAGGCAAGCGCCCAGAGGAAAAGAATTGAAATGCTCTTAATCCTTTTAAGCATTTCCCACCCCCTGCCCTGAATTACTCACTGGATATCCCAGTGGCTAATTCTAGCATATCAGAAACAGCACCGCTTGTCTACTGTGGATTTCCACAGGTATCCGGCTGAGGCAGCCAGAAAGTGACCGAAAAGCCAGGCCATTGGGGGATAATCCTCCGCTCTTTGGCTTGCACCACGGCCTCGGTCCGGCTGGCCGTGCCCAGTTTCTGAAGGATATCGCTCACTTGAAAGGCCGCCAGCTCAGAGAACCCCAGGCGGGCCCCAATCTCCTTGTTGCTCAGCCCCTCCGCGACGGGGAAGTGAGCCGATACTGGGTCCAAAAGAGCAGCCCAAGAAGGGCTCCCTGAAGTAGAATTTCCGGCCAGGTGCGATGATATCCCACGTCTATAGATGGACGAGGTTGCGGCAACCACAGGTCGGGCAAATGCCTGGCCAGGATAAGGATCAGAAAGGCGAACACCAGGTAGGCCAGGTTTGTGAGCGCAAAGGCCAAAGGCAACCTGCTTCGCCCGTTGTGGGTGTTCCTGAGCATTCCCGTCAGGAATAAGATTCCGCCGATCCCAACGACAAGCAGACCCGCCAGGTACTGATATATGTCTTGGCTAAAGAAATCATTCAGTTGACGTTGCCAGGTGCTATGTGGAGGAGCAAAGCTGGCCCATTGATCCCATGGCGCCAGAAGTCTCCCCGTCGCGAGAGTGACAAACCAAAACAGCAAGAACCACGTCAATGCGAGAACAAAGATACCCCCAACCAGCAGACTGACCGAAGACAGCCGGTTTTTGGCCCTATATATCAAGATGCCTGTTAGAATGCTAACCGCTACACCCCATAAGAATATTTTACCAATTGTCCCAATTTCCATATTGGGTCCTCCCATGGTGTCTTGAAGATTTAGTGATTAGGGGACAGAAACACGTTATTCTTTACATTATCCGGCCCACCTGCCGCGCTGACGCCAGTGGTGCCAATACAGAGCCGTGCTTCGTTCCAGTTAAAAGAATAGCCGTTGAGATTACCGCCGTATGCAATCATAAAAGCCAAATAAACTTGAACTGAGGTGGAAGTCCAGCGTAAACCTGACGGGTTACGTGAATACCACTCATATGGCTGGTAGAACCAGAAAGCTCAATCGTGATCACTTGGATCATCATCGCAATAAGGGCTATCCCAGTACGAAGTAGCAAAGGTTGTGCCTGGCGGATATCCCCACGTCCAGATATTCTCAATAGGCTCACGCCAGATTTCTCCTGGAAATCCCAATGGGGTGAATCCCCGCAGAGTCACCTTATTTGATTGGACAAACCGCTGCCATTCATCTGGTTGGATCCCAACTTTAATAGCCAGCAGTTCACCAACCTTTTCCTTTTGCTCCTCGGTCAATTGTTTCCAAATATTCTGGGCCTCTGGGACAGTAATCCGTTCGTCAACGGCCAGAGCAACGAATTGCCTTAAATCAGCCTCAGTCCATTTGCTCACTGGACCATCCAGACCTGGCAGGTTTAGTGAGTCAACATCTTGCGGCGGTGGTTCCTGAGCCAGCATGGCATTTACTCCGGCACTCAGCAGCAATGCCAGCAATGCGAGCACTGATAGCAACTGAATCTTACGCATTTTCAACATCCTGTGATTGGAATACTCACTGGATATCCCAGTGGCTAATTCCAATATACCGGAAACAGCGCCGCTTGTCTACTGTGGAAATCCACAGGTCGGACCTGTGGATTCCCACAGGTATCCGGCTGAGGCAGCCAGAGATTGACGGAAAAGCCAGGCCATCAGGGAATAATACCCCGCTCCTTTGCCTTTACCACGCCCTCGGTCCGGCTGGCCGTGCCCAGTTTCTGAAGGATGTTGCCCACGTGAAAAGCCGCAGTCCGCTTGGAGAACCCCAAGCGGACCGCAATCTCCTTATAACGGCGTTCATTTGCGGCTGAGAAGGATGATCTGCTCAACCAGCAGGGCTCCTGAACTTCCGGGCCTACCAACGGCCCGAATTTAAACGCCAGGCTGAAGGTCTTTCAATTGAGCCAGCCCTCGGGCTAAGGACTGGCTCAAGGAAGGTAGCGTTGTGCCTCGTTGCTATGATAAAGAAGCTATCAGGACAATGCCATCCGCTCCACCGCCATAGGCACCAATTGCTTGAGAACCCCTTGCCCCTTGGCCCCCTCATCACTGAAAACTACTAAAACGGTTAACAGCTCCCCCCGCACGCCTATGAACCAGTACACCACCCCCCACTCAGGGTCTTGAGCCTCAACAACCTGTCCTTTTATCCCCTTGAAGGGCCCTTCAGATGTGCTAATGATGGAGGTTTCACGGCCTATTGGAGCATTGGGGAGTCCCTTTAACAGTTGTTCATAGCGGGCTATTGCCTCTTTCTTGCTCTTGTAGCGATAGATGGCTTGCCCTATTATCAGGGGGGAGTCGTCTTTAACAAAGACCACAATATGGAACCAGGCCCCCTCTTGGTAGTCAACGTGGAGTCCTAAGGATTCTGCTGTCTTCTTTGCGTTTTCTGTGGAGTCTCCAGACCCCTTTACAATCTCCTCGCATCCGGCCACATTGTCGCAAATGTCTTCTGGACGCAAAAGGAGGTCATTAAGAGAAGGCATTGTTCTGACAACAGGCGAGACTCCGACCAAGACCAGAACCAGCAGGATGCTTCCGATTAAGACCATCTTCCAGTTGCTCTTCATTTTCCACCTCCCTGTTTTTAGCAAATTCAGCATTTCAATGCCTCAGGTTTCTCCTCAGTGAAGGAAACTTCCTTCTCGCCTATCACCCTCTTCAACCCCAGATCGGGGCGACGCTCATCTGTGCTGGAACAGAGCGTCTACGTTTACCACCCCAGCTTGTTGAAGCACATGACGCAAGTCTTCGTCGCCTTTGGCTCCCACTCGCCGTGTACCGTCCCACAGAATGACAGTGAAACTCTGCTCTTCCTCTATAATCTTTTGGACCCGCCCTTCGCGTGCCAGGGTTATCAACTCACTGACTGTTATATCGGTCGCGACAGTCCCCTGCTGGTAGGCAAGCACCAGCCATGCTAAGAGCATAAAGACCGCCCCGATCAATATTGCCCATAACCATCGCTTTGAAGTGCCCATTGCTACCCCCTATCACTGGACATCCCACCGGAAAAAGCATCGCTTGCCTATTGTGGTTTATCCTTCCTTACCAGTTTCTGGAAGGATAATACCGCTACCAAAATCCTATCCAGCAGCAAATACGAGACATAGGCCAACCAAGTGAGCACTACAAGGTAAAAAGCAGACCAAATAAAAATATCATCGGCGTAGCAAATTAACGTCTTTAATCCGAGAAATTCGTTGCGGGAGATCCATTCACAAATCTGCACAGGCAACGGATTGCCAGACCGGATGATGAGGTACAGATACACCACCGGTGGGAACATGCCCAGGATAGCCCAAAGGGAAAACCTTGGTCGGCGTCGAATGAAGAACAATAAAAACCACAAATACAGGAAAATTAAGCCGATATAAAACCCAGTCCGAATGATGATGCAGAAGACGTTAAGCATTTCAATTTTCATTTTGCAACCACAACCTCTTGATGTTCCAGTACGGTGTTGGCACTACCACGTCCATATAATGTGATATGTCTTGGAGTTCCAACCCCATGTTTTGAGCGATGTCTGCAGCAACAACGTCTACCAGGTAAGCTAAAGAATTCTGCAATAGCATTGCCAAGCCAGTAGGTGAGGGCACCCAACCCACAAGAACTGCAATTCCTACAGGCCTGTAACCGTCCAACCCCCTCTGAGACCACTTTATACGCATACCACTATCATCCGGAGTACCTCTCGCTCCCGGTCCGTCAGTTGCGAGCTTTCCCCTTCGCTTTCTCCGAGAGCCTTCTTTGTTACAGACATCCTTACCACCTGCTTACACCAATCCGCTTGTGGCCGGCCACGTACCATTTCCCACCACGCCGAACCAGTATGTCTTCGTACAAGAACCAATGATCATCATAGATGACGATTGCTTTATCCCCCTTGATGACCACTGAATCAAAACGGATGTTCTCCCATTTCCACTTCACATATTCCTCAGCCGACATTGACGGCTGGTACACTACAGGCGGTGGCGTTGGTATTGGGCCACCTGACTTCTCTATTTCCCTCAATTCATCAGGCGTGAGATAATCCTCAGGTATTAGGTAATCTCTACCGGCGGCTCTCGCTTTGGCCCAGGCTTCCTGGCTGAGCCTGTTTAACCTTTCAGTATTGTAGTAGCCTGCAATGCCATAGGTAAGATATCCTGCATCCTCAGGAACTGTGCCAAGCCACCTCCGCAATTGCTCTTTTTGCTCAGGGGTTAAAGGTACGCTGGGATCGTCCACAAATACAGATGGGAATTGGCTTACGTCATGAGTCACGTGTGCCATGTACCCAACCTTATAGGCCTCCACGATAGTGGCCTGGATTTCCCGCATTTCTTCCGGGTCCGGGATGCTGGCGGCAATAACCTCACTATTGGAACCATTGCTTTTCAGGCCTCTTAGAAATACTATTCCACCCATTGCGATGAGGATTACCAAACCTACTAAAAGAGCGATTCTGTGCTTTCCCATGACCTTGTCCTCCTTTTGGCCGTTGGTTCGATCCACGTCCTCTTATTACCATTTGACATGTACTGACCAGTACGCCGTGCCTGGCGGCATGTATGCATCCCAAGCAACCCTCTTGCGAGGAGGGGTGTGTTGGTCCCTCAACCCACCGTTATAACCAACGATCACTGCAGCGTGATCTGGAATGTTATCGCGATTCCCCTGCTGATCTGGAAAGTCGCACAGTAAGATATCCCCTTTACTCAATTGGGTAGGCCATGCTTTATACTCAAACTCACTTGGGTACCTGCTAAAATAGCAGTTTATATGAGGCGTGCCTGCCCATGTGTATGAATCTTTCCCCGCATGGTACCAATAGGAGAGATTCCAGAACATCCAACAACAACCACGATATGGATACCCTCCTTCATGCAAAACTTGCGATACAAAGTTGGTGCAATCATTTCCTGGGTAATAGTTATATTCAGGATTATGTGGTTCGGCGCAGTTATTGCATGTCCAACGGTCGGCATAAGCTTCGGCGGCATTGCGATTATAGTTACCAGCTATGCTTTGCGGCGAAGTTCCCAGGAACAACATTGCCAATAGACTGAAGTTTGTTAAGGCAACTATCGCTACTATTACTACTTTGCATTTAGCATTCCATGTCATTTTACTTTCCCCCTGGATTTGGGCTACTCACTGGATATCCCGGTGGCTAATTCCAATATACTGGAGACAGCACCACTTGTCTACTGTCAATTTTTACAGGCATATCCTCTCAGCCGATTATCCCCCGCTCCTTGGCCTTTACCACGGCCTCGGTACGGCTGGCCGCGCCCAGTTTCTGGAGGAAGTTGCTCACTTGAAAGGCCGCCGTCCGCTCAGAGAATCCCAGGCGAGCCGCAATCTCCTTTAACGGCGTTCATTTACGGCTGAGAAGGATAATCTGCTCAGCCAGCAGGGCTCCCGAGCTTCCGGGCCTACCAATGGCCCGAATTTGAACGCCGCGCTGAAAGTCTTTCAATTCCACCGGACTCCCATCCAGGGAACTCAGCTTCGTATCCTCTGTCAGAGCAACCACTGAAAAGCCATCTACCGGCTCCTCCAACATGATGATGCGCGCACTAAGCGAGGTATCCATCACGGTGGCTATGATGCTTATGCTGGCGGGTGTGCTTTCCGGTTTAACGGTCTCAGTGGGCACAGATGGCTGGCTCGGGACAGCCGTAGAAGTCACCATAGGGGGCAAAGTGCCAGGCGCTATTGGTTGAAGCGTAGGGGGTACAGTAGAGACATTCCCCTGGACAGCACAGCTGACCAACAGAATGGCCAACCCAATAAGTATAACAACGCTATGTGCAATTTCAAATGAAAATTTGTGGCGACTCATATTTTGACTCCTCAACCCCAGGAGAAATTAAAGCGGGCCACTTCGCTGCCCAAAGTTTCTTCAAGAAATAGGGCTATGGCCCGCAACCCAACGCCACAAGCCATAGCCCATCAGTATCATCTAAGGCAAATCGCTATAAGCCACGTAGACCCAGGCATTTTGTAGATACTTTAAACCAAGGTCAGCTGCAACGGCCGGTGTCAAGTCTACTGAAGAGGGGACCGTTACCGTCCGCCCAAACTGATCCTTTCCGTTATTGTAATTGTAATAGTATGCATACTCAGCCTCGGACCAACAAAGGGGAATATCGGTGAACATACGGCGGGCATTGTAACCAAGGGCTGAATCCCAGTAATTGTCGTCAGTGTTCCAAGGCCCTACCTCCCGTACCAGCACATTCCAGACCCAATAACCTGCGCGATAGATATTGACTGTGTAGGGCGGGTTGTTGTACCGGCTATCCCACGGGGGCGGAATATACCAGCCTAAGTTGGCAAACTTAACATATTTGTCAGGCAGAGCCACTTCATAGTTAGTGTAGCCATAGTACTGGGTAGCAAACACATAGCACCAAGAGGCATCTGATAATGTCCCCACACGCTGTTTAAGCCGAGTGACCGTTTCCACTTCCCTGGTCCACCATTCTCGGAGCCACTCCCGGAAGAGGAGGTAGCGGGGGCCTAGTAACTGCCTGATAGCGCGATCAGTGTTGTGAAGCACTTTCTTTACTCTCTCATTGTATAAAGCGATGTCTTGCGCGGTCGGAGAACGGTCTTTACCCCGCACCGCATCTTGTGCCTCCCAATAGAGCACCTGGATTTGCTGGTTTTCCTCAATAGCTATTTCCTTTAGTCTGCTTACCTCCTCCTCTGACAACGATAAGGTCTTAAAGAGATCTTGCGCTTCACCTGTAAGACTAGAATAGAGCAGATAGTGCAAAACGGGCTTTTGGAGCCAGGGATCCTTCTCAGGCGTTACTCCTTGCCCTGTCACTGAGCCATAGCTAAAGCTCAGTGACACCAGCAGCACTAATGTCAATGTCAAAAGGAGTTTGATCTTACTGCGCATGATTCACCTCCTGTTATTAAGATAGTCACCAGATTCTTAGCTCCATCTTCAGTGTACCAGAAACAGCACCGCTTGTCTACTGTCAATTCTTACAGATTCTTAACTGTCAATCTTTACAGGTACACCTTCTCAGCCAATGATCCCCTGCTCTTTGGCTTTCACCATGGCCTCGGTCCGGCTGATTACATCCAGTTTCTGGAGGATGTCACCCTCGGCTAAGACCACTTCTGTTAAGCACCAAATGCTAAGAGCAAAGCCTCCCCATAAGCCCCAACTGCTTTACTCTACCAATCAAGCGCCCAGAAAGGAGACTCAGGGACTACTATAATTTTCCTCTTACCATCCTTTACCTCAGGGCTTATAAGCTCCCTACCAGCCACTATATCCGGATGCTTTTGGGCAAGAATTTCCATAATCTCAGCCGCAACAGTGTCAATCATGTAGACTCGCTCATCTGCCATCCAACGGCCCAACCCTCGCTCTGTCGTCTCTACCCACCCTTTCAAAATCATAACCCCAAGGTTTGGATCGTCATGAAACGGTTTGTCGAGGTTGCCTGTGAAGTCTATGCCCCATGCTCTACCCCCTTGAGAATTACGGCCAGCCATGAGGAAATCTTCAACTTGAAAGCCCGTCTCTTTGACCAAAGCGCTCACCTCAGCTGCAGGAATCGGCCGGACGAAGGTCACTTGCACATATACAAGATTCGGCTCTTTCCGAGCAAGAAGGGCATAGTTGCGCCTGGTATTGGCTTCCCTATAAGCTTGTATTGCCTTCTCACCACCACGGAGATAGTAAACGTTTACAACAACATCTCCAGTGTTTTCCACTTCTCCCGAATAGCTGTAAGTGGCGGTCTCACCGTGGAAGATGCGTTTTCCGGCATACAGTTCAATAGGCTTTTTGAATATGAGCCCCGCCAACGCTACCACCAATATCAATCCCGAAAGAGCAATGCCTGCCCAAAGTTTCTTGTCCTTCATGGTTAGATTTTCACCATCAGCAGCCCGCCTGTCACCCGACACGAACAGCTCATGTCGATTGCATTAGGTTGTAAGGTAAGTTTCAGTAGTTGGTCTTTGGCACCCTCCATAAACGCACTGTGCCATCTAACGATCCCGACGCCAAGAACTCTCCGCCTGGCGAGAAAGCTACGCTTTTCACAGTGTTTGTATGCCCTCTTACTTTGTGTAGTAGCTTACCGTCTGCTACCCTCCACCATTGTATCATATACCACGCATCTCCAGACGCCAATACTTTCCCATCTGGAGAGAAAGCCACACAGTTTACTCCATTCCATTCGGATTTCATCTCTCGCAGAAGTGTCCAGTCACCCACCTTCCACAACCGCACCCATCCATTCCATGACCCTGTAGCCAGAATTGAACCATCTGGGGAAAAATCCAGGCCTTCTATCACGTCAAGAGCAGGCCCGAACATCCTTATGCTGTGCAGCAGCTTACCGTCTGATATCTGCCACAATCTTGCCGTTGCATCTAAGGAACCAGAAGCCAACATTGCTCCATCGGGGGAGAAAGCTACGCGAAGCACTCCATCATCGTGCCCTTTTAGCACTCACAATAGCACCCCATCTGATACTTGCCAAAGTCGCACTGTGCCATCCATGGAACCTGAAGCCAGGGTTTTGCCATCCGGAGAGAAAGCCACGCTCCGGATTGCTGCAGTATGTGCTTTTAAGATGTACAATGGTGCCCCCTCATCTACTCGCCACAGTTGTAGCGAGCCATCCTCTGAGCCCCAAGCCAGAATTTTCCCATCTGGCGAGAAGGCTACGCTGAGAATTGATGTTGAGGTTGTAGGCCTCAAAATGCGTATAAGCGTCCTATCCGCCATCCGCCATAGCCATACTGTGCCATTTCCTAACCCCGAGGCTAAGGTTGTTCCATCCGGGGAAAAGGCAATGCTTGTTACACTACTTTCGTGCTTCAGCGTGCACAAGCAGCCACTGTATTTACAGGCTATGTCCAGCCAGGCACAAGGCTGCAATCCTGTTCTTATGATAAGCACACTAACAATCGCCAGCACTACCCCTCCGATAACCCACCATTTCATTTTTTCCTCCCGAAAACTGGGCCTGAAAGCCTGGCTTGTGTTTAGTCCTGTACACTCAGAGCCACGTACTGATGCGCTCGAACCCGGTTAATTCCACCAGCGCAACTTACACCGGTCTTGCCCAGAACAAGCCATACCCCTTTATCCCAGCCTGGCCAGTCTAACGTGCAACCCGAAATCTCAGTTCAGAACGCTATTTCGCCTCGAAAAAACGTTTCTCAATCACCCGAGAAGCCTTCTCAAAAAGCGCCTTTGCTGCCGCTTCGTCCTCAGGCTGTAGTTTTTTCCCTGGGAACTGCTTTATATCCTCAAGGGTCAAGGGAGCTGGCATGGCCTCTACCTCAATAACAGCCAGGCGGTTGCCCTTTTGCAACACGCGTTTCCAATAAGGCAAGCCAAACTCCTTTTCCTTCGGGGTTGCAACGGAGCCATCGGGCTCAGGTATTACATGGTAGGAAGCTGGATCGAGGTAGTAGCGGACTAGGTTCTCCCAGTGCAATTTAGCCATCGCTGCCTGTGCAGGGTTATCATAGAGCCACATGCTGTACCAGATAGTAACATGAGGCGAAAGAGCATCCGCGTAGGCAGCGTATCCGGCGTGAGGGCCTCCAACAAGGGATGAAGTGTGCGACATCCTTATTTTGGCGTCATCGCATGTAACAGCATAGATGATCTTGCCGTATTCCTGGATAATCTGGATTTCCCCCTCACATCGCTCTCTCACCTTGTCCGGTGGTACCAGCTCCGCCAAGCCAACGTAAGGCATTTTGTGAGGATCAGAAACGGCCTGACCACTGTTGAGTTGATATTGGATGAGGACCTTGCGAAAACCATATGGCGTTCCGTGATGGTCGCCCTTCTCGCTTACGATACCCACCTTAGGGCAAAACCACGTTTCAAAAGTGGTGCCAGCCCACTCTTCCTCCAGGAAAAAGCAATCGTTGAATTCTCCTGCAGGCACAACTATTGTGCCACTTTCGTCACTTTGCGGAGCATCCAGTCATCAGCATAGGTCGGATTGAATCTGGCTTTTTCGCCGCTCCGATACCACTTTTCCCCGAGTTTGACCGGGAACACAAACTCTACCAGGGCCGCGCTTAGGTTGGATAGGTCAAGATCCCCCTCCTGACGGTACATGCGATTTCCACTGACCACAAGCCAATAGTAAGTGGATGTGGCAGGTTCCAACGGGACACCTTTCCAACTTGGCGGGACTTCACTTACCAGCACCTCGGCACTCCTCTCCTGATGGACTTTGGCTACGAGGTAGGATGAAACATCCTTAACTTCAACCACGGTTTCAGTGATAATCCGCGTAGTGGTAATGATTTCGGTAGTTGGGACCCCTTCATACCTCGTGAATTTATACACCCAAGTATTACCCAATGCCAACGGAAAAGTTATCTCTGGGCCAGGCGATGGAGGAGGAACAGGTGACGCCGCTGCGATTGTCTCAGGCGTAGGCCTTACTAACGTTGCGGCAGTAAGTGTTGGCCCAGGAGTTATGTCTTTTCCTGAAGATGTGCCGCAAGCGCTGATTAGCGCGCTTGCAATCAGGAGAGAGACGATGACAGTCCAAAATTGTTGCTTATTGCCGCTCATCTTTTCCTCCTAAATTGATCTTAGCCACCCCTTCGAGAAGGCTCAGTCCCCAGGCATAGTCTAGACTTGCTACGTAGGTCTTACCTCATTTTCTCAGCTTTCACTTCTCTATTACGGGTCTCCTTATGATCCAGGCATGGTCGAAGGACCTGAGTGCCAACTTGCCCCCATCGGGAGACCAGATGACCTGGATGATTTCCATCCCTTGGGTAAGACGTTGCCTCCACCGCCCATCGGCGGACGCAGCCCATATATCTCCTTCTTCTCCCCAGTAGACGACAATTTCCCCATCTGGCGACCAGACTGGCTGGCCACCCTGCCAATAGCGAGGCCCCTCGTTCGCTTTGTAGCCGGCCGGGCCGTAGAGGAAGGTCTCTCCCGTCTCCAAGTTCAGCACCCCCGCCGTCAGCGCAGGGGGCCAATCTTCAGGAGATACTTCTGGCCTCACCCTGGCAGGTACCCACCCAGGGCGCTCCTCCTGCCTCAGGAAAGCGACCCGCGATCCATCAGGGGATAGGGCAGCCTGGCAGACACGGGGCAGTAATTTCTCCCCTTTCCCCTGCGTTACATCCCACAGCCACAGGCTATACCCTTCCCCCTCTTTCTCTCTTTGACAATACAAAAACCGTTGGCCATCCTGTGACCAGCCCCGAAAGACCTCTCTCGGTGGTTCTTCCATTGTGGAGAACCAGATTTCACTGGCTTGAGAAACGTTGACCAGGACGAGGTGGCCGTAGCCGAGGTGATTGATAGCGATGTATTCGTGAGTGGGTGACCAATTGTATGAACCTCCATGGGCCCGGATAGGAATCTTACTGTCCTCGTAGTCAATTAATGGCGTGGCCTTACCACTGGTTACATCCACCTGCCAAAGGCTCTGCGCGCCGGTGCCCTGCCAAAGGTTAATGGTCAGGCTATGGTCATCCAGCCATTCGTTGATCGCCAAGGCTCGAAGAGGATAGAACGGTGGGTCGGCCGTCAGATTTTTCAGGCCTGCCCCATCGGCCTTCACCACCCAGATAAATTCACCCCAAAACCCATTCCAAAGCTGGTGGCCGTGGAAGGCCAGATATTGGCCGCCCGGCGACCAACTTATGTCGTCAATCCTCCCCCCGTTGTAAATGCTCACCACATGAGATCGTTCATACATTGGTTCCTGGACTATCCAGATTTCATCTTGCCAGCCATAGGCGAGGCTCTTTCCATCCGGTGACCAGTCCAGTGAATAAAGTTCCTTCATAGGACTTCTGAATGGATCATAAACCGATACAGGGATTGACGCCAACAACCTGCTATCTGGGGGCAGAGCAGGAGATAAGACAGGTATGGCCGTCGGTGATGGGGTTGTAATAGAAGTGGGTATAGAGTGGGGGAGTCTAGTCGCACAACCGGCGAGGAGGCACACTACCCCTACGGCAGCAGACAGCACCCGGCGTGCTCTCTGTCCCATCCAGAAGGATAAATCTCTTGTTTCCATCACAAATCTCCTTAATGTGTGATAGTTATAGCGTGAGAACCTCGAAGAGGGATGGAATTATCTATCCCTCTCGAAAGACATTGCATCGTGTTTTGTGGCTAACTCCGGTTATTTGATTTTGTAGAAGCAGTTGTTAGGCCAATCATTCTTGCACTGTTCCACCTTGTACTGACTACAGCTAGAGCTAGGGTGATAGTCTGGGCACGGTCCGTATTGGTCACTATGAAGCCATGCTGGACCGTTTGGAAAGGCTCCTTGCGTCATTCCCCAAGTACACATTCCATCACAACAACCACCAATTATAGAGCCCCTTATGCAGTTACAGATTACAGGATCAGGCACAAGACCATACCAGACCTCATCGGCTCTCGTATTGGTGCTGGGAGTTGAATCAGATTGAACGAATTGACCAGGCGCATCGCAGATAGCTATGTATCTGTCTGCTAGAGGGGCGCTTGAAGAAATTGCCCCCCACACACCATTAGGGTCGCCATAGCCCCCACATGAAGTCGGCACGTAATAAGCACGGAACACACGGGTGCGCACCGTCCACCCTACAGCGCGTTGGCCTCCAACCGATTCGCCACGGGCTTCGCCAGCGATTACCTGGGAGAGCTTTTGTTTGGCCTCACTTTCAGTCGCCAATGGTTGAATATCCCCTTCAAAGACCAGCCCAGCCTGAGTCTTACTACCCGGGATACGATACTTGGCCGGCGCCGGGAAGTCAACGCTCATCTTGCGGTAATGCTCATATTCCCGGCGGGCCTCCTCTGGCCGCCCCAGCCGCTCCAGCGCCACACCTTTCAGGAAATGCACATACTGGATGCGAATGTCATTGCGGACAAGATTTATAACCTCTACCTCCCGCCCGTGATCCAGGAGCCATTCGGCGTAATAGGCCACGGCGTCCGCTACACCCTCAGGTTCCACGGTTATAGCTTTCTTGTACCAATCCTCGGCACGAGGATCGTTGAGGAGGCTCAGTCCCCGAGCATAGTCTAAACTGGCCAGGTAGGGCTCATTCCCTTCCTTCAGTACCTTTTCAAAATAGCTGTCCATAGTGGCCAGGTCTTTCAGCTGGCCTAATCCGATTGCAATGGGATAGGTGTAATGAACCCTCCCGTACCTCATCCCAATCCCATCGGCAAGGATGAACTCTTGAACGGCAGCACGCAAGTCATTTTCAACCTGGCTCTGCTTATACCTTTGCCACAAAGCGTAGCCGAGTCCAGCATGAGCATGGCGACAGTTAGGATAACGAGCTACTGCTGGGCTGAAGAGTGCCAATGCCTCGTCCACCCTCCCCGCACGCAGCATTTCCTGTCCTTCCAAATAGATGCGCAACAGCTCCACCGGTTCATTAGGATCCGGGAATTCGGCTGCATGGGACAAATAGTTGTCCGCAATGAATTCCCATACCCCGGGTTGCAAATCCAGCCCTGGCGGTTGAGCGGCAGCTCCTACGTTGCATTGAGTGAGAGGTTTTTGTCCCACCACTATGCTGGGGCCAATGCTTATCGCCAACGCCAGCAACACAAATACTGATAGAAACTTAATCCTACGCATTTCACACCTCCTACCCCGAATTACTCACTGGATATCCCAGTGGCTAATTCCAATATACCGTAAACAACACCGCTTGTCTACTGTGGATTTCCGCAGGTATCCGGCTGAGGCAGCCAGGCAATGACCGAAAAGCCAGGCCATTGGGGGATAATCCCCCGCTCTTTGGCTTTCACCACGGCCTCGGTCCGGCTGATTACATCCAGTTTCTGGAGGATGTCACCCTCGGCTAAGACCACTTCTGTTAAGCACCAAATGCTAAGAGCAAAGCCTCCCCATAAGCCCCAACTGCTTTACTCTACCAATCAAGCGCCCAGAAAGGAGACTCAGGGACTACTATAATTTTCCTCTTACCATCCTTTACCTCAGGGCTTATAAGCTCCCTACCAGCCACTATATCCGGATGCTTTTGGGCAAGAATTTCCATAATCTCAGCCGCAACAGTGTCAATCATGTAGACTCGCTCATCTGCCATCCAACGGCCCAACCCTCGCTCTGTCGTCTCTACCCACCCTTTCAAAATCATAACCCCAAGGTTTGGATCGTCATGAAACGGTTTGTCGAGGTTGCCTGTGAAGTCTATGCCCCATGCTCTACCCCCTTGAGAATTACGGCCAGCCATGAGGAAATCTTCAACTTGAAAGCCCGTCTCTTTGACCAAAGCGCTCACCTCAGCTGCAGGAATCGGCCGGACGAAGGTCACTTGCACATATACAAGATTCGGCTCTTTCCGAGCAAGAAGGGCATAGTTGCGCCTGGTATTGGCTTCCCTATAAGCTTGTATTGCCTTCTCACCACCACGGAGATAGTAAACGTTTACAACAACATCTCCAGTGTTTTCCACTTCTCCCGAATAGCTGTAAGTGGCGGTCTCACCGTGGAAGATGCGTTTTCCGGCATACAGTTCAATAGGCTTTTTGAATATGAGCCCCGCCAACGCTACCACCAATATCAATCCCGAAAGAGCAATGCCTGCCCAAAGTTTCTTGTCCTTCATGGTTAGACCTCCTTAAGCTCTAAGGATTTACTAAACCAGATGGGTCGCTGTATTTCTTGTTGAACCATTGGTCATATACTACTTTGCCCAACCAGCTATCGCTCCAGGCCCATCTATGTGAGAAAGAATAGTTCACTTCACCATCACCCCCACTTCCTGGATTCAGTTTTACATATGTTACCCGGTGGCGGTACCATACATTTCCGCTGATGTAATCCTCATTCAGCTCAAGATGCACTAATTCTAGGACGTTACTACTACCACATCCGTTGCGACGGCTGTAGCCGGTAATTGGCAGGGTCCACGGGCCTGAGCAAGGAGGATTCGTGCAGGCATCAACCCAAATTGCATGTAAACGGTCACAAGAGGTATTCCAGCGTGGGTTGTAAGCCTCTTGTTCAAAACGATATTCCTTCCAGGGGAAGTTATTATGACCTGAGCGTAACGCGTTGGCACCTGCCGAGGTCCAATAATCGTCAATATCCCAATAAAGGTAGTAATAGTTATACCACCACCAGTTGCCTAAGTACGGTTGTTCAGCCCAATCGCCATGATAAGCAGCGTAAGCATAAACAACAGAAGCTATCACCAACAAAGCTATCATCAGTAACATGAATACCGAGAGAATTCTGACCTTACCCATCGTCAACCTCCTAATGATTAAGATGGTCACTGCGCTCTTAGCTCCATCTTCAGCATACCAGAAACAGCACCGCTTGCCTACTGTCAATTCTTACAGGTTCTTACCTGTCAATTTTTACAGGTACGCCTTCTCAGCCGATTATCCCCCGCTCCTTGGCCTTTACCACGGCCTCGGTACGGCTGGCCGCGCCCAGTTTCTGAAGGATGTTGCTCACGTGGAAGGCTGCCGTCCGCTCGGAGAACCCCAGGCGGACTGCAATCGCTTTTATGCTCACTCCAATAGATTACGGAAGTGAATAGGCATAAGAATGGCTACATAAGGCAAGAAGAACAAAATTGAGATGAGCAATACCCCTAACCAGGTGCCGGCCTTCCAGTTGAGCCATCCAACCAGCAAACCAGTAAGAAGCGAGATAACTAAAGAGGAGCTCATTAATATTTTACCGAACCTTTTCTCAATTAGGAGAGAAGCTATGGAAAACAGTGTCCCCCAGAGAAACAGCAAGAGTAATACAATTTCTCCGGCAATCCACGTGAAGCGAAAAGGAGCTTTGACAAGAATGAGGTCATTATGAACATAGAGGGAAGCAGCGACGCTTCCGAAAACGATAGCGACCAATGTGCCGTATATACATCCAGCGATTCTAAGAAACCTTTGGGTTCGGGGTCCCATAGTTCCTCCTACAGGCCTATCGCTTACACTCCCTGAAGTTCGGCGAAATTTCTGAATCACTCGTGCCCCCTCTCCCCTGACCGCAAAGCCAAGGGGAAAGGGGAAAACAAGTGAACCATCCCCATAGGTATGTTTACCACAAAGGATGATCAGGCCAAGACCCCTCGGGGGAGTTATTATCACATGGGTTTACCCACTTAGGACAATGACCAAGGACTGCGCAGGCGAAAGCGTTGTAGCAAACTTCCCATGAATCTGCGCTATAGAATGTTGCCGTAGCGCTATCAGGAATCTTATAAGCAACGCAGCTCCCCCAGTTAGCCCGGTAAATGCCATCAATATACTGCTCTGGTGGTTGTGCCCAAATCAACCAAGAAGCGGTTTCGGGCAGTACCGAGTATCGAGCACCATTCTGCCCTGGGTTGGGAAACTTCCATATCACTTTACCTGGGCCCCAAATCGGGCGAATACACAGGCTAAACCCAGCAGGCTGAGCTTGAGCTGAAGGGGATGGCTCCCGGATCACTATCCCTAAGAGTTTAGCTTTTTCGCTTTTCTCGCTGGCGATCATGTTTTGTAAGTCATTTAACGAAATCTTGTCAGAATTAAGCAAGCGAGTGTATTTTTCCCACAAGCTACCAAGTTCCGGGTCTTGCAGTAATGTATCCGGTAGCACTCCCTTCTCTTGAAATGGGGGCTCTGGCTCCTGAGCCATCGCAGGAGAGGCTATAACGAATGCTATAGCTAAAATGCTTATGAAGAGGAACGCGATCTTACGCATTTTCAACATCCTGTGATTGGAATACTCACTGGATATCCCAGTGGCTAATTCCAATATACCGGAAACAGCGCCGCTTGTCTACTGTCAATTCTTACAGGTTCTTACCTGTCAATTTTTACAGGTACGCCTTCTCAGCCGATTATCCCCCGCTCCTTGGCCTTTACCACGGCCTCGGTACGGCTGGCCGCGCCCAGTTTCTGAAGGATGTTGCTCACGTGGAAGGCTGCCGTCCGCTCGGAGAACCCCAGGCGGGCCGCAATCTCTTTATTGCTTAGTCCCTCTGCCATCAGCCGGAGCACCTCTCGTTCCCGGTCCGTCAGTTGCGGGATTTCCCTCTTGCCCTCCAGAATGGCCTTCACCACCTCTGCCACGCCGGGGCTGAAGGTTATCCCACCCTGGGCCGCTTTGCGGATGGCCTCTACGATAACCTCCGGCGCTTCCTCCTTTAGCAAATACCCCACGGCCCCGGCATCCAACATCCCCCGGATGTAGTGCTCGTACCGGTAGGCGCTGAGGGCAAGGATGCGCGTTGGCAGGCCACGCCGCCGGATTTCCCGCGCTACCTCTGGCCCCGAAAGGCCCGGCAACTGACAGTCCAGTACCGCTACGTCCGGCTGAAGGGCCAGAATCTTCGCCAAAGCCTCCTCGCCCCTCTCCGCCTCCGCCACCACTTCTATGTCCGGCGCGCGGTCCAGTAGCACCCGCAGCCCCAACCGCAGGGTGGGATGGTCATCGGCCAGGAGAACGCGAATTTTCATGGCTATCGCCTCAGCAATGCCTCAAACTCTTCCGCCGCGTCTATCAGACGGCCCCGCCGACGAGTCAGGCTGAAGTTCTGCCACTGGGTGTCCCCAGGCAGTTCGTCCAAGAACCAGCAGAGGGCCTGAATCTGGGGCTCGCTCTCTACCACGGCCAGCGCCGCGCTCAGCCAGCCCCGGGGGTAGTTCTGGGCCGGGGGAACTCCAACCGCAGGGATGTAAGTATTGGCCGAGGTGATGTAGACTGGTAGCCCACGGGTGGATGGGTAGGCATTGATGATGTCCAACCACTCCCGGTATACCCTGAAGCCAGCCTGAGCGCCATTCCATTTCGCTTGGGGTAGGTCGGTCCAGGGTTCCGCCTCTCCCTTCCCGCCCAGTTCGGGGGCATCCGGACGGCCGGGGGCCTGGACGGCGAAGCCATCGGGGGCAGCGAAGGGGATGCCAGCCGCGGCCTTCGCTCGGGCCGCTTCGTCTATGTAGCGCACCAGCGTGTTCATGTAGTTGAGCCAGGGGGCATCCACCCGGTATTTGTAGGCCCCATCTTGGTCAGTGTTCCAGGGCCGCACCGGCCCCACCAGCACCCGGACTTGAGGGTTTTCGGCTCGGATGACCTGGACGGCGTTGTCGGTATGGTGGACCGGTTCGCCGTAGCCGTTGAACATTCGGGCATACCATTCAGGGGTCACCGGGCGGTCGGGGGCCAGGGCGTTCAGGTCCAGGCCGTTGTAGCTGCTTCCCAAAATATAGCCATAAACATCCCGGAGGCGATCGTCCCGGGCCAGCCGCGCCAGATATTCCAGATACTCTGCCAGGGCCAGGTGGTCGCCGGCAGGCGGTATGGCTTGGCCGTAATCGTAATCCACCCGCACCAGCACCCGCAAGCCTTTAAGACGGTGCTTGTAGACCCGCGCCGCCAGGTCGTCTATCCCCCAAAAGGATTTCTCCGCTTGCCGGGCATAGGTGAGTTCCACAGCCCAGCCGCTGCGGCCATGCCAATCTCGCTCCAGGTTGGGAAAGACCAGCCCCAGTTTGGTGGGGATAAGCCCCGAGGGTGGAACCGGAGCCTCGCCCAGGACCATCCGCCCTTGTTCCACACACCCGGTGTTACAATTGCGGTAGAAGACGATTTCCGATGGGCCGGTGGGGAGAACGAAACGGAAGGTCCAGGTCCATTGCTTGTTCAAGCCGCTCTTCCAGCTCTCCGGGCGAACGGGGGAACCGTTCACCGTAAGGAGGACGTAAGTCCAGGGGGTTCTATCGGTGACGTGGAGGCGAACTTCGTCGCCGGGGCGGGCGAAGGGCGGATCCAGGCGCATCTGGGGGCCAAGCGGGGCTGGTATCAGAGGAGTATTTCTCCCCGGGACAATTACTACATAGCCGGGGATAGGCAAAAGGCCACAGGCGAGGATTGCCAGCATCAATCCCAGAAGCCACCACCAACGGCGGATAAATGGCCCTATAGCCGCGGCGGCACGGTTGGCAAGATGAACTGCACGCATGTCCCGGTCTCTCCTTCGGTCCGACTGGAAATCTCCAAGCGACTACCGTGGCGGCGGAGAATTTCCTCCACCAGCGCCAGGCCCAGCCCGCTCCCCTCAACCTCTTGCTTCGCTGCCCGATAGAAACGACGTGTTAGGTGAGGCAGATGTTCCGCAGGAATTCCTGGCCCAGTATCACGGACAACACAGAGGACACCGCTGTCAGCCCGCCGGAGGATGACAGTGGCGCTGTCGCCCGGACGGCAGTGCTTGATGACGTTATCCAGCAAGTTCATGAAGACTTGCATCAGCCGGTCGGCGTCTCCCCAGACGGTGGGGAGGGGAGAATCCGCCTCCAGGGAGAAGCGAATCCGCCGCTCCTCGGCCTGGGCGGCCAAGTAGGAGATAGCCCGCTCCGCCAGGTCCAGCAAATCCACAGGGCGTAGTTCTATCTCCGGGCTGGTCTCCAGGCGACCCAGTTCCAGCATCAGGTTGACCATGCGGGCCAGCCGTCGGGTCTCGGCATGGAGAAGCCGGAGGGATTGCCGTTTGGTCTCTTCCGGGATGTCGGGCAGGCGGAGGATTTCCAGGTGGGTGAGGATAGTCCCTACCGGGGTGCGCAGTTCGTGGGAGAGGCTGGCGAAGAGCTGGGTCCGGGCCTCTTCAGCCTCGTACTGGGGGGTGACGTCCAGCAGGAATAGGTAATCCCACCGCTGGCCGGACATCAGCCACCAGCGAGCGACCTTTCCCGATGGGAGGCGAAGGACACGGTAGCGGCCCTCAGGAGCTCGGCCCAAGCGGATGTCAGCGCGGTCGTCATCCAAGTAGAAGCCCCACTCTACAGCTGGGATAGGGCCGGAGGAGGCTGGCAGGTCCAGCAGACGGCGAGCGTACTCGTTAGCGTAGACGTACCGCTCCGCGCTCTCCAGGACCATCCAGCCGAAAGGGGCGCGCTCCAAGACGGCATGCAGGGCGGGGTCGGCGAATGTTTCTGCGGCCCGCCGCTCGGCGCGGCGACGGTCCAGCCAGAGGGCCAGCAAAACCACCCCCACGGTCAATAGAAGCAGGCTAAGGAGAAGGTAACGCAATCCTAAGACCAGCATGCCCACCACTTTGCCAGCTTTACAGGCTTTGGTTTGTGCGTTATCATTGTAGCACGGAAAAAGGTGCGGAGTCAATAAAGCGGAGGATAAGCAATGAGCCGAAAAGCAAAAATTTTAATTCCTTGGCTCCTCGCTCTTGTTTCTTCTTCCCTCTTCATCCTCTACACCTTGAGCGCAGGCGAGCTCGGTTTCCCTTTGGATGACGCCTGGATACATCAGACCTACGCCCGAAACCTCGCCCGTTACCGGGAGTGGGCATACGTCCCTGGCCACCCCAGCGCGGGTTCAACTTCCCCCCTCTGGACTTTGCTCCTGAGCCTTGCTTACTTTGCAGGCATTGACTTTAAGGCCTGGACCTTCGCTTTGGGCATCGCCTTCTTCGGGGCAACGGCCTGGGCAGTGGGCAGGCTTGTCTATCACTTGGGATGGGAAAAGGAAGAGGCTTTCCTTGCAGCATGCTTCTGCGCCCTGGAATGGCACATGGCTTGGGCTTCCGTTTCCGGGATGGAAATCCCTCTCTTCACTTTCATTTCCCTCCTTCCCCTCACACTTTTCCTTGGAGGCTGGCCGTTTCAGGGCCGCTCTTACTTTCGCATGGCCGCAATGGGCATAATCCTCGGGCTTCTATGCCTCGTTAGGCCAGAGGGATTGCTCTTGGGGGCTCTCCTCCTCCTGGCTTCTTCCTCTAAAAGCCCTTTGAAAGCTCTGGCTTTCGCCGGAGGAATGGTTCTATGCTTGGGAGCTTACGGCGCTTTCAATTTCCACCTCTCTGGCAACCCCTTCCCTAACACCTTCTACGCCAAGGCTGCAGAGTATCGGGAGCTTGTTGAAAGGTTGCCGGTTTGGGCAAGGTTCTGGCGAGTGGTCTTCCCCACCTTTGTGGGAGCCCAGATCCTCCTTCTGCCCGGCCTTTTGGTAGGGGCCAAAAAAACGCTCAGTTCCGAAGGCAGAGCCTTCAAAGCCATCCCTCTACTTTGGCTTTTCCTCCACCCCTTGGCCTATGCCCTCCGCCTTCCCGTTGGCTACCAGCACGGACGCTACGCGATGCCTGTAATCCCAATCCTCATAGCCTTAGGAGTGCCCGGAACCATTGAACTTTGGAAAAGGATGCCCCGGTTTCTGGCCAAAGCCTGGGCAATATCCACCCTGCTTCTACTCTTGGCCTTCCTCTTCCTGGGAGCCAAAGCCTACGCTACCGATGTGGGCATAATCCAGTGCGAGATGGTGAATGTAGCCAGATGGATTTCCGAAAACACTCCTGCCGGTTCCTTGATTGCTGCGCACGATATAGGGGCAATTGGGTATTTTTCGGGCAGGGATATACTGGATTTGGCAGGGCTTGTCAGCCCAGAGGTCATCCCCTTCATCCGAGATGAAAAGAAGCTAAAAGAGTTCATCCTGAGCCGTGGGGCCGATTATTTGGTCACCTTCCCCTCTTGGTATCCTGAGCTTACCCAGGACCCAGCCTTCACTCCTCTCTATTCCACAGGCTGCAGCTTGACGCTTAAGGCCGGAAGTGATAATATGGTTGTGTATGGGGTCCAGAAAGCACCTTTCAAGTAACCTTTGGGTCCTTTCGGCTACGGCTTTTCTTATGGCTACAGGAACTACCACCTGGCTTCCCATTCTGCCCCTTTATCTGAGGAAGCTTGGGGCAGAGGATGCTCAGGTAGGTTTTGCTTTTACTTTGATGACCGCCAGCTTTGCCGCAACCCAATTTCTGGGGGGCCTTGTAGCCGACCGCTTGGGCCGTAAGGTGGCTGTGGCTTTGCCCACCCTGCTTTTTTCCCCCTTCTACGCACTATTGGCAATTTCTAACTCCCTCTACGAAGCCCTGGCTTTGCTGGTAGTGATAAACGTGATAAGCGCTATCCAATCCCCCGGCTTTGTAGCCCTCATAGCCGAGTCGGTCCCCGATGATTCCACAGGGAACGCCTTTGGCTTCTTTGAGTTTGCCTTGGGCCTCGGTTACGTAGCAGGGCCAGCATTGGGGGCTTGGCTTATAAATTATGTTGATTACAGTTACCTCTTCCTGGGCTCAGCGTTGGTCTCGGCTTTATGCGGGGTCCTCAGGTTTATCCTTTTGGAAGAACCGCCGAGGCCTCAGAAGCATGGCCAAAGCACCTCCTGGAAAGAGCTACTGTCAAGCTCTTTCCTTCCCGCAGTTTTTGCCTCGGTCTTCATAAGCTGGCTTTATAACCTCACGATATGGGGGCCTTTCCTTGCCCTTCACGCCAAAGACTGGTGGGGCTGGAACGATGCGGAGATAAACATAGCCATGGCCATAGGCAACCTCGCCTTGGCTTTTACCAGCATCGTGGCCGGGAAGGTTATTGACCAATACGGGGATGCTTTAATCCTCAAAGTAAGCGCCTTGATTTTCCCTATCTCAATGGTGGTTTTGGTTTACTCCAAGCCTTCTGTACCCTTCTGGGCCCTGCTTTTAATCTCCTTTGCCTCTTCGCAGTTAGCTTGGATAGCTTACAACACCTTCATCACCCACCAATCGCCTGCCGAATACCGGGGAAGCTTCCTCGGAATCATCGGTACAGTCTCGGGCCTTCTGGGCTCCCTCTCCCCCGGCGCTGGGGGCTTCCTGAGGGGAAAATGGGGCTCATTCGCTCCGTTCTGGTTGGCCCTTATCTGTGGGATCGGCTTAGTAGTCTCAGTGCTCCTAAGGAAAGAGGAGCTGGACACAATCTACACCGTAGGCCACTCCAACCGTTCTTTGGAAGAGTTCATAGCCCTATTGCAGGACCATAAAATTCAGGTCGTGGCCGATGTTAGGCGTTTCCCCTATTCCCGGCTGAACCCCCAGTTCAATCGGGAAAGTTTGGAGAAGGCCCTCAAAGCAATAGGCATAGAATACGTTTGGCTTGGGAATGAACTTGGGGGGTATCGGACCGGCGGTTACGAGGAGTATACTAAAGACCCCCAGTTCCAGGAGGGGTTAGAGAAGCTGGAGTTTACTGCCTTCCACAAGCGAACTGCCATTATGTGCGCGGAGAAACTTTGGTTCCGCTGCCACCGCCGCTTCATAGCCAATGAGCTTGTGCAACGGGGATGGAAAGTGCTTCACATTTCAGAGCCCGGAAAGCCCTTATCCACCCACAAGCTCAGGGATTGAGGACAAGCGGGCAAGAGGAAAGGTCATCCTTCAAATCTTCGGGGGCATTTTCCGGAGTGACCCCTACTTTCTGGGCCAAAATGCAACAGAACTTCCTTTCCTGTGGGTCATCCCCGGCGTCCTCAAAGCAAATCTGCAGGGCTTTTATCTTTTCCCCTTTGTTGAGCGCCGTGAAAAGAGCATCAGCCTTAGCCATTTTACCCACCTCCCTCATTGGTTTGGCAACATTATATCATAAAGGACCAAATTGGTCAAGTTTGTTCCGCATTTCACGAACCCCTCACGCCGGCTGAGGGTCAGCCTGTTGTGATTCTTAAACCGCAAAGTTTTTGCCGGCTTTGAAGGCACAATGACGAGAGCTTGCGGACGCTTGTCACCCTTCCCCTCTTATGGTAAACTAAAGCTAAAAGCGAGGAGGGTGGAGAGGATGAGTGGGAAAAGGGTTTTCAGCGGGGCACGCCCCACAGGAAAGCAACACCTGGGCAATTACCTCGGCGCCATCCGGAACTACGTCAACCTCCAAGAGCAAGGCTACGAAACCATCTATTGCGTCGTGGACTTGCACGCTATGACCACTTCCTTTGAAAACCTCCGTGAACTTACCGCAGAAATGGTCCTGGACTGGATGGCAGCGGGGGTTGACCCCGAGAAATCCATAATTTTCGTGCAATCCTCGGTGCCGGAAGTGATAGAACTGGCCTGGTATTTCTCCACCATAACCCCACTCGGCTGGCTATTGCGCCTCCCTACATTCAAGGAAAAAGTGCGAGCCCAGCCCGATAACGTAAACTACGGCCTCGTGGGATACCCAGTCCTCATGGCCGCCGATATAACCCTGTATAAAGCCGAAGTAGTCCCCGTTGGAGTAGACCAAGCCCCCCACTTGGAGTTCACCAGGGAAGTGGTGCGCCGCTTCAACCACTTGTTCGGCCCGGTCCTGGTGGAACCGCAGGCCCTCTACACCGATTTCCCAAAGGTCCTGGGAATTGACGGAGTAAACAAGATGAGCAAGTCCCTCAACAACCACATTGAGATTTCAGCCTCGCCGGAGGAAATCCACCAACGGGTTATGATGATGGTCACCGACCCCCAGCGCACCCACCGCCACATCCCCGGCCGCCCTGAGGTGTGCAACGTCTTCTCCTTCCACAAATTCTTCTCCCCCAAAGAGGTAGAAATGATTGACAGGGAGTGCCGCACGGCCGGCATAGGTTGCGTTGATTGCAAGAAAATCCTCTCCCACAACATAAGCGATTACTTCGCCCCGTTCCGACAGAAGCGCCAAGAATTGGCCTCCGACCCCTCGCTTGTTTGGGATGTCCTGGAAGATGGCCGAAAGAGGGCTAAATCCATAGCCGAAAAGACCATGGCTGAGGTCAGAGAAGCCATCTACAGCAAGAAACCAGCCGGAGGATAAGCCCATGGAGCCTACCCCTGCCGTCAAAATGCTGAACATAGTGAAAAGGTTCCCAGGCGTTTTGGCCAACGATCGCATTAACTTTGAAGCCGTCCCCGGTGAGATTCACGCCCTCCTTGGGGAAAACGGGGCCGGAAAGACAACCCTGATGAACATCCTCTACGGCATTTACCAGGCCGACGAGGGCGAAATTTACATAGACGGCCGAAGGGTCCACATCCGTTCCCCCAAAGACGCCATAGCCCTGGGCATAGGGATGGTCCACCAACACTTCCATCTAATCCCTTCCCACACCGTTGGGGAAAACATAGTGCTTGGGCTAAAGGGCAATTTCTTCTTCCCGCTGGAAAAGGCCCGCAAGAGCATAGAGAAAATGCTGGAGCAATACGGCCTAAAGCTGGACTTAGATGCCTATGTCTGGCAAATTTCGGCCGGGGAGAAGCAGAGGGTAGAGATAGCCAAAGCCCTCTACCGCAACGCCCGCATCCTCATCCTGGACGAACCGACGACAATGCTCACCCCAGGCGAAACCCAAGACCTATTCCAGGCCCTGAAGCGGATGGCCGGAGAGGGTAAAACCATCATCTTCATAACCCACAAGCTCAGGGAAGTGATGGAAGTGAGCGATAGGGTGACGGTCCTAAGGAGGGGCAAAGTTGTAGGGACGGCCAGGACTTCTGAGGTCACAATCCCTCAGCTTGCGGAAATGATGGTGGGGGAGCAGGCTATTTGCGATATCACCTTGCCCCCGAAGGAGAAGGGGAAGGTAGTCTTAGAGGTGCAAGACCTATGCGCAATTAACGATAAGGGCTTGCCGGCGCTCAAGAACATTTCCTTCTCCATCCGCGAAGGCGAAATATTGGGAATAGCAGGGGTAGCGGGAAATGGCCAGAAGGAGCTGGTGGAAGTCTTAACCGGCCTACGTAGAGCTTCCTCGGGGCGCGTGCTCCTGGATGGCAAGGATATTACCAACCTCTCCCCTCGGGAGATTGCTGACCTTGGTGTTGCTCACGTCCCGGAGGAGAGGATAAGCCTTGGGCTTGCCCCCAGCATGAGCGTTTTGGATAACCTCATCCTAAAGCTATACCGCCATCCTCCATTCTGCCGGGGCTTCATACTGGATTACCGCAGGGCTGAAGAGTTCGCCGATGGGAAAGTGAAGGAGTTTGAAATCATCACTCCCAGCTTGAATACCCCGGCCAAACTTCTTTCCGGCGGGAACATCCAACGCCTAATCCTGGCCAGGGAAACAAGCGGCCAGCCGAGGCTTATCGTAGCGGCCCATCCTACTTATGGGCTGGACATAAAGGCAACGGATTACGTGCGCCGCCAGCTCATTGAGCAACGCAACCGAGGTGGCGCCATCCTCCTCATATCCGAGGACTTGGAAGAAATCATGTGCATGAGTGACCGCATCGCCGTAATCTACGAGGGCCAAATAATGGGGATAATGGATGCTCAGGAAGCGGATGTTAGGACCATAGGCCTGATGATGGCCGGAGTAAAGCCTGCTCATGATAGAGGAGCAGCTTAAAGCTATACCACCTGAAACTGGGGTTTACATATTCAAAGATTCCAAAGGCCAAGTCCTTTACGTGGGCAAGGCCGTGAACCTGAGGAGCCGGGTCCGCTCCTATTTCCAACCCTCAAGCCGCTCTTCCCTCAAGGCCCGCCTCCTGGCCGAGAAAGTAGCCTCGGTAGAGTTCATCCTGACCCAAAACGAAGTAGAAGCTTTGGTTTTAGAATGCAACCTCATAAAGAGGTACCGCCCGCCTTTCAACATCCGCCTCCGGGATGACAAGCAATACCCCTACATCAAAATCACCTGGCACGAAACCTTCCCCCGCATCCTGGTCACAAGGAGGATGGAGCAGGATGGCTCCCTCTACTTCGGCCCCTACACTTCCACATCCGCCCTCCACCAGACCATGGACTTAATCCGCAAGATTTTCCCCTACGCCACCTGTTCCGACCCATCCCCCGGCAAGAGGGTGCGCCCTTGCCTCTACTACGATATCGGCCGATGCGTGGGGCCATGCACGGGGGAAGTGTCACCGGAAGAATATCGGGCAATGGTGGAGCAGATAATTCTCTTCCTCAAGGGGCGAACGGAGGAGATAATAGCGGAGCTGCGGGCAAAAATGGAGGAGGCGGCTTCGGCTCTGGCCTTTGAGAAAGCAGCAGCCATAAGGGACCAAATCTTTGCCTTGGAGAAGATTTCCCAGCACCAGCGGGTGGTTTCCCCCTCCTTGGAAGACAAGGACTTCATCGCCTATGCCCGCTCGGAAGAAGAGGCCTGCGTCCAAGTTTTCTTCGTCCGGAACGGTAAGCTGGTGGGCAGGGAATACTTCCTCCTGGAAGGGGCCGAGCTGGAGGAAGGCCAAATCTTGGGGTCTTTCCTCAAGCTGTTCTACCAGAAAGCAGCCTTCATCCCTCCCGAGGTTATAATCCCCGAAGGGCTTGAAGAAGCCACCGTCATTGAGGAATGGCTTACCTCCCGCCGCGGCGGAGAGGTCAAGCTCAGGCTCCCAAGGGATGAGGCAGAAAGCGAGCTACTGCGCATGGCTTCCCACAACGCCGCTGAGACTTTGGAAGCTTTGAGGGAAAATCGGGAAAGGGAGAAGAAAAGGGGAATGGAAGCCCTGGCCGAGCTGGAAGAAGCCCTGGACTTGCCCAGGCTTCCCGTCCGGATTGAATGCTACGATGTATCCCACATCCAGGGGAAGTGGGCTACAGGAAGCATGGTGGTATTCGTCAACGGCTCACCACGGAAGGGCCTCTACCGCCGCTTCCGGATAAAGGAGGTTGAGGGGATTGACGATTACGCCATGCTCAAAGAGGTGCTGGAAAGGCGCTTCCGGCGCTACTTGGAAGCCAGGGATAGCGAGCTGCGTCTGGCTGCTTCCGATGAGCCATGGCCCCACAGGCCAGACTTGGTCCTGGTAGATGGAGGGAAAGGGCAGCTTGGGGTTGCCCTGAAAGTGCTGGAAGAACTGGGCATAGAGGATATACCCGTGGCCGCATTGGCCAAGAGGGAGGAGGAGATTTTCGTCCCCGGGAGCGAAGAGCCGGTTAAGCTTCCCCAAGGCTCCAAAGCCTTGTCCCTGCTCCAGCGCATCCGGGACGAAGCCCACCGCTTTGCAATTTCTTACCACCACAAGCTGGCCAGGAAAGAAACCCTATCCGCTTCCCTTGAAGCCATCCCGGAGATAGGGCCGAAACGCCGTCGTGCTCTCCTGGAACACTTCGGCTCCTTGGAAGCGCTGAGGAAAGCGACAGTAGAAGAAATTGCCTCCGTACCGGGAATCACTCCAAAGCTCGCCCTTAGGATTAAAGAATTCCTGCAAGAGGCCGAAAGCTTCCTCTAACCTGCGGGGTTTATAAACTTGAAGTCTTGAAAGGAGGGCGAACCATGGGCATGAACGAACTCATAGACGACCTCAGGAAAAGGAAGGAAGAAGCTCGCCTTGGCGGTGGAGCAAAGGCCATTGAAGCCCAGCACTCCAAAGGCAAGCTCACCGCCAGAGAAAGGCTGGAAAGGCTCCTGGATGAGGGGTCATTCCGAGAGATTGACGTCTTTGTAACCCACAGAGCCACCGAATTCGGCATGGCCGAAAGGAAATACCTTGGGGATGGAGTGGTAACCGGCTGGGGGACGATTAACGGAAGGCAAGTCTTTGTCTTCGCCCAGGATTTTACGGTGTTCGGGGGAAGCCTGGGGGAAGCCCATGCGGCCAAAATCTGCAAGGTTATGGACATGGCCATGAAGAACGGTGCCCCCATAATCGGCCTCAACGACTCCGGAGGAGCGCGGATTCAAGAAGGGGTCATGAGCCTTGCCGGTTACGCCGAGATTTTCCTGCGCAATACCTTGGCTTCAGGTCTAATCCCCCAGATATCGGCCATAATGGGGCCGTGCGCCGGGGGAGCAGTCTATTCCCCAGCCATCACCGATTTCATCATAATGGTAAGGGGAATAAGCCACATGTTCATAACCGGCCCGCAAGTGATAAAAGCGGTCACGCGGGAAGAAGTAACATTTGAAGAACTCGGCGGTGCCGATGTCCACGCCACCAAAAGCGGGGTTGCCCACTTCGTCGCCGATAACGAAGACCATTGTTTCCAGATAATCCGAAGCCTCTTAAGCTACATCCCCCAGAACAACATGGAAGACCCGCCGTTCGTGCCCCCCGATGATGACCCCAACCGTCAGGACCCGGAGTTGGATGGAATCGTCCCTGAAAGTCCTACCAAGCCTTACGATATCAAGGAGGTGATAAGGAGGGTTGTGGACAAAGGCGAGTTCCTGGAGGTCCATGCCTCCTATGCTCCCAACATCGTAGTTGGATTTGCCCGGCTCGGTGGCTACAGCGTGGGGATAGTGGCCAACCAGCCCAAAGTCTTAGCCGGAGCAATTGACATAGATGCCTCGGTGAAGGCGGCCAGGTTCGTCCGCTTCTGTGATGCCTTCAACATACCGCTTGTAGTCTTTGAAGACGTGCCCGGATACTTGCCCGGAGTAGCCCAAGAGCATGGCGGAATAATACGCCACGGGGCCAAACTCCTCTACGCCTTCTGCGAAGCCACCGTCCCTCGCATCACGGTGATAACCCGCAAAGCCTACGGCGGTGCCTACTGCGTCATGAACTCCCGCCACATCCGAGGCGACCTTGTCCTAGCCTGGCCCACTGCCGAAATAGCGGTGATGGGACCTGAAGGGGCTGTGAACATAGTTTTCCGCAAAGAACTGGAGCAAGCTTCCGACCCCGAAGCCTTGAGGGAGAAGCTGATTGAAGAATACAGGGCCAAGTTCGCCAACCCCTACGTAGCGGCCTCCCGAGGATTCATAGACGATGTGATAGAACCCCACGAAACACGCCCCCGCCTCATAGAAGCCCTCAAGGCCCTCCAGAACAAGCGCGATACAAACCCTCCCAAGAAGCACGGCAACATCCCCCTCTGAGGAGAGAACCGGGAATGACCAAGCTCATAATCCAGATACCTTGCTACAACGAGGAAAAAACTCTGCCCCAAACCCTGAACGACCTTCCGAAGGCTATCCCTGGCGTGGACAAAGTAGAAATCCTGGTCATAGACGATGGAAGCACGGACGGGACTGTCAGGGTGGCCCAAGAGATGGGGGTGGACCACATCCTCAAGCTCCCCTGGCACATGGGGCTGGCCAGAGCTTTCATGGCTGGCTTGGAAGAAGCGCTAAGGCTTGGTGCCGATATCATCGTCAACACCGATGCCGATAACCAATACCCTGGAAAATACATCCCCCTCTTGATTGAGCCCATCCTCAGGGGGGAAGCGGAAATCGTGGTGGGGGACCGGGAAGTAACCAAAGTGCCGCACTTTCCCGCACTCAAGCGCTTCCTCCAAAGCTTTGGGAGCAAAATAGTAGGAATGGCAGCAGGCATGAAAATCCCCGATGCCACCAGCGGCTTCCGGGCACTGAGCCGCCAAGCTGCCCTTAAAACAATAGTCCTAAGCGAGTATTCTTACACTTTGGAAACGCTAATCCAAGCTGGCGCCCAGAAAATCCCGGTAAAATACATCCCGATTGAAACCAATCCCCCTTCCCGGCCCTCCCGGCTGATGAGAAGCATCTCGCAATACCTTGCCCACTCCTTCTCCACAATCCTGCGCATTTACACCATGTATCGGCCCCTCAAAGTTTTCCTCCTTATGGGAAGCCTGAGCATAGGAGGTGGCGTGCTCCTTGGGCTCCGCTTCCTTTACTTCTACCTCATCGGCAGAGGCTCCGGGCACATCCAATCCCTAATCCTGGCGGCGATTCTATCCATAGTCGGCTTCCAGATTTGCCTCATCGGCCTCCTGGCCGACCTCGTCGGGTTCAACCGAAGGCTTTTGGAAGAGCTCGTCTTCAAGGTAAGGAAGTTAGAGCTGGAAATTCAAGAGCTGAAGGAGAAAAGCGATGGAATTCAAAGGCAAGCTAATCCTGGTAGTGGACGATGAAAAGAAGCTTGTGGACTTTATAAGGATGAACCTGGAACTTGAAGGCTTCCGGGTCTCCGAAGCTTACACCGGCATGGAAGCATTGGAAAAAGTCCGCAAAGAGCTTCCCGACTTAGTATTGCTGGACGTGATGCTCCCTGACCTTGATGGCTTTGAAGTCCTGGAATACCTGCGGGAATTCTCCCAGGTCCCGGTGATAATGCTCACGGTAAGGAAAGATGAGGAAGACAAAATCCGCGGGCTTGAGCTTGGGGCCGATGATTACATAACCAAGCCCTTCAGCCCGAGGGAACTGGTAAGCCGGATAAAGGCGGTCCTGAGGAGAGTATTGGCCATCGTTCCGGCCAGCGAAGTAGTAAAGGTAGACGATGACCTGACCATAGACTTCCGCAACCGTGAAGTCATAGTCAGGGGGCAGAAAATCAAACTTCGCCCCACCGAACACCGCCTCCTTTATCACCTTGTGAACAATGCGGGCTGGGTTATGCCGCACGACATGCTTCTATCCAAAGTTTGGGGTAGGGAATACCGGGACGATGTCAACCTCCTCAGGCTCTACATCAACTACCTGCGCCAGAAGATAGAGCCGGACCCCTCTAACCCTCGCTACATCCTTACGGAGAAAGGGGTGGGATACAAGTTTGTAGACTTCAGGAGAGGGAAAGAAGGTGCTCAAGGAAGTCCTTAAGAAGATTGCCGAAGGGGAAGCATTAAGCCTCAGAGAGCTGGCTTACAGCCTTGGCCTCAGTGAAGAGATGCTCAAAGCCATGCTGGATGACCTGGAGAGGATGGGCTACCTTACCTCGCGTGTGCCGGACTGCTCCTTCCGTTGCGAAGGCTGCCCTTTAAAGAGCTCCTGCAAAGTAGCTGGGGTAGAAAGACTCTGGTTCATCACGGAAAAAGGCCTTAAAGCAACACAAACCCTACATTAAACCGGAGTGGAGGGGGCTGTGCCCCCTCCCAGGGGGCTTGGGGGATGTGCCCCCAAAATAAAACAAGGGGGGCGAGTTGCCCACATTAGCAACCCGCCCACGAGTGGGGCCCAAAACGCCGGCGAACCCTAAGCCCGCGGGGGTGGGCAAAATTGGGGGGTCCAGGGGGGCGAAGCCCCCATGGCAGGGGGTTGTGGGGGGTGTCCCCCCACGAAACTTTAAGAAGGGGGAAAATTGCCCACATTGGCAACCCCGCCACGAGTGGGACCCAAAACGCCGGCGAACCCTCAGCCCACGGGGGTGGGCAAAAACGGGGGCCCAGGGGGGCGAAGCCCCCATGGCAGGGGGCTGTGGGGGGTGTCCCCCCACGAAACTTTAAGAAGGGGGAAAGTCGCCCACATTAGCAACCCCGCCAACGAGTGGGACCCAAAATGCCAGCGAACCCTTAGCCCACGGGGGTGGGCAAAAACGGGGGGCCAGGGGGGCAAAGCCCCCTACCCCCAAGGTGATTTCCTCCCATAAATCGTTTGCCTCACCCGGTGAACTGTGCTAAAATTAAAACAACTTCCGGGAAAGAAAAGAAGGATGGAACTCGTAGATTCCCATACTCATCTGGACTTTCCAGAATTTGACCCCGATAGGGCCCAGGTCATAGAAAGAGCCTGGCAGGAAGGCGTCCGCCTCATCGTCAATATCGGCACAGACCTCAACTCAAGCCAGGCCTCAATCGCTTTGGCCGAAAGTTACCCATTCATCTACGCCTCCATAGGCTTACATCCACACGATGCCCGATTGCTTGATGGGGAAACAAGCCAAGCTTTGGAAAAGCTTGCTCACCACCCTAAGGTCGTGGCCATTGGGGAAACAGGCCTTGACTATTACCGTAACCTCTCCCCCAAGGAAGCCCAGAGGGAAGCCTTCGCCTTCCACTTGGAACTGGCCCGGAAATTGGGGAAACCTTTGGTCATCCACAGCCGGGAAGCCCACCAGGATACGCTTAATTTCCTCCGGGATTTTGCCCGCAACCCAGGCAAACTTTCTCCCCCCTACGGCATAATGCACTGCTTCTCCGGAAGCCTGGAAATGGCTAAAGAAGCCATTGCGCTTGGCTTCTTAATCTCCGTAGCTGGCCCCATCACCTTCCAGAACGCCCGCAAGCTCCCGGCCATCGTCAAAGAAGTGCCCATTGACTTCCTCCTCATAGAAACCGATTGCCCTTACCTCGCTCCGCACCCGCACAGGGGCAAAAGAAACGAGCCGGCTTACGTCCGGTTTGTAGCCGAAGCTGTAGCCGAGATAAAAGGATTGAGCTTAGAGGAACTGGGGAAGAAAATGCTGGAAAATGCCTTTAAAGTTTTTCGGCTTGATTAGGAGGTAAGTGGTGAAGCTCTTGCCCTTCCTGGAGATAATCCGCAAAGAGCTGGAAAAAGTTGAAGAGCTCATCTTTTCAGAAGGAGGCCTGAGTTACAAGCCACTGGCCCAATCGGTGGAAAATATCCTACGAAGCGGGGGAAAGCGCCTCCGCCCCGCCCTCACTATCTTGGCTTCAAAGCTTTACCCTGCCGATGAGGAAAGGCCAATATTGGCTGCAGCAGCCATGGAACTACTCCACTCCGCAACCTTAATTCACGACGATTTCATAGACCAATCCCCAACGAGGCGCAACGTCCCTACGCTGAACAGCCTCTGGCCCCCGGCAGCCGTAGTCTTAGCCGGGGACCACCTCTTCGCCAAAGCGGCCTCTTTGGCTGCCATGACCGGAAGCCCGAGAGTGGTGAGAATCTTTGCCAATGCCCTTAAAACTATTTGCGATGGAGAAATACGGCAACTTTTCGGAGCCTTCAGCTGGCCTCAGGACCAAAGCGATTACTACTACCGCATCTATGCCAAAACCTCATCCCTATTTGAAGCTTCTGCCGAAATCGGTGCTATCCTCAGCGCCGCCCCGGAGGAGGCCATCCAATCCCTCAAAGAATACGGGAGAAACCTCGGGAACGCCTTCCAAATTGTGGACGATGTGCTGGATTTCATCGGGGATGAGAAAGTCCTGGGTAAACCTGCCGGAAGCGACCTCCGCCAAGGCATCGTCACTTTGCCCGTCTTATACTTCGTGAAGAGCGGGGGAAACGAAGAATTGGTGGTAAAGGTCTTAAAGGCCAGGCCTGAGGATAAGGAAAAGCTTCTGGAAGAACTACTGAGGGAAATCCGAGAATCACCGGCCATAGAGCTTTCCCTGAGCGAAGCCAAGGCCTTCGCCGAAAAGGCCCAAAGCGCTATCGCACCCTTGCCCGAAAGCCCTTATCGCTCAGCGCTCATCTCCCTGGCCGATTTCGCCGTGGGGCGAAATTACTGAGGATATGGGCTCCGACCTCACAGTTGTAATCGTAAACTGGAACGTCTCAGCCCTCCTCAAGCGCTGTTTGGAAAGCTTGAAAAATTCCAGGAACATATCTTTTACCTCTGCTCCCGCTCCCTACCAAGGCGATGTCATCGTAGTAGACAATGCTTCCACCGACGGGAGCGTGGAGATGGTGCGCTCCTCCTTCCCCTGGGTCCGCCTAATCCCCAGTCAAGTCAACCTTGGATTCGTCAAAGCCAACAACCTTGCCATAAGAACCAAGATGGAGGAAAAGCCGCCGGCTTTCTTCCTCCTCCTGAACCCCGATACCGAAGTGGCTCCAGATGCTATAAGCCTCATGCTGGATTTCATGGCTACCCACCCAGAGGTAGGGGTCCTCGGCCCCAAGCTCCTGAATCCGGATGGCTCCGTTCAGCCCTCACGGCGGCGTTTCCCTTCACTCCTCACTGCTTTCGTGGAAAGCACAATCATCCAATGGCGGCTGTGGAAGGATAACCCAATCCTCCGCCGCTACTACATGCAAGATTTGCCCGATGATGAAATCCAAGAAGTGGATTGGCTTACCGGTGCATGCTTGATGGTCAGGCGGGAGGCAATTGAGGCCGCAGGCTTCCTGGATGAAGATTTCTTCATGTACTCCGAAGAACTGGACTGGTGCCGGCGGATTAAAGCCTTGGGCTTCAAAATCGTCTACTTCCCCCAAGCCACCGTAATCCACCACTCGGCCCAGTCCAGCGAGCAAGTGAAGCCTCTCCAGCACATCTACTTTCAGAGGAGCAAAATCCGCTACTTCCGCAAATACTTCGGCTCGTTCTGGGCGCTAATGCTCCATCTGTTCCTCTTGCTCAATTACTTGGCCCTCTTCACCGAAGAATCGGCCAAATGGCTCATTACTCGCCGCACGCTGCACAAAGCACGCATGGATTGCTACCGAGAGGTTTTAATTTCTGGGCTTTTCAGGAGGTGGGGGGTATGAAAGTATGCCTCGTAACCGGTGAATTTCCCCCGATGGAGGGGGGAGTAGGGGATTATACCAAGGAATTGGCCACGGCTATGGCCGCGCAAGGGGCTGAAGTATGTGTGCTCACTTCCAGGGAAGCCCGAGGGGCCGAATTCCCTTCGTTTAAGGTCTTTCCGGTGGTAGAAAGATGGGGGTGGCGAAGCTGGGGCGAAGTTGTAAAACTGATAGGCCGGGAAAGGCCCGATGTCCTCCACATCCAATATCAAGCTGCCGCTTACAAGATGCACCCGGCCATAAACCTCCTACCTTGGCGCCTCAAGCTCCTCCGCTCCCGCCCCTTGGTCATCACCACCTTCCACGATTTGCGAGTCCCTTACCTTTTCCCCAAGGCTGGAATCCTCAGGGAATGGGTCATAACCCTCATGGGGCTTGGATGCGATGCAGTCATCGTCACCAATGTAGAGGACCTTCTGAAACTGCGGCGTCGGTTTGAAAGTTGTCGCCTCCTTTCCCCTCCCCCAATCCACCATATCCCCATCGGCTCCAACATAAAGCCTACCCCGCCCTCGGGCTACAATCGGGATGCCTGGCGGGCGCGTTGGGGTGTGGCAAAAGAGGACATACTCCTCTGCCACTTCGGCTTCCTGAACCAGACCAAGGGGGTGGAGGCTTTAGTAAAGGCCCTCCATTGGCTGGTGGAAGCCGGTTACCCGGTCAAGCTCTTGATGGTAGGAGGGGAAACCGGCTCCAGCGACCCCACCAACCTGGAGTGTGCCCGTAAAATCAAAGCCTTAATAGAGGACTTAGGGCTTGAAGAGCGGGTCAAGTGGACCGGATACACCTCGCCGGAGGAAGTATCGGCCAACCTGATGGCTTCCGACATATGCGTTCTTCCCTACCGTGATGGGGTCTCCTTGAGGAGGGGGAGCCTCCATGCGGCATTAATCCATGGCTTACCGGTGATAAGCACCTACCCCCGTGTTCCGATAAAGGAGCTTGAGGATGGGGAAAACATAAAACTTGTACCCCCTGATAGCCCCGAATCCATAGCTCAAGCAGTCATAGAACTCAGCAACAAGCCTGAACTCCGCCAAAGGTTAGGGGATGGAGCCAGAAAACTCTCGGCTCTATTCGGCTGGGAAGGGATTGCGGAAGAGACTTTGAAGCTTTACAGGGAATTGGCGTAGCTCTCGGAATTTGCCTCAGCCAAGAGCTAAGGTCCGACACCGAATGCGCAGAGGCATCACCTGGCGTACTCTGTCCAGGAGTTTAGGGGTGGGATAAAGACTGGCCGATTGTTTCGGCTCTTGGCAAGCATTTGACGTGGTTGCTCCTTCGTGCTAGGATTGTGATTGAAGGAATTCAACGCAGGTCCCATTATAGGAACGGATGCCGTAAAAGTCAACCAATAGTTAGCCAGCGCTTTGGAGTTCCAGCATACGCTTGAGGAGTGAACAGATGAATACGCGAATTGCAGAAAAAGTGATGGAACAGTTGCAATCCCTGCCGTACGACTTACAGCGCCAAGTATTGGAATTTGCTCGTGCTCTGGCGCTTTCTGTGCCACGCGGCGTGGCAGGAAAACAGTTGTTACAGTTTGCTGGGGCAATTCCTCGCAGTGATGTTGAGTTGATGCAAGACGCAATAGAGCAAGGATGCGAACAGGTGCACACCGATGAGTGGTAGGGTAGCTGTGAATGTAATTTTGGGCTGTAACGCTTTAGCGCTGGCTAACCTGCGCTTTCAGCCGAGGGCTTCGCGGCGCAGGTGAAGCGCAGGCCGTTGGGCGGCCAAGAGCCTATCCAATGAGGCAATTCCCTTGACGAAAAGGAGGGGTTAAAAATGAACTACAAGCTTCTACAAGTGTTTTGCGTTCTTTTCATTTTGGCCGGGCTGAGCGCCTGCCAGCCCAAGGAAACCGACTTGCCCTTCGAGACCATTGAGCAGCGTGATGCCTCTGGTACTGGACAAGTTTACAAAGACGAGAAGCCTGGCCTAATAGTTATTACTGCTCCAGAAGAAGCAACCAATTTGGATGCTCTGATTACATCCGAAGCTCAAGCACGGCTGGCAAGATTGAGCTACGATGAGTATTTCGTCATCGCAGTGTTCCAGGGACGGAAGCCAACCACACGGTACGGCGTGCAGATTGAACGTATTGCCCGTCAAGGAAGCAAGGTCACTGTTTATGCGCAGTTCTCAGAACCCAAGCCAGATGAGGAGAAAGCACCCGAAGAAACATCGCCCTATCACTTAATACAGGTGCAAAAAGTTGGAACGTGGGGGCAAGAGGTCACATTTGAGTTGATTGTTAAAGGCTCCATTGTGGCCTCGGTCTCGCAATATATACCTTGACTAACGCAGAGGGAGGTAAAAATGATGGGTAACAAGGCAAATCTCTCAGTTCCATGGAATCTTTTAATAGCTCTGACCTTAATAACAGCATTGGCAGTTACTGCTGCGACTAAGCCATCTTTTGACATTGCTTCCAAAATGGGAGCACGTTTTGAATCCCCGCTTTTCTATTCGCCCTTACCAACACCTACCCCTACCTCCTCTCCCAGACCCTCTCAATTTGCTCAGAGAGCTTTATTGCACATTGCAAAACGAGAGGGGATTCCCTTGGAGGTTCTACAGGTAGTGGACGACCATCCCACAGAATACCCCAATTTGGGCCGTCAATTTCAGGTAGTCACCATCCTGGACAATCGTCCACAGGGACAGGTTTACAAGCTGCTGGTGGATTTGCGAAGCGGCCGCGTAGAGGAAGACATTTCGGCTTTGCTGGCGGAGGAGGCTCGAGCCCATGAGTCCCGATATGGCAAATTGCAGCCAGCCCTTTATGAGCGTCTGCAGTCGCTTAACGACGATGAAACCTTGCCAGTAGCCATCTGGGTTGCGGCTGGACCAGGGCAAAGTCTAGCCGAGCAACAAACAGCAGCCTTTGCTACACTGGCAGCCAGGTATCCTGAGGTGCGAGCAGCGCTGGAGCGCTTCGGCAAGCCAATGGACGTAAACGATCCGGCATTACGCCAGCGCATTGAGGCCGAGTATATTGAGCTACTGAATGCTCAAGCAGAGGTACGCTCCCGCCCCCTAATAACCGAATTGACACATGGAGGTTTCACTGTCACCACTTACCCTGGTATGCCTTCATTCACCGCCGTATTGCCCAAGCGGGTGATCCTGGAGTTGGCTCGCCGACCAGATGTGAGTGCAATTTATCTGGTTGAAACCGAAGAACAACCGGCGTTGGACTCCGCTGTGCCGACCAGTCTGGCTCCGCTTGTGTGGGCACGCGGTTATGATGGCAGTGGGGTGACCGTTGCCATTCTGGAGCATGGCAATGTAGACCCCAGCAATAGCTTTCTCCATCTCTCGCCGGTCAGACGTGATGCTGATAACGGTGTTCAAGATCACACGACCCGTGTAGCCAGCGCTGCCGCCAGTTTCCACGATATATATAGGGGAGTGGCCCCTGGTGCAACGATTTTAAGCGCTGGAGAGAATGGCCAACAGGCTGATGTGGTAGTGGCTTTACAATGGGCATTTAACCAAGGAACCTGGATCGTCAATTATAGTGCTGGGTTTGAAGAAGACAACAATGTGAATTGGATTGATCGGGCTTTTGACTACTGGGCACGTCAGCGATTCCGGACTATTGTAGTGGCAGCAGGCAATAGCGGAGGAAGTCTTATAAGTCCAGGCAAGGCATGGAACGTCATCACCGTAGGGGCCATTGATGACGGCAATAATGCTGATTGGTCTGATGACCAGATGTGGCCAAGCTCGGCCTATGTAAATCCTGTTAGCCCTCATAACGACCGCGAAAAGCCGGAAGTTGTTGCCGTAGGAGTAAATATAACCGCGCTCGGGGTTAACAATATCCCCCAGACTGCTTCGGGTACCAGCTTTGCTGTCCCTCAAGTGGCGGGGCTGGTGGCGCTTCTGATCCATCGGAATGGTGCTTTGGGTGCTTGGCCTGAAGCTGCTAAAGCGATCATTATGGCTTCAGCTACTCATAATATCATCGGCCCGACAATCATTGTTCGTGGGCAAGGAGACTTGCGCGATGGCGCAGGAGCAATCAATGCAGCTCTTGCTGATACCGTGGCTCAACTACGTGCTGATGCTTCGACAACGTGTCAAGAGCCATGTTGGTGGGGTGACTACATTGATAACAGTAACTTTCCGGTTGGCACAGAATGGGAACGAAATTTTTATGCCCGAAAAGGTGATTTAGTGCGGGTAGCAATTGCTTGGT
>Ga0080004_1118698_pt1 | contig 64524 bp, 70 predicted proteins | sample WasSprMetagenome_FD_69207 | JGI IMG/M metagenome (GOLD analysis project Ga0080004, IMG submission 69207) | Sulfidic aquatic microbial communities from Washburn Spring, Yellowstone National Park, USA - WS (SPADES assembly) (version 2) | ecosystem: Environmental > Aquatic > Thermal springs > Hot...
GTTCTGTCACACCTGAGGTATATCCGGTGAACGACACGGGTTCAAATCCCGTTCCGGGCGCTTAACTTTTATACAGAAACCGTTAAGTTTAAGAATTCACAAATACTTAATATAGGATAACCAAAAAGTGGGAAATGCCATCTGGAGAATGGCTAAGCTGGTGAGTAATTGGAGTTTGATGTAACAAAGCACGAGTTAGTACCTAAACATGAAATTTTAAGTGAGGAAGAAAAGGCGAAATTACTTAAAAAATACGGAATAACGATTAAAGAATTACCAAGAATACTTGCTTCAGATCCTGCAATTAAATCATTAAATCCAAAAGTTGGGGATGTAGTAAAAATTACTAGAAAGAGTAAAACTGCAGGAGAGAGTGTTTATTATCGTGTTGTTGTAAGGGGATAAAATGAACGAAATTTTCCTTAATTTGTTGGATAAGTTTGCTAGAGAAAAGGGATTTGTAAGATATCAAATCGACTCTTACAACGATTTTATTACTCGCAGAATACCAAAGGTTTTAGCTGAAATTAAAGAGATTAGGCCAGAAGTTCCTGAATTAGGAGATTTGAGGATAAAATTGGGTGAATTTAAGATAGGAGAACCAAGAGTTAAAGAAGCTGATGGATCAGAAAGACCAATTTTACCAATGGAAGCAAGAATAAGAAATTTAACTTATGCTTCTCCTATGTACGTAGAAATGACACCAGTTCTTAACAATGTTGAAAGCGAATCTGTCATGATAAATTTTGGCGATTTACCAACAATGGTAAAATCAAAAATTTGTCCCTTATCAAGAATGTCAACTCAAGAGCTAATTGAAGCAGGAGAAGATCCTGATGATCCTGGAGGATATTTTATAATTAATGGAACAGAAAGGATTTTGGTTCTTGTTGAAGAAATTGCACCGAATAGAGTGATTTGCGAACGAGTAGAAACTGGTGGTATTACAGAAATAGCAAGGATACACTCAGAAAAAGAAGGTTATGTTCAAAGGCATTTGATAGAAAGAAGAAGGGATGGAATTTTCATGATAAGTTTTGCAAATATCATAAGATTGCCAGTAATAACAATTTTAAAAGCTTTAGGATTGGAAAAAGATAGAGATATAATGCTTGCTGTTTCAGATGACCCTCAGATTCAAGAAGAATTTCAAGTTAATTTATTAGAATCTGAGGCTGCGACGCAAGAAGAAGCTTTTGAAGAAATTGGGAAGCATATTAAAATTCCTCAAAAAGAGTATAAGCATGAAAGGGCAAAAAAACTTCTTGATAAATACCTTTTACCACATTTAGGTCAACAACCAACTGACAGATTAAGCAAAGCTCTTTTCTTAGCAAAAGCTATAGAAAAAATGATTAAGCTTCATTTGAAAAGAATAGAAGAAGATGATTTAGATCATTACTCTAACAAAAGGCTTAGACTTGCAGGTGATCTTCTAGAAATTTTATTACGTTCAATACTCCTTGGTAAATGGGGGCTTATAACGAGAATAACTTACAATTATCAAAAACTAACGAAGAGAGGAAGGCTTCCTCCTTTGCAAGCAATAGTTGAAGCAAATGTTTTAACAAATCAAATAGTTTCAGCTTTAGCAATAGGTTCATGGGTTGGTGGAAGGACTGGAGTAAGCCAAAGACTGGAAAGAGGTAATTACTTTAAAACTTTTTCGCATATGAGAAATGTACTTTCACCATTAACTTCAACACAAGAACATTTTGAAGCTAGAGAATTGCATCCAACTCACTGGGGAAAATTGTGCACTTCAGAAACTCCTGAAGGAGCAACTATAGGGTTAAGAAAACACTTAGCAATAATGGCAGAAGTAACGTACGGAGCAAGCGATAAAGATAAGAAGAAAATAATTAGCCTTTGTAGTGGTTAATATGGCAAGTATATTTTTGGATGGAAAATTTATAGGAAAAACAAATGAACCAAAAAAACTTGTAGATGAAATAAGAAAACAGAGGAGAGCAGGATTACTTTCAAATCAAGTAAATGTTGCTTACCATGAACATTTAGATGAGGTACATATATTAACTGATCCAGGAAGAGTTAGAAGACCACTTATTGTAGTTGAAGATGGAAAGCCAAAACTAACTCAAGAACACATAGAAAAAATTAAGAAAAATGAGATGAGTTGGGATGATTTAGTTAAGAATGGAATAATAGAATATTTAGATGCAGAAGAGGAGGAAAATGCATATATTGCACTTAGACTTGAAGAAGTAACGAAGGAACATACTCATCTTGAGCTCGATCCTTCAACAATTCTTGGCTTATCAGCATCTGCAGTTCCTTACGCAGAATATAATAGAGGAGATAGGGTAAACTATGGAGCAAAAATGGTTGGGCAAGGAATAGGAGTATTTTTGACAAACTTTTTGGGAAGAACTGATACAAAATCAAATGTCCTTATTTATTCGCAAAAGCCACTCGTTCAAACTTATTCGCATAAAGTAATAAATTACGAAAAACACCCGAATGGAATAAATGCTGTTGTTGCTGTTCTTTCTTACTTAGGTTATAACATGCAAGATGCAATAGTAATGAACAATAGCGCAATACAAAGAGGATTATTCTGGAGCTTTATGTATCGAACTTATGAAGCTGAGCAAAAAAAGTACATTGGTGGGCAAGAAGATGTTATATGCATCCCAAAACCAGGAGTAAGAGGTTATGCTGGTGAGGATGCCTATAAGCATTTACCAGAAGATGGAATAGTTAATCCTGAAACTGAAGTAAGCTCCGATCAAGTCCTTGTAGGAAGAATTTCGCCATTGCGTTTTCTTGGAACAATGGATCAATTTGTTACAGGAATAGAAAATATAAGAGAGACTTCTGTAAGATTGAGACATAATGATAAAGGAATTGTTGATAGAGTTTTCATAACAGAAACTGCTGAAGGAGCAAAATTAGTGAAGGTTGTTGTAAGAGATTTGAAAAAACCAGAAATTGGAGATAAATTTGCTTCTAGACATGGGCAGAAAGGAGTTATTGGATTAGTAGTTCCTCAGGAAGATTTACCTTTTACGGAGGATGGTACAGTACCAGACATTCTCTTCAATCCGCATAGCATACCTTCCAGAATGACAATGGGTCAATATCTTGAGCTTATAGCAGGAAAACTTGCTGCAGTAAGTGGAGAAATAATATGTTCAACACCATTTCATCCTGTTAAAGAAGAATATATAAGAAAAGGTTTAGAAAATTTTGGATTTTCGGATGATGGAACCGAAACTTTATTTGATGGAAGAACTGGTAAAATGCTTAAAAATAAGATTACGATTGGGAGTTGTTTCTACCAAAAACTTGACCACCTAGTTTCAAATAAGATACACGCAAGGTCAAGAGGACCTGTAACACTTCTCACTAAGCAACCTACTGAAGGTAGAAGTAAAGAAGGAGGATTAAGGCTTGGAGAAATGGAAAAAGATTGCTTGATAGCACATGGTGCTGCCCTTACTTTAAAGGAAAGATTTGATTCTGATAAAAAGATTATACCAATATGCAGCGAGTGCGGTTTAGAAGCAATAAATGATGTAATTAAAAACAGAAAATATTGTCCAGTTTGCGGAGAGTCAAAAATAATTGATGTAGAAATGTGTTATGCATTCAAGCTTATGCTAGATGAAATTAAGTGTATGCTAATTTACCCAAAAATTGTTGTAAGCGAAGAAGGTGTTGAGAAAATTGTTTTTGGAATATTAAGTCCTGAGCTTATAAAGAAAATGGCAGTTGCGAAGATAACAAAAACAGAATTGTATGACCAGGAGGGATATCCAATAGAAGGTGGATTGATGGATCCGAGATTGGGTGTTGTTGATCCTGGAGTAAGATGTAGGACATGCGGAGGAGGAGTCGGTGAATGCTTTGGTCATTTTGGTTATTTAGAGCTTACGAGACCAGTCGTGCATATTCACTATGCAAAAATCATTTTAACCCTTCTTAAAATGTTCTGTAGAAATTGTGGAAGAATATTACTTGAAGAGAAAGATATTAAGAAAATAAAAGCTGGAAAAATTTCAGTTAAGGATGCAATAAAAATAACTAAAAAAACTTGCCCATACTGTAAAACCACACAAAAGAAAATCAAGTTTATTAAACCTTATACTTTCTTAGAAGATAGCAAAACCTTAAATCCAATTCAAATCAGAGAAAGATTAGAAAAGATTAAAAATGAGGATTTAGAATTAATCGGAATTAGGACAAGACCTGAATGGTTTATCATTACCCTTTTACCAATTCCTCCTGTTACAGTAAGGCCTTCAATTACTTTAGAAACAGGAGAAAGATCTGAAGATGATTTAACTCACAAGCTTAGCGATATTGTAAGAATAAATGAAAGATTGAGAGAAAATATTGATTTGGGTGCACCAGAATTTATCATTGAAGATTTATGGGAACTTCTTCAATATCATGTAACAACATTCTTTGATAATGAAGTAACTGGTATACCACCTGCAAGGCATAGATCTGGAAGGATACTTAAAACTTTGTCACAAAGACTTAAAACAAAAGAAGGAAGATTTAGAGGAAATCTTTCAGGAAAGAGGGTAAACTTTTCTGCAAGAACAGTAATAAGCCCAGATCCTTTCCTTGATATTGATGAAGTTGGAGTACCTGAAATGGTTGCAAAAGAGCTTACAATACCAGTAAGAGTAAATGAAAAAAACATAGAGGAGATGAGGAAGCTTATATTAAATGGTCCAGATGTATGGCCAGGCGCAAACTATGTTATAAGGCCTGATGGAAGGAGAAAGAAAATTACTGATTTAAATAAAGAGGAGATTGCAAAAGAAATTGCACCTGGCTACATTGTTGAGAGACACTTGTTAAATAACGACATAGCTTTGTTTAATAGACAACCTAGTTTGCATAGAATGAGTATAATGGCCCACAGAGTAAGAGTAATGCCATTCAAAACATTTAGACTTCACTTAAGTATTTGTCCTCCATATAATGCTGATTTCGATGGTGATGAGATGAATCTTCACATCCCGCAAACAGAAGAAGCTAGAGTCGAGGCTGAAAGTTTAATGGCGACCACAAAACACATAAGAAGCCCTAGGTTCAGTGGACCAATAATTGGAGCAATTCAAGACCAAATAACCGGTTTATATTTGTTAACAAAAGAAGAGACTGTGCTTGATAGAAAGGAGTTTGTTCAATTAATAAGGTCTGTTGATCAATCGATTGAAATACCAAATAAAAATACTATGAAAGGAAAGGAAATTTTCAGTTTATTCTTACCAAAAGATTTTTCAATTTCTTATAGATCAAAAAGTGGAGAAGATGTTATAATAGAAAATGGAAAACTAATAAAGGGAGTCATTGATACAAATGGTGTAGGAGCGGAAGATGGAAAAATAATTGATGCACTTGAAAAAGAATATGGTGGACGCTTTACAAAACAATTTTTAGAAAGCGTGACAAAGCTATCTATTGAGTTCCTCACAACTTTAGGTTTTTCAACAAGCATCGCTGACCAAGATTTGTCTCCATCTGTTAAAGCAAAAATTAAAGAAATAATAGAAAAGATCAAAAAAGATACAGAAAAATTGAAAGAGATGTATGAAAAAGGAGAATTAAGAATTTTAGCAGGCAGGAGTCCTGAAGAAAGTTTAGAACATGCAATAAAAATTGCTTTAAGAAATGGTTTAAATGAAGTTGGAAAAATTTTAGAAAGAAGTATTGAAGAAAATCCAACAGTTGTTATGGCAAAAAGTGGAGCAAGAGGTGGTTTGGTTAACCTAGTTCAAACTGCAGCCATGGTTGGACAAGAAATGGTAATGGGAGAAAGAATGAAAAAAGGATATTATGGAAGGAATTTCCCGCACTTCAAAAGAGGTGAAATGGGGCTTGAAGAGAGAGGATTTGTTAGTAGAGGATTCAAAGACGGATTAACCCCATTTGAATTCTTCTTTGACGCTATTAATAGCAGAGAATCGTTAATGGATAAATCACTTAAAACAAGACACTCTGGTTATATGGAAAGAAGATTAGTTGGTGCCTTACAAGATTTGAAAGTTGAATATGATGGAACTGTAAGAGATAGTGCTAAGAGAATAATTCAATTTGCCGTTGGAGAAGATGGGTTAGATCCTTCAAAAATAGAAAAGGTTGGTATAAATGTCAGAAGAATTGCAGAAAAATTATTCGGAAGAGTTGCCTAAAAAAATAATTGAAGAAATTGAAAAAGTTGCAAGAGAGCTAAAACTAAATGAAGAACAAAAAGCTAAGCTAAAAGAAGAGGTTAGAAGAAAATATTTGCAAAGTATAGTTGAGCCAGGAGAAGCTATTGGAATAATTTCTGCGCAAAGTATTTCAGAACCAGCTACCCAAATGTCTTTGCCATTCGGAGAAAAGATATTAATTAAAGAAAATAATATTCTGCGCCCAATAGAAATTGGAAAATTTGTTGATAGTTTAATGAGTAAATTTGGTTCAAAAGTTAATGGGAACTGTGAAGTATTAGACTTACCTAAGAACCTAAACTTTTATGTTTACAGCATTGATCAGGATGAGAAACTAAAACTAAAAAGAATAAAGTCAGTGATTCGACATAAATCTCCTGACAAGCTTTTAAAAATTAAAACTGCTAGCGGTAGAAGAATCATAGCAACAGACCACCATTCATTTGTTATTAGGAGAGATAATAAGATAATTCCAATCAGTGGTAAACTATTGAAAGTTGGAGACAGAATACCTGTTATTAAAAATTTGCCAGAAAATTGCATCTCAACAGTTTCGATTAAAAGTATAATACCATCAAAAGATTTAGTTGAAAGAAATGGTTACATTTATCCTTATGTTTCTCATAGCAAAGACTTTCCAAGCGAATTGAAGTTGAACGCTTTGCTAGGATGGTTTATTGGAGCATATCTTTCTGAAGGAAACTGCACAAAATTTTTTGTTAACATTTCAAACACAAATGAAGAATTCAACAAATTAGTTAGAAGTTTTGCAAATAATTTTAATCTTACTATCAACGAATATAATAACTTTAGAGGATTCTCTGAGGGGCATGATCTTCATATAAATTCTACTTTGCTTTCTAAATTTTTAAGAGAAACTTGTGGAGGTGATTCTAAAAATAAAAAAGTCCCTTTTTTTGCGTTTAGCGCTAACGAAGAATTTATTAGAAATTTATTGCAAGCTTATTTTGATGGTAATGGTAATATTACAATTACAAAAAGAGGTATAAGGGCTTCTTCTGAATCAAAAGTTCTTCTAGATGGTATTGCTTTACTTTTATCCAGATTTGGTATATTTTGTAGTAAAAGTGATGACGGAAAGTCAATTTGGATTCCATACAAATATGCTCAAACATTTTATGAAAAAATTGGTTCATCTATAAGCAAAAGAAGGGAAATGCTGAAGAAATTAAGTGAAATGTACTCTAGAACAACAAAAAGAGCAGAACTAACTGATATGATACCAGGAATAGGGAATTTATTGGTTGAAATCGCAAAAAAGTTAAAGTATCCTACAAGATATGTTAATAATTTCACTAAGAGACAAAGAATTGGAAGGAGTACACTTGAAAAATATGTTACATTATTTGAAAATATAGCAAAAGAAAAGAAAATTGATATTTCAAATGAAATTAGGATATTGAAAAGGGCTTTAAATTCCGATGTAGTATGGGACAGAATTGAAGAAATTTCTTACATCAACTCTAATTCAGATTATGTTTATGACATTTCTGTTGATGGTTTAGAAACTTTCGCAACCTTTGATGGTATAATAACACATAATACAATGCGAACTTATCATTTTGCAGGTGCTGCTGGAATAAAAGTAACTTATGGTCTTCCTCGCTTAATAGAAATTTTTGATGCAAAGAAAAAACCAAAAACTCCTGTTATGACAATTTTTTTGAAAAAGGAATTTAATAATGCAGAAGATGCAAAAAAAGTGGCGGAAAAAATTATAGAAAAGAAAGTCCTGAATTTGATGAAAAGCATTTCAATCGATTTAACCGAGAAAAGCATAAATCTAGAGCTTCTGAACAAAAAGAAAATGAGTAATGTAATTGAAAGATTGAAAGAGAATTTCCCAAATCTCATAATCAAAGCAAAAAAAGAAAAGATTATTATTACCCCAAAAAAGGAGGTTGATGTTAAAGAGCTGCAGAGATTAAAAGAAAAGATTTTGGATACAACTGTCAGTGGAATAAGTGGAATATATAACGCTATAGTAAGAAAAGAAGGAAATGATTGGATTATCAGCACTTTTGGTTCAAATTTGAAAGAAGTTTTAATGTTAAAGGAAGTTGATGAAAGGAGAACATATTCAAATGATATTCATGAAGTTAATTCAGTTTTAGGAATAGAGGCTGCGAGAAACGTTATAATTAAGGAAGCTTCAGAAACTTTACAACAACAAGGATTAGATGTTGATATTCGCTACATAATGCTTGTTGCTGATATAATGACTTTTAGAGGAGATATAAGACCAATTGGAAGATATGGTGTTGCTGGTACAAAAACTTCTGTTTTAGCAAGAGCTGCTTTCGAAGAGACAATAAAGCATCTAGTAAGAGCAGGTATAAGGGGAGAAACTGACAACTTTAAAGGAATTTTTGAAAACGTTATGATAGGTAAAGTTGTTCCTTCTGGTACTGGTATGTTTGAATTGATTGCAAAGCTGGGGAAAAAAGACTAGTTTTAAATATTTAAAATTGAAAGTTTATTGAAGATTATGAACGAGGAGGAGGTCAAAAACGCAATAAAATCAAAAAATATAATTATAGGATATAAGGAAGCAATAAAATTCATAAAAAATGAAAAACCAAAAATGATAATAATCGCGAATAATATGCCTGAAGAAATGAAAAAAGAAATCGAAACTCACGCTAAAATCTTTAAGCTAGACATGAGAGTATTTGATGGAGACAGTAAAAAGTTGGGAGTAATATGCGGAAAGCCTTATCCAGTAACAACGATAGTGGTAAAGGAGTAGCATGGCTTTAACTTTTGATACAAAAACAATTCACCTAATTAACATTTTTGAAACTCTTACAAATGTCAATGTAAATGATTGTATAATTGATGAATCAACAAATACTGTTTACTTTATTGTAAAAGAGGGGAAAATTGGTCTTGCTATTGGAAAAAATGGAGAAAACGTAAAAAATGTTGAAAAGGTTCTTAAAAAGAATGTAAAGATCTTTGAATTTTCAAACGATCTGCAAAAATTTGTAAAGAATCTTATCCCCTCTGCAAATAGCATAAATATTAAAAACGAAAATGGAAAAATTGTTGTTGAAATAAAAGTAAACAAGAATGATAAAGTTTTTGTTATAGGAAGAGACGAAAGAAATTTAAAAATTTACAAAGAAATTTTGCAAAGAAGCCATAATGTAAGCGATTTGATAGTGAGATAATGCCTGGAGAATTCAGCGGAAGAAAATTGAAAAAAAGGAGAAAAAAATTTAGATGGAAAAAAGTTAAATTTAAAAGGAGAGTTCTTCAGCTTTGGAAAAAAGATCCTTTAGAAGGAGCTCCACAAGCAAGAGGAATTGTTATAGATAAAAGGGTTGTAGAACAAAGAAAACCAGCTTCTGGACTTTTGAAATGTGTAAGAGTTCAACTTCTCAAAAATAATGTGCAAGTCACTGCTCATGTTCCTGGTGAAGGAGCAATTGATTATATCGATGAACACGATGAAGTGATTATAGAAAAAATTGGTGGAGCACAAGGAGGACCAAAAGGAAGCATGTGGGGAATTAAATATAAGGTTGTTGCTGTAAATGGAGTTGCCTTAAGCGAAATTCTAGCCGGAAAAAAACAAAAACCAGCAAGATGAAATGAGTGAGATAAAAATTTTTGGTAAATGGAGTGTAGAAGGAATTGAAGTCAAAGATCCAGGCTTGAAAAGATACATAAACTTACAGCCTTCCATTCTTCCGAAGTCAAGAGGAAAATATGCAAAAAAACAATTTGAAAAATCGAAGATGAACATAGTTGAAAGATTGATAACAAAACTCATGGTTCCTGGCCATAGGGGAAAAAAACATGTTTTAACTTCTGGCAGAGTAGGTGGAAGGTTTTTAACAAACGCGAAAATAGTAAAAAAAACTTTTGAAAAAATTGAACAACTAACACAAAAAAATCCGATAGAAGTTTTAGTAAGAGCAATAGAAAATGCCGCTTTAAGGGAGGAAATTGCCTCTTATCAAGTTGGAGGAATAATTGTTAGAAGGGCTGTAGTTACTAGCCCACAAAGAAGAGTTGATATTGCTTTAAGAAATATTACTCAAGCTGCCTACAGAAAAGCTTATGGGAAAAAAGCTGATATAGTTTCAGCTTTAGCTGATGAAATTATTGCTGCCTATAATAATGATGCGAGCAAAAGCGAGGCAATTAGAGAAAAAGAAAGAATAGAAAGAGAGGCTGAAGCATCAAGATAACTAACTAATTTATGTTTATCAAAATAAAAAATCCTTTATAACTTGCAAACAAATTCTTAATATAAAAGGAGGTGAAAAATGCCAAAAAAAGAAATGATAGAAAGGTTAATGGAAGTAATGAAAGACCCAACAAGAATTAGAAATGTTGCAACAAGCTCGCATGTACACCATGGAAAAACTTGCTTAACAGATAATCTAGCAATGTTAGCAGGAATGATTTCAGAAAAAGTAGCAGCAGATGTTGAAAAAGGAATGTTAACTTGGATTGACGAAAGGTCTTTTTGACCCGTTAACAAGAGCGCAAAAGACAGCTAACTATTTATGGAGCAAACGTTTCAATGGTTCATGAGTATGAAGGAAAAGATTATATTATAAACTTAGTAGATACACCTGGTCATGTTGATTTTGGAGGAGATGTTACAAGGGCAATGCGCGCTGTTGATGGAACAATAGTTCTAGTTTGTGCTGTTGAAGGAATAATGCCCCAAACAGAGACAGTTTTCAGACAAGCACTAAGAGAACGTGTAAAGCCAGTTTTGTTCATAAATAAAGTTGATAGATTAATTAAAGAACTTAAGCTTTCACCAGAACAAATGCAAAAAAGGTTTGAAGAAATTATTAGAGATGTAAATTTTTTAATACAAAAATATGTTGAAGAAGAGTATAGAGATAAATGGCTTGTTAATGTTGCTGATGGAAGTGTTGCATTTGGCTCAGCAAAGAAAAAATGGGCAATCTCAATTCCTTTTATGAGAAAAACTGGAATCACTTTTAAGGAGATTATTCAGCTAACTTTGGAAGGAAAAGAAGAAGAATTGGCAAAAAAAGCTCCTCTCCATCAAGTTGTTTTGGATATGATAATTAGACATTTACCAAGTCCGGTTGAAGCTCAAAAATATAGATTAAAGAAAATTTGGCCTGGAGATTTGGAAAGCGAGATTGGAAAACAAATGCTTGCTTGCGATTCAAATGGAAAGCTTGCAATGATAATAACTAAAGTTACCCCTGATCCTCATGTCGGATTTGTTGCTACAGGAAGAATTTTTTCTGGAAAAGTTTTCGAAGGGAAGGAAATTTACTTGCTTGGAAATAGAAAAAAGAAGAGAATCCAACAAGTTGCAATTTACAAAGGAATGGAAAGAATTCCTGTTAAAGAAGTTACTGCAGGCAACATAGCTGCAATAGTTGGAATACCAGAAGCTTTTACCGGAGAAACTGTTTGTGATGCAGATTATCTAATTGAGCCATTTGCAGAAATTAAACATATTTTTGAACCGGTAGTAACGAAATCTATTGAACCGAAAAATCCGATGGATCTTCCAAAACTAGTTGAGGCTTTAAAAAGAATTAGTAGAGAGGATGCCGTTTTACAAGTAAAAATAAATCAAGAAACTGGAGAGTACTTAGTTTCTGGCTTAGGCGAACTTCATCTGGAAGCAAAAGTTGAAAATAAACTTAAAGAGTGGGGAATAGAAGTTGAAATGTCAAAACCTATAGTTGTTTACCGTGAAACAATCTTTGAAAAGTCACCTGTAGTTGAAGGAAAAAGCCCAAATAAGCATAATAAACTTTATATTCAAGTTGAACCTTTAGAAGATAAAGTTTATCAAGCAATGGTAGCCGGAGAAATTCCAAGTGAAAAGGAAATAAAGAAAAAAGACTTAGAACTCTTTGAAAAGTTGGCTCAACTTGGAATGCCTTATGAGGAGGTAAAGAACATTCTAGTTATTCATAATAAAAATGTTTTTATTGATTTGACAAAGGGGATTCAGTACATGAATGAAGTAATTGATATGGTAAAAGATGCTTTTTGTGAAGTTGCAGAAGATGGCCCATTAGCAAGAGAACCATGTTTAAAAGTAAAAGTAAAGCTAGTAGATGCTGAACTTCATGAAGATCCTGTCCATCGTGGCCCTGGACAAATAATGCCAGCTGTAAGATATGCAATAAGACAAGCTATGCTAAAAGCAAATGCAACTTTACTTGAACCAAAACAAATAATAAGAATTGATTGCCCATCAGAACTTATTGGAAATGTTACAAGAGAAGTTGAAAATAGAAGAGGACAAATTCTTGAAATAAAAGAGGAGAGAGGAGTTAGTATAATAACGGCAAAAATTCCTGTTAGCGACATGTTTGGTTTTGATACAGCACTTAAATCTGCCACAAGCGGAAGAGGTTTTTATAGTCTGATTGATGTTGTTTTCGAAAAATTACCTGCAGAAATGAGAGAAAGCGTAATTAAGAGCATAAGGAAAAGAAAAGGTTTGCCAGAAGAAATTCCAAAACCAGAGGAATAACGGATTTTAAATTTAAACAAAAACTTTTAAATATATAAAAGATAAAAATAAAAAAGATAAAAATGCCAGCTAAACCCCATATAAATCTAATGACCGCAGGACATGTAGATAGTGGAAAATCTACTTTAATAGGCCGCTTGCTATACGATTCAGGGGCAATAAGAGAAGATGAACTAAGAAAATTAAAGGAAATTGCTGCTGAACTTAAAAAAGAGACTTTTGAATTCGCTTTTGTTATGGACAGGTTAAAAGAGGAAAGAATGAGAGGTTTAACAATAGATATAATGCACCGCCCATTTGAAACTCAAAAATGGTATTTCACAATAATTGATTGCCCTGGTCATAGAGACTTTGTTAAAAATATGATAACAGGGGCAAGCCAAGCTGATGCTACAATTTTTGTTATTTCTGCTAAGGAAGGTGAAGGTGTTCAAGAGCAAACAAAAGAGCATGCATGGCTTATGAAAGTTCTGGGAATTCCTCAAATATTAGTTGTTTTAAACAAGATGGATACAGTAAATTATGATGAGAAAAGGTTTAATGCTGTAAAAGAAGATGTAATTAAGCTTCTTAAAAGCATTGGATACAAAGTAGAAGAAATTCCATTTATTCCAATTTCAGCCTATTATGGTGATAATGTAGTTAAAAGATCAGAAAAGATGAAATGGTACACTGGACCAACTTTGGTGGAAGCTTTAGATCAATATATAAAAGAGCCTCCAAAGCCCATAGACAAACCATTGAGAATTCCTATTCAAGATGTTTTTAGTATCACAGGAGTAGGCACTGTTCCAGTAGGAAGAGTTGAAACTGGAATTTTGAGAACAGGAGATACACTTGTTTTTGAACCTTCAGGTGTTAAGGGAGAAGTGAAATCAATTGAGATGCATCATCAAAGCATCCCAGAGGCAAAGCCTGGAGATAATGTAGGATTTAATGTAAGAGGAATTAGTAAAGAAGATGTAAGAAGAGGAGATGTTGCAGGACATCCGTCAAATCCGCCAACAGTAGCTAAAGAATTTATAGCACAAATTGTTGTTCTGCAACACCCAACAGTAATTGCAGCAGGCTATACTCCAGTATTTCATTGCCATACAGCAAGCGTTGCATGTAGAATAGAAGAAATAATCGCAAAAATTGATCCAAGGACAGGACAAGTAATTCAAGAGCATCCAGACTTTATAAAAACAGGAGATGCTGCAAAAATAAGATGTGTTCCACTTAAACCAATGGTTATTGAAAAATATTCAGAATTCCCTCAGCTAGCCAGATTTGCAATTCGTGATATGGGAATGACAGTTGCAGCAGGAATTTGTTTAGATGTAGTTAAGGCAAAGTAGTTTTATACTTTTTCTTATCTTTAACGCAAATTTAGAGATGATTTTATTTCTCACAAAAAAAAATTTGCTCGAATAAATTAAACAAAAAAGTTTTAAAAATTTAAATACAAGAAAGATAAGAGTTGATAGTATGCAAATAGCAAGAATCAAACTATCAGGAAAAGACCCAAAGGAATTGGATGAAATTTGTAGAGAAATAATAGAAATTGCAAAAAAATTTGGGATAGACTATAGAGGTCCTATTCCTCTTCCGACAAAAAAGTTAAGGGTAGTTACTTTAAAAACACCATGTGGTGATGGCACTGGCCATGGAAATGCAACCTATGATAAATGGGAACTAAGAATTCATAAGCGTATAGTAGATGTTCAGGCAGATGATAGAGCTTTAAGACAAATAATGCGAGTTAATATTCCTCATGGTGTTCATATTGAAATTAAACTCATTGGTTAATTTGACCTTTAAATAAGGCAACGTAAATTTATTTTAGTGAAAACTTGAGAGAAAAACTACTTGTTCTTGATGCAGATTATATACTTGAAAAAAATTTGGGAGTGGTCAGATTATTCTGTAAAGATGAAAATGGAAGAAATGTTTTAATCCTTGATAGCACATTTAAACCCTATTTTTATGTTATGCCAAAAGAAGGAAAATTAGCAGAACTAAAGAAAAGAATTGAGAATTTAGAAACAGAAAAAGTTGAAGCCAAGATTTTAAGTGTTGAAGTTGTAGAAAAAATCTGGGAAGGAAAGAAAGTAAAACTTATAAAAATTGTAATTGATAATCCAAGAAGAATTCCTGATGTTAGAGATTTAGTTAAAGATTGGGAAGAGGTTGAGGAAACTTATGAATATTCGATTTCTTTCTATCGACGCTATTTAATTGATAAAAAAATTGAACCAACTAACTGGGTTGAAGTTGAAGGAAAAGAAGTAGAAAACAAAGGAAATTATCAAGTTGATAGGATAATAGAAGCTGAAGATGTTAAACCAATTGAAATGGAAAAAGAAATACCTTTAAAGATACTTGCCTTTGATACAGAGTTTGTAGAAGAAAATGGGAAGCAAAAATTAATAATGCTTAGTATTGCTGATAATTCAGGATTTAAAAAAGTACTCACAACTTTTTCATGGGAAGAGGCTCAAGATTTTATTGACTTTGTAAAAAATGAAAAGGAGTTAATAGAAAGATTTATGGAAATCGTTAAAAAACAAAACCCAGATTTCATTTGTAGCTATAATGGAGATGGCTTTGATTTTCCAAGACTTAAGGAAAGATGTGATGAATTCAACATTAAACTGAAATTGGGAAGAGATGAAGAAGCAATAAAAGTTGTTAGAAGGGGGAGAATAAGTTCTGCAAGAAGTAAAGGAAGAGTTCACATTGATCTATTCGTTTTTATTGACCATATTTTGTCAGCAAGTCTGAAAAGTGAAGTTTTAACCTTGGATGAAGTTGCTCAAGAACTTTTAGGTTTCGGAAAAAAAGAAATGAAATATAAAGAAATGATTGAAATCTGGAGCAAAAAGGAACAACTTAATAGGCTAGCAGAATATTCTATGTGGGATTCTGAGTTAACTTTAAAACTTGCTGAATATATTTTACCGCAAATTTTTGCAATATCAAAAATAACCGGTTTAATACCGTTTGATGCGTGTAGGAATACTTATTCGCAATTAGTTGAAGCTTTTTTAATGAAAAGAGCTTTTGCTGATAACATATTAATTCCGAACTCACCTAAACAAGAGGAATTACAAAAAAGGAGACTTGCACCCGCTTACAAAGGAGCAATAGTAATTGAGCCAAAGAAAGGAATACACTCAGATATTTTGGTATTTGATTTTCGCTCACTATATCCTACTATAATTTGCACGCATAACATAAGCCCAGAAACTTTCAATTGTAAACATAGAGAGTGTAAAGAGAAGAATAGTGTACCTGAAACTAAATGGCACTTTTGTATAAAGGAAAAAGGTTTTATCCCAAAACACCTGGAAGATTTGATTATAAAGAGAAAAAAAATTAAAGAGCTTATGAAAAAGATTAAACATGAGTCATCAGAATACAAAAAACTTGATAATATGCAATATGCGCTTAAGATATTAAGTAATGCTATGTATGGTTATTTCGGATTTTTTGGGAGTAGATGGTATAGGAGAGAGTGTGGATCTGCAGCTGCAGCATTTGGAAGATATTATATAACACAAGTTATTGAAATGGCGAGAAAAGAGGGGTTTGAAGTAATTTATGCAGATACAGATTCTTGTTTTGCTAAACTGAAAGAAGGAAAGAAAGAGGAATTAATAAAAAGGGCACAAGAATTTGTTGAGAAAATAAATAAGAAATTACCGGGAATTATCGAACTTGAATTCCGCGATTTATATGAAGGAGGGATCTTTGTAGCAAGAGAGAAAGGTGAAGTTGGAGCAAAGAAGAGATATGCACTTGTTGATTACCAAGGAAATTTAGAAGTTCGTGGTTTTGAGACTGTTAGAAGAGATTGGTGCCAACTTGCAAAAGATATTCAAAGAAAGGTGCTCGTAATCGTTCTAAAGGAAAAAAATCCAGCCAAGGCCATTGAGTTGGTGAGAGATACAATAAAAAGAATTAAGGAAGGGAAAGTTTCGCTAGATGAGTTGACAATTTACGAACAAATTACTCGTCCATTAAGCCAATATGAGCAAATTGGGCCCCATGTTAGAGCTGCGAAGAAAGCATTAGCAAAAGGTTTACCAATTGGAGAAGGAAGCATAATTGGTTTTGTTATTACGAAAGGTAGTGGAAACATAAGTGATAGAGCTGAACCTGTCGAATTTGTTAAGCAAAATCAGTATGACCCAGATTATTATATTTATCATCAAATTTTACCAGCTAGTATGAGAGTTTTAAGGGCATTAGGCTATAGTGAACAAGAAGTCGTTGCTGGAAAAATTCAAAAAAGGCTTGAAGGCTTTTTGAAAAAGTAAATTGAAAACTATATTTTTCACTTCCAATTTCTTTTTTTGAATGAATAAAAAAATAAAATTGTGCGCGTTCCTAACAAAATAAAATGTCCAAGATGCAAAAAACTTATTCCGAAGTTTGTACTTAAGGCAACAAATGGAAAGTGTAATAATTGTGGCTATCTTTTAGCAAATTCTCTAAAAACTTTTGTTGAGAAAAAGAAATAATCAGCCACGAATCTTTTTTCGGCAATTTTTGCAAAGATAAAGATAACCAACTTTATAAAGTTTTCCTACTTTCTTTACTGATTTTTTGCATTTGTCACAAACAGTATGCACAAAATAAAATTGTTTTCCAAAATTTAAAGTTTTATCTAACTATTATTGTTTCTTCAGCTTGAGCTACTAAACCATTTGAAACCTCTTTAAGCACAGGATGTTCTATTAATGCTCCGACTTTCACAAGCTCACGAAGAGCCAAATCTAGTTTTAACTGAGAAGTTTCCTTTATCCAACGTTTAGCAAAAGGTAAACCGTTAAATTTTTCTTTTGCTAAAGATAGAATTTTTCTTGCCTCCATCAACCTAACTGGCTTATCCTGATTATATTGATAAATTAGTGTTGGGCTTGATTCATCCACCCAACCTACACCATTAGTAACAAAAACTTCCATAGCGATTACCTGCCCCTTTTTTATTTCTTCTTGAATTGTATTTTTCCCATTTGGGATTGTTGGTGATGTATGAACAACAAATCTTTCTAATCCATGGCCACTTAAATTCCTTATCGGATTAAATCCCTTTTCAGTTATTAATTCTTCCACTCTTTCAGAAATTTCGAAAACTTTTATTCCTGGCTTAATTAATTGCAAAATCTTCTTCAATGTTTCTTCAGCAACCTCAATTAAGGGATGTGATTTTTCGCCTATACAAACTGTAAAAGCCCTGTCACAAATATAACCTTGAACGTGAACACCTAAATCAACTTTAACCAAATCTCCTTTTTTGAGTACTAAGGTATCACCAACGAATGGTGAATAGTGAGCTGCAACTTCATTAACACAAATATTTACAGGAAATGCCAAACTTCCATTAAGCTCAATAACTTTCTTTTCTATTTCTTCTGCTAGATCAAAAACTTTAGTTCCCTCCACCAAAAGTTTTTGAGCATACTTTATTGCTTTTTCGGAGATTGAAAATGCTTTATTATAATATTCAGTTACTTCTTTCTCCATACAATGTATTTAGCAAAAGGAAAAAGATAATATTATCGAAAGTGAGAATATACAGCATTCAAACAGCAAAAAAAGGCTTAAATTTTAAATATCTGCTTTTTAATCTTTTATTCAAAAAAATAGCGCCAATGTGGAACATTTTTGGTGATAAAAATAAGAAAAGATACAGCAAGAAATTTGTTAAAGATAATAAACTACCTTAATGAAAAAAAGGATTGGACATGGATAAGGGAAATTGCTCGAAAAACTAATTTACACCATAAAACTGTTTCTAGATTAATTTCAAACCATTTGCAAATATTCATTGAGGAGCAGACTTTAGAGCCATTTAGGATAAGAATGATTAGACTTAAACCATATCTAGATATTAAAAACATTTATAAGTTCTTAGCGCTAAAAGAGAGGCTTAAGACTTGATTTTCAAGCGATTTAAGCGATTTAAGCGCTAGTCACCTTTATATCTTACCCATCCTTTACCATCTCTAATAAATCTTTCAATTTTGTTTGTTCGACGTAGAGTATTTGTTAACAAGCCCCTCAAACCAGAAACGGATATTCCTAGTTTTAAAGCAAGATCCTGATAACTTATTTCTCCAAATTCTTTTACAGTTAAAATCAAGCCTTCCATTTTGGAAGTTAAGGGAAGCTGTTTTGGAGGTTGAGTAACTTGAGTAAATGACAAAACCTCTGTTGACTGCGGCGTTTTCTCTATTGACTTTTGTAAAGAAGTAAGTATATTATTTAGTAACTCAAAACGCTTTTTTTCCTCCTCTTCATGAGAACGCAATAATTCTATCAGATGAGGTGTTTTGTCTTCAAAATTTGAGAGAAACCAATCTTTCGTAACCATTTGAGACTCAATGCGGCTTAATGAAGACTCAATTTCTTTAATCGAACGACCAGTGTAACCGGCTGCCAATCCGAGTTGAAAATGCTCGCGAAATTCTTCTTCAGAACTTTTTGCAAGGCGATTTTCAAGCGCTCGTTCAAGCGCTTCAGGAGTTATCTTAAGCGCTTGTTGCGCTTGAATATTTTTTTCAAGCGCTTCAATCGGCTTAGACCGATGCAACAAACGACGCAATAATGCAAAAAGACCCATATGATAATTATATTTACGTACCTCTATATATAACTGAGCTTTTTCCCTCAAGTTTAAAGAAGGAAAAAAGAAACCTCACTTTCTCGACAAAAATAATTTCAAAAGTACAAACAAAAAATTTCACTTTTTTTAAACTCTCACTTATTTTAAAAAAAAAAGACTTTCAAAAATATATAATGAAAAATATATATTATTTGCAAATATTGAAATTTGTTAAATGTTTAACAATTTACAGCATCTCTAATTCCTTCTTACATAACTCAACCAAAGTCTTGGAAATGTAACGATAAAAAAGCTCTGGAGTTAACTCATAAGTGGTCTTAAAATGTTTCTTACCATTCTCATCAAAGAAAACAGCTTTATGAACTTGCACTAGGTCAAATTTTTTCAAAGCAGCAAGAGGTTTGTAAAACATGGACGGCTGATCTCGCCTTGAAATACCCAACTTTGATTCAAGCTCTTCAGCTGAAAGCTTTCCGTTATTTTCTTTAAGAGTTTTGATAATTTTGACTACCCTTTCGCGCATTTTTTCGGCACGCGGATGATTGCCACAACATAAAAATGGAATAATTTTCATGTTTTAACCTATTTTTCTGCTAAACTTCCATCTGAAAAATGCGCCAGTAACCATTTTCATCCACTCTTTTGTTTATAATTATTCTTTTATTCTATTTTATAAATTTACACTCTCTATATAAAGAAAATTGATCCCTCAGAACGAAAAAATCAACTTTTTCTATTCTTTTTATTAAATAGATAGAGAACAAATGAGCTAGATAATTTACCAATTAAAATAGAAAAAAACAAAACTATCGTTTTATAGAAAATTAACCTAATTTCGAAAGTTTTGAAACCAAGGCTTCAAGTAACCTAGCTACACTCTCACCTGTATCGGTAAGCTTAACTATTTTTATTCTACCTCTTTTTTCAAATTCAACAAGCTTAAGTTCATTGAAAACATCTAAAATTTTAACGGTATGAGAATAAGTGCAGTCAGCCTCCTTCGATAAAATTGTTGCATACTTTGGTCGACTGCGCAAACTGATGAGCATTTTGACGGGCTTCGCTCGTAGAAACAAAGCAAGCCCGATTTTTTCTTTTCGAACCAAAAAAATCCCCTATATCTAATTAAAAAAGTTATATTTATATTTTTAACATATTTATTATAAAAAATAGATTATGTTGCAACTTTTAAATAAAATATTTTTTTAAAAATATTTTTTAAAAGATATTATAAGATAAATATATTAATATATTTATCTTTCAAAAAATATTTAAAAAGTGCGCCAAGTGGCGGAAAAAGAAAAAAACAAAAAATAAAAGCACACAAAAAATAAGTTAATTTATGATTGGATTAAGAGCGCCAGTGGCAGCTGGCACATTTTATGAAGCAGAAAAAGACAAATTAATCATGCAAATTGAGAGTTGTTTTAAACATAAATTTGGACCAAAAAGCCTTCAAAAAAGAGAATTTATTACATTAGTTTCACCTCACGCTGGTTATATGTATTCTGGACCAGTAGCTGCATGGGGTTTTTCAAGAATAAGTAAGTATAACTTCATTATTTTAGGACCTAACCATCATGGAATTGGCCCAACTTTCTCAGTAATGAAAGAAAGTGTATGGAAAACTCCATTAGGGGAAGTTGCAATAGATAACATAATGGCAGAAAAGCTTGTTAAGAAATGTAATTTTTTAGAGTATGATGTGTTAGCACATGAGTATGAGCATAGTATAGAAGTACAATTACCATTTTTGCAATACCGTTTTGGAAGCGATTTCAAATTTGTGCCAATATCGGTTCTTAACCAATTTGCTGATGAAGATTTTTTAGAAAAATGCAGGGTTGTTGGAAAAGCTATTGGTGAAGTGTTAAAAAAGGAAAAAGGATGGAAAATTATAGCAAGCTCTGATTTTTCACACTATATTTCACAAGAAAATGCGAAAAAAATAGATAAAAAGTTGATTAAAACAATAGAAAAGCTTGATGAAGAAAAATTCTTTGAGAACATAAGAAAGGGAGATGCAAGTGTTTGCGGTTTTGGTCCAATTGCTATAGCTATAGTAGCATCAAAAGAACTGGGAGCAAAAAAGGGAGAACTCCTTTGCTATAAAACTTCAGGAGATATAACACAGGATTTTACGTCAGTTGTTGGTTATGCATCGATTATAATTTTTTAAAGCAATTATTAAGTATGAAAAAACTCATTTTGAAGCATGCCCTAATTAATGCTCTTCAACATAATGGAGTAGCTAATGCCCAGGCTGTTCTTGGTAAAGTGATAAGCGAAAGGCCTGATCTTAAACAGAAAATAAAAGAAGTAAGTGAAGAAGTAAGTAAGATTGTCAAAATGGTAAATAAGTGGTCTATAGAAAAAAAGAGAGAGGAATTTGAAAAATTAGGAATAAAGATTGAAAAAAAGAGAAAGGAAAAAAAGGAGCTGCCTCCATTACCAAATGCAGAGAAGTATGAAAAAATTGTAATGCGTCTAGCACCATTTCCTTCCGGTCCTCTGCACATAGGAAATGCTAGAATGGCAATATTAAATGATGAATATGTTAAAAGATATAACGGAAAGCTTTTGCTGGTGATAGATGACACAATAGGATCAGAAGAAAAGTTTATCGTTCCAGAAGCTTATGATTTGATTCTAGACGGATTAAAATGGCTTGGAGTTAAATGGGATGAAATTATATACAAATCAGATAGATTAGAGATTTTTTATAAAGTTGCGGAAGAGATGATAAAAAAAGGTTTAGCTTATGTTTGTGAATGCGATGCTGAAACTTTAAAAAAGAATAGAGCTAAAGGGATTGAATGTGAACATAGGAAGCAGAATATTGAACAAAATTTAGAGAAATGGAAGAAAATGCTTTCTGGAGAATATAAAGAAGGAGAGGCTGTTTTGAGAATTAAAACTGATATGAAACATCCAAACCCTGCTTTTAGAGATAGAGTTTTAGCAAGAATTGTTGAAAGAAGACACCCAAGAGTTGGAAATAAATTTAGAGTTTGGCCTTTACTTGAATTTAGCTGGGCTGTAGATGATCATTTGCTTGGAATAACCCACATACTAAGAGGAAAGGATTTAATTATAGAAGATATGATGGAAGAATTTATTTGGGAAAAGCTTGGATGGAAGAAACCAGAAATCATTCATTATGGCTTACTAAACATTAAAGGTTTAAAATTAAGCAAAACGCAAGCAAGGAAAGCAATAGAAAGAAAAGAATATTCAGGTTGGGATGATCCTCGAACATGGAGTTTGCAATCTTTAAGAAAAAGAGGTATTCAGCCAGAAGCAATAAGAAAATTCATCTTAAATATGGGATTAAGTCTTGCCGATGTTACTGTTCCTGCAGAAATACTCTATGCTGAAAATAGGAAAATTATTGATCCTTTAGCAAACCGTTTCTTCGCTGTTTTGAATCCAATCGAAATTTCTGTTAAAGGAGCACCGGATATTAATGAAACAGAAGCTTTATTACACCCTGACTTTCCAGAAAGAGGCAAAAGAAAGATTCCTGTTAATACAGGAAAAATTTTTATAGAGAGGGAAGACTTTGAAAAGTTAAAAAATAAGGAGGTAGGTTTAATCAATCTTTTCACAATTAAACTAAGAAAAAAAGCAGAGTTTATATCTGAAAAAATAAAGTTTGATACGCAAAAAATTCAATGGGTATCTGAACCTAATACAAAAGTAAAAATAATAATGCCAGATGGCTCAATTAAGGAGGGTGTTGCTGAACCATCAATTAGGAATATAAAAGAAAATGATTTAATTCAACTTGTTAGAGTAGGGTTTGCAAGATGCGATAAAAAGGATGAGGAAATTGTTTTATATCTTGCCCACAAGTAAAATATATAAACAAAAATTTATAATTGCATAAAAGGTGCTTTTATGGCAAAGGCTTATGTCAAGTTCAATGTACCTAAGGAATTGAGTAATAAGATACTGCGCTTAGTTGAAATAGCAAGAAATACAGGGAAGATTAAAAAAGGGACTAACGAAGTAACAAAAGCTATTGAAAGAGGTGAAGCAAAACTTGTTATTATTAGTGAGGATGTCGAACCAGAAGAAATTGTAATGCATTTACCTCCACTATGCGAGGAGAAAAAAATTCCATATGCATATGTTCCGAGTAAAGCTGAACTAGGAAAAAGTGCGGGTATTGAAGTAGCTTCGGCCTCTGCCTGCATAATTGATCCTGGTGAAGGAAAAGATCTTCTAAAAGAAATTTTAGAGGAAATAGAAAAGATAAAGGGATAACATGGATGCTTACCCAGCTGAAGTTTTAGAAATAATTGGAAGAAGTGGAGTAAAAGGAGTAACACAAGTAAGATGCAAGGTTTTAGAAGGCCCTGATAAAGGAAGAATTTTGATAAGAAATGTCATGGGACCTGTAAGAGTCAAAGATATTCTTATGTTAAGGGAAACTGAAATGGATGTAGCAATGAAACTGGAAAGTAGATAATTCTGGTGAGAAAAATTAAATGCAGCTTTTGTGGAAACTCGATTAAACCCGGAACAGGAACTATGTTTGTTAAGAATGATGGAAGCATTTATTATTTTTGCTCTTCAAAATGCGAGAAAAATTTTAGATTAGGAAGAAACAAGAAAAAATTAAAGTGGACGAGACGCGATTAAATGCACTTTGGTTTAGAAAATTTTGAAGAATCCGTTCAAATCATCTTTGAAGTATTAAATTCTTATATATACGAGGAAAAGAAAATAGAAGACATTTTAATTCAACTTCTTACTCGAAATGTGAGCTGTTCAGATCTCTTATTTATCATCCTTCAAAAATTAAAGAAAAATAACTCCATTCAAAGTGGAAAAGGATTCATAAAAGTTTTGAGAAAAATTGAAAATCAAGAAATAGAGAGAATTAAAAAAGAAATAAGCAAAGATTTGAATAAGAAGCTTTTCATCACACCTCTAGAGGTGGGTAAATTTTTTCAATGCCCAAGAAGATTATGGCTAGAAAAAGTAACCCTTTCTCAACAGCGTAAGGAAAGTGTAGGAAAAGTATGGGATGGTGAAGCTATACATTTTGCTATGAAATTGCTAATCAGATGGTTTGACAAAAAAAACATTGAGGAAGTAATTGAGAAAAGTTGTAAATATACTATGAAAAAATATGAAAATAAGATAACCTTAAAGAGTGATGATGTAAAAAGATTTCTTAAAAATTCTTATAACTTCCTTAAAAATCAAAATCCACTTGCAATTTTTAGTGAGAAAAAGATTGAGAGCTTAAGAATAGGTTTAGCAGGAACGCCAGATATAATAGTTTTGGGAGAAGAAATCTTCCCCATAGATCTAAAGCTAGGAAAATTTAAAAGAGTAAGAGAGGAAAACCTTTTGCAAATGGTGGGAGAAAGTCTTTTGGTTGAAAATTTTTTCAGAAGAAAAGTAAAAAAATGTTATTTAATAAGTTTTGAATCAAACACAGCCACTGAATTCCTAATAACAGAAAAAATGAAAAAAGAATTCTTAAACTATAAAAAGAGAATAATAAGAACACTAAAAAGTACACAAGTGCCAGAAAAAAGCAAGTTAACAAGTTATAGAAAAACAATTTGTTTAACATGCCACGTAAAGCAAGCCTGCAATAATATTGAAAATCTGAAAAAAGTAATTTATTAATAAGGGCCGGTAGATCAATGGTAGATCGCCACCATGGCAAGGTGGAGGCTCCGGGTTCAAATCCCGGCCGGTCCATTAAATAATTTTCTAACAAGAAGCTAAGTTGAAAATAGTAAATTTAAATAGTTAGTTTCGAATAATAAGTTTTAAACTAAATTGATAAGTATGGGAGTAATAAGAGTAAAGGAACCTGAAAAGGAAAAAATTAAAGAAGAAAAAGAAAAGAAGGAAGGAAAAAAAGTCGAAAAAGCTGAAAAACCAAAACTAGTTGTAAGGGTTGCGAACACAGATTTAGATGGAAACAAACAGCTAGCTTATGCCCTCACAGGAATTAAAGGAATTGGTTATATGATGGCAAAAGCAATTTGCATAGCTTCTGGACTTGATCCAAGAAGAAAGCTAAATACTTTAAGCAATGAGGAAATTGAATTATTAGAAAAAGTTATACGTAGCCCACAAGACTATGGAGTTCCGTCTTTTCTTTTGAATAGGAGAAAAGACTTAGAAACAGGAAAAGATTTGCACTTTGTGGGATCTGAATTAGAAATTGCAACAAAATTTGATATTCAAAGACAAATTGAATTAAAAACTTATCGTGGTTGGCGACATATGCTTGGGCAACCTGTAAGAGGACAAAGAACAAGAAGCCATTTCAGACAAAGAGGAAGGGTTGTTGGTGTTATGAAAAAAGCTGTTAAAGCCAAGGAAGAGAAAAAAGAAGTGAGTAAATGAAAAAGTCGAGAAAAAAATATGAGAAACCTGTAAGAAGATGGGATAAGGAAAGAATTGAAAAAGAAAAAGAGCTTCTTAAAAAATTTGGCTTAAGGAGGAAAAAGGAAATATGGAGAGCTGAAGCTCTGGTTCGAAAATTCAGAAGATTAGCAAGAAAACTTATTGCATCACCAAACAAAGAGGAGGAAAAAATTCTTATTAAGAAGCTTGCGAGTTTAGGAATTTTGAAGGAAGATGCAAATGTTAACGATGTGTTAAGATTAAATGTTGAGGATATATTAAAAAGAAGATTACAAACGATTGTTGCTGAAAAAGGATTAGCAAATACAATTAAACAAGCAAGACAACTTATAGTTCATGGTAAAGTTAAAATTGGAGAAAGAAAAGTTGTTTACCCAAGTTATTTGGTTAGAGTTGACGAAGAAGATAAAATTCAAGTAGAAGGTTTACAAAAGAAATAGTATGGCGGAAAAAAAAGAAAGATGGGGAATAGCACATATTTTTAGTAGTGCAAATGCTACTATTGTTCATATAACAGACATAACAGGAAGTGAAACAATTGCACGCTATAGTGGAGGAATGATGACAGATAAAGATAGGGAAGGAGGAATGCCATTTCCCGCAATGTTAGCTGGAAAAAAAGCTGCAGAAGAGGCCTTGGCAAAAGGAATTACTGGAGTGCATATAAAAGTTAGGGCTCCTGGTGGAACAAAGTCAAAGAGTCCAGGACCAGGTGCGCAAGCTGCAATAAGAAGTTTAGCAAAAGCTGGACTTAAAATTGGAAGAATAGAAGATGTCACTCCAATTGGACATGGCAGAATGAGACCTAAAGGTGGAAGAAGGGGAAGAAGAGTATGAGAATAGAAATTTTAAAAATAAATGAAAATGAAGCAAGTTTTTTAATCGAAGGTGTAAAGAATTCTTTTGTCTCTGCATTAAGGAGAATCATCTTAAGCGAAATCCCTACTATGGCGATAGAGCTAGTTGCATTCAAAAAAAATGATTCAGCTTTAAATGATGAAATAATTGCTCATCGCCTCGGACTTATACCATTAACTTTTGACAAAAAAGCTTACAATTTGCCTGAAGAATGCACATGTAAAGGAAAAGGTTGTAGTAGATGCCAAGTAAAGCTAACACTTAAAAAGAAAGGACCTTGTATGGTATATTCTGGTGATTTAAAATCTGATTCAAAAGATGTCAAACCTGTTTACGATAAAATTCCTATAGTTGAATTATTTGAAAATCAAGAGCTTGAGCTTGAAGCAATAGCGCAATTAGGTTTAGGTAAAGTGCATGCTAAATGGCAGGGTGGAATAGTTGGATATAAAAATGTTCCACAAATAAGTATTAAGGGCTCTATAACAAACAATGAAAAAGTCGTTGAAAGTTGTCCAAGAAAAGTCTTTAAAATAGAGGACGGAAAACTCAAAATTGCAGAACCGTTAAAGTGTAACTATTGTATGAAATGTGTTAAAGCAAGTGAAGGAAATATAGAGGTTAAGCCTATAGAGGATAGTTTTATATTTAACGTTGAAACCGCTTCTGGACTTAATGCTGAAGAACTAATTATAGAATCAGCAACAATTTTAGAAGAAAAATTGAAGGAATTCAAGAAAAATCTAAAAAAATTAAAATAAGCAAAACAATTTTAAACATATTGCCGGGGTCGCCTAGTCTGGTCAATGGCAGCAGTGCCATGCTGAAGCTTAAGTGCTTACTAGGCGAACATTAAGCTCTGATTAATGAAGAAACCTGCTGGGTTAGTCCCTGCGTGGGTTCAAATCCCACCCCCGGCATTTGAATCAAAAGCTTAAAAAAAGTAATATGGCAATTCCAGGCTATTGCGCAAATTGTGGAAAATATGCTTTAGGTTTATTCAAATGTCATGTCTGTGGTGCAAGAGTTTGCCCAGAATGTGTAGTTCCTGGTACTACGTTTTGCAAAATTTGTAAAGGAGAAAAAATCGATTAAAACTTCATTAAACTTTCGACTAAAGCCTTGGTTGCTTTTTGTGTTTCTTCATCACTTGGTCTTATTATTTCAGAAACAATTTTCTCAATAGTTTTTCTCTTTTCTTCTTCCCCTATTTGTACAATCGCTTTGAAAGGTGCTTCGACTTTACCAAGTACATTCTTAATTTCATTTAAATCCTTTTTAATTTCAATTAAAGCAGTCCAAAGTTGGGCTACTTTAACATCATCAGCCTTGGAATAAGCACAAGAATACTTTCTTGTGGAGGTTAATATTTCCGCTAAAATTTTCTTATCTTCATCGTTCAAATAATTTTTCCAATCCTCATTTTCTCTGTTAAACATACTATCTAATAGCAGAGAAAAGTTTAAATTCTTTGCGCTAATGGTAAAAAAATTTAAATTTCCCAAGAAAAAAAATAAACATTTATTCTTCCGCAGTGAAATATAATTAGGACTATGGGAATAAAACAACTTGTTGTAGAAAAAAAATGGGAAAAAACAACTGAGGAAGATGAAGAACTGAGAACAATTCTTGAAAGCAGAAAAACTCAAATAAAAGTTGTTGGGTGTGGAGGGGCTGGTAATAACACAATAACAAGATTAATGCAAGTTGGAATTGTTGGAGCTGAAACTATTGCAATAAACACAGATGCACAGGATTTGCTTTACACTGATGCTGATAAAAAAGTTTTGATTGGAAAAGAGCTTACTGGCGGATTGGGAGCTGGCGCAGATCCTCAACTTGGAATGGAGTGTGCAAAGGAAAGCAAAGAAGATATTAAAAAAGTTTTAAGAGGGGCTGATATGGTTTTTCTAACTTGCGGCCTTGGTGGAGGGACAGGCTCAGGAAGCATTCCTGTTGTTGCTGAAATTGCAAAAAAAATGGGAGCTTTAACTGTTGCAATAGTTACCCTACCATTTAGTATGGAAGGAAAACAAAGAATGAAAAATGCACAATTTGGATTAGAAAATTTGGAAGGAAATGTTGATACCCTCATTGTAATACCGAATGATAAGCTACTTGAAGTTGTTCCAGATGTTTCACTTATCACAGCTTTTAAAGTAGCAGATGAAATTCTAGTTAATGCGGTAAAAGGAATAACTGAATTAGTTACAAAACCTGGATTAGTGAATTTAGACTTCGCTGACGTGAGAGCTGTGATGAAAGAAAGCGGACTAGCTATGATTGGCATGGGTGAAAGTGATACAGAAAACAGAGCTTTTGAAAGTGTTGAAAAGGCACTAAACAATCCTTTAATCACAGTTGATATTAATGGTGCAACTGGTGCATTAATTAATGTAATGGGTGGTCCAGACTTAACTATAAAGGAGGCACAACAAATAGTTGAAACTGTTTCATCAAAACTTTCAGAAGATGCAAAAATAATTTGGGGTGCCCAAATCGATAAGGCTTTAGGAGATACAGTAAAAACATTGTTAATTATAACTGGTGTGCAATCGCCACAAATATTTGGAGCATCAAAATCTTGGACAAAAGAAAAAAAGAAGGATATAGAACGAATTCTTGGTGTTGAATTTTTAGAATGATTGATGAACATGAAATTCAACATCCTAGAAAAATTGAGAAATTGTAAAAAAATTCTGAGTATTGTAAAAAAGCCTGAAAAAGATGAATTGATTTTCATATTGAAAATAACTGGTATTGGGATGCTTGTGATAGGAGGAACCGGTTTCATCTTTTATCTTATCTCTGTCTTGTTCTTGGGATAAAATGATTTACACAATCAAAACTGTAGTAGGAAGAGAAGATGTTGTGTTAGATGCTATTGCTGCTAAGGCTAAATTGCAAAAATTAAATATTCTTTCTCTAGTTCATCCTGAAGAGATAAAGGGCTACATTTTTGTTGAAGGTGAAATTAAGGACATAGAAGAAGTAATAAAAACTATTCCACATGTAAGAGGTTTAATAAAGACTCCTGTTGATATAAAAGAAATTGAAAAATTTCTAGAACCAAGAAAAGTTGAAATAGAGATTGATGTAGGCTATACAATTGAAGTTATAGGTGGGCCATTCAAAGGAGTAAAAGGAAAAGTTACAAGATACGATAAAACAAAAAGAGAAGTAACGATTGAACCTTTAGAAGTTGCTGTTCCGATACCAATTACAATTTCAGCAGACTTCGTAAAAATTTTAGAAAAAGCGAAATAGGTGAAATGATGAAGGAAGTTATTGAACTTCTTGTAGAAGGTGGAAAAGCAAAACCAAGCCAAACAATAATATCAAAACTTGAGAGTTATAAAATTAAAGCTGAAGATGTATTTAAAGAGATAAATGAAAAGACAAAAGAATACCAAGGAGAAAAAGTTAAGGTTAAAATTTTGATTAATAAAGGATATGAAATAAAAATTAGTGCTCCCTCGGTAGCAAGCTTAATAAAAAAGGAGTTAGGAATAGAAGTCGCAAAAATTACTCCTGAAGAAAAGGCTGCAGGAAAAACTTCTGTTGGTAATTTAAGCTTCGAACAAATCGTTAAGATAGCTAAAATAAAATTTGATGATTTGCTTGTTAAAGATTTAAAAACTGCTGTAAAAGTTGTGCTGGGAACTGCAAACTCTTTAACAGGAGTTCTAGTTGAAAACAAAAGACCAAAAGAAATAATCAAAGAAATTGATGAAGGTAAATGGGATGAGTTCTTTAAATAAGAACAACCAAAAGTGGTTGTAAAATTCTATATAATGCTTACGCTACAAAAACTTTGTGCCAAGTAGAAAAACGCATGAAAAGATAAGTAAAATTTTAGTTGGCGATTCTTGCAAAAATGTACATTACTTAATCGATTGGCCTTATAAATTTCTTGGAAAAAAACATAGAATACTCTTTCATGACCCAATATCAGGAATTATTATTGGATATTTGACAGGAGGGGAGAAGGGAATTGTTTCTGCATTAGCACATATAACTACAGACTATTGCTTAAGCGGATTTAAAAAATATTTGAAAAACCTTTTTAAAGATTAAAAACAAAAAGGTATATACTGCTTAGGCAGGAGGTCATAATGACCGAGAAAATATTAGAGGCAATAAGAGAATTGAGAAAAAAGAGTAAAAAGAGAAATTTTGTTCAATCCTTTGATTTAATAATTAATTTGAAAGAATTTGATACAAAAAAACCTGAAAACAAAATTAATGAAGATTTCATTCTTCCTCATGGAAGAGGTGATGATGCAAAAGTAGTGATTTTTTCTGATATGATAAAAGAAGCTGAAACCGAAATCATCAGAAGCTCTGATTTGGAAAAATTAGCAAAGGATAAGAGAAGCTTAAGAAAATTAGTCAAAAATACAGATTTCTTCTTAGCAGAACCGCAACTCATGCCACTGATAGGAAAAACATTAGGCCAGTTTTTAGCACCGAAAGGCAAAATGCCAAAAGTAATCTCTGGTGATGTGGAGAAGATGGTAAGAAATTATAAAAAGTCGGTAAAAATAAGGATAAAAGATGCACCAGTTATTCAGTGTATAGTTGGAAAAGAAAATATGAAAGATGAAGAAATTGCAGAAAATATTCAGGCTGTAATAAATTTTCTGAAGGAGAAACTTCCAAAAGGAAGTAAAAACATTAAAGAAGTCCTTCTCAAGCTTACTATGAGCAAACCTGTCAAAATTGAGGTGAAAAAATGGTAAAAGAAGAAAAAATAAAAGCAGCAGAAGAATTGAGAGAAATGATTGAGAATTATGGAACTATTGGAATAATTGAAATGAATAAAATGCCAACAAAACAGCTACAAGAAATAAAAAAATCGCTTGGAAAAAATGCGATAATTAAGATGGTAAAAAAATCAACTCTTTTAAAGAGTATTGAAAAAGTTAAAAACGAGGATTTGAAAAAAATTTTAAATTTTATTCCAACCCAGCCAGCAATCCTTCTTTCAAATATGGAAAGTTTTAAACTTTATTTGACTGTTAATAAACTTACACCCCGCACTTATGTGAAAGAAGGAGATATTTTAGAGGAAGATGTAATTGTCAATGCTGGCCCAACAGATTTATCTCCTGGACCAGTTATAAGTGAGCTTTCAAGAGTTGGAATTAGAACTAGGATAGAAGGAGGAAAAATTTCAATAAGTGAAGATTGTAAAGTTGCAAAAAAAGGAGATAAGGTAAGTCAAATGCTTGCTTCAGTTTTAAGAAAATTAAATGTAAAACCAAAAAAAATTAGGCTTAACATTGTCGTAATTTATGAGAAAGGGAAAATCTACACAAAAGATTTACTAGAACTTGTTAATATTTACCCTGAAAAAATAAAAGAAGGTTTCAACAACGCACTTAATCTTTCAATAAATTTGGCTTATCCAACAAAGGAAAATATTAAGTATTTGTTGATTAAAGCAATAAATACTGCTAAAGTATTAGAAAAAATTGGAGGTGTAAAATAATGCAAGAAGTATATGCTGCACTTTTATTACATGAAGCGAAACAACCAATAACTTTAGAAAATCTAACAAAAATACTTCAAGCTGCAGGAATACAACCAGATGAAGGAAAACTTAAAGCTTTAGTTGCGAGCTTAGAAGGTCAAAACATAGACGAATTAATTAAGCAAGCTGAAGTTTTACCAGCTACCCCAGCAAAAGAGGAAAAGAAAGAGGAAGAGAAAATGGAGAAAAAAGCAGAAGAAGCTGCAGCTGGTCTTTCAGCTCTATTTGGCTAGCTTCATTTAAACTTGAAAATGTAATTAAATTAAGGAAAGTGAAGAAATGCAAGAATTAATTAACCTAGCTGAAAAAATAGAGAATAAAGAATTAAGGAAAAAGGTAATTGAATTTCTTAAAGATCCTTCGCTTTCGCATAAAGATTTTAAAAAATATCCAAGAGCAAAAATAGAGGAAGTGAAATCTTTGTTTACTGTCTCTACAGCAGAAGGTGTAGAAAGCGCTGAAAGAGGAATCATTGAGCATTCTGTGGCTTTGGCTGAGCTTTGCTTAAAAACTGCAGAAACTTTTGAGAAAAATTACGGAATAAAACTTAACCGCGATCATCTCTTGGCTGCTGCAATTTTGCATGATATACCAAAAATTTTTGAATGGAAAAAAGGAAAAAATGGATTTGAACATACTGGAATTTTACTTGATCACACTATGCTTGGGGTCGCAGAACTTTATAAAAGGGAATTTCCAGAAGAAGTAATTCATATTGTTGCAAGCCATTTTGGTGAAACAGGACCTACCCCACCAAGAAACTTTGAAGCATTAGTTTTTCACCATCTTGATTCTATGCTTTCAATAGTAGAATTCTATCTTGCGCCAAAAGTGAAACAAGAACCTGTACAGCTAGTTGTTTTAGACGAAAAAATGCTCAAAGAAATTAGTGAAAAAAGTGAAAAATCTTGAAAAAATTTTTAGTAAAGGAAAAGATTTCATTTTTAATATAAAACCACAAGAAAGAATTTTGCTAGTTTTTCATCAGGATGTGGATGGTATATGCTCTGCTGCAATTGCTTTTTTTGCGCTACAAAGACTTGGCTTAAAACCTGCTGCAATTTCTGTTGATGTTGAAAACTGGAAAAAAATTTTAAAAATAAAAAAGAACTTTGAAAAATTGATCTTTTTGGATTTACAAATTCCTGAAGTTGAAAAAAATAAGAAGAAAATTCTTATTATTGATCATCATATACCAAGGATTAAAACAAAAAATCTCATTAATCCGAGAATTTTAAACAAAAAAGTTTATCAACCAGCTAGCTACGTTGCATACAAATTTTTTTCAAATTTTGTTGATATAAGAGATAAAGAGTGGATTGCTGTCCTTGGAACAATTGCAGATTACGGATTTGAAGATTGTAGAGATTTGTTAAACAAATGGATAAAAGTTAAGAAGAAAGAAAATGTGTGGAGAACTAAATTCGGAAAAGCTGCAATTCTCCTTTATAACGCTGCAATAGAAATTGGTTTTGAGAATGCATTTAAAATTCTTCTTAAATCAAAAAATCTAAAAAGTTTGAGCAAAAACAAAAAAATCAAAAAAGCGAACAAAAGATTTGAAAAATATTACAAGCAAAAAATGAAAGAATTTTGGAAAAACGTTGAAAAAATTGAGAAAGCGAACCTTATTTTTTGTGTCATGAAAAAATTGAAAAAGAGAGTTGGCTCGATTATAGTAACTAAGTTATCTAGAAAATATCCTGATAAAACAATTCTCTTGCTAACAAAAAAAGGAAAGTTTTACAAAATCCACGCAAGAGGAGGAAAAGTTAATCTTGGAAAATTGTTAGAAAAAATGGGAGTTGGTGGAGGGCATGAGAAGGCTGCAGGAGGAATAATAAAGAAAAATGAGCTCCAAATTTTCAAAAAAAGACTTTTTAAAGAATTACGCTACAAAAATAAATGAAATAAAACTTATTTTGGAAAAAAGAGAATTATTTTTTCTTTTTAAAAGCGAATATGGGATGTCTACTCCCTCATAAAGCAGGTATAGTTTAAAGGGCTAATTTTATTTGATAAAAATGAGATGCATGAGATGCAATTCAAGAAGGCTTATAAGATTTATTGATGGGTTTGGAGAAAGGAGAATATTCTGTAAAAATTGCTGGGGAAGTTTTACAGAAGAAGCTATAGTTGAATTTGGTGTGCAAAAAAAGCTCACAGAATTTAAAGAAATCTTTTATAACAATAACAAAGCAATTGTAAGGTGGTGAGATGGAAGAGCTAGTAGTAATTAGTGCTGGTTTAATTAAAGATAGAAATGTTTTAAAGGCAAGACTTAGTGTTAGAAAAAATGATAAGTTCTTTGGCTTTATTAAGCCCTTAAAGCATTTTGTTTAAATTTTAAAACTTTATTCTACAATAAGGAGGGGTTTGAATGAACCAGAAAATATTGATGATGGACATAGAAACTACTTCAATTTATAGCTCTAGCGGAAGTGTAATAGCAATAGGTATATTTGATTCGCAAACCATGAAAGAGCCTTTTGTAAAAATTATTGAAGATCTGAATCAAGAACGTGAGCTTTTAGAATGGTTTAAAGAAAAAGCGAAAGAATACGACATAATTTGTGGATGGAATTCAAAGAATTTTGACTTGCCGTTTATTTTAGGAAGAGCTTTGCAATTAAATCTTGATCTCTCTGAATTAAAAGAAAAGACTCATTTAGATTTAATCGAAATTTCTAGAGAAAATTTTAGGTTTCGCTCGAACAGGCTTGAAGAAGTTTGCAAACTATTAAAAATTCCTTATGAAAAGGAAATAAGTGGAGAAGAGATAGCCATGAATTTTATGAAAGGTTTGAAAGGAAATAGGGAAGCAATAGAGAAAATAAGAAAAAGATGTGCAAACGATGTTATCACCTTAGCAAAAGTTTTTGAAAAATTTAAACCTTATTTGAATTTACAAAACAATTACTTAGCGCGTAAAACGACAAACAAATGATCTTTTTGATAAGGATCTAATTCAACTTTGTCCAAAATTTCAAAATTTTTTTCCAATTCTTCTAAGCATTCTTTATAAATCTCTTTAGGTGGCCTTATTGCATTTATTGATTGAGACTTTATTGCTATTTCTAAAAATCCGTCTGTTTTTAAGAATTTTTTAGCATTTCTAATCAAAATTTTTATTTGATCCGGATCGGCAACATCTTCATAAATTGTATCAACTCTTTCTACCACTATGTTCTCATAGGTTTCTACTAATCTCGCATCCGCAAGTATCGGTACTATGTTTTGTCTGATTTCAGCTAAACTAACTAAATCACGTAATGGACGTTCAGAAATCTCAACAGCATAAATGATACCTTCTTTACCAATAATATCGCTTATATGACTAATTGTGGTTCCTGAGCCAGCTCCTAAATAGAGGACTTTAGTGCCTTTTTGAAAAGGAAAAAATTTAATTTTTTTCAGTATAGCTGCACAAAGCTTAGAACGAAAAGGAATCCATTCTCTATATTCTGTGTTGTTAATTTTAATTAATTGCTCACCGTATACATTTCTGCCAGGTGTAAGGTTTATTGTAGCAATTTTGTTATTAACCCTGTAAACTCCTTTAAACTTGAACGGTTTAACCTGCATTATCATCACTTGAATAGTACTTGTAAGGAATGGAAGTACTGTCAACTTTAATCAGTTTTCTTTTTAACATTTCCCGAAGAAGTAAGTTCATATGCCTGTATCCTATACCCAAAATCTTACAAAGTTGTTTAGCCGCAATACCTTCGTTATTTTTTATACTCTTTAATATTTCTTCGTACCTTATAGGTCTTAACTTACATTTTAATTTTTCATAGTCTTCAATTATTTGCGCTAATTTTTTACTTTTTATTGAATAGGTACCGAAACCGATTAGTTTATAAAACTGTCTAATACCTACCTGATTAGAAATAAATATTTGAAATGATCTTGTAGAAGGTCTAATACCACTGACTGTTACTCCTAAATCGTCTAGCAACGAGTTAACAAATTCCAACTCTTTTCTATCTTTTTGAGAAATGGTTATCATGCGGATGGCTCCATATCTGTGTATACCACCCTCAGCAGACGCAAAACCCCTTACATATGCAGCTTTGACAGAAGCAGGTGAATTTTTGATAATCTCTTGCAAGTTTTTTGTCACCATCCTTAAAATTTGAGCTAAAACTTTACTAGTACTGCGTGCTACTATAACAAATTTTTTACTTCTCTTATTTTTCACAATTTTATTAAGGTAAAATTTAGTATAACCACGCTTTCTAAGTGATTCAATAATCTCTTTAGCATCTTGAAGGGTTTTGTTAAATGGTACATTAATAATCATCGTTATGCGATCTTTGCTTATGTTAAAATATTTATTTAGAACTTCAGCAAAAAAGAGAGTCATTTCTATTTCAGAATTAGCAAACTCGATATATTCTTGACTGATTGAACCATCACCTTTTAATAAACCAAACCATTCGGCTAGTTTTTCGTCAAGTGTTAATTTCCATTGATTTATAGAAATCATTCCTGCTCGCATATATGAAGTAATATCTACTATATTTTTGGAGAGCTCATTTTCAGACCATCCTAGCAACTTTATGCATTTAATCACTTTACCTAAAGGTGGTCTGAATTTACCAAACTTCCAGTCAAATACACTCGTAGCATTCGTATTTATTAACTTAGCTAATTCAGAACCACTACCAACTTTCTTTATAGCCTTGTCATACAATTTAAATCGAAACTTAGGATTGAGAGTAACATAGCTATCTAAAGGTATATATTTCATCAAATTGATTTTTACGTATCTTTCTTTCATTTTATCAACCGCACATATGTACAATTATTTTTTTAAATATTTAAATTTTACGGTACATACATACAATTATGACAAAAACTATAGATCAAGAGAAAATCAAAAAAATTTTAGATTGTTTAAAAAAACATCCTGAAGGAACTTATGTTTCTCAAATTGCACGAGAGACTAAGTTACCCAAAACTACCGTAAGCTATCTTTTGAATAAACATTTGGCAAACAAAATAGAAGAAGTTATAGTTGGTAAAAAAGAATTGTTTAAAATTATCCGATTAAAAAGCTAGGTCTGCTTCATTTTATATGTGAATTGTTTGAAGAAGGAAAATGCAAGAGTAGATTGAATGTATATGCAAAAAAAGTGTAGATAAAGAAAAAGCGGTTGTAGAAACTATATTCTGCCTTTTTTATGAAAATGGAGATTGCAAAGTTAGCGGACTGCTCGAATTATATACAATAGTTTTCTTCCGCAAACTAAAAGTTTATGAAAGAGAAAAATGGCAAACTAGAAACCTGTACTCAGACGATCTTGCGAAAAGATCGGAGTAAATTATTTAGAACTTAAAATTTCCTTAACTCTTTCTTCAAGCTCTTTCTTTAACTCATCGGCCTTATATTTCCCTGTAAAGAAATCAATTTTTGCAGCCATAGAAAGCTTTGAAGCAAGAACGCGTGCTATTTTTCCGCGAGACTTTGCAGGAGACTTTTGAATTAAAGGATGATTAAATATTAATCCGTGTTTTGGAGGCTTTCCTTTTCCGTGCAAATATCGAAACAAAGCTTTTTCTGAGCCCATTAATTGAATACTTGAAGAGCTTAACTTTGCAAGCTTTTCTAATCCACCTGCCTTAGAAATTAGTTTTGCAGCAAGTAAAGGAGTTGCTAATTCAGAAAAATTTGGAGCAACTTCACGTGTAACCTTTTCGATATACTTGGTTAATTCTTCATATAATCTTCTCATCTCAAGAATTTTTTGAGCAAAGAGCTGAAAAATTTTAATATCCTCCTCCCTTAAATCAATTCCAATACTTTTTCCTGCCAACAAGCTAATCTCTGGATCTTCAATTTTTTCTCTTGAACCAAACTTCGCAACTAAATTAACAAACTTTTCATGACTCTTAACAGCTTTATCCATTTCTGGAAAATGAATAGAATACCACTCTCTTAATCTTTCGACAAAAATGTTTAATGTTTTTTCTATTTCTTCCACAGCTCGAACCCCTTGAATTATTAATGCGTCTCTTGAAATTGCAGCTTTCATTCTTTCTTTCGAAAGTTCTATGCCAACTTTAGTCAAAAGTTCATTAAACTCAACTTGATCTTTAACAATTCCCTTCTCTATAGCTAAACTTCGTAAATTTTCTTTAACGAAAACTTCGGCTTTATTCCCTGGTTCGAAATTCTCTACTCCCTCTTTTTTCACAGAAAAAACAATTTCACATTTTTTCTTGGAAAATTCCTTAACTATTTCCTCCTCTTCTTCAATTATCTTAGTTTCAGAAGCTCTAATTTTTTCAGCAATTTTTGAAGGATCTTTAGGAAAAGGTCTAAAAGAAACTATTTTGTTTGATTCATCAAGAGCAAAAACTCCAACTGGAGTCGTAACTATGAAGATCCGCATAGTTTTATTTATTAAATTTAAAATAAAAAATAATGCATGAAAAATTAATAACAGCCGGCCTAATAACAATTCTCATAGGATTCTTTCTAGTTATAGTTGGGGGTATTTTAGCACTAAAATCAAAAACAAGAGCAGAAGGCGGATTTATTTTCTGGATCGGACCATTTCCAATAATTGGAGCTACAAACAAGGCAATGTTTTATGTTTTGCTAATAATTTCAGTAATATTTTTATTGATGCTCGTAATACTAAATTTAATAGGTAGATAAAATGGCCATTAAACTTTTGCTTGCAATGAATTTAACTTTATTACTGCTATTTGGATTTCTATTCGGATTGCTCGCAATAGTTGGCTACTACTTTGAAATATCTGGTTACATCATCGTAATTTTAGCTTTATTGCTTGTTTTCTTCCAATGGTTAATTGGCCCAAATGTTATTTGGTGGACAACTAATATGCGCCTCCTAAAAAGAGATGAATTTCCTTGGCTATGGGAAACTGTTGAAGAGTTGTGTAAAAAAAATAAAGTACCTATGCCAAAACTTGCTTTAGTAAGAAGTGGTGCACCAAATGCTTTCGTTTTTGGAAGAACTCCTGCTTCTGCAGTTTTGGCAGTAACGCAAGGTTTGCTTAATACTTTGAGTAAAGAAGAAGTAAAAGCTGTAGTAGCGCATGAAATCGGACATATAAAACATAAAGATATGATTGTTATGACAATTGTTGCTGCAATTCCAGTAATAGCATACTTCATTGCAAGATTTTTAATATTTGCTCCGAGAAGAGATGAAAAAAGAAGTGGAGGAGCTATATTAGTTGGTTTAATTGCATTTGTTATTTATTTCATTTCAAATCTTTTGGTTTTAGCTCTTTCACGCTTAAGAGAATATTATGCTGATCGCTTTAGTGGAATTAATACAAAACCTAGTTTGTTAGCTAGTGCCTTGGCAAAAATAACTTATGGATTAAGTGTTTCTCCAGAAAAAGGAGAAAATGCTGCTGTCAGGAGCTTTTATATCGCTGACCCCATTTCTGCTGTAAATGAAATTTCTCAATTTAGGAAAGAATATTCCGATTTCGATTTAACAAATGAGGAAATCAAAAAAGCAATGGAATGGGAAAAAAGAAATCCTTTCATTCGAATAAGTGAAATATTCCGTACTCACCCCTTAACTTTTAAAAGGATTTTGGCCTTAAAAGAACTTGAAAAAGAGATTAAAGTTTAAAATTAATTCACAAATAATTAATTGGTGCTTATTTTGAAAAAAGGGGAAGTTATTTTACTCCTTTCGAAAGAAAGCTCTTATCTTATAGAAGTGAAAAAAGGAGAGCTACACACAAAAGATGGAATTTTTAAACTTGATGAAATTTTAAAGAAAAAATTTGGAGATAAAATTAAAACTCATTTAGGAAAAGAATTCATAATAGTTAAGCCTACCATAAACGATATTTTAGAGAAAAAGATAAAGAGAACTGCCCAAGTTATTTTACCAAAAGATGTTGCCTTAATATTCGCACAAACAGGAATATCTTCAGATAGTTTAGTAATTGACTTTGGAACAGGCAGTGCATACCTCGCTATTTTCCTAGCGAATTACTTAAGTAAAGGAAAAGTTGTAACTTATGAAAAAAATAAAGAATTTGCAAAAATTGCAAGTGAAAACATAAAGGCTTCTGGATTAAAAAACATTAAGCTTAAGAGAAAAGATGTAAGCAGAGGAGTGAAAGAGAGAAACGCTGACTTAGTAACAATTGATTTACAGCATCCAGAAAAATTTATTAAACTCGCTTATAGAGTTTTAAAACCTGGTGGTTGGTTGGCTGTTTATTCCCCCACTATTGAAGAAATGCTTAAAGTGAAAAAAGAAATTAAAAAATTCAATTTCTTGCAACCAGTAGCAGTTGAAAATATTGTAAGAGAATGGAAACTTGAAAAAACAACAAGACCAAAAACTATGGGAATTATGCACACCGGTTTTTTAATATTCGCAAGAAAAATTTATTAAGGGAAGTATGAAAAAAATAAAAGAAATGCAGAAAAAACCTGAAGCAATGCCTCAAATTACTCCAGAGATGATTGAAAATATGAGAAGAATTCTTGAAGCTGAAGGGATGCTTTATTATAAAGAGGGTGGATTATATCTTCCAACAGAAAAAGGATGGAAACTTTTAATGGAAATTAAACCAACAAAAGAGGAAATAATAGCTTGGGGGGATGAAAAAATTATTGCTAATGATACAATAAAATTTGGAGTCACAAAATCTTCGCAAATAGAAAATTTCACGATTGGTGTAAAAGCAAATAAATCTGCAAATGAGTTAAGTAATGAAATAAAAAACATTTTAAAACAAGCAGGAAAAGTTGAGATAACAATTGAAGTTGAAGGAATAAAAGATAAAATTTCTGCATTTGGTTCGCCAGCTTTAAAAATTACTGACAAAGAAAAAATTATCGTAAGAAAAGATGATAAAATTGATGATGCAACTATAGCAATACTTTCTGATAAATCTGCTAATGAACTGAGAAAAGAACTGCTAGAAAAGTTGAAAAATCCAAAAAATAAAATTTTGTTAATAATTGAATCAAAATAAATCTATTTAAGTAAAACTTCCTTTACATCTCTTGTTAGCGAAACAACATAAGTTTTCCCATAACTTTCCCTACTAATTATTCCTTTCCTTTCCAATTCCTTTACAGCTCGGTGTGTTTTCAACTTTGTCATTCCTTGTAAATGAGCAATTTCTGATTGCAACACTTTGCCGTTTTTTGCTATCAATAATTCAACAACTCTTCGCTCATTGGGACTTAAAAATCGCAAAATTATGTGTCTATCATTCATTTCCTTTGAATTAATTTTTGTTAAATGATTTTCTTTTTTTATAAGTTGCGAAATAATTTTAAAATTCTTTTCAATTTTTTCTTCTAATCTTTTCGACATAAAATAATAGGCGAGAGGCACTGTCGCAATCACAAGTAATATTGAGGAGAAGAGTAAGCTGTATACCGGAATTCTAAGTCTATACATGAAAAATGGTATGGGTTGATCTTCTCTAACCATTCTTCTTTCTTCAATTATTTGAAAAGTTTCAAAAACATTTATACAAAGCATAAGTAAAAATCCTGCTATAGCGATTATTGAAATTAACAACAACTTTCTCTTTATCATAATAACTTATTTTTTAGCAAGCTTATAAAGGTTTCATAAATGTGAAACCATTGAAATACGGTTTCACCAAACATTTATATATGGTTTCATCTATATGAAATCTTATGAAAAGTACAAATTTGCTCATATTTTTTGTCATTGGAATAATCGGAAGCGCAGGAATTGTATTAGCTTTTTGGCCAACATTTGCGAATAAAGAGCAAAGAATAGCAATACAACAAGCTATCAAAAAGAACGATTTTGAAGCTTGGAAAAATACTATAATCTCCTCATTAACGCAAGAAAATTTTAACAAAATTGTTAAAAGATATAACGTAACAATAGAAATAAGAGAACTGCGAAACATAATAAAACAAGCTATTAAAGAAGGAAATTATACTACATATAAAGAAGCAATGGAAAAGCTAATAGATTTGTATAAAACTTTATTAATAAACGAAGAATATTTCAATTACGCTGCGCAGCATTACAATGAAACAGGAAGAATGCCTTGCCCAATAGGCAAAATTGGGTTTGACAAATATCGTGCTTGATAATTTAAAAAAGGGTAAAAATGCAAACTCTCGTTGAGCTTAAAAATGTCAGCAAAGTTTACAAAATGGAAAAAGTTGAAGTCTTAGCCTTGAGAAGAGTAAATATGAAAATAAAAAAGGGGGAATTTGCTGCAGTTATAGGACCAAGTGGTTCAGGAAAATCAACTTTATTACATATGATTGGTTGTTTAGATAGACCAACGAAAGGAGAAGTAATTTTGGATGGAATAGATGTCTCAAAACTTAGTGATAATGAACTATCGAGAATCAGAGCAGAAAAAATAGGGTTTGTTTTTCAATTTTTTAATTTATATCCAACTTTAACTGCGTTAGAAAATGTTGAACTACCAATGATGATTGTTGAAAAAAATAAGAGTGAAAGAAAAAAGAGAGCAAGAGAGTTGTTAAAAATTGTTGGTATGGAAAAGAGAGCGGAGCATTTACCTTCTCAATTATCTGGTGGTGAAAGGCAGAGAGTTGCAATAGCAAGAGCTTTAGCAAACGATCCTCCATTAATTCTTGCAGATGAACCGACAGGTAATTTGGATTCGAAATCAGGAAAGGAAATTGTAACCCTTCTTGACAAGTTACAAGAAGAAGAGGGAAAAACAATTGTTATGGTAACTCACATGTTAGATATTGCAAAATTTGCTGAAAGGTTGATTTATTTAAAAGACGGAGAAATTATAAAGGAGGTAAAAAATGAAAAAGCTTGAAATTTTCATTTTTGCAACAATTTTAGCAACACTCCATTTTTTAAACTTAGTGAATGCAGCAGAACCAATTATTTTAACAAGTTTTTCTGTAAATCCAAGCGTAATTGCTCCAGGAAATGAAGGCTATATACAACTAACATTAAAAAATACTGGTACTGCTGTTGCAAATCAAATAAAAATTTCACGTGTTTCATTTGATCAAGGAATAATCCCATATGGGGAGTGGACAATCAATTTAGGTGCTCTAGGAATTGGTGATTCCTTAATAGCTTCATTCAAGTTTGCCATTTCAAACAACGCATCAGCTGGCTTATATGCCATAAATTTCAACATCGATTATTGTCAAGACTCTTTATGCAGAACTATTACTCCTAATGTCATAGTTAATGTCCAATCTCCAGGTAGTTTAGAATTATTATCTATAAATCCTTCCTCATTAAAACCTGGAAAAAAGGCAAATTTGACTTTTACAATAGTTAATAAAGGAAATTGTATTAACAACATTATTTTTTCTTGGAGTAGTGTAAAAAATGAAATCTTTCCTTTAGGCTCTGGTAATAGAATAGTAATTCCAACTATTGACAAAAATTCTTATTATAACATCGAGACCGAAGTTCTAGTTAGTTCAAATGCTTTGCCAGGAATTTCCCCACTAATCATTTCTATTCAATATCAAGACAAATCCGGAACAAATCAAACAATAAGTTTAACTGCAGGAATTGAAATAAGTGGAGAGACTGATTTTGATGTTAGTATTCAAGAATCTTCAGCAACTTTAACAACACTTGCAATTGCAAATATAGGAACAACTACAGCTTATTCTACAATTGTAAGAATTCCTCAACAAGAAAATTTCAGAGTAATTGGAACTTCCAGTAGCGTGATAGGAAATTTGAATGCTGGTGATTATACGCTTGCTAGCTTTCAAATAATCCCAGTTGGCAATTTAACTAGAAGAAAACTTAATGTAGAAATTTCTTATACAGATTCCACTGGCATAAGAAGAATTGTTCAAAAAGAAGTTGAATTAAGTTTTTTAAATGCAACCTTAGGAACTACAATAGGCAGAATAAGAACAACTCAAACTCAATTTCAAATTAACACTAGCATTCAGTACATAATTGTTGGTGTTGCTGGTATAGTTTGCATAATAGTAGTTCTTAAAATTAGTAAACGAAAAAGAAAATAATTGATAAGTCTAAATGGTATTATGAAAATTGAGGATATTGCAAAATTTTCTCTACGCAACCTATCGCAAAGAGGATTAAGAAGTTGGTTAACAATATTAGGTATAGTAATAGGAATAGCTTCTGTTGTTTCAATACTCTCAATTGGAGCTGGAATGCAACAAACAATTTCTTCTCAGCTTTCTAGTTTAGGAAGTGATATTGCATATGTTATGCCTGGTTTTGAAAGGGCTGCTAGAACAGCATTTGGAGGAGTAGTTACTTCAAGAATTACTGGAGCACAAATAACTTTAAGTGATAAAGATCTTCAAACAGTAAAATCAACGGAAGGAGTAAAAATTGTTAATGGTATAGTTTCTGGAAGAGCTCATGTTCAATATTTTGGAGAAAATGCTTCAATACAAATTTATGGTGTTGATCCTTTCGTAGCAAAGGAAATTTCAACAGTTGAAGTAGAAGTTGGAAGAAATTTGGTCCCTGGAGATGGAAATGTTGTTGTAGTTGGAAATAGAGTTGCAAATGAAATATTCAAAAAACCGATAACACTAAATGCTCAACTAAACATTGAAGGAAAAATTTTTAGAGTTGTTGGAATTTTGGAAAAGGCTGGCGGAGTGGCAGGAGGTCTAATGTATGATAATTCAATATTCATGCCAACAAGTGCTGCAAGAAATGTTATAAGTAATGTTGGTCAAAATGAATTTTCTGTGATTCAATTTAAAGTTGAAGACTTGCAAAAACTTGATGAAATTGTGAACAATGTTGAAAAAAGGCTTATGCTTTCAAGACATGTAACAGAAGAAACAAAAGATTTTACGATAATAACTGCAAAATCTGTGCAAGAAACAATTTCAAATGTAATTAACACATTGAATTTATTTCTCGCCGGGATAGCTGCAATTTCTTTGCTTGTTGGAGCATTAGGAATAGCAAATACTATGTTTATGTCAGTAATGGAAAAAACAAGACAAATAGGAACTTTAAAGGCATTAGGTGCAACTAATTTTGAGGTAATGTTAATGTTTTTATTCGAATCCGCAATGATAGGTTTTGTAGGCGGCCTTATAGGAATTTTCCTTGGATTCATTGCTTCTGGACTAATTTCTGAATTGGGAATTAGGATGATAGGAATTGGTATGCGTGGGACATCAGCTACTATAACAACAATTACTCCTGAGTTAATTTTATTCGCAATAAGCTTTTCTATTTTCATAGGAATAATTTCAGGCTTACTTCCTGCAAGAAGAGCAGCTAAATTAGAGCCTGTAGAGGCGTTGCGCTATGAGTAAAAATAAACCAGTTAAAATTCTTGCTTTAGCAGCTTTTCTTACTTGATTTAGGCTAAAGGAAGCTCCAGAATGGCTTAAAATTTTGTCCTATGCTAATCCTCTCACCTATGGTGTAGATGCTCTTCGATATGCTATTATTGGCACCTCATTCTACCACTTGCTATCAGCTCAACAGTAATTTCTCTATTCTCTATTTCAGCAATTTTCATTGGTGGGATAGCTTTCAACAAACAAAAATAAAGTCATTTATTCATTAAGTTAAAAAATTAATCATAAATTGGGGACGTCGTCTAGCTTGGTCTAGGACACGAAAATTTGTGGAAGCCTCGGGAATTGAAGAGATCGCTCGTGACCTGGGTTCAAATCCCAGCGTCCCCACTTAAATTTGAAAACAATGTAGATTGTTTTTCTACAGTTGTTTTTTTAGGTACTTGTCCTAACTGCTCTTTTATTAAATAAGCAACTTTTGGTCCAACTATTTGTGATAATTTTTCGAGTGAAATTCTTCTTAAGTCAGCAAGTGTTTTCAAATTAGCATTATACAATTTTCTTGCCCTAACTCTTCCTATTTGCTTTAATCTTACCAAAGGAATTAATTCTTCCTTTACTCCGTATTCAAGCCTTACTCTCAATTTTCTAATGTGTTTTAGCAACTCTTTATAACCCAACAGCAAAGCTAGCTCATGTAAAGAATAAATAAGCCAATCTGCAATTTCTCTTCTTCCATAAAATTCTCCGGGAGCGACTTTAAATTTATTCAAAATATAGTCTTCAGTCGCCTCGTTAATCCAAGCTTCGAACATTAAAGCTGTTTTCACGCTTTTCAAAAATTCATCATATTCTAAATCCCATTCATTTGGGATTTTTTCCAAGAATTGATTTTCCCTTCTTGCTATTTCTTCAGCTAGCTCAGAAAATTCACCAGTTCTTACGCTTAGTAATGGTCTCATTTCGATTGTATTCGAAATTGCATGCAAAAAACTGAATGGTTGAATTTCCATTTTCTTAGCTTGAGCTAAACATTCAATAAAATGATGAGCAGTTAATGGATCAATATAAAGTTCGGAAACTCTTCTTCCTATTCGAGTTGCAGCCAGCTTATCTTTTTTCCTTTCTATGAATTTCCATTTCGTCAAGCTCTCTAAAATATCAAGAATTTTTTCCTTTATAGCTGAAATTTCACCGTATTGAAAAGCATAAAATGTTTTTGAAAAGAAATCAATTAAGCTTTTTTCTGATTTACAAAATTCACTTGCAATTAAAGCTAAAGTGTGCATTCTTAAAATAGGCTCAACCGCAAGCTTTGAGGTTATTTCTTCTAACTCACCATAAAAATAATGATCAATAATTTCCTCCGCCTCTTCTTCGCTCTTAGCTAAAATTATTCCTTCGCCAAAGCTATCGTATTGAGGCCTTCCTGCCCTGCCAAGCATTTGCTGCACATCTAGCACAGGAACAAAAGCAGCTCCTATTCCTGGATAGTATCGCTTTAAATCCCTCATTATCACACGAAACGCGGGAAGCGAAACTCCATAAGCCAATGTTGGGGTTGCAACTATCACTCTAATTAATCCTTTTCGAAAATTTTCTTCAATCAAAGATCTTTGTTTGTAAGTATTATGAACTACGATGTTATTTGCAATAAAATTGCGACTTCCTTCAATGGAAAGATCATAAACATAAGGATCTTTAAATTTAATTTTTTCTATCTTTGTAATTTTTTCCCAAATTAATTCGGAAGAAGAGAGTTTTTTAAGAAATGATAGTTCTTTTCTTATAGAATTTAACTTTATATTCTCTAAACTTTTCACTAGCTTTTTTAAATTTTGCCTAGTAATAGGATTTCTATTTTTTTCTATTCTCCACCACGTAGTTGCTGGATAAAACTTCTGAATCTGAGAAAATGACAATCTTGTTTTTTCTCTAATTTTTTTAAGTATACAACCTATTTGTGGTATAACATCATATTTATAAGTTTTTAAAGACTCAGGGACATTACTTAAATAAGTAATCAATGAAGAATTTTTACTCTCTGATAAGTATCCTATGACCTTATAGAATTTCACCAAATTATTTTTATTTGAAATAAAAACTTGGTAAAGCCTCCCTGAATGAATAACTTTCCCATTTTTGAGATAGGAATCTTTTGGAAGTTTTGTTCCTAAAGATGCTGTTATACCAAACCGTAAAAGCAGTGATACAAGCTGGCAAGCAAAAGTTCTACTAGCAGTAGTAAACTCTATCGCACTTCCTCCTTTCTTTAAATCTCTTAAGGAGGCGCCAGAATCTCCTTCAAAACAGCCTCTGAGAAAAGATGCTACTGACGTGGGCGGAAGTTTCATCACAATCTCAGGTACATGTATAACATCTGATTTTCTTCCTATTTTCAGTCCAAAATGACTGGCCAAAATACGTGAAAGAATAGTTGAATTTATTCTGGCGTAAACAAGACCTTTTTCGATTTTATCAACAATAGGTTTTATTAAAAATAAATTGAAAATTGTTCGTGAAATCTTTTTAAAGACCAAAGGATTAGATACAAATGTAATCCCATTGGAATGTAAATGTCCATCAGAAGCAATTAAACCTACAAATTCTAGAAATTCGTCTGTCACATACCTAGGGATCTTTACATACTTTCCATGAGAACCTTTAAGCGTTATGTATTTAACTTTCTTTTGTAATAACTGAGAAGAAATTCGTGCTTCTTCAGCAAGGTTTTTAAGTAACTCTAATTTGATACTTTTTCTTTTTAACATCCCGCTCAACTTCAAGTTATTTTTCCTTAGAAATGAAATAAGCTTTCTCCGATTAAGCTTCTTCAGTAATTCTTTAACAAAGCCCGAACAATTAAGAACATAAACATTATCCGGTAAAAATTCGAAAAAACTTAACTTAGAAATAGATTTTAACTTAATTACTCGCGGGGCAGCTATATAATCATTAATCTTCAGAAAAGAGGCTTTCTTCCATACAAGTTTGCCATTTTCTATGGTTAGAAATGGGTGATTAAATGTTACTACGAGATTTTTCTTACTTCTGGTCGTTATCTTTATCATTTCAGAGGGAGAAGGCAATTTAATATAATCTTTAATTTTCCTTGGCTCAAAACAAAGAGTTTTAGGATTGAGAGAAAGAACTTCTGCTCCCTTTGGAGACTCCTCAACTAACTTTCCTATTTCAACTAACCTTCCATCTGCCAACTGAACATGCGCATCATACGGAAGACACAAACCAGCATGATGAAAAGCGGAGCCAAGCCTAATACATTTTGCTATTCTTTTGCATTGTTGAGTAGGAACTTCAAGCACATTTTCAATTTCATTTGCAAGTTTTTCCAACTCCTTTACTTCATTTTTTGATAAGTGTTGTTTAACAACTTTTCCCAACTTTTCAGCCAAACTTTCTGCACTTTTCCTAGTAGAAACAAAAACTAAAGCTTGTTTCTTTAAACTTAAAGTGTTCTTAACAATAGACTCTTCAAGAGGCAAATTTGAATCGAGTTTATAACCCTCTTTATCCAAAAATTTTACCTGATACGGATAGCTTACACCTTTATAGAGTTTTACTGGTCGCCACTCCGAAATTACAGTTTCTGCATTAAGCCATTTAGCAAGCTCTTTTGCATTTTTAATTGTAGCTGATAATGCTAAAAGTTGTGCATTTGGAACAAGTTTTCTTAACAAAGTTAGAGTAATTTCCAAAGTTGGTCCTCTATCTGCTTGATCAAGTAAATGAATTTCATCTACAATTATCAATCCAATATCATTGACCCATTCTGCTCCATGTCTTATTAAAGAATCCATCTTTTCGTTCGAAACAACTATTAAATCATAATTTTTAAGCCAAGGGTCGCTAGAATCCATATCCCCAACGCTCATTGCAACTTTAATCCCAAGCTTTTCATATTTGTTCTTAAATTCTTGATACTTCTCATTTGCCAAAGCGACTAAAGGAACCATATAAACAACTTTCTTTTTTTCCGTGAGAATTGTCCTGATTGCTGCTAACTCAGCACAAAAAGTTTTTCCACTTGCTGTAGGAGCAAATATAACTAGATTTCTTCCTCTTAGCAAACCTTTTTTTATTGCCTCTTTTTGAACTGGATTAAGTTCTTTAAAACCAGAAATTTCTAACAATTTTTTTACAAACTCTTCCTCTTTCATCACAATTTATTTTTACTTTTGCATTAATTAAGAAAGTGATGAAGATGAAAAACAAGGTAATTTGCCTTGGTATAGAAGGTACTGCACTAGCTTAGCTGCAGAAATACCTTCGGGATTGGAATTGTTAACGAAGACGGAAAAATTTTAGCAGATGAAAGAGACGTTTATATTCCACCTTTTGGGAAGGGAATTATTCCTCAGGAAGCTGCAAAACATCATGAAAATGTTAAAGAAAAAATTTTAAGTAAAGCTTTAGAAAGCTCAGATTTGAAATTTGAAGATATTGATATCATTGCTTACTCTGCAGGGCCAGGTTTGCCATTACCATTAATTATAACAGCTGATTTCGCAATTGAACTTGCAAAAAAGTATAAAAAAAGTTTAATTCCAGTAAATCACTGTTGTGGCCATTTAGAAATTGGTAAATTGATGACAAATGCTAAAGACCCTATTTTCGTTTATCTTTCAGGAGGAAATACCCAAATTATTGCTTTTGTTGAAGGAAGATATAGAATATTTGGTGAAACTGAAGATATACCAATTGGAAATTGTTTTGATGTTATAGCAAGAGAAATGAATCTACCAATGCCTGGAGGACCAGAAATAGAAAAGCTTGCAAAAAATGGCAAATATGTTAAGCTACCTTATGTAGTTAAAGGAATGGATGTAAGTTATAGTGGTATACAAACTGCAGCAATCAATTTGTTAAAAAGAGGAGTTCCAAAAGAAGATATTGCTTATTCATTACAAGAAACTTGTTTCGCAATGCTTGTAGAAGTTACTGAACGTGCCTTAGCTCATACAGGGAAAAGTGAAGTTTTGCTTGTAGGTGGTGTTGCCGCTAATAAAAGATTGCAAGAAATGATGAAAAAGATGTGTGAAGAAAGAGGGGCAAAAATGTTTGTTGTGCCTAAAGAATACAGTTGTGATAATGGAGTAATGATAGCATGGGTTGGTTTATTAGCTTACAAATCTGGGTGGAAATCGAGCTTTAAAGATAAAATTTTCCAAAAGTGGAGAATTGATGAGGTAGAAATTACTTGGATTAAATGAGCTCGCTTTCGCTAACTATTACGTAATCTCCTACACTCTTCACTGCGCTAAATGGAATAAGTACTCTTCCTTTCTCATCTGTTTTCAAGTTTAGGTCAAGTAAGCTTTTTGTTGGTTGATCAACAACTAGATTTAAAAGCTCACCACTTTCTGCAATAAAGTTAACATTATCTACAATTCCAAATTTTTTCCCTGTTTCCTCACTAACTATTGGTTTGCCAATTATATCAGCTGCTCTTATCCTTTCTACTGCCATATCAATCACTATATATTTATAAGGATTATTACAGTTTAAAGATTATGGTTCGTTGCTTTGTAGGGCTTTTTATTCCAACCGAAATAAAGGAAAAAATAATCAAAATACAAAACCAAATACAAAAACTTCCAATTACCTTAAAATTAGTTGAGGCTGAAAATTTACATATTTGTTTATCTTTTCTTGGAGAAGTAAAAGAAGAAAAGATTAAAAACATTTGCGAAAAACTTGATTCAATTTGTAAAAGATATAATAAGTTTGAAGTTGAAATTTCTGGAATAAAACTAATTCCATCAGAAAATTATGTAAGAGTTCTGGCTTTGGATGTGAAAAGTAACATGCTTGAAAGTATAAGGAAAGATGTGGAAAAAGAAATTGGTGGTGATTCAAAACCATTACATTTAACGTTATGTAGAATAAAGAAAATTGAGGACAAAAAAGAGACTATCGAAAAAATAAAGAAAATTGAAAGTGAAGTAGGAAAGTTTGAAGTTGAGAAAATTTCTCTGATAAAAAGCACTCTACAAAAAAGTGGTCCTATTTATACTAGCTTATATGATAGCTTTTTACTGTAGCTTATATTCGCTTATTGGGATTCTTTCCCTTAAGCATTTGAAAATTTCCTTCTTTGTCAATTCCTCCACTTCTTTTTCTGGCGGAGCTCTTGCTATAAAATCTGCTTCAGCAATCTGTAAAAACTTTTTAATTATAAGTTCTCCTGCCCTATCACCATCAACAAATAAGGTTGTAAGTTTCTGTTTTGAAAGTTCCACTATTATTTGAGGTATTTCTACACCATTTATTGCAATTACATTTTTTATTCCATTTTTCAAAAGATTAATAACATCAGCTCTTCCTTCTACAACAATTATTTCATCTGAATCTGGAATGAGAGGACCGGCTGGCAAACCTTCATATTCTTTTAATTGCAAAAGTCTAGCTGATTCTTCAACTTTCTCTGTTAACACTGAAGTAGGGGGTAATTCGTTATTTATAAAATTACTTAACAATTCCTTCGCCCTATTTATTATTAAATCGCGTTTTTCGCTTCGCATATCCTTTATATTAAGCACTGTAACTTTGGCTTCACATGGTCCAATTCTTTCTATTGCCTCTAAAGAAGCTGCTATTAAAGCTGTTTCCGAACTTGTTAAGCTTGATGGTATAAATATTTTCCCTTTAGTCTTTGCATTTTCTGAAGTTATCTCTACTTCTATTCTTCCTATTCTACCGCTCCTCTGTAACTCTCTTAAATTAAGATCTGGACCGAGTAAACCTTCTGTCTGACCAAAAAGAGCTCCTATGACATCTGGTTTTTCTACAATTCCTTCGCATGAGAATTCTGCTTCGATTAAGTATTTTACCGTTGATTGAGGTAATTTCATAACAACCATCTCCCATTAATTTTGTTAAAAAAGCGAGTTCCTCAACTTTATTTATATTAAATAATGATTTGAACCTATTACGAATTTTTTGATTAACAAAAATGCTATTTCTTTGTAAAAGCCTTGTCAATTCCTTAGCTTTTTTCTCCCCTTCATCATCAAAATCGGTTAAGACAATAACTTCATTTAATTTTTCGCGTTTTATTTTCTCAACAATCGAGAAAAGCGGCTTTCCTGAAATTGTAAATATTTTTTCAAAACCCAATTTTCTAAGCTGATTTCTATCTTTTATTCCTTCCACTACAAAAACTTCATTTTTAATCTTTTCTATTTCTTCTTTCAAAGATTGAAATGAATTAAACATGATTAAACAATTTCCTCTAAAATATCCCTTTCAGTAATTATACCTTCAAGTTTTTTATCCTTTACTACAAGTAATCCTCCAACATTTTTTTGTTTCATTTCAGCTATTGCTTCAGATATATCTACTTCCGCATTAACAGTATAAATATTTTTTCTCATTATTTTGTTAATTGGTTCATCTAACGCTTCAAACTCAAACTTATTTTCCTTAATATAACTAAGAAAATCTATTGCTGTTACTATTCCTTCTAACCTATTATTTTCAATAACAGGAAGACGCCTATAATGTGTGTTTACAATACTTTTTAAGCCATCGAAAATTGAGGTAGAGGAAGATATAAAAAACGGTTTCTTTGTCATTATTTCGCTAACACTTTTTCCAAATTTAACTTTATCAAAATATTTTACAAAATCCCTTTCACTTACCATTCCGACTAATTTCCTCTTTTTTAAAATTGGAAGTCCTCCTCTTCTTGATAATTTAATTTTTTGAAGAACAAATTCTATTGAGTCACTTTCCTCACAAAAAATTACATCTCTTATCATGATTGTTGAAACTGGCTCAGTAATCTCTTGTCTTCTCAAAAAAGCATCGAGTAAATCCATTGTGGTTATTATTCCAACCAATTCTTTCTTTTTATTAAGAATTGGGATTCTTCTTATTTGCTTCTCAAGAATTAGATCAATTAAATAGGAAATGCTTTGCCATTCAAATGTATAAATAGGATTTAAGTTTCCAATAGTAGTTATTGAATCTCTTCTGTTTAATCCACCTCTTTCTAGTTCTATCATTCTTCAGCTACCATTTCATCTTTACAAGTTTCGCAAACCCACTGATTATTTATGTATTCTAGCTTATCTGAAAAATTTCCGCAAACTTCGCAAATCCCTGAAGTATATTTTTCTCTTATTTCGATTGGTCTTTCTTTCATTTTAAGTCTATACTCCAAAAGATACATCATTTCAGGTGAAGCTCGTGCTATATCGCTTAAACTAATTATCCCAACTATTTTTCCTTTTTTAAGTACTGGCAAACGATGTATATTACTTCTTTTCATCTTATCAACAGCAGTTAATATGTCTTCATCTGGTGAAATCCATACGATTGGTTTTGACATAATTTCACTGACTTTAATTTTGCTCGCAAGTCTATTCTTTGCAACAACTTCATTGATTATATCACTATCAGAAATAACACCAACTGGTTTTTTGTTTTTAGTAACAACTAAAAATCCTCTTCTCACTTTCCTCATCAGCTTTCCTGCCTCTCTTACAGTTTTATTAGCTTCAATTGTATAAACTGGTTTTACCATTATTTCCTTTACTAAAATCATAATAATAATTTTTCTTTCTAGTTTTTATCTTTTTAAAAATTCTTCAAGAGGTTCGCCACTTTCCAAATCAATTTTTCTTTTTGGCTTACAAATTCTAATTTTTCCATAACCAAAATCAACAACTACATAAAACGGAAAACCTTCAAGCTCTTTCTTTAAATAACCATCATAGTAAAGAACTTTCTTTTTAGTTGATTTGACTTGAAGTAAAATACATCTTGATTTTTTAAGAGCAACTAAATCTGCTTCACCCAAACTTGCACCTGCTCTTATAACGCGCCAACCATTTGTTTCAAAAAGAATTCTAATCTTTCTTTCAACTCTATATCCTTTTTTCTTACTCATAAATAAATTTTAAGTTGGAAATTATTAATATGAAAATTTTGGAGATTGCAGATTTTCATAATGATATAGAAAACACCTTAAATTTTCTTGATAAATTGAGTATGTTAGAATTTGATGTGATAGTTTGTCCTGGTGATTTCACAGATTATAATGTTCCGAAAGGTTTTACAAAAATTGACTTGGCTGCTTTTATTCTAGAAGAATTAAAAATTTTTAAAAAACCAATATTAGCTGTTCCTGGTAATTTAGATTATGAAATTATAAATTTTTTAGAAAACGAAGGAGTTAGTATTCATGGTAAAGGTAAAATAATTAATGGTTATGGTTTTTATGGTTTTGGTGGAGCAAAAACTCCATTTGAAACTCCTTTTGAGCCAAGTGAAGAAGAAATGAAAAATGGTTTGGAAAAGGGTTTGGAAAAAATAAAAAATTGTGAAATAAAAATTCAGGTTACTCATGTTCCACCTTTTAAAACAAAAGTTGATATTATTTCCTCTGGAGCACATGTTGGTTCGCAAGTAGTGAGAAATTTTATTGAAGAAAAAAAACCGATTCTTGCAATTTGTGCACATATTCATGAAGCCAGAGGAATTGATGAAATAGGAGAAACGAAAATAATCAACTCTGGTAGGTTTCCTGAAGGATATTGTGGTTTGATAACAATAGAAGGAAAAAAAGTTGAAGCAAAGATAGTTAATTTAATATAAATTTTTTACAATACAAATCAATTTTAAATAAAAAGTTTTGTAAAAAAACATAATTTTTGGGAGAAAAATGAGTGAAGAAAAAATTTCTCTAAAAATTGAAGAAGAAAATAAGTTAACAAAAGAAGATTTTTCGTTTTTTGCAAATTTTGATATCGTTACAGTAAGAATATTACAAAAATTTTATTCCTCTTCACTTGATCCTTTAAATGAGGAAATAAATTGTTTTTATGTTCAACAACTACAAAAAATTCTACTTGGAGAAGGGCTGAAAATAAATTTAGAAAGTTTGAGAAAAAAACTAGAATTTCTAGTAAAAATTGGGTTTATTGAAAAAGTAGATACTTACCCTCGTGTTTACATACCACTTCGTGACGTTGAAAAGATAAAGAAAATTCAAAGCAAAATCAATAAGTTAAAGGAAATGTTTTTATGAACTTTCTACTTTTAGGTAAAGTGAGTGGTAAAGTTGTTGAAATAACTTTCAGTTTATTTCAAATTAAACTTTTCTTAAAACTATGACCTTTCTCTTTTTTTGAAAAAATTCTATTTTAAACTTAAGTTAAAGAGTAAAATTCACTTATATTCAATTTTCCAAAAAGTTTAAACAACATAGATATAAGATAAAGTTCATAGTAATTAGTGAAACTTCATACTTATATGAGAAAGTTCATAACATAAGAAAAAGTTCATAAGTATAGTGGAAAGTTCACATTTTTTAAATCTAAAACAAAATTAAATTAAATGCCAAGAAGATCTTACCAGCAACTATTTGAGTTGGCAATACTCTCAGTTTTAGATAAAACTATAGCGAGAAATGTTGAGGATATAAGGAGAAAAGTGTCAGAAAAGTTAGGTAAGTCTGTTAGTTGGAATACTATAAAAAAATATTTGATAACATTAAGAGATGCGCAAAAAATAGAGGAAGTTCATATAGGAAAGCTTGTTCTTTATAGACTAAAAGGATAAGAATTTATTCCAATTTTTTTAATTCAATAATACTTTTGGGAAGAAAATGAATTTTTCAAAACAAGAGATAATTAAGATGTTTTTAAGAAACGGTTTACAACTTGATAATGATAGCTTAAGTTATTTCTTTTCAAATCAAGATAAAATTAATCCTTTTCTTGAAATTGTTAAAAATTTAAAGGAAAAACCTCTTGTTATCACTAAATCTTTTGTTGAGGAGATTTTTTTTCAAATACCAAAAGTTGAAATTTTGAAAGAATTTTCACAACCAACCGGGATTTTTTCTTCAGAAGATATTTTAAAATTTTTCCATGAGCGTTATGAGTTTTTTAGAAAAATACTTGAAAAAAGAATAGATTTGGTTAACTTAATTTCAATTAATCGAATATCCAAAAAGCTAAGGAAATTTTCAATAATAGGAATGATTAGTGACAAAAATGAGGAAGAAAAATCAGTAGAGGTTGAGGATCTAACAGGTACTATAACAATTTTTTTAGATGAAAAAATTTTTAATCTTCTTCCGCTCGACGTAGTCATTGGTTTTGTTTGTGAAAGAAAAGGTGATAGAATAATAGCTGAGGATGTAATCTTTCCAGATATTCCTCTTAGAAAGGAGGTGAGTAAAACAACTAATAATGTTTATTGTCTTTTTGTCTCAGATTTCCATTTGGATTTTTCTGAAAATTACAAACTTTTCGAAAATTTTTTAGGTAGTATAAAAAATTTGAGCTATCCAAATTTACTAATTTTCTTTTTGGGCGACATTTCATCAAGAAAGGAAGATTATGAAATGATTGTTGAAAATATTCCAAAAAATTTTTCATATTTCTTTTTGAAAGGAGAGCTTGAAAAAAATCTTAATTTCGAAAAAATTTTTGATTTGCCTGTTATTATTAAAGTGCAAAATGTTAAAATTTTTCTAGCTCATGGTGATCTTTTTTCTCCTTATCTTTCAATTTTCAAAAAACCTGAAGATACTATTCTACAACTTTTAAAATTGCGAAATTTTAATCCAACTTTCTCTCTAAATAATTTTTCAAACAATTATCTTCTCGATGAAATTCCTGATATAGTAGCAGTTGGTCACTTTCATAATCCAACTTTTCAAAATTACAAAGGTACAACAATAATTTTAAATGGAAGCTTCAATACCCAGCCAATTTTTTGGTTAATAAATTTGAAGACAAGAGAAATTAATAAATTTTCATTAATATAAAAATTATGGAAGTTTTTTTTCAGCTTTTAGATTGCGATTACGTTAAACTTAATTCCTCACCCATTGTAAGAGTTTTTGGAAAAACAGAAAAAGGAAAAACAGTTTGTGTTTTTTTCGAAAATTTCTATCCTTATTTTTATGTTTTACCTAAAGAGGACTGCAAAGAAGAGTTAATAAATTTTCTGAAAAATGAATTTAAAAATACTATAATTAACATTGAAGAAGTGGAGAAGTTCTTACCATTTTGTTATCAGAAAAGCAAAACCAGGATGCTTAGAATTTTTCTTAACGATCCTTCAAAAACTCCTTTAGTTAGGGATTCAATTATTCAAAAAAATTTTGTTGAGAATGTATTTGAAGCTGATATTTTGTTCAAATATCGTTTTATGGTAGATAAAAATCTTAAAGGAATGTGTTGGTATAAAGTTAATGGCGAACCTGTTGTTACCTCAACAACAAAAACAGATCTTTGTATAAAAGCTTCTTCAATTCAAGAAATTGAAGATAAGGAGACAAATTTAAAATTCCTTTGTATTGATATTGAAATTTTTCCAAAAGAGGGTGGTTTGCCTGATCCAAAAAAGGATGCTATAGCAATGATTAGTCTTAGATTTCATCCAGAATTTGAGGACAAAGATTTTGTTGTTTTAGTTTCCCGTCCTTTATCAAAAAATTATAAAAATATTCTAACTTTTAGGGATGAAAAAGAAATGCTCAAGGAGTTTTTAAAAATAATTGATTCTTATGATCCAGACATAATTACAGGATATAATATAAACAATTTTGACTTTCCATACATTCTTCAAAGACTTAGTATGAATAAACTTCCAAAAACTTTAGGGAGATGCGCTTCAAAACAAGCTAGCTCAAGAAAAGTTGGAACAAAATACAGGAATAGTGTGGTAGGAAGAATTGTTGTAGATGTTTTTGAGTTAATCAAAAGTTTTATCGAAAAAGAAACTTTATTAAGCACATCTTTCTCAAAGATGACAAGACTTAAAAGATATAGTTTGGATGATGTTGCGAGAGAATTTTTAGGCGAAGGAAAAACTCTTAACCACAAGGAAATTTTAAAATATTGGAGCGGAAAGGAGGAAGATATAGAGAAGGTCATTGAGTATACAAAGCAGGATGCAAAACTTACTTTAAGACTTCTTTTAGAAAAAAACCTTCTTGACAAATATTATGAGCTTGCAAAAGTTTCTGGTTTGCTTTTACAGGATGTTTTAGATGGAGGGGAATCTGTAAGAGTTGAAAACCTTTTGTTATCAGAATTTAATAAACATGATTTTGTTTTGCCAAATAAACCTTCTGATGAAGAAGTTTTAAGAAGAAAGGATGAAAGGGAAATTAAAAGCTTGAAAGGAGCTCTTGTATTAGAGCCTGAAGTTGGTTTGCATGTAAATCCAACAATTTACTTAGATTTTGCCTGCCACCCAGGCGATACAAAGGTAATAGTTAAAGGGAAAGGTCAAATCAACTTAAGTGATGTAAAAGAAGGGGATTATGTTTTAGGTAAGAATGGTTGGCATAAAGTAAAAAAAGTTTGGGTATATAACTATAACGGAACTTTAATCAATGTTAATGGTTTAAAGTGTACACCAAACCATAAACTTCCTGTTTTAAAGGAATACAAAACCCAAAATTCAATTGTAGATAGGTTAGCAATCAACCTACTGGAAAAGAAAATAAAAGGTAAGTTAATCACCTGTGAAGTTTTTGACAAAATTGCTGAGATGGAAGCAAACCCTCCGACAGAAGAATATACACTAAAAAGTGAACTTATAGGAATTCTTCTTGCTGAAGGAACCTTACAAAGAAGGGAAGCTTTATATTACGATAAAAGGCGTGGTAAAAAGAGGATATCCCATCAATATAGAGTGGAAATTAATATTAACGCATATGAGAAAGATTTGGAAAAAAGAATAGATTATATTTTCAAAAAGTTATGGGGAATTAAGCTCTATAAAATAAGAAATAAAAACAGTCTAACTCTAGCTACCGGGAAGAAAACAATATTTCAAGAGGTTAAGAACCTCTTGGAAAATAAGGAAGGATACTTGGCTGCAGGAATTCTTCGTGGTTTCTTCGAGGGCGATGGAACTGTTAACCTTGTTAGAAAAAGTATAGTTATGAATCAATCTATCAGAAATGAGTGGAAGCTTAAATTTATAGCAAAACTCTTAAACAAACTCGGTATTAAATATAATTGGTACTCTTATAAATCCAAGAGTGGTAGAGAAATAAAGATAATTGAAATAGCTGGAAAGGGGGCTGTGGTTAAATTTAATGTACTAGTAGGAGGAATAAGTAAAGAAAAGAACGGAAAACTTGAAAAAATAATTGAAAATAAAAAGAAAAGCCATGATTTTACTGGTTTTTACAATTTACAGAAAATAAGGATAAGTACAGAACATTTTAGTGGTAAAGTTTATGATCTCACTTTGAATAGTGAGCCTTATTATTTTGCAAATGGAATTTTAACACATAATTCAATGTATCCTTCTATTTTTATTTATTACAACATTTGTCCAACAACTTTTTTGAAGGATGAAAATAATTTAGAAAAAATTGAAACACCTTTTGGCGTTTGTTTTGTTTCAAAAAAGATAAGAGAAGGAATAATACCAAAAATAATTTCTAAGTTAATTAAAGAGCGTGCTGTCGTAAAGAAACTTTTAAAAATCTCAACAGATGAAAATGAAAAAAGAGTTTTAGATGCTAAGCAGGAAGCACTTAAAAGAATGGCAAATGCTTTTTATGGCTATACTGGCTATATGAGGGCAAGAGTTTACTCAATTGAAATAGCAAATGCAATAACAAGTTGTGGTCGTTTCTTAATACAAAAAACGAAGGAAATTGTTGAAAGGGATAAAAGATTTAAGGTAATTTATGGTGATACAGATTCACTTTTTATCAAAACTAATGCGAAAAGTTTTGAAGAAGCTTTTGAGTTGGGAAAGGAGATAGAGGCAAAGATAAATGCTGAAATAGGAAATATAGTCACAACAAAAATAGAAAACGTTTTCAAAACACTTTTAATTCTTGCTAAAAAAAGATATGCTGGGTTAGCAGTTGAAGAAACCAATGGTCAAAGCAGAGAAATAATAGTGATGAAAGGAATAGAAACTGTTCGTCGTGACTGGTGTGATTTAACATCTAAAACTCTTTATAACGTTTTGGAGATTTTGCTTAAAGAGCAAAATCCGAAGAAAGTTTTTGATTTCGTGAAAGATGTTATTAAGAAAATAGAGAAAAATGAAATTCCAATTGAAGATTTAGTTATAACAAAAAGTATTTCCAAACCATTAAGCACTTACAAAGGTGTTCAACCGCATATAGAGCTTGTTAAGAAGATTAAGAAAAGAGCACCAGCAGAAGCTCCTGCGATTGGAGATAGAGTAGGTTATGTAATTATTCAAGGTCCACAATTAATTTCTGAGAGAGCAGAAGATCCTGAATATGTTAAAGCTCATAATTTGAAAGTTGATTCTCGTTATTATATTGAAAGTCAAATTTTACCTCCTTTAGAGAGAGTTTTTGATGTACTTGGAATTAAAAAATCTGAGCTTTTAGGAATTGGGAAGCAAGCATTGCTAGCTGACATAATAAAGAAGGAAGAAAAAACGAAGAAAATCCTTTCAGGTTTTGATGGAATAATTTGCAGCAAATGCCTTAAAACTTATAGACGAATTCCACTTCTCGGAAAATGCTTAAAATGTGGAGGCGAACTCTTGTTTTATTCTGGAACAGAAACAGCAAGGTGTTTTGCTTATGAGCCTTCTTGATTTTGATTTTCTAGTTTTGAAATTTTTTAATCATCCTATATTTCCTTTTAATTTCATTTTTCTCTTTCTCACAGAAGGAGTTTATGTTTTTCTTTTAATTTTAGCTTACTTTTTCTATAAAAAAGATCGAAAAAAGTTTTATCATTTTTTAATAAGTTTTTTCCTTGGTTTTGTTTTTATAATATTTCTAAAATATTTTTTTAATCGTTCACGCCCTTTCATCGCTTTTCCAAATGAATTTACAACAATTTCTTTTAAACTAACTCCCTCTTTTCCATCCCATCATGCATTTATTGCATTTTTCCTTCTCAATTTTGTTCTGAAAAATTTTGGGAAAAGGCGAAAAATTTTGGCAGTTTACTTATTAGCAATCCCTTTTTTTTCTTTGTATAATGGAATGCATTATCCTTCCGATTTAATTGTAGGTGCGCTAATAGGTTATTTCTTCCCGATTTTGGTTTCTAAGAATTTAGCATTAACAATAGCTAAAAAATTTGGTTTTTAAAGAAGAGGATTTATTAGTAAAATTTTTAAAAGGATTCCGAAAAATAGTGCAAAGCCAAATCCTCTTATCAAAAACAAAGCGCAGAATCCTATAGCGAGCAAAATCAATTCTAAATTTTTTAAAATTTTGTTTTCTGTTTGTTTTTTCACTAAAAAAGTAAAAGCGAAAAGAAAAATTCCGAAAAATGATGGCAAATCTAAAATCCATCCAAAACTAAAGAATTGCTGTGAAAATGCTGCAATTCCAAAAAGAATAAAAGTTGAAGCAAAGAGAAAGCTAACAATTTTCAAACCTAGCTTTAAGTTTTTTCTATTTAAAATTAAAACAGCGAGGCATAAAAATGCCCAGAAAACAAAATTTCCAAAAAGAACTGCTTGATTATAAATTGGTTCTAAAAATTTTTCAGAGCGAATTTTAAGTTCTGGTAAAACTCCAATTAATCCAGCTTCAACTTTTTTGTTTAAAATCAAAGCATCATTTTGATTTTTTTCAAAGAATATTATTGAAATTGTTTTTAGTTCTTTTCCCCTCATTTCATATGGAATTGAAAGTTCTGAAAGCCTTTTTTTATCAAAATAATAAATTAACCTTCCTTGTAAAATTGGTTGAGGAGCTGGGATAGCAGGCAAATTTTTTGTAACGAGAACAAAATTTCTGCTCGCTTCTTCCGAAACACTAACTGGAATTTCAATTCTATACATCTTAATTGCTGGTTGATAGCTTACTCTACTTTGGCTAACTTGTTTTAAATCACGATTTTCAAAAATACTTACTTCAATTATTGCTGAATTATTTGTTGTGTTTGTTATGAAAGTTTTTAAGTTGTTAATGAAAAAACTTTCATTCATTTTGTAAAACATGTTATTAAATTCAATCCCTTCATTTACAATTTTAAATTGATAGGAGGAGTCGCCAATTAAAATTTTTCCTGTATTATTTTCCAATTTTATTTCTTGCTCAATCCTTGCTTCAATTTCTCCTTTTTCAATCAAGTAAGGAATTTCTTCTGGAAAAATTGTTTTAATTTTCAACAAATTGTTTTCAGTTGAAACGCTAGTTGAAGGAATCCCAAAAAATTTAATTCTTTCTTCAATAATGTTTTTAATTTTGTTTAATTCGCTCTCATTTTTTAAAGAAAATGTAGTTTCTTTCCAACCTTGAATTTCGCCGCTAAATTTAATTGTTTTTGAAGGGATATTACTAACTCTTATTCCTAAATTACCTTCTTCTAAAGCTGTACAAAAAGCTGGCTCACCATTTGCAATTAAAGAAACATATTCTCCCTTTTTCAAATTTTTCTCAATTTCTAAAAAATCTGATAAATTTTTTATTTGAAGATTTTTCATTTCAGTTATTATCGAATTTTCTTTTAGCGTGCATTTTTCATTTTCAACAAAATTTACAATTACACCTTTCTTTTCAAAAAAGTAGGGTGAAAAAATAAAGTAAAGTGAAAAAAGTAAAAGTAAGATAAGATTTGCAAATCTTATTTGGTTTATTTTCATTTTATCTTCTTTTCTTTTTAAATATTAAATTATTTTCCGGATTAAACTTGATATTAAATTTAGCTTGTGCTTTCATCAAAAGTTTTAGTGAAAACCAATCAAGATTTGGACAATTCTTTAATTTTTTCTAAGTCTTTTGCAGTATGTACATTTATCCAATTTCCTGCAATAGGATATCCAATAAGTTTTCCTTCTTTAGCAAGCCTGGGGAATAAATTCTCTTGTAAACTCCAATAAATTTCTCCAGGTGGTATGTAATTAAAAATATCTTTTTTTGCAAAACCTGTGAAAAGAGAGACGAGATGTGTTTTTGGTTTTTTTGGACTTTCTTCATATTCTACAATTTTATAACCGTCTAATACAACTACACCTTTCTTCCACTCGAAACTAGTTTTTGTATGTATACCAATTGTTACTATACCATTATGAGCTATATGAAATTCATATAATTTTTTAAGATCAAAATCAAACCATTGATCGCAGGGCAAGAAAAGAAAATCAGAATTTAAATGATTTTTTGCTAACTCAAGTGTTTTTGCTGTTCCAAGTTCTTTTTTTTCCTCTATATACTTTATATTCACACCATATTTTTCTCCATTTCCAAGAATTTCGTATAATTTTGCTATTAATGTTGAAAAACCAATGATTATAACGTTTGTAAATCCTCCTTCTTTACATTTTAAGATTATATCCTCTATAAGCCTCCTTTTTCCGATAAAAACTAATGGTCTAAATGTGTTAAGTTCCTTAATGAAAAGTTTTTGAGGTTCCCCACCGGCAAGAATTACAACGGTTTTTCTATTAATTACATATTCTTTTAATATTCTTTCAACAGCATCTGATCTAGATCTGATAATTATACCATCAATTTTCTTGTCTATTTCTTTAATTAGTTCTGAATCTAAGCTTAAAGATACCCTAACTTTCATAACTAGTAATAATATGTTATTAATATTTATTACTATCGTAAGAAATTTAATACTAAACTTACTATTTCTAAAAATGAGGAACATTTCCATTAGCATAATAGGAAGTGGGGTAGTCGGAACCAATGTTGGAGAAGGTTTTTTGAAAGTTGGTTACAATGTGATTTTTTATGATATAAATAAGGAAAGAATAGATTTTTTGAGGAAAAAGGGATATAAAGCTACAACAAGTTTGGAAGATGCATTAGCAGATTCCGAAATTTCTTTTATTTCAGTACCAACTCCTCTTTCAAACTTACGCTCACCTCATGGTTATAGAAAAATGGATTTGAGTTATGTAAAGAATGCGACAGAAGAAATTGTAAAAGTCTTAAAGGAAAAAAATGATTATCACACAATTGCCATAAAAAGTACTGTTTTGCCGACTACAGCCGAGGAAATTGTTATACCAGCTTTGAAGAAGGAGGAATTGGATAAAAAAGTTGATGTTTGTGTTAACCCGGAGTTTTTGACAGAAATAGCAGAAACTTGGGACTCAGAAAAAAAGTTTGCAAAAGGATTTTTTAATGAAGATAGATATGTTATAGGCGAG
>Ga0080004_1138258_pt1 | contig 64478 bp, 69 predicted proteins | sample WasSprMetagenome_FD_69207 | JGI IMG/M metagenome (GOLD analysis project Ga0080004, IMG submission 69207) | Sulfidic aquatic microbial communities from Washburn Spring, Yellowstone National Park, USA - WS (SPADES assembly) (version 2) | ecosystem: Environmental > Aquatic > Thermal springs > Hot...
AACCTGAGAACCCTTATGCGCGTCCGCGCGCAGAATAAAGAGGAATTTTTTATTTGTTTTTTGATTAATTCGACAAACCCGCCATGGCCAAAAAATTTAAAAACGATAACTTTATAAAGAGTCCCTACCGTGTAAGAACCAAACGAATTTTTCTGGTGGTTTGCATGGTAGAGTTCTGCAAAAAGTGCGGCAGCGTGCTTATCCCCAAAAAACAAAAAAAGGCTGTCAAACTCGTTTGTCCCCGTTGCGGTTATGAATCTAAGCTCAAAGAACCCACCTCCTACACAATCGCTGAAAAGGGAAAGGAAGAGAAGGAAATCGCAGTTATAGAGGAGAAGGAAAAGAAGAAAAGAAAACCGCCCGAAAAGGAATTTGAGATAGAGCCGATGGAATACGAAGAATTCGAAATAGAGGAAGGCGACTAGGCCTTAACGAATGCGCCCTCGAGAGCTTTCCGGCAGGGGCACGATCTGACAGTTGGAATCATGGGGACTGCAGAAAATATCAATTTTTTTACCTTGTGGACGTTGGAGGCCATTATGTCCATCACCTCCTGCGAGGTAAGCTTGCTTTTAGAAATCCCTGCGGCGAAGTTCGTGACTATTGAGATCGCGGCGTAGCACATCTCAAGCTCCCTCGCCAATATGCTTTCGGGTACATTCGTCATGCCCACCACATCGCACCCTGCGCGCCTTATCATTTTGATTTCAGCCGGGGTCTCAAACCTTGGCCCCTCTGTACATGCATAGGTCGCCCTGGGTCGCAGGCTCAAATTTAGCCCCCGCGCCGTCTTCAGCATAACGCCCCTGAGCTCTGGGCAATATGGCACGCTCATGTCCACGTGAACGACGCCCTTTTCCCCTCCCTCGTAGAATGTGGTTGGGCGCCGCTTAGTGAAATCCACAAATTGATCTAAAAGCACAAGCTGTCCCGGCTTCATCCTGGGGTTTAGGGAGCCCACGGCTGTTGTGGCAATCACCCTTTCTACCCCGAGCTCTTTAAGGGCCCAAATGTTCGCACGATAATTTACCAAGTGAGGGGGAACGGTGTGACCCTTCCCATGTCTCGGCAAAAATACTATCTTCCTGCCTGAATATCTGCCCACCAACATCTCCGGGGATCTGCCATAGGGTGTGTCGATCTCAATTCTTTCCGCATCCTCTATAAGGTCTACATCGTAGATCCCGGAACCGCCGATTACGGCTATTTCGGCCCTCAAGCAAGCACCCTATTAAGCATTTTTCTTCAAGTTTAAAAGGCTCGGCCTAAATCAGCGGGTCAGAATGTAAACAATAACCGATATTATTGAGATGATTATGAGCAAAGGTGAAGTTACAAAATAGAAACCGTCGTGCTTGTAAACGTAAATAATCCATGGGGGAACTCTAGAGAGATCCACGTGCTTCGCCAGGGTTGGAAGTAGTACTAACGCTGCGCCTACAATTATGAGGAAGATCCCAAGCCAAACGACAGGCTGCATGTTCGCCCTATATAACCTCGCTTTTCTCCAGGTGGCCGCCGCAGTATCTCCTCGCATACACCGCAACAGTGTTCAGCGCCTCCTCGACCCTCTTCCTCTCTATGCCGGGGGCGTTCCAGAGCACGATCAAAGCATTGGTGGTTTTAGGCGTTATCATGGCCGCCTTGGCATCGCCCAACGTAAAGGAGGAAAGCAGTTTTTCATCGTCCCGCAAAATTATCTCTCCAGGTTTCGGGCTGAGCCTCCGCCCGTTGATCAGCTCAAACGGTTTTGGTTCAGAGGCAAGGGCAGTTACGGCCTCACCTTTTATTTTTTCAAGATCGTAAACGCCCGCTGTTACCCAGTGTTCGACGGTCACGAGAAGACATGAATCTACCAGATTGTTTATCGCCGGAAAACGGTCGTCTAAGGCCCGGCGGAGCAAATACTCGGGGGCGGGACGGTAGCTGGAAGGGTCCGCATTCATTGCCTTGAAAAGAGCGCGGTACAACTTTGCCTCCGGGATGTCTATGACCGGGATTGACCCATAGCGTGCCTTCAGGTCGCTGAAAACTTGCCTCTTTCTGTCGATCAGCCCCTCCCCCGCGGGCTCTATGGTCAGTCCGCTGACCAAAGCATACGCGGCTATGAATCCGGGATATTTTTCCTTAACGGAAGGATCTAGCTTCATTTTAACCCCATTTTATAAAGTGCGGACACCTTTTTATTATTTTTTGCAGTTGAAAATTTGGATGATTGATGAACATGAAAATTCTCGACAGGCAATTTTATGAACGAAAGACGGAAAAAGTTGCACGAGATCTGCTGGGAAAGATTCTAGCGCGTAAAGGAAAAGAAGGGGCGACCAGCGGAATCATCGTGGAAACGGAGGCCTATTACGGCGAGAATGACCCTGCGTCCAGAGCATCCAAGGGCAGGACCAAGCTCAACGAGATAATGTGGGGAAAGGCTGGGGTGGCCTTCGTGTATATGGTGCATGCCAACTGGCTTTTCAACGTCGTGACGGAACCGGAGGGTGTGGCGGGGGCGGTGCTTGTAAGGGCGGTCGAGCCGGTGGAGGGGATAGAGCTTATGAAGCTAAGGCGCGGCGTCGAAAATTTGAAGGAGCTAACCTCTGGACCGGGGAAGCTCACCGAGGCCTTCGGGATCACGAAAACACACCATGGGTTAGATCTTACCAAATGGACAAGCGAAGTTTTCATCGCGGAAGGTGGGAAAAGAGACTTTTCTGTAGCGAGATCTCACCGCATTGGAGTCACCGCCGACTTAAAGAGGAAGCTCAGGTTTTATGCGGCGGGGAATCCATTCGTCTCAAAATGACTCTGTTCAAATAGCGGGGACTAAATTAATCCCCCTTCCCCACCATCTTTCTCGCTTCCTCGACATATTTCTCCAGCTCTTTTTTCCGGATGACTTCTTCGGGCAAGAGCTCCGGCGCAAAGAAAATTGGGATTATGGCGATGAATATGAAAAAGGCGGCCAAGGAAAATATGCTACTTATCCCAAGATTTGCAAGCATGGGGACGACGAAAGCGGAGAGCATCAAGGCTATTAAGTGCGGCGCCGTTCCCAGGGCGTAAAACTTTTCAGCTTGGCCCCCGTTGGACATATCACCCCAGACAACCGAAATGAAGGCCACAGTAAAAATACCGAATGCCGCTCCATCCACGATTCCATAAAACACCTGGATGGGTTGAATGTTTGGAAAGAGGCTGAGCAATGCGTACTCCAACCCCAGTATCGTTAGCCCGACGATGATCATAAATCTTCTGCCTTTTAAATCAATCAACCATCCGCTGACAAGGCAGGAAACGCAACCCGCAATAAACGAGATCGTGAAAAACATATCAACCACGGATTGATCGTAAAAATATCCCAACCCTTGATTTCCAAAGTAGTTCACCAGGGAGAAAGCCATCCATGGGAAAAAGTAAAGCAAAAATGTCTTGTTGCGGATTATTGAAAGATAAGAAACCGACTCTAATTTTGGGGGGTTGATTTCAATTCGGAATAACAAAATTATCAAAGCTAGACCCCTCCATATCGCCAATACAAGCAAATTTGTAAAAAGGTCGAATTGTTTAACTAATAACATTAACAATGGCAAAACAAGACTGATGGCAAAAAAGATAAGCCCGCTTACCCGCCCCCTCTCCTCAATGCCAACCGAATATGGTATTAGCGCCAAGCATGAAGGGAAGCCTACCCCAAAAGAAAACCCCCATATAGCCAGAAAAATTGCTGCCAAATCTTGGCTTAATATGGGGAAGATAATTGGAAGCAATGTGGAAACGACGCCCAAAAGAACCCACGCAAAAAGGAAACGAACCCTGCTGACTTTTTCCGCTATTATTGATCCAAGTATCATCGAGAGCAAGACTACAAGAAAAAGTAGCCACCGGAAATTGAAAATAGACGGTGACGATATCGGTGCAACATGATCCAACAAAAATCTGATCATGTAAGACCACGTAACAGTGTTAAAAACTAATAAAAGCGCCGGAATCCTTGATCGAAAGATGATTAATTTTTCGAACAAGTTTACACCTTCTAAGACACCCCAAATCTCCCCCGACATGAGGTACCAGAAACATTTATATATTTGCTTGAGTATAAATGTTAAACAGATATACAGGAGGAGGAGAGGGAATGATAAAGTCCCCTATTGCTTTTTGGTACTAAGGCGTTAAAGAAGAGGTTTTGGTACTGAGGCTTCTAAAATTGCGTGTAGTAGTTCCTTATTTTTAGGTATATTAACAATTTTTTCCTTAGCTTCGAGAACATAGCTCTCAAACAATAGTTTTAGTTTATCGATCCCTCCGGCATATAAAACCGCTCTAAACAATTTTTCGGCCTCTTCCTTTTCTACTTCTCTTTTTCTCAAAATTGTTAAAATTTCCCCTCTTTTTTCTTCATTTTCCAAGGCGTAAATTATGGGCAACGGTAAGCTCTCATTCCTCAGCCTTAAATTCAAGATGTGAGTGTCCAACAAATCCTCCAAATCATTCCTAGCTAATACAATCATTCCAAGCAATCTCCCATACACTCCCAGATTATTTATGTCTTCTTCGCTTCCTCCACCGAGAATAGCGCCTACCCTCATACAAGCCTCGACATCAGCGGCTTTCTTTCCAATAACATTAAGATACTCGTCGCTTCTAATGTCTGTGCGCAACCGGAATTTTAGCTCTAAAGCCTCCCCGTCAAACATTTCACGGTACAAATTCTTGATGGCATGAACTATCATCAACTTTCTCTGAGGATGGATGTTCAACTTATTTAATTCCTCGAAGAGTTCCACAAACCCAATAAAAATTAGAGCATCTCCTGCCATCAAAGCAATGTCCTCCCCAAATTTCCCCACCACGGTCTGCCTGCTTTCCTTCTCAAGAGTTTTGTCTATGATGTCATCGTGCACGTCCGTCGCCCCGCTCAATAAAATTAAAGACTTCCCAAGACGTGCACCCGCTAGGGGTTCGCCTCCAACCGCCTCGCATGCGATTGAGACCAGCGAGGGCCTGACGATGTCGCGGAAATAAGATGCGAAATGGACCAAAGCCCCCTTAGCCTCTTTGCACTCTATTTCTTCGGAAACAATGCTGGACTCAACCTCCTCTAAGATTTTCCTCCCCCTCTCCTCAAATATCCTCTTAACCTCTTCTGCCGCCCTTTCAAATTCAGAAGCCATAAGACACCTCCGCATTAATTCTGGACCAAAAGTTCATTAATGTTTGCACAATTTACCGCCCGCAGAAAACAGCTCTCACTCAGTAAAAAAGACAACGGAACCCATGACAAACTTAAACCAGCGCTAAGAAGACAAAGGAGAAGATGAGCATAATGAGCGCCGACGGCAATAGCTTTGTATAAAGCCCTTTAAGATTTTCCCTGAAATAATTTAGGGTAACTACGTTGCAGAGGTGCAGGGGCGAGATCAGGTACCCCAAAAATGAAGACATGAAAAGGAGGCTTGCATAAACGGCATTACCCATAACTAGGTAAGGGAAGAGCGCAACGGCTATACCAAGCGCTGCCGAGAGCAATCCCATAGCAAAGGTCATTGAAAATGAAAGCACCGTCAGCAGGACGGCGGGGGGAAGATGGGACTGTCTGACAAAATTTTCTATCAGGCCAAGCAGGGATGAGCTCTCTATGCCCCACTTAAACAACATCACCCCGCCGATCGCGAGTATGAGATCAAAATTCAGCCCCCTGAACAGCGTGTAGGGCACAGACCTAGGCCTAACCCTACCTATGGCCAAGCTCAAAGCTATCCCGACTGCGAGCGACAGCACCAGATGAAGCCCGGCTATATTTAAAAGGATTACGACTGCTATGGGCGAGAGATTCAAGAGGAGCTTCCACGCGCTCCCGTTACCGTTTTCCTCTTTCCCGGGAAGTCTTCTTATCGCCAACAGATAGCCAACAAGCACGGCCGCGACAAACATTGGAATTTGCAAAAGGATTATGCTGTACATATTGACGCCTGTGAGCTTGGCTACGAGTATAAGCGTCGGTTCAAGCGGGAATATCAGAAGGATCGTGTGCCTGAACCAGACGTTTATGAATGAGGCCCAGCTTGAGTTCACATTAAGTTTTTTCGCCACGCCGTCTATAAGCGGCGCGGACATCAGGGCCCCTCCTGGGATGGGCAATAACCCCAAAAGCATGGGGATTGTCGGGAGGAGGACCTTCTGCTTTTTTACTATCGGCTTGAGCTCCCTTATGAACCCATCCGTCTCACCTGTCTTCTGCATCAGGTACCCCAGAATCCCGATGAGCGCCACTATCGTCAGCAGGTTTATGGTCGTCTCATCGGTCAGCGCTTTTATCAAAATTTGGATGAAATCTTGCGCGTTTGAAAGGGCGATGAATACCGCTGACGCGATCACCACGGCTATGCCATAGCTCAGCCTCCTTGAAAGCAGCGATATCAGCGCAAACGCGATCAGAAGCGTTAAGAGGTCAAACATATTATCGAAAAATAAAGTTTCTAGATTAAATACTTATAGGGGCGATGAACTCATAAGGGTGCGTGAGAACGCTTACAAAAATTTATCATTGCACCAAATCCAAAAATGCGGGAGGTTAAATGATAACTGTTCTCGAAGGCGGGCTCACGAATGTGCCTGGCCTCCTCGTGGCGGGGGTTAGGGCTGGAATTAAGCTCAGAGGACTGGATGTAATGCTTTTGGTGAACGAGAACGGCCCGGTCCCGGCAGCGGGGGCATTCACCACAAACATTGTCAAAGCCGCCCCGGTTATCGTCACGGCGGAACACCTCAGGGACGGTAAACTCGCCGCCATCGTGGCGAATAGCGGCGTGGCAAACGCGTATACGGGAAAACAGGGGATTCGAGATGCGCGCAGGATGGCCCGCATTGCGGCTAAGCTCCTGAAACTCAAGCCCGACGACATCGGCGTCGCCTCAACTGGCATAATAGGATCCCGCCTCCCCATGCGCAAAATTGAAAAGGGCATCCGACAGGCAGTGGAGGAGCTCTCGAATACCAAGGAGTCTGGCCTCAATGCCGCAAAGGCGATCATGACCACGGACACCGTGCCCAAACAGATAGCGGTGCAGGTTGATCTCGAAGACGGAACTCCTGTGGTTATCGCCGGCATCGCCAAGGGCGCAGGCATGATCAGGCCGAGGATGAAAGTTGCTACCATGCTCGCCTTCATCGCCACAAATGCCCTCATAACTCCATCCGCGCTCAAAAAAGCCCTGCATATCTCAATCGACAAAAGTTTCAACATGATAAACATAGACGGGGAGACGAGCACAAATGATACTGTATTGATAATGGCAAACGGAATCGCAAAAAATCGTCTAATCTCTCTCAGGCGTAGAGACGAGATGTTCCAAGCTGGCCTAGATTATGTTTTAACTGAACTTGCAAGGATGATCGCAAAGGATGGGGAAGGGGCAAGCCACTTCATTGAGGTTCATGTAAAAAACGCGCGAAATGACGAAGACGCGAAGGTGGCCGCATTAAGCGTTGCCGGGTCAAACTTGGTTAAAGCTGCGATTTTCGGTCGAGATCCAAATTGGGGCAGAATTGTGGCGGCGCTAGGATACTCCGGAGCCTCATTTAATCCGTCAAAAATAAGCCTGGAGCTTGCGAGCGACAGGGGGCGCGTGGATTTAATAGAGAGGGGGAGGCCAAAATCTAAGAAGGCTATCGAGAGGGCCCGCGATATAATGCGCAGCCGCGAGATAGAGATCCACGTCGACCTTGCTTCTGGCAAAAGCTCGGCTATCGCATGGGGATGCGATCTTACCTATGACTACGTGAGGATAAATTCAAAATATACAACCTAAAAAATTGTTACGCGAGCAAGAAAAAATAAAACGAAGAAAAATTGCGAAAAGTAAAACCACGAAGTGGAAAATGACGCGCCCGCCCGCCCAAAAACCGCGGCCTTAATTCCACCCGCGCCCCTCAAGTTTAAGCAAGCGTCGATGGGTTTAGCTCTTATCGCCCCTCGCCCTTACAAATGTTTTTAAAAGCAAGATGATTAATGAAATCTAAATAGTGGAGATAAAAATGCAAGATCGCGCATCTGTCCTGCTTGAAGCGCTGCCCTACATTCAACGATTTCACGGGAAAGTGATGGTAATCAAGCTCGGCGGGAGTATAATGGAGAGCGAGGAGCTTCTGGACTCCATGCTAAAGGATCTGGTGCTCCTAAACTATGTGGGAATCAAAACCGTCGTGGTCCACGGGGGAGGCAGGGACATAACCGAGGAAATGCGGAAACTCGGAAAAGAGCCCAAATTCATACATGGGCTGAGGGTGACCGATGAGGAAACTATGGAAATCCTTCATGAACAACTTGCCGGAAAGATAAACAAACAGATAGTCCTAGGGATCGCGAAGCACGGCGGGCGGGCAGTTGGCATCTCCGGCATGGACGGGAACTTCATCCGCGCAAAGAAAATGGTCTATAAACATACAACTCGGACGGGGCGTGAGGTGGAGGTTGATTTAGGACTAGTTGGAGAAGTGGAGATGATCAACCCCAGCATAATAGAGTACCTTGTGAACTCAAATTATGTGCCCGTGATAGCGCCAGTCGGGGTGGATGCGGAGGGCCGCAGCCTTAACCTCAACGCTGACATAGTGGCGGCAGAGCTTGCAGTGGCGATGCACGCAAACAAGTTAATTTTACTCACAGACGTGGCTGGCGTTCTAAAGGATCCAAAGGACGAAAAAACCTTAATCCCCAGGCTGACTGTTGATGAGGCAGAGAAGTTAATTCAGAACGGCACGATAAAAAAGGGGATGATACCTAAAATCGAGGCATGCATAAAGGCCATCAGAATGGGCGTTGAGCGCGCGCATATAATAAATGGCAACGTCAAGCACGCAATTTTGCTTGAACTCCTGACGGAAAGCGGAATAGGCACGATGATAGAGCGAGGAAAATAAATGCAGCGCATATTTGATCTCGACAGACAATTCGTCGCCCAAATATACAGACGCCAGCCGATCGTTCTCACCCGCGGGAAGGGGATGTATGTATGGGACTTGAGCGGCAAAAAATACCTTGACTTCGTCGGAGGCATCGCGGTCTGCGCCCTTGGACACTCCCCTCCAGCAATCTCAAGGGCTATTTCACAGCAGGCAAAAAGGTTGATGCACGTATCTAATCTTTATTTTATCCAGCCCCAAGCCGAACTCGCTGAACTTCTAAGCAAGATCGTTCCGGAGGGGATAAAAAAATTCTTCTTCTGCAACTCAGGAGCGGAAGCGGTCGAGGGGGCATTTAAGCTCGCCATAAAACATTCTCGACGTCAGAGAATCATCGCCATGCAAGGCTCCTTCCATGGAAGAACCGCGGCCACGGTCGGAGCAACTTGGAAGGCCTCATACCGCGAACCGTTTGACCCCTTAATCCCCAAAATATTTGACTTCGTGCCGTTCAACGACATACCCGCAATCGAACGCGCGATCAGCGATCAAACCGCAGCAGTAATTGTGGAGCCAATTCAGGGGGAGGGCGGGATAAACGTTCCGTCAGATGACTACCTGCCGAGCCTGAGGAGGATATGCGATGAACGGGGTGTCATCTTGATCTGCGATGAGATCCAAACGGGTATGGGGAGAACTGGAAAGTGGTTCGCCTGCGAACACTGGGGAGTCTCTCCAGACATAATAACCATGGCAAAAGCTTTGGGGGGCGGATTCCCAATAGGGAGCTTCGGGGCAAGAGAAGGGGTTATGGCCTCATTCTCAGCCGGGGATCACGCCTCCACGTTCGGAGGAAACCCCCTTGCCTGCGCCGCGGCAAAGGCCGTGATAGAAACTATGAGTCGACTAAAGCTGCCCGAGAGAGCCGCTAAAATTGGGAAATATTTCAAGGCAAGGCTGACCGAGTTATCAGAAAAACATGCGTGCATAAAAGATGTCAGGGGGCTGGGGCTAATGCTGGGCGTAGAGCTCGATGAAAAAAAGATTGCCGATCAAGCCGTTGAAAAGATGAGGGAAAAAGGATTTTTGATAAACTGCACGGCCGAAAAAGTTTTAAGATTTGTCCCCCCCTTGATTGTAAAAAAGGGGCAGATAGATCGCTTGATAGGGGCCTTGGACCAAACTTTAAAAGAGGTTGAAAGATGACGAAACACGTACTATCTGTGCTAGACTTGACCCATTCCGAGATCGAAAAAATTTTGAGGGACGCTGAGGAGCTGAAGGGAAAGCTCAAAAAAGGGGAACCGCACGAGCTGCTCCGCGGAAAAACTTTGGGCATGCTCTTCGCAAAACCTTCAACCAGAACGAGGGTGAGCTTCGAAACCGGTATGACCCAGCTTGGAGGACATGCAATTTACATGGGCTGGAACGATTTGCAGCTGGGCAGAGGAGAAACCATAGCTGACACGGCCAGAACCCTATCTCGTTACGTGGATGCAATAATGGCGAGACTTTTCAAACATGAGCAAATTGTTGAGTTCGCGCGCTACTCAAGCGTCCCCGTCCTCAATGGACTTACAGACACCCATCACCCATGCCAAACACTGGCCGACCTGATGACAATTCGCGAAAAAAAGGGTAGGCTAAAGGGATTAAAGCTTGCATGGGTGGGGGATTTCAACAACGTATGCAACTCTATTACCCTTGGAGGGTTGCTCATGGGCATGAACATCTCAGTCGCGACTCCAGAAAAATATTGGCCTAATGAGGAGATAAAAAAGCCCATCTTGGAAACCGCCTCTAAAAGCGGGGCTGAGTTCGAACTTTTAGTAGAGCCAGAGGACGCCGTGGTGGGCGCCGATGTGGTTTATACTGATGTGATAGTCTCAATGGGCATGGAAACCGAGAGGGAGCAGAGAATGAAGGACTTTCAGGGCTATCAGGTGAACAGTTCACTGATAGGTCTGGCTAAAAAGGATGCGATCTTCATGCACTGCTTGCCCGCACATCGAGGGGAGGAAGTCACGGATGAAGTAATCGACGGGCCACACTCAGTGGTATTCGATCAGGCTGAAAACAGGCTTCACGCCCAAAAGGCATTGTTGGTGCATTTGCTGGCCGGGCATGGCAAATAAAGCGAAAGGTTAAAAGCAGGCTCTGAAAATAAGATTTGTCTGCATAACTGGGAGGTTATCTTATGCAACCCAAATCCCAAGAATCTGTTAGAAAGCCAAAAATTCACTGGGGCGTTGTGCCCAAGAAAAGGGTGGTCGTCGCCCTTGGTGGGAATGCAATCCTGCAGAGAGGGCAGAAGGGAACCTACCAAGAACAGCTTGCAAACGTCATGAAAACATCGGAGCAAATTGCGGGAATGATACTCAGCGGAAAGTACCAGGTCGTCATTACGCACGGGAATGGCCCTCAGGTCGGCGCGATATTGCTCCAAAACGACGCTGGTGAGTCGAAATTTGGGGTCCCGGCAATGCCTATGGATGTCTGCGGCGCGGAAAGTCAGGGGCTGATAGGATATATGATCCAACAGTGCCTTAGGGAGATTTTTGTCAAAAATGGCAGGCCGGACATCCCGGTTGCGACCATTGTCACACAGGTTTTAGTAGACAAAAATGACCCGGCGTTCAAAAACCCCAGTAAGCCGGTAGGGCCCTTTTACACGGAAGAGGAGGCAAAAAGAATGGCGAAGGAGAAAAACTGGGTCGTCATTAATGACGCGGGCAGAGGGTGGAGACGGGTGGTCCCCTCCCCAGATCCAATAGCGATAATTGAAAAGGAGCCGATAATCCAGTTGATAGAAGCGCACACTGTCCCAATCGCCTCTGGCGGGGGCGGAATTCCGGTAATAGAGGAGGATGGAAAGTTGATCGGGGTCGAAGCGGTCATAGACAAGGACCTCGCGGGGGAAAGACTAGCCGAAGCTGTGGACGCGGATATCCTTCTCATACTTACAGATGTCAACGGAGTAGCGATAAACTACGGTAAGCCGAATGAAAAGTGGCTTCGAAGGATGACAGTCGAGGAGGCCAAAAAATACATGCATGAAGGTCACTTCGCAAAGGGCAGCATGGGGCCAAAAGTTCAGGCAGCCATCAGGTTTATAGAATGGGGAGGGGAGAGAGCGGTAATCGCCTCGCTGGATCGCGCCGTTGATGCAATAGAGGGAAAAACAGGGACAGAAATAGCAAGGGAATAAACGCCCTGGTTAGGCTACTCTTCTCTTTAGCCTCCTCTTCTTCCGGCGCATGCGCTTTTTAACCCACTTCCAGCGCATTCTCCCCTTCTTTTTCCATTTCCTTGGTCGCTTTCCCATGTGATCATCCCAACATTTTCATCTAGATGATAGAATCCGATTTGACATGCTAAATCCTTTTCGCACCCCCTCTATTAAAAATAGCTCCTCATGGGGAAGCTTCTTTCTAGCAAGAATACGGTGGCTTAATCCTTTGGCGTTGAGCATGCTAATCGTTTTAGACAAATCTGACAGCGAAGACTGGACAAAAATAAATCTCCCCCGATCAGTTAGATGAGCTGACACCTCATCGAGAAAAGGGTCTATAACGGCCCTCCCATCCACGCCCGCCTCCCAGGCTTTCCCCAGAATGTCTCCAGTTTCCTCTTCTGGCGAGGTCGGCAAATACGGGGGGTTGAAAATTATTAAATCGAACTTTTCCCCGACCACAGGCTCGAAAAGATTCCCCAGCCTGAAATCGATTCTATTTTCAACTCCATGGGAGACCGCGTTACTCCTGGCGCACCCAATTGCTAAGGCATTGATGTCCGTTGCCACGACCTCAGCCCCCTCCTCAGCGGCCAAAATTGCTAGGAGCCCGCAACCTGTCCCTAGCTCAAGGACTTTTTCTCCAGGCCGAACCTTCAGATAATCGGCGATGAGGAATGTATCCTCCGCGGGCTCGTAAACCTGTGGGTATACCTCAAAGCCTTTTCCTTTAAAAAAGATCTTCATTTTAACCCAACCCAAAGTTTTCTCAGCGAGAAAGATAAAAAATATGAAGTAAAATTGCTTTCTTGATCAAATGGAGATCGAAGCTGCAATTGAATTTGCAATTAGGCTTGGCGCCGACTACGTGGACATCAGGTGGGAGCAGACCCAGAGCGAGACATTGCTGGTAAAGAACGGAAAGGTTGAGAGTGCGATTTACGAGGAGCACGGGGGAGCAGGGATAAGAGTTCTGCTAAACACGTGGGGATTTGCCTCAATATCCAGTTTTGAAAGGCAAAAAGTTGAGGACGCCATCAGAAGGGCAATCGCGATGGCCAAAGCCTCCAGGAGGTCAACCAAGCCCAGGTTGGCCCAATCGAGGGTCGCTGAGGACAAGGTAAAATTAACGCCAGAAATTGACCCATTTGACATCCCCATGGAGGAAAAAATTGAGATTTGCCTGGAAGCGGATCACAGGGCAAAAGTAAACGAGGATGTTAAAAGGACCTCTGCTTCCATCTTCAACGGGCGCGCAAGAAAATTGTTTGTGAGCAGCGAGGGTGCCAGAATCGACCAGGAGCTCCCGCTCACCTACTGCCATGTCCTCGCTCTTGCAAAAAGCGGGGGCGTTGTTGAATACATGGACGACATGGCCGGAGGGAGCGGGGGATTTGAAATAGTAAGAGATTTTGACATGAACGCGCGGGCGGAGGATGCGGGAAAGAAGGCCGTCGCATTGTCAAAGGCGAGAGCGGTAAGGCCGAGAAAATTGCCCGTAATCCTGGACCCCGACTTCGTGTCCCTCCTATGCCACGAGATAATTGGGCACCCTTGCGAGGCGGATAGGGTCCTGGGCAAAGAGATGGCATGGGCAGGGGGGGCGTGGTGGTCTGAGAAGGTCGGGCGCAGGATCGGCTCCAGATTGTTAAACGCCTCCGACGATCCGCGAGTAAAGGGTGCGATGGGATATTTTGAGTACGATGACGAAGGGGTGCCTGCGCGCAAAAAAAATTTGATCAAGGCAGGTCTCCTGAATGAATTGATGCACAGCAGGGAGACAGCTTCGGAATTTAAAGTCGAACCCAACGGAAATATGAGGGCGGAAAGTCATGAATATCTCCCATTGATAAGAATGAGCAACACCTTCATTGAGCCCGGGGACTATTCGCTGGAGGAGATTTTTGATCTGAAAAGAGGGGTTTATCTGAAGGGGGCGAAGGTCCCCAGCATAGATTCTATGAGATACAACTTTCAGATAAGCGCAAAGGAGGCGTATTTGGTGAGACACGGCGACCTTGAGGGACCATTCAGGGGCGCGTCAATTATCAGCAATGCCCCTGATTTCTTTATGAATATTGATGCGGTTGGAAAAGATTTTGAGATGAGGCCAATAATTAACTGCGGTAAGGGCGATCCGATGCAGACTTTGCATGTTGGAAACGGCGGGCCGCATCTGAGAAGTTTTGCCTACGTGGCAGGAGTTAAATAAAGTCAATATGGCATGTTAAATGCGCGTGGAATTATGCGATCGGTGCAACCATGGATGTGATGAAGGCTTTAAAAATGGCTGAGAGGGCCGGGGCGGAGGAGGCAGAAGTATTCGCGTCTGACAATATTATCACAACGATAAGAATTGCCTCCAGTCGTGTGGTCGAAACAAAAGTGGTCCGTGAAGCAGGCGTCGGCTTGAGGGCAGCGATAGGGCAGAGGGTTGGGTTCACATGCGCCTCAGAATTTGACCAGAAGCTCGTTGAGAAAGCTGTTTCTATAGCTCGCATGCGTCCGCCCAACCCTTACTTCAACGGATTTGCAGGGCCGATGAAAACCGATAAGGTCGATGGGCTCTATGACAAAATTTTGGCTGAGATTTCACCTGAAAGATCTATCTCACTTGCCGAACTAATGTTAGAATCTGCTTTATCTTACGACAGGCGGATAGAAGACGTCTCAGGGGCGCTCAACGTCACAGTTGAAAGATGTGAAATAGTAAACTCAAATGGTTTGAACGTCGAGGACAAAGCCACGAGGATTTACGCCCATTTGACATCAACTACACGTGGGCCCAACCGCGCTGAGGGGGCAGCCCAAGGGGGCGCAACATCCTTAAAGGAATTTGATCCAGTGTCAATCGGTAAAAAAGCCTCAGAGCTGGCAGCGAATTCAATAAAATTGAAAAAAGTGAAGCAGGGGAAGTACAACATCATACTCGAACCCCCCTCCGTGGCCGAGCTCTTCTATCACGTTTTTGGGTACGCTGTGAATGGTCAAGATGTTTATGAGCAAATGTCTTATTTTGCGGATAAGGTCAATGAAATCGTCGCATCCACAAAACTGAGCATTTATGACTGGGGGAATATGCCCCGCGGCTTGTTTTCAAAAAAAGTTGACGACGAAGGCACCCCCACAAGAAAAACCCCGCTTATCGAGGAAGGCAAACTTGTAGGCTTCGTTTATGACATGCAATACGCGTGCAAAGCTGGCACCAAAAGCACGGGGAACGGTTTGAGGTTTGGGGACTCCTTAGGACGTTGCTACTGTGCGGAACCTGAGCCCTACATCACCAATCTGGTCATACAAACTGGGGATTTCAAGAGAGATGAGTTAATCGAGGACACTAGGAAAGGTCTGCTAATCCAAAGGTTATGGTACACATATCCGATCACGCCTCAAATCGGGGATTTCTCCACGACCTCCAGAAATGCCTTCCTCATTGAAGGGGGAGAAGTAAAAAGCGCCGTCCACCAGCTAAGAATCCACGAAAACTTACCGAAGCTTCTAAGGGCGATAACTGGTATTGCGGACAACGCCACCCAAATAATTCCTTGGGGGGCTAACGCATGCGTGAACTCCCCCTCCATAAGGTTCAAGGGAGTCCGCGTCTCGTAATGAGAATAATTTTTCAATATTTTCAAGCCTCGCGGTTGGCCGGAATTAATTTTTAGGAATCAAATAAGGGCCAACCCAACCAGATAAGCCAAATAAATTCCAAGCAATCCCGCACCCTCCAGGCGATGGAGTTTTCTCCTCGCGAACATGAAGATGAGCAGGGCAACCATTATCGCGAACATCGTTAAATTGCTTAAAAGCAGTCCCTCAACCTTCGAAATAGGGTTTATCATTGCCGCCGCCCCGAGCACCCAGCTCAGGTTAAGAATGTTCGCACCTATTATGTTGCCGAGAGAGATCTCAGGGACTTTTTTTAAAGATGAAATAATGGCGGTGGTCAACTCTGGGATGGATGTCCCGAAAGCAACCAGGGTAAACCCGATCACTGCCTCGGGTATCCCAAGCGAGGAAGATATCCCGACACCTGAGTAAACCAACAGTCTACTACCCACCACGACACCCAGCGCTCCAAAAATGAATAGGAGAACGGGGTTTCTGAGGCTTACTGAGAGCCCCTCGTTTTTTACCCTCCTTTTGCTTTCCCTCCTCACTACCAAAATCTGGAACACTATCATGACCGAGAAAAGGATGGCTCCCCCAATTTGACCCAGGCCCCCCCACGCCAAAATGGTTACAAGCCCGGCCATCCCCAACATCGCACCACCCTCAAAAATCCTCTCTTTTTCTACAGAAATTGAGGCAATTATGGCCGCCAACCCAAGTATGATCCCGACGTTAACAATGCAGGACCCAACCGCATTTCCATATGCGAGTTCAACATTTCCAAGCAGGGATGACCAAACGCTTGTGACGAACTCCGGGGAAGTTGTGGCAAAGCTGACTATCGTCAGACCTATGATCACCCTCGGAACGCCAAGTCTATAGGAAATCGCGCATGCTGAATCAACAAAAGCGTCTCCGGCTTTCCAGATTATAACTATGCTCGCGATCAGTGCGATCGGGTAAAGGACGGTCTCGCTCAATTAGCCCACTTTAAAAATTTCAAAGCGGCAAATAAAAAATTAGTCCTTGGCGCGGATCTTCCGCATAGAACCCTAGAAACAGATCGCCTCTCGCTTGTTAATATGGTGGATTTTTGAGGGGGTTTTAATTATGTCGAAAGGAAACGATCTGCCGCATCTTCGACAAGCTATTAGATTATTTAAAATCTGCTCGCGAGCCCCAGTAATTAGCATTTTGTTCTCTTGGTGAAATGAAATCCTTTCGTCTTTTTACTTATTTTTCTCATGATTAATCTCTTAATTTTTTATTCTTTTTCCAGCGCCCAACAACTTACTTTCACTTCTGCCCGAAACCTAGGAAATTGAATTAACATCATGGACTTTCTCAGCCAACATGTCCTACGTGCTTTAGAAACAATTACGCTAATTGGGTAAGAGCAGAAAGAAATTGGAAAGTGTAACTTATTACAAGAATCCCGAATCTTTCTTTCTTCTCTTTATTTTACCAGTCCAAATATCAATATACTCATCCTTTCTCATCTTTTGCCTTTTCTCGGTGACTATTTCTCCCGTAAGAGGATCTACATATCTTCTTTTTTTCATTATTCACCCCCCAATTTTTATATGTTTTAATTTTTTAAAACATTTTAATTTTTTGATTCAAAAATTCGATCAAAAAAATTATTTATTATTTGAATAATGTTACAATTGGTACTATGGGTATCATAAAAAAGGTTGGCGAGTCTATAAAGGAAGTTGTAAAAGACCTTTCTGAAGAAATAAAAACAAGACAAAACATCAGGCGGACTAAGAAACGGATTCTAGATCGGTTCGAGATGAACGATTTGAAAAGTATTTGCAGAGATTATGGGATAGGAGAACCGTCACCATACTGGGTGGATCCTTTAACTGGAGAGAAATCAAGGATAACCATTAGGCGAGATCATTATATCGATTTGGTTATCAATAAATTAAGTCTTGAACAGATAAAAAACTTCTGCGACAAACGCAGAATCAAAATTTGGGATATCCTAGAAGAAGTTCCCAAGCCCACACCAAGTATTACGGAAATTGCTAAGGAACCTACAACAACTGAAAGTGAAATTGTCAAACAAGCCACGCAAATGGATATAAAAAGCGATCTCGATTTTATTTTGGAGTCTATTAAAGGATTTGAGCCTGAACCTGTCAGAGATGAAGAAGATTTTGAAAAACAACTATTTCAATTTTTGAAGCTGAAATATCCTAATCAGGTAGAGCGGCAAGTGGAAACAAGGGAAGGAAAAATAGACATAGTGATTAATGGTCTATATGCACTTGAACTCAAAATCGCCGACAGCAGGGGGAAACTGAGAGATCTAATTGGTCAGCTTTATAGCTATAAGAAAGTTTACGATAATGTTTCAGTTGTTTTGCTTGATATCGGTAAGATGTCCTATCATGAAATAAAAAATTACGTGGATGATTACAGAAGTTTGGGAGTCAAAACTGTTATCCTACGAGGGAAATTTGTACCACCAAAAGGCAAAAAGGAAAGGGAAATCATTATTAAGCATTATTAGTTGAATCCATTTCGGTTGAATCCATTTCGCAATTTTCTCTCTGAGTTCGATTGGCGCCCCCTTGCGGATGTCTCGTCCTGAGAAAGTACATCTCCTTGCCTTCGTTATTAATTAAATTTTAACTTAGTCAAAGCCAAGCAAATACAGAACGATTCCCAAAACTACGAGTCCTATACCCCATATTGCTAACCCAGAGGAGAGCACAGAAAGAATCAACAGTAAAATTCCTCCCCAAATAAGTGCCATCACTGGACGGCGGGCAAGATTGTAAAAGAGAGTTCTTTTTGTTCTATTTCTTTTTTTGGTCAATATCCTATCACCTTGATTTTGGATTAAATTACCTTTTTATCTTGGAGTATCTTAGTTATGCTCATATTCCATACCGGAAAGTCAGGCAAGTATAACCAAAGTTTGGTTTTCTCTTTGCCAATTTTATCTCCTATCCACCCTCTAACTCCGCTCTTGTCAATTAATCTTTTTCCGATCGAAGACGCTATACCCCCCACTTTAGGGGTCGCAAACTCGATTTCTAACCCCTTTTTCTTCATTTTTCCGCCCATCTTGCCTTGTTTTCCGGGTCTCATGTAATGAATATTTTCGTATGGTAAAGTATACCAAATTGATTTGGGTTCTCCTACCTCTAGGGGAACTAAAAGCAACCACATTAGTATTCTTTGACTAGTAAGGTACGGCTTTGCAAATACTCTCCCTTTGATTTTTTCTCCAACAATGGTTTGAAAGAAGTCTTCTTGTTTTTCAAATTCAACATCTACAATAGTTGCTGACTCTTGTAAGACTTTTTCACCTTCGTCCAGCTCAAAATCGAAGGATAATCCTATTTTTTCTCCCATGTTATTCACTTTTTCTTAAACTTGGGAATATATAAACTCATTATCTTTCATGAGGCAATGGTGAAGCCTTAAATTTTTCTAGCGAAGGTGAGGTAACCAGTGTGCGCTATCATTCGCGTCTTTGGGCGGGTGGCCCCGGGTTTAACTTCGAACTCCCTCACAATGCATTCGATTGTCGTGTGATTTATGAATTTAAACCTCGGCATTTCCGCATAAACCCTTTGCACGTGTTCGATACAAGGGGAGAAAATCGCTAAGTGCCCGCCTGGTTTAAGCGCCTTCTCCGCATGAGCAATAACCCTCTCCGGCTGAGGTAAATCGAGCGCCACCAGGTCTAGATCGCTCTCGTCAATTCCCTGATAAATGTCCTTTAACTTTATGGTCACCACATCTCGCAGGCCCGCAAGTTTAACGTTTTGTTCCGCAACGCGCGCGAAATCTTCACGAACCTCATAGCTTATAACCCTGCCATTCGGCCTCACAATATTGCCTAAAAATATCGCAAGCGCCCCGGAGCCCGCCCCCGCATCCACCACGTTATCGCCGGGCCCTAAGCCGGTATAGGCAATTATTTGCGCCGCATCTTTAGGAAGCATGATCTGCGGGATGCGCCTCATTTTTTGCAGGTAATCAATGACCCTAGGCATTAAAATTACAAATTCCTCGCCCAAGTGAGATTTGATAACGTCACCCGGGCTTGCCCCGACCGCATTGCCCAAATCTAAAACACCAAAATCCGTGTGTAACTGCCGTCTCCCGGCCTCAACCAAGTATTTCCTTCCCTTCTTATCCACGAGAACTATTTTTTCGCCTTCAGCTATCATGGCACCACTAAACTCTTTTTAATAGAAGAATATATAGCGTGTTTAAGTCTTGAAGAGGGCTAACATGGACCCGACCTGGCCGATAAGGCATCTGAGTTACAAAAAGATGATCGCCATACCTCTTGCATTTGCGCTAATCATGGCGATCGCCATTATAACCTTAGGCGTCCCGCTCGGGATTGAGTTCAAGGGCGGAACTCTCGTAAGCATCAAGGACCTCAACACCAAACCTGATGTAAACCTAATCGAGACTGGGCTAAAATCTCATTTTGGCACGGATGTCAGCGTTCGCTTGCTGGGCGACAGGGCCCCATGGGGTCTGGACATAGAGATCGCAAAGAGTCTGGAAAGTAATGAATTGGAAAAAATGAGCGAAATCCTAGCGAATTATGGGGTTGGGGAAAAATTTGACATGCAAAAGATTGGGCCGACCGTGCTCCTATCATTTCAGGAACAGGCCAGGCTTGGATTCATAGGCGCTTTCATCGCCATTGGAATCGTCGTCCTTTTCGTGTTCAGGACCAAAGTCACAATAAGCACGATTCTTTTTTCCATGGCGCTGGATATAGTGGGGATACTGGGGCTCATGACAATTCTAAACGTTCCCCTGTCCCTCGCCTCTTTTTCGGCAATTCTCATGACCCTTGGCTATGGCGTGGACACAAACATTTTGTTGTCGATCAGGGTCCTCAAGAGATTTGGGGGCACAGCGCGAGATAGGGCTGGGGATGCGATGAAAACCGGCATAATGATGTCCGGCACCACGCTCGCCGCCCTTATAGCTCTTAATGTTTTTACAACCGCATCTGTTCTTAAGGAATTGTCCAGCGCGCTAATCTTTGGCGTGGCATCAGACTTTTTGAACACATGGTTTTTGAACGGCGGCCTGCTTCTCATGCACGTCGAACGCAGGAAGAAGGAGGAATATTATGTCAGTACTTAGGGAACGCAGGGTTTTACTGTTTATAATTCTAATAGTAGCGTCCATGCTCATCATATGGAGACCATGGCAAGGTCCCGAACTTGAACCCCGCGGGATTTCTTTCGGGCTGGATTTAATCGGGGGCTCGAGGGTCGGCCTTAAAATTGAGGGTTCGATCGCAACAATAAACTCCAAAATACCGGCGGAAAATCTGCTGCCCCAGCTAGAGGAGAAACTGCAGACCAGCGTGAAAGCGATCAAAATTTCAGGGGACATCATAACAGTGGAAATGGGGCGCAACGTAAGCAGGGATTTGCTTCAGGCCGCGCTTGGTGATAATGGAGAGGTTACGCTCTTAGAGCAAGACACAATAAGCGAGGGGACGCGGGAGGAAGTAATGCGCACACTGCAGGCAAGAGCAGATATTTACGGCACCAAGGGCGTTTCTTTTAAATCCATGGGTCAAAATTTCGTCCTTTACGAGATAGCAGGGGTAACCCCTGAGGAAGCTGTCAGGTTGTTGGGCTACCAAGGGCGCCTAGAAGCTTTTGTTGGGGACGTGATGGTATACAGGGGTACTGACATTGAACGCGTCTCGACACCCCAATATGAAGCGATCAAAGGAGGGGGCATCAAATACCATGTGCCCCTCAGGATCTCGGACGAGGGGGCCGCCCGCTTCGCTGAGGCCGCTAGAGGCAAAGCAGGATACCCGCTAGTCTTCTACATCGACAGGCCGGACGATGCAGTTCTGATTTTTTCTGACAGTGCGCTTAAGGAACTATACGATGAAAATCGACAGATGTTCTTTGTTGCAGGCGGGCAATATGGCTACTACCTGCAGGTGCCGGCGATCAGGGTTGAAGGAGACCGGTTAACACCGGATACATCTAGAGCCTTGAGAGCGCTCGGGAAGCAGAGGGTCATTTTCCTAGGCGATCAAAATGATTTTTCCGAAAATCTTGTCAACGAAATTAAGCGCGAAAATTTCGCCGTAGAGTTTAAACCCAAAGATAAAAATGAAAGCACCCTGGGCTGGCTACAGAGGGTCTGCGGTCAGCGGACCGCCCCCACGATCTCTGAAGAGGTAGCTAAGGGTGTTCCTTTAAAGGACGTAGAAATAACAGGCGAAAGAACGTCAATAGACCAGGCCAGAGCTGATGCGACTTACGTTCAGGCAATTTTGTCCCAAAGATTGCCGGCAAAGGTGACCGTCGAATGGGAAAGCTCAGTTTCCCCCGTTCTGGGTAGCCTGTTCAGGGAAGAGATCGTCAGAGCGGGGATAGCTGCATTCATTGCGGTGAGCGCGATCGTTTTCTTTAGATACAGGAAAATTTCTATATCAGCCTCGATCATAGGGACCATGGCGAGTGAGCTTATTTTAATTCTGGGCATGGCCTCGCTCATAAGGTGGACCATAGGTCTACCTGAGATCGGAGGCCTGGTGGCGGTTATTGGCACGGGGGTCGACCATCAAATTATAATAACCGACGAAATCCTGAGCGGTAGGCCAACGGAGCAAAAGAAGGTGAGCGGCTTCGGTGACAGGGTTTCAAAGGCCTTTTACATTATCTTTTCTGCCGCAGCCGCAACAATAAGTGCGATGATCCCCCTCGCATACCTAGGGTTCGGGGCCATGAGGGGCTTCGCATTAGTGACTATAATAGGGATATTTATAGCCATATTCATTACAAGGCCAGTCTACGCCAAAATTGTAAGCGCGTTGATAGCTAGAGAGCAGAAAAGCGCAGCGCAATAAGCCCCGACCTATTTTTGACTCCTCAGACTAATGTAAATATTGGAGAATCAAAATCAAGGTTGAGAGACCTGCGAATGTTCCAATTGAGATGACAATGGCCAGAAATAATTTTTTTGCATTCGTAAGCTTCAGAACTTCCCTCGAAATCAAGTAGATTGATGAGGCGCACAAAAAGTAGAACCATATGACGATGGTAGACACAATTAACATGTCAAATTTTAAGACCAGCATGATAAACGCAATAAACCCTGCCGCCAGAGCAGCAATGGTAAGCGGATAAAATAATTCTATCATGAACAACTTCTTCATTTCTTCACCCTGTACACATGAATAGATACTGAGAGGTGGTTGGCAGCTTCCTCCTTAAGAGCGCAATTTCAGGGCGATAAATGATGAGTTCGTCTCCCCTGCCCTCCTTCCCCAGAAGCTGGCTCACCACCTTTACCTCAACATCACCAGTTATCCTTGCCGCCCCCCTGCCAAGCCTCGGCTCGATCGAGATCAATATCGGCAATCTTAACTTTTTTTGAGCCTCTTCCCCCACCATCTTACCCAAGAGCTCGAGCTCCTCACGCTTAAATGAGTGAATGCTCCCGTTTTTTGCCACCACATGGGGCTTGGCGGATGAGAGGGCCTCGTAAAGGGATATGCGCTCTTTTGGAAGATGTAAATTTAGCCTTTCCAGCTCAACCTTCAGCAAGCGGTCCATTTTCATCCGCGCCTCTCCATCATCGCTTTTATCCTTTTCATCCGCGAGAAATTTTCCCTCTCCATCTCGTCAAGTCTCATAACTATGAACTTTATGGAGTCCAGCAATCTCGGTATAATTATGTATTCAAGGGCGTTTGCCCTCCGCTTTGTTCTCTCCAATTCCCCGGCTATAACGCGGGCGGACTCCTCGAGCTCGGCAAGCTCTATTAGAAGCCTCAGCGAGACCTCGAAATTTCTCGCCACCTCATCAAGCAATGGAGAAGTGGTGTACAAACTATATCCTCGCTCAAGCGCACTGCGCTCAACTTTCCGGACCTCTAGAGTGGGGGTCAAAACACCCATCACCAGACGAGTTGAGGCCTCTATTTGAAGTTCGCGTTTTGACTCATTCGCGGCCTGCTGTGTTTCGATCGTTCCCATTCTGGCCATACACATGGACAGGGATTTATAGGCACTTGAGAGCTGATCAAAAGCCTTCGCCCTAACCTCCCTAACCCTCCGCAAAACCTCAAAAAACTCAATTATCAGCGCATCCATTTTCTCTCTGAGGAGTTCGTGCCCTCTCTTTGCTAAACTTGCCCTGCGCCTGAGTTTCATGAGCTCCATTCGTGTCGGGCTGATCGCGAGGGCTTGAGCCACCTAACCCGCCTCCTCCCTGATTACAATCTCAGCCCCTATGGCTCGCCTCATCATCCTAACAAATTCGTCAACCGGCGGGCGATAACCCGTTTTGTCCGGAATCTTCAGCACCACCGGCAACAATTTTTTTCCCCTGAGCGCGCGATCGAGTTCATCCCCAATCTCCTCCGCAACAGCATAGGTTATTATGATCAATGCAACGTCTTTGGAAATAAATTCCTTAAATTTGGAGATGGTCGTTTCAATGTCTCTGTGCACGTGCACGTAAGTCACGCCCGCAAGGGCAAAGCCTATGGTGGTGTCCATATCCCCTATCACTGCAATTTTATAGCTCAATTTCCGGCACCTTCAATAGGGATTTTTTTATTTCATCGGCCTTAATTCCATCCATTTTAAGCCTTATAATCGTGCGGAGATTTTCTCCCTCAACCTCCTTTAAGCGGATATAGTACAGCAGCGGAGCGACGGTAAACGGTTTAGTTAGGGATAGCCATTTGAAAAATCCCAGCCGCCACTCGTCAAGCGCCCGCTCGATCACAGATAACGACTTCGTCTCCCTGAACTCCGAAAAAACTCCTGAAAAAATCTTGCCATAAGCATAAGACGCAACATCGATTGCCGACGCGACATCAGGGGCTACGATCATTGATCTGATGATATCCTCAGTCAGTTGAAACGAGGGAAGTATAACGTAACGCGATATCTCCTCCGGGCTTGCCCCCTCATTTTTCAGCCTCAAGATCAGCTTGATGTTGATTGCATCTATTTCATAACCGACCATCTGTTTAAGAATAGAGCGCTGCGATCTCCTGCTCAAAACCTCCCTCCACAGGCTTAGAAAGTAGTGCCTGTCCACAGCGGAGAGAATGGCCAAGAGACCGACCCTCTCATAATCCTTTAAAGCGGAGGAAAATGGTTCAAAATATTCTGTGCCCTTAAAATACTCGAGCAATTCCCGGAAATTTTCTGCCGAGGCAAGCAATTTGAGCCTTTCCATGGGCAGAGTTGGCGAGGGAATCAATCCATCCAATCTCTTTTCCCTCGGCAATTTATTGTGGATCGAAGTGATGATCGCCTTTAAGTTCCAGACGTCCGTTTGCTGTATAATTTTTGCTATTGTTTGCCTCCTATCCTTTGGGGCGATTTCTAAGAGCTCCCGATACTTTTGGCTCAATTGATTTTTTATGGCCCTCTCCACCTCCATCATGTCGACACGTTCCATCTTCGAAATTTCTGCAAAGAAAGTCCTGTAATCCGTGTCCTGCAGGGCTTCAAATACGTCCGCCACTTTGGGCATGTCCGCAAGCTCGTTAAGGCGGGCCCTAGAGATTATGCGCGCCTCCCACGCGCTAACCTTGGCGAGCGAATACGCATACGGAACTATACTGCGCGTGTAAAGAATAACTATGGTGAAAAGCGCACCTATGATGGTGAAAATCAAAAGCGCGACGATCTCGCTCATGCAGACCCTTCAAAGAGGACTTTAGCGATCTCTATCCGGAGCGAGTCAAACTCCCTTTTTAATCTAGCCTCGAAGGTGTTGTCCACGACCACCTTTTGATCCTGAGAAACGGCCACCAAACCGCCCATGGTCTGAATCGGGGGACCGAACGATACTTCTACGACCTTTTGCCCTTCAGAGATTTTTGACTCTATTGCGACCTTCGCCCTTTCAAGTATTTTCAAATCCCGTTCATTAGCCTGAATAACCGCACGGTCGGAACCCAGCTTCTGGCATGAGGAGATGGCATCCCTGACCAAATTCTCCTCGTACCCCTTTGTCTGGACGTAGGACTCAAGCTCTCTTTTAGCTTGCTCAAGCACCGAGTTTATTAGCTCCTCCCTCCTGTGAAGGATTTGCTTTCTAGCCTTCATCTTGCCTGCGGCAATCATCTCCTCGTATATTCTCCGCCCCTCCATTTTGGCCTCGTTCAACGCGGCCGCCTCCTCCTCCCTAGCCCTAAAAAGCGCGGCTTCAATTATAGTTTTGGCCTCCTTTTTCGCCGCTCCGATAATCTCCTGTGATTTTTCTTCCGCTTCCTTGAGTATCTCGTCCGCTATTATCTGCGCGCCTCTTTCCTTCCCTTCCAAATCGGACCCTCTACCAGATGCCAAGAGTTACCAACAAAAGGAACGTCGCAAGAAATCCGAGAATGGCGTATGTCTCGACCATCACCGCGAAGATGACGCTCTTCCCAAAGACCTCAGGTTTCCTAGCTATAGCCGCGACGCCAGCCGTTGCCACGAGACCCTGGAAGGGGGCAGTGAATCCCTGAAGGGCCGCCGGAACGGCTGCCGCTAAGACTGCAAGTCCGTCTATCCCGGGCTTTAACCCTGCACCTAGAAGGCCTGTGCCTATCAATATCAACATGCCTGCGATGAAACCGTAGAAGCCCTGAGTCCCGGGGATCACCTCTAGGATAAATGTTCTAGAGAACTTAGTTGGGTCCTCGCTGACAACCGCGGAGGCCGCGGCACCTGTGATCCCCACCCCAATCGACGCACCTATGCCTGAAATCCCTACTGCGAGACCAGCTGCTAAAGCAATCCAGACTTCTTCCGCTACCACCTGTGCCCACCTCTTTTAATTTTAGTGAACCTCCTTTTAACCTTAAAGGGAGTGAATTTTTCCCCTCCACTCTCATAAAATTTCCCAAAAAATTCTGCAAAATGCAAACGAGTGGTGTGAATGAAGCCGCCAAGTGTGCTGATGAACATGTTGAAGGCATGGCCCACGACGAAAGCAGCGGCGAGCCCCATCAGGAGGAATCCAGCGAAGATAGCTGAGAAGACCGTCAGTTGCTGGGGGAACAAACTCTCGTATGTGAACTTGATTATGTAGTTTATCAAAAATGCTATGACGCCGGATGCCATCCCCAGCGCCATCAACCTCGAATATGAAACCACATCAGCGGTTAAGCTAACTATGCTGTAAACGACGTTTATGGGGCCTCCGATCTTCTCGCTGACCTTTCCGCCAGTTAAAACCGCCCCCACCATGCCCAATGCTAGACCAATGTAAAACGAAAATCTGAAAAAGGATACGATGAACGAAGAAGGCACAAAAGGATTAAAAGCCTGGAACATCCCCATTTTTGGAAATACATAGTTTATCCCAAATGACTCTAAGCTCAAGCCCAAAAGGCAAAACACCAGACCAAAAAAGCCAACTGTCAAAAGCACGTACGCAATCTTTTTAAAAATTAGGCCTTTCCAATCCCTATTGTAAAAATCCTTGAGTGCGCCTGCGAACCCAAACGCTAGTATCAGGTGTAGGACGCCGATAAAAAGCGAAAGTTTAAGCAGCCATATTGGGCCTACGCCAACCAAAGGGCTGACCCAGTGAGCTTTAAAGATGGGGTGTATGCCTGACAAAAGGTCTCCAAACCAGCCGCCCATCATGAAACCTGCAAAAACTGTGAATACGGAGCATGTAATCATAAGGCGCTTAAGTTTCTTTGGAAAGTCTTTAAAGAACAATACGTTTGAGGCCATAAGGAGGCCCAAGATTATCCCGTAACCGGCGTCCCCTAGACATATGGCGAAAAATAAAGGAAATGTGATGGACAAGAATGGCGTCGGGTCAACCTCATTATACTTTGGCAAGCCATACATTTCGGTAACGTACTCAAAGTCCTCGGCAACTATGGGGTTTTCAAGCTCCACAGGGATTTTTTCGATCTCGACTTCCTCGGGATCGTAAACGCGCAAAATGAACCTGCCGTTCGTCGCCTCAGCGAAAATTTTCTCAAGCCTGGCAAATTCCTTGGCCGGGACCCATCCCTCCATGACCAACGTCATGTCTGTATACCCGAAAATTTTGCCGCACTCGAGACGTTCCCTTTGCACCTCTAAAAGCTCAAGGGTGCAGTTCACATCCTTAGCAACCTTTTTTGCCAGCTTTCTGATCTCTCCCTTAAGACTTGACTCCTCCATATCCAACTCTTCAAGCATCAAGCCCAATGACTTAATTGCGATGGCCGCGGGCTCATCGAATGGGGGGATCTCGATTATCTCTACATCAAATCTGTAAATCAGTGGAAGAATCTTGTGCTGGTCCTTTTTCCTGCATGCGCAGACGACGACCCTTTTATCCGCCGCCCCAAATGCCCGAGCGAAGATTTTTCCCTCAAGCGACTCTTCAGCTGAACTCAAAAAATCCTGGAGTTTTTCAATGCTCACGCGCCCCACGGTGACAAATATCTCATCTGTGGAGCGTAGGTATTTGAGAGGAATTTCCACATCCCTCAGGCCTTCTAATGCCCTCAATTTTTCTAAAAGGTCCTGCTTTTTCCTTTCTATTTCACTAAACTTTCCCTTAAACGCGCTAACCCTCGGCCCTAACTTTTTGACAATTTTTTCAGCGGACCTCAAAACCTTCTCGTGACTTACCTCCTCCACCGCGGCTGGAGATTTCATGAAGCGCGAAAGGTCGAGGAAACACTGATAATCCCTGAGCTCGCCAATCAAGGCAGATATCCTGAAAAGCTCATCCCCTATAGCCCTCCTGCCAACATCGGCGCTAGAGACCTCCCTTAACTGAACCACGCCCGCCTCATGCAGGTTGGCTATTGCAGCCCCTCTATCCCTCTGAAGTATTATCGCCCTAAATTTATGCATTCTGGCGGGCCTTAACAATTCATTCACCGGCTATTTTTTTAACCACAATTTTTACGGCCTCGTCAAACCTGCCTTTTGCCTTTTTCTCCAAAATTTTAATTTCTCTCTCCGTCTCCCTCATTGCCTCTTTTATGTCGGCTTCGGCTTTTGCCTTGAAATCCTCGATTATCTTTTCTCTCCTTTCAGCGATCTCACGTTTCATTTTTTCTTTAATCTTCTCTGCTTCGGCCTTAGCGGAATTCAACTCCTCCTCTGCCTTTTTCCGTGCTGCCTCTATCTTTTCCCTAGCCTTTTTCTCGGCATCAAAAATCGCTTGGAGATCTTCCACGGCCACACCTTATCTTTTACTCAACTCCCTTATTTTTATCTCATTAGGAAGCACTATGCTCCGAATTTTACTTTTATTTACTCTCTCCCTGTTAAGTAGCATGATGCAGATATAATTTCCGTTACAATCCGAAACTTGACGCATGTCGATTTTCCACTAAAAACACATAAAAAATAAGACACTATAAGTAAACTCTAAGCTGAGGGTGTTCAAGTTGGGTAAAATTACAAGGATCACCGGCCCGGTGGTCATCGCAAGAGACATGAAAGGCTCAGAGATGTATGAACTAGTAAAAGTTGGGGAGGAGGGATTGATCGGCGAGATCATCGGGCTGACCGAAGACAAAGCGACGATTCAAGTCTATGAGGAAACATCCGGCATTAAACCCGGTGAAAAAGTCGAAGGCACCGGAAAACCTCTCTCAGTCGAACTTGGTCCCGGGCTGGTTGGGGCTATTTACGATGGGACACAAAGGCCTCTAACTGTGATTAGGGCGAAGATTGGAGATATGATAAAAAGGGGTGTTTCCGCGCACCCACTGCCGAGGGACAAGCAATGGGAGTTTGTCCCAAGGTTTAAAAAAGGGGATGAGGTCATTGCCGGCGACATACTAGGAACCGTCAAGGAGGGCAAAATCTTAGAGCACCGCGTTTTGGTCCCCCCAACATTAAACGGAAAGATAGTGGAGATATTCGATGGAAAAAAGAAAGTTGACGAGACGATTGCAATCTTAGAGACCAAAACTGGAAAGAAAGAGATCACGATGATGCAAACCTGGCCCGTAAGGAAGGCCAGACCATTTAAAGATAAGTTAGAGCCAACCGAACCGCTAATTTTCGGACAGAGGATAATAGATACCATTTTCCCAATCTCCAAAGGTGGAACGGCGGCTGTGCCTGGCGGATTTGGAACGGGAAAGACCGTTTTGCTCCACCAAGCGGCGAAGTGGGCGGATGCCCACGTAGTGGTTTATGTTGGCTGCGGGGAGAGGGGCAATGAGATGTCCGATGTCCTGACGCATTTTCCAGAGTTAAAAGACCCTCGGACTGGCGAATCTTTAATGGAGCGGACTGTGCTTATAGCTAATACCTCCAACATGCCGGTCGCCGCAAGGGAGGCAAGCGTATACACTGGCATCACCATCGCGGAATATTTCAGGGATATGGGCTATGATGTCGCGTTAATGGCTGATTCAACCTCCAGATGGGCAGAAGCCATGCGCGAGATCTCTGGAAGGCTTGAGGAAATGCCAGGTGAAGAAGGTTTTCCTGCCTACCTTGCCTCAAGGCTTGCAGAATTTTATGAACGCGCAGGCCGCGTGCGAACACTGGGAAGTGACGAAAGGATCGGCTCGGTGACCGTGCTTGGAGCAGTTTCTCCACCGGGAGGGGATTTGTCGGAGCCTGTCTCGCAAAACACGTTGCGAGTTGTGAAAGTTTTCTGGGCACTTGACACTTCCCTAGCCGACAGACGCCATTTCCCTGCCATAAATTGGCTCACGAGCTACTCGCTCTACGTCGATAGAGTTAGCGATTGGTGGAAGAAAAATTACGGCGATGACTGGAAGTCCCTGCGAGACGAAGCCATCGCGATGCTACAAAAGGAGGCCGAACTTGAGGAAATCGTCAAGCTGATCGGACCAGATGCGCTCCCCGAAGCGGAAAAGGCGGTGCTTGAGGCGGCAAGGGTGATGAGAGAAGACTTCCTGCAGCAATTCGCCTACCATGAGGCCGATACCTTCTGCCCGCCAGATAAACAATTGGGAATGTTCAAACTCATCCTTCAATATTACAGAAATTGTGTTGAGGCCGCCAAACAGGGAATTCCAGTGGATGAGATAAAGAAACTGCCTATAAGGGGGTTCATCGCTGGGCTTAAAAGGATCCCAGCATGCGAATTCAAATACGATGAAATAGAAAATGAGTTGAAAAACCAATTTTCGGAACTCATGCGGACCAAAAAAGCGCCCATTGGGGCCTGATAATGTGAAAATCCGTGAGTATCTAACCGTAGCCGAGGTTTCGGGACCCCTCATGATAGTTGAGGGCGTGAGCGGTGTTGCCTACGGAGAGGTTGTAGAGATCCTAACGCCAGATGGGGAGATGAAGAGAGGGCAGGTCTTGGATGCGTATGAGGATCGTGCGGTGGTTCAGGTTTATGAGGGCACAAGCGGGGTCGACACATTAAAGACGAAGGTAAGGTTCACTGGCGAAACAATAAAATTTGGGGTTGGGCTCGAGCTGTTGGGCAGAATTTTCAGCGGTAGGGGGCAGCCAATAGACGGGGGCCCGAAACCGGTATTCGAGGAGGAGCGAGATGTCCATGGAGCCCCAATTAATCCGGCCGCAAGAGAATACCCCAGTGAGTTCATTCAAACCGGGATTTCTGCCATCGACGGAATGAACACCTTAGTGCGAGGACAAAAATTGCCCATATTCTCGGGGGCTGGTCTCCCCCATAACGAACTCGCGGCCCAGATAGCCAGGCAGGCCAGAGTTCTGGGTGAAGAAGAAAAATTTGCCGTTGTTTTTTGTGGGATGGGGATAACCTTTGAGGAAGCCTCTTTCTTCATGAGAGATTTTGAAAGGGCTGGCGCGCTGGAGAGATCGACCCTATTTTTAAACCTGGCAAACGACCCGGCAATAGAAAGGATTCTCACCCCTAGGTTGGCCCTTACCACCGCCGAGTATTTCGCATTTACTCAAGGGATGCATGTTCTCGTTATCTTGACAGACATGACTAATTATGCCGAAGCATTGAGGGAGTTGTCTGCTGCACGGGAGGAGGTGCCTGGAAGACGTGGATATCCGGGGTACTTATACACAGATCTTGCCACGATCTACGAGCGGGCAGGCAGGATAAGGGGGAAGAAGGGGAGCGTGACCCAGATGCCAATTCTGACAATGCCTGGAGATGACATCACCCATCCCATTCCTGACCTGACCGGATACATAACGGAGGGACAGCTGGTCATGGACAGGGAACTTCACCTTAAGGGCATCTACCCCCCAATTAACGTCCTTCCCTCGCTGTCCAGGCTAATGAAAGACGGGATAGGCAAAGGCCGCACGCGCGAGGATCATGCCGATGTAGCAAATCAATTATACGCCGCGTACGCTGAGGGTAGGGATCTGCGCGCCCTAGTCGCGGTCATAGGGGAGGAGGCGTTAAGCGATAGAGATCGTCGCTACCTAGATTTCGCGGACAGATTTGAGAGGGAGTTCATCAATCAGGGCAGGGGTGAGAATAGATCTATTGAGACCACCCTGGATCTCGGGTGGGAGTTGCTGCGCGGATTACCTGAAGCCGAGCTGAAGAGGATAGACCCTAAGCTTAAGGAAAAATATCTGCGCCCGAAATAAATTCTATTTTAAAAGCTGGCTATACTCGGGGTGCCTTTCAAAGTACTTTTTAGCGTAATCGCAGTTCGCGGCTATCCTCAACCCATTTTCTTTTGAGTATGATATAGCCGCTTCAACTAACTTCGCCGCTATACCTTTGCCTCTGTGCTCTGGAGGAGTATAGGTGGAATCGATAAACAACACTCCATTCTCAACTCTGTATCCCAAATACGCATACTTGCCCGGCTCCAGCCTAATCAAAAATCTGTTTCGCCTGCGAACTATTTTTTCAGCCATTTAATCATTTTTGTAATTTTACCGCGAGATTATTTAACTTCCGCCTAACTTGACAAGCTGAACGATGCAAAACACTTGGCTCTGAGGGATTGATTGCGATTTTTGCATCAAATTTAAGTTGGACGCATTTTCTAGGGAATATTTATAACGAACCTCGCAACGATTTTTTAATGCGGGATTATGGTAGCGCAAAAATTAAAAGTGAAACTGCTTGACTTGGAAACGGGACAAAAAACTATAGCGCTTCACGAGAGTGACGCGCAGGAGCTCGGGCTTCTGCCGGGAGATCGCGTAAAATTGGCGGTCCCAAAGCTCTCGCTCATCGCTATTGTTCAAATCACGAGCAGAATGGTCAAACCCGGAGAGATTGGGGCTTCTATTAAGGTTACTGAGGATCTTCAGCTTAAGCCGGGTGACATGGTGAACGTTTCACCTGCCCCAATTCCCAAGTCGGTTGAATTTATAAAGAAAAAGATGGACGGGCAGAAACTTTCCGAAAATGAAATTCAAACCATAATAGATGACATAGTGGGGGGAAATTTGAGTTCCGAGGAATTGACCTCATTTGTGGTTGCAGAGTATATACGTGACATGGACATGGACGAAATAGTTGCGCTGACAAAAAGCATGGTCGATTCTGGTGACAGATTAAAATTAGACATAAGCCCCGTATTTGACGTTCACAGCATAGGTGGAGTCCCCGGAAACAAGTACGCCTTGGTCACGGTGCCGATTGTCGCGGCCGCGGGCCTGATCGTCCCAAAGACGAGCAGCCGCGCCATAACAAGCGCAGCGGGGACTGCGGACGTAATGGAAGTCCTAGCGGACGTTTCCTTCGGGCTTGACGAAATAAAAGAAATAGTTGAAAAAGTGGGAGCAGTGCTTGCATGGGGAGGCGCCGTAAAACTTGCGCCTGCAGATGACATAATCGTAAACATAGAGCGAATGTTCAGCATAGACCCGAGGTGCCAGCTGCTCGCGAGCGTTATGTCAAAGAAGCTAGCCGTAAACGCAGACCACATCCTAATAGACATTCCAACCGGGCCGACCGCAAAAATCGAAACGATGGAGTGTGCCCGCGCTCTGGCGCACGACTTCATGGCGCTTGGTCACGAGCTCGGCGTGCAAGTTGAGGCCGCGATAACCTACGGTGGGCAACCTGTGGGATATACGATCGGTCCCTCTCTTGAGGCGAGAGAGGCGCTTGAAACTCTGCTCGGCAACGGACCTGGAAGCCTCATCGAAAAATCAACCAGTTTGGCTGGCGTGATGCTTGAACTCGGAGGAGTCGCACCTGTTGGCGCTGGAAAAGAAATGGCGAGAGAAATACTGAATTCCGGCAAGGCCTACAGGAAAATGCGCGAGATCATCGAAGCTCAGGGGGGAAACCCTGATGTTAAACCGGAAGATATCGAAATTGGCGATAAAAAGGAGGTGGTTGTGGCGCCCCATGATGGTTACATCACTAGCATAGACAATAGGCGTCTGGTGGAGATAGCAAGAGCAGCAGGTGCACCGCGCGACAGAGAAGCGGGCATAAAAATAATTTTGAAAAAGGGGCACAAAGTTAATAAAGGAGAGCCACTTTTTGAAATTTACTCGAAGCATGAGAGCAAGCTAAGCGAAGCTCTCGCGCTGGCCGGGAGCAAACCCCCAATAAGAATTGAGGGCATGCTTCTGGAAAGACTGATCTCAGGCCCTAGAATGGGGTGAAAACAAAAATGTGGGATGTTCCAAAAAAGGCCGCCCTTGTGGCCGCAAATGCGGATGGCCCATTTGAGCTTGTGGCATTCGACAGCGCCTTGCGAAAGGCAGGGATAGCCGAGTTAAACTTGGTGCCTCTGTCAAGTATTTGGCCGGTCGGTTGCGAAATCGTCAAAATGCCAAAGCTCGAACCTGGGACCATAACACCTGTGGTAATATCAAAAATTTGCAGCTCAACGCCAGGACAGAGAATTGCTGCAGCTCTAGGAATTGCAATGAGTGAAACTTCTCACGGAATGATCTCTGAGTACCACGATGTGGGCGTAACCGAAAAAATGGCAGCCAGAACCGCGGAGGCCATGGTCAAATATATGATGGAGAAGCGCGGACTTGAACCGACCAAGGTTACGTCAATTGCGATTGACCATGTTGTAAAAGCTCATGGGGCCGTAATAGCGGCTGTGGTGTTTTTGCCTTAGTCTCCTATTTCCTCTCCTTCCTCCTTCTCCTTCTCAGGAGACGGAGGCTTAGCCTCTGACTTCTTGCCCGCCGCTATGACATCGTCTATCCTTAGTATCATTATCGCCGCTTCTGCCGCAGATTTGATCGCCTGAGATTTAACCCTCATCGGCTCGACTATGCCGATTTTCGCAGTGTCCACAACTTTGCCATCGAAGACGTTCAGACCGAAATTCTTGCCATCTGGCCTCTCGTGCCTCGCCCTGAGCTCAACCAAGATGTCTATTTTGTCCAAACCTGCGTTCTCAGCGAGGGTCTCTGGAATTGCTTCCAAAGCGTCTGCGAACGCTTCGATCGCAAGCGCCTCCCTGCCCCCCACCGTTTTGGCATAATCTCGTAGACCCTTTGCGACCTCTATCTCAGGCGCCCCTCCGCCCGCAACGATCTTTCCATCCTCTATGGCTGCCGCAACCACGCAAAGGGCGTCGTGAACTGCGCGCTCCGTTTCATCGACTACGTGTTCAGTGCCTCCGCGCACCAGTATGCCAACGGCTTTCGGGTCCTTGCAATCTCTAACGAATGTCAGCTTGTCTTCGCCTATCTTTTTCTCCTCAACGAGACCCGCGCGACCAAGGTCTTCAGGTGCGAGATCCTCTAAGTTGGTGACCACTCGTCCCCCAGTTGCCCTAGCAAGTTTCTCCATGTCAGATTTTTTGGCCCTCCTCACTGCGTAAATACCGGCCTTGGCCAAGTAATGCTGAGCGATGTCGTCTATTCCCTTCTGGCATATGACAACATTCGCTCCGGTGGCCACTATTTTGTCAACCATATCCTTGAGCATTTTTTCCTCTTCGTCTAAAAACGCCTGAAGCTGGGTCGGATCGGTGATCTGTATTTTAGCATCTGTTTCCGTCTTCTCAACCTCTAGAGGGCAATCAAGCAAGGCAATTTTGGCGTCCTTAACCCGCTTGGGCATGGCCGGATGAACTCGCTCCTTGTCGAGTATGACCCCTTGGATGATCTCCGAGTCGTCAATGCTCCCCCCAGCTTTTTTCTCCACCCCGACATAGTCTATGTCCACCTTGTATTTTCCGTCCACCTTATCAGCAATCCTCTTGACAGCCATAACGATTAGGTCGGAAAGTCTCTCCCTGCCAAATTCGACCTTCTTACCCGTCATTGCCGTCATGGCGATTCTTCCAAGTTTTATGCTGTCCTCGGGGTCTATTGGATCTGCAATTTGATTTAAAATCTCTTGGGCCTTCTCTGCGGCCATTCTATACCCTATCGCTATTGCTGTGGGGTGAATCTGCTGGTCCAGAAGGCTCTCAGCTCTCTTTAGCAGCTCTCCAGCGATCACAACCGCAGAAGTTGTGCCGTCACCCACTTCCTCGTCCTGCGTCTTCGCAACCTCGATCATCATTTTCGCTGCAGGATGTTCTACCTCCATCTCGTCGAGTATCGTTCTGCCATCGTTTGTTATAACCACGTCCCCAAGTGTGTCAACAAGCATTTTGTCCATTCCTCTTGGGCCTAGGGTGGTTTTAACGGCCTCGCTTATCACCCTAGCGGCCAAAATGTTCGTTCGCTGAGCATCTCGGCCTATCAACCTTTGTGTGCCCTCTGTCAGTATCAACACGGGTTTTCCACCAAAAGCGCTCATTGCTATCCCTCCTTTTTCTTACAGACAAAATTCTTAGTTAATTCTATATTATCTCTTAGCTAAATTTTTATCCTTTTCGGTGGTCAAGTGGTCAATCGGCTCTGGCCCCCGTTGCCATCGAAGCTAAAATTTTTTGGCTCAAATTTGTCTGAGAAAAACAGTCCTTCTGGATGCGAACGATCAAAAGCCGCCCTTCACCCCTCTCTTACGAAAGGGATCTCCTCCCCTCGGTAAAGATAAATCAATCCCGGTATTATTTTTTAGGGGTTCAATTGATAAAAGTGATATCATTTGACTTAGACGGGACACTAGTGAGTCAAGCTTTTGCCAACCATATCTGGTTCGAGGGGATACCCAGATTATATGCAAAAAAACATGGCGTTTCGCTTGCAAGCGCCAAGACCATCGTGACGAGCGAATACGAAAAAATGGGCCCAGAAAGATTGGAATGGTATGACATAAAATACTGGCTTAAACATTTCTCGCTGGGAAGGGGATGGAGAAAGTTGTTCGAGCAGTATGAGGATAAACTATCAACTTTTGAGGAGGTGCAGGAGGCCCTCCAAGACATACAAAGAGATTACAAGCTTGCCGTGGCATCAACCGCGGCAAGGGAATTTTTGAAATTTGCCCTGACAAGAACGGGCCTCAAAAGATATTTTAATTATTCGTTTTCGTCGGTTTCAGATTTTGGAAAACCTCAAAAGGATGAGCAATTTTACAGGAAGATGCTCCGCACATTGAAATCTCAGGCACGCCAGGTTTTGCACATCGGAGATGACATAATTTTTGATTTTTTCGTGCCCAGAAATTTGGGGATGAGGGCTTTCCTACTTGACAGAAATCGCATAAAGCACGGAAAGTATGTTATACACGACCTGACATCGCTAAGGGACAAAATCAAAAAACTTAGAAAAAACTCCTGAGTGCAATCTATTTCGACTTCTTCATCGGGACGCCGCAGCAGATTAAGTCACAAACTGTGCAACCGCATTCCCTGTCAACGGTTACAACTATCCCACATTTTTCACACCTATATTTCTCGCCCTTTTTTGCCATTTTTTTCACCTCCGTTTTTTTAATAATTTGATTTAACAAAATATTAAAATTTTTAATTTCGGGCAATACGCCCACATGCAAGGCACTAAATTTTAGCCCACAATCTAATAAAACCAAGACTGATTTATTTCCCCAAGTGTTAAGTATAGTAGAATATCTGAGGAATTAGATGATAAACCCGTGGGGTAGATTTAAGGGAGAAGTTTGCGAGGCCATAGAGCTGGCGCTTCAAGAAGCTGGTTGGCAGTATCCTCTACCAGTTGAGCAAACCCTAGAAGAGCCCCCGAGTCCTTCCCTTGGCGACCTCGCGACGACCATATGCTTCGAACTTGCTCGCTCCCAGCGTAAAACCCCTCAAAGCCTCGCAGCGGAGCTTAAAAATCATATCCGGCCCACAGGGCTTATCTCTAGGGCCGAGCAGGTCGGCGGATACATAAATTTTTTTGTTGACGTGACAAAGCTCGCCGAATTTACCTTACCAACCATTAAGAAAGCGGACTTAAAATATGGTCACCTCAAGATTGGGCAGGGGAAAAAAATCGTAATTGAACACACCAGCATAAACCCGACAAAGCCTCTGCATATAGGTCATGGAAGAAACGCGGTGATAGGTGATACCCTTGCAAGAATTTTCAGGGCGTTGGGGTACAAAGTCGAAGTTCAAAATTACATAGACGATATGGGTCTACAGGTCGCAGAGACCATTTTAGCATATCAAATGATTGAGCCCAAACCAAAGACAAAATTTGACCATATGCTGGGGCTGATTTATGTTGATATACACAAACGGATGGAAAGCGACCCGGAGATTGAGAAAAAAGTAAGAGAAATTCTTGGGCAACTCGAGAGCGGAGGAGAGTTCACAAGGTTGGGTAGGTGGCTGTCAGAAAAATGCGTTAGAGCAAATCTAAAAACTACAGATCGATTGAAAATAACGTACGACCTTCTCGCCTGGGAGAGCGATATCGCCCGCTCTGGCATGCTCCAAGAGACTTTGAATAGACTTCGCGCGACACCATACCTAGTGGAGGGCGATGGCGAGCATAAGGGAACATTAATTTTACGCCTTGCAGATTTTGGGATTGAGGACAAAGTGTTAGTCCGCTCGAACGGCACCGCCGTATACACCGCCCGCGATATCGCATACCAACTTTGGAAATTCGGCAAGGTTAAAGCAGAACTTTTATTTAAATTTCACTCTAAGCGCCCAGATGGGACGAAAACTTTCACGACCTCCCCCAGGGGCAAACCAAGCAGAAAATTTGGAAATGCTGACATCGTCATTAACGTCATCGGCGCAGAACAGAAATTTCCTCAACAGGTGGTATTCACAGCTCTCAGGGCGTTAGGGTTAGAGGATGAATATAAAAATTCGTATCATCTGGCGTATGAGCACGTCTGGCTGCCCGCAGGTAAATTTTCGGGACGAACGGGAACTTGGGTAGGCTACTCCGTCGACGAAGCCATAGAGGAAGCCGTTGAAAGAGCATGGCTTGAAGTCGAAAAGCGAAAACCTGGCGCAGGCAAAGACTTCAAGAAAAGGACTGCCGAAATCGTTGGCATTGGGGCGATCAGATACTCTCTCATTCAGACTTCGCCTGAAAAGAAAGTCGTTTTCAAATGGGAGGAGGCCCTCAATTTTGAAAAGAACAGTGCGCCCGCGATCCAATATTCTCATGCCCGCGCTTGCAGCATACTTAGGAAATCAAAAGGCCTCGTGGGAAAACCAGATTACAGACAGCTAAAATTACCCGAGGAACAAAGGCTGATCAAATTGCTCGCAAAATTCCCGGAGGTTTTACTCGCCGCAGAGGAAAAATTACAGCCCAATCTCCTCGCGCTTTATGCTGCGGAATTGGCTCTTGAGTTTAACAAGTTCTATGAAGTGGCGCCAGTTTTGGACGCGGAAGCGGCGGAACTTAGGGCGACAAGGTTAATGCTCGTTGATTGCGTAAGAATCACCATACGGAATGCGCTAAATTTGCTGGGCATAGTCGCGCCTGAGGAAATGTAAATTTGTCTACTCGCAAAAAAATAAAGAGTAAATTTTGAATTTTTAATTTGAGCCACATGCGCGGATTCGCGGTACAATGCGCCGCAAAAATTTCGCGTCGTCCCAACGGAAAAATAGCTTGGTCTAAACCCGACCTGTCAAACAGTTCAGGCAAACAAAGACAAAATCACGACAGATCGGCTCAATGTTTACTTTTTAAAATCCTTATAGCATCCCTAACCGCGTTTTTCGCGTTCCGCATGAGTTTTTGAATATCTTCTTCGGATGCCTTCTCCACATGAATGCCTGCGGACACAACCGCAACTCTATTTAACTCCCTCGCAAACTCTTCAGAGGCGGGCCTGGCCACTTCATCATCTTTATGCCCAATTAACGTGAAAACGGAGGAAGTGCAACTTAACTTTTTAGGATCTCTCAAACTGGGTCTAGGGATGGCAACCGAGATTGCCCCCACATGGGGTTTCTCCCCCCCGCAGACAATCGCGACCACATCCCCCCCGACTAGCGCCAGAGTTAGGTTAACCTTATGTTTTCCCCCTCCGCGAGAGATTTCAAAAACGCGATGTGTTTTTTTCAAGTTATCCCGCCTTCAAAATTCCTTAAAGGTCCCCTTTTTTTACATTTTCTATCCCCAAGGGGCTTACTTTGAGTCGGAACTAATAATTTCGAGTAGCTATTAATAGAGTCAAGCTTCCAAATTTCGACCTATGCCCGCAGGCCTTCCCTGAATTCCCCCCTCCTCAATCTCTCGTACCAACCCCTCTCAATCGGTTGCTCTTCATGCAGCTCCCTCCGCCTCGCCTCTAAAAGCTGCGGCTCTTTACCCATGAACTCAGCCGCTGAGAGCACCCTGTTGCCGTGTTTTTTCGCCTCGTACACCGCCTCTTTAAGATAATTTACGTAATCCGTTGACCGCAGGAGATGGTGGTCAACCACAAGAATTCTAACATGCTTGGCGAGCTTCACCAGATTCTCTCTCGCGAGCTCGAGATCGCCTAACTCTACTTTAAACCCCTCCAAATAAATCGGCGGGCCCCCCATTACAACCACATCCGGTTTCTTTTCCACGATCAATTCAAGAGGTTCCGCGTACATTGGTCCCTGGATGTCTGGGGCGTGGATTAAGCAACAATTGGGCGTCCTTACGGTGACCATAAGTACGTACCCCAATTTTGAGCCGACGGGCCCGTGATAAACTGGTTTTGAAAACTCGATCGAAGTATCACCAAAATTGAAAATTTTTCCATCGGCTGAAATGATCTCCTTTGCCACGGGCTGAGTGAGCTTCTGAAACATATAACCTCGCTTTCTCTGGCTTGGGTTGATCCCAGTTTTAATGTCTTTAGCTAGGATAAGCTTACCTTTGTAAAGTTTCGCCGCAATCTCGGGAGAACTCCATATCCAGAGCCAGTCCTCAAAATTTGGCACATAATGGTCAAAATGGTAATGGCTTATCGTCAAAATGTCCGCCTGACGAGCAGCTTCCAAGATCCTTTCCCTAGACGCAGCTAGGGCGATATACTCCCGTTCATGGGGGTTTAGTTTGAACCTCGGCCCGAGGGCGGAGCCTGGATCAATGACAAGTTTAACATCCGCAGTCTCAACGTAAGTGGCCATGCTCCGCACGCCCAAGCTTTCAAACGCGAGCATGCATGCCTTTATTTCGCCAACACCTATCTCCACAAGTTCCATCTGGCGCCCCCCACGGGCATGAGGACTTTATATTCATGTCTGCAATAGAGATTATGATGTCGCTTCGCTTAAATTATCTCAAACATCCCAAGCTGAAGAAACCGGTGCTGGTTGTCGCTTTGCCAGGGATAGCATACATAGGCAAGCTGGCGGTTGAGTTCCTCATACGCGAATTGAGGGCCGAAAAATTTGCTGAGCTTTATTCTGAGCACTTCCCCGAGTGGGTGGTTCGCGAGGGCGGGCTGGTAAAAACGCTGAAGGTGGATTTTTACCACTGCCGACCAGACGGCCTCAAAAGGGATCTTATCGTCGCCACAGCTGATGCGCAGGCTTCCACATCAAGAGGGCAATATGAACTCTCTAACGAGATCTTAGACTTTGCGACTGACAACGGCACCGACACGGTCATAACCATGGCAGCCTATGTAATTTCCCCCGATGAATCAAGAAGTCAAGTGGTGGGAGTTGCATCCGACGCCGAAACTGCGAAGTTGCTTGAGAAATACAATGTTGAGCTCCTGAACAACGGAATGATAGTAGGGATGAATGGATTGCTCGTGGCTTTGGCGGCTGTGCGCAATTTAAAGGGGTTCTGCCTCCTAGGCACCACATCGGGTGGAATTTTGGACGCAAAGGCAACGAAAGCGGTTTTAGAGGCGCTAGCAAACATCTTGGGATTTAAACTGAATGTTGGGAACTTGGACAAATTTGTCCCCACCTTACCAAAGGCCAAACTTACCAAGGCGGGTCTGCCGGAGCCATCTGCAGAGGAAGTAACTTATATCAGATGACCCCCTTCAAAAAATTAAATGATGTTTGACTGGATACGATTTTTTCAAATGTTTTCTACTCACATATTTTCCTGAACTTGTAACCGTAGTAAATAATCCCATCATCGCCGTCCTGCCCCATTTTTCTGAAAACCACCTCGACCTCGTCACCTATTTTGATATCATTGGAGTCACAGTCCGTAACCTGGGCAGTTAAACGCGGACCCTCCTCCAGCTCAATTATAGCGATGACGTAGGGCTTCTGATCTTCAAACCCGCTTGGAGGGGAATGAATCACGGTATATGAAATAATCTTTCCCCGCCCGCTCAACCTGTACGGATCAAGTTGCCCCTTGCGCCTGCAACTGGGGCAAATATAACGCGGCGGGAAGTACACCTTGTTGCAGTTCTCGCACTTGGTGCCAATCAGGTTATAACGATTTGGAATCTCCCTCCAGAATCTTGGGACACTCATTCAATCACCTCTCTTAAAAATGTGCACCACCGCTGTGCCCCCGCTCCCTCCGACGTTATGGGTGAGTCCAACCTCTGCCCCATTCACCTGGCGTTTCCCTGCTTCCCCCCTTAACTGAAGCACGATCTCGACGGCTTGAGCAATGCCCGTAGCGCCCACAGGATGACCCTTGCCCTTGAGGCCGCCCCCTGTGTTAATCGGGATCTTCCCGCCAATTGAGGTCTCCCCCTGCTCAGTTAATTTCCCTCCCTCGCCTTTTTTACAAAAACCTAAGTCCTCTATCGCCATTATTTCAGCTATGGTAAAGCAGTCATGCACCTCGGCAAGATCTATGTCCTCTGGCTCAACCCTGGCCATCTTGTATGCCGTCCTTGCTGCTTCTTGGGCTGCACGCAAGCCGGTTAGGGTTGGGCGGTCGTGAAGCGAAATCGTGTCGCTTGCTTGACCTGTCCCCTCAATAATTACGGGGGTATCCGTGAATTGCTTTGCCATGTCGGCTGGAGCAAGGATAACGCAAGCCGCGCCGTCTGTAATAGGCGAGCAATCTAGGACCTTCAGTGGCTGGGCGACGGGCGCAGAACTCATGACCTCCTCAACTGTTATTTCTGTGTGGTATTGAGCATATGGATTCAAACATGCATTTCGATGGTTTTTGACCGCCACCATCGCCATTTGCTCCTCAGTGGTTCCAAACTCATACATGTGCCTTCTCGCCATCAGCGCGTAAAGCCCGGGGAAAGTTACTCCCACATACGCCTCCCACTCCCTGTCTGAGGCCGATGCCAGCGCCTCAGTTGTGGCCCCGGTTAAGATGTCCGTCATTTTCTCAATGCCTGCGGCTACAACGATGTCGTGTATACCAGACGCCACCGCTATCGCCGCCTGTCTTAGGGCAACACCGCCGGAGGCGCACGCCGCCTCAACTCTTGTACATGGGATAGGGGTTAAGCCGGCATGATCTACAATGAGGGATGCGACATGCTCCTGCTCAATGAACTGGCCTGCGGACATATTGCCTACGTACATGGCGTCGATTTGTCTGCCGTCAATGCCGGCATCTTCAAGGGCCCTGGTCCCCGCCTCTATCATCATTTTTCTGAACGATAAATCCCAGAGTTCACCAAATTTCGTCAATCCCACTCCGACGATCGCCGCCTTTCGCATCATCTCACCAACAGCTGCCTGTATTTCACATAAGTGCTGTAGTCGATGTTTATCTTCCTGTTGACATAGTCTAGAACCCTCCTAGAAGAATTTCTCTTTTTTTCTATCGCGTCCCCCACCAAAATGCTCAATGCATCGCTCCCCGCACCTGACCCGAATGAAACCGCCAGAATTCGGTCACCCGGTTTGGCCTGGTCAAGGACTGCTGATAAGCCCACCAACGTGGAGGCGGAGTACGTGTTTCCTATCTTTGGGGTGAGAAGCCCGGGAAGCACCTGTTCGCTCTTGAAACCCAGCTCCCTCGCCACCTGCAATGGAAACTTCCCATTGGGCTGGTGAAAAACCGCGTATGTGTAATCCTGCGGAGTGCGATTGAGCTGCTTCATCAGCCCATTCGCCGCGGAGATTATGTGCTTAAAATAGCCGGGCCTGCCGGTAAAACGCCCCCCGTGCCTCGGGTATGGCCTCATCTCTCTGCGCCAGAAGTCCGGCGTGTCTGTGGTGTAGGAGTAGGTTCCCTCTATCTTGGCTATTGCCTCGCCCCCATTCTTGCCTATTACGAAAGCCGCCCCTCCGGCGGAGGCTGTGTACTCCAAGGGATCCCCAGGGGCACCCTGGGCAACATCCGCGCCAATCGCCATCCCATATTTTATCATGCCCGCTTCGACCATCCCCATTGAGGTCTGGATCCCTGCGGTGCCAGCTTTGCATGCAAACTCATAATCCGCGGCCGTCAAATCTGGGGTCGCACCTATCGCCTCCGCGACTATCGTGGCTGTGGGCTTTACGGCATAGGGGTGAGATTCCGACCCGACATAAATTGCTCCTATCTCCTGTGGGTTTATTCCAGCCATCTTTACGGCGTTTCTGGCAGCCTCCACAGCTATTGTCGCGGTATCCTCGTCAGGGGCGGGGACGGATTTTTCCTCAAGGAGTAAGCTCTTCCTGATCTGTTCAGCATCCGTGCCCCAGACTTTCGCTATTTCCTCGATTTTTATGCGATAGATGGGTATGTAAACGCCGTATCCTATTATTCCGACGTCCATAAGTCACCTTCTTGCTCAAATCTGTTTTAATAAACGTAACTTCACCACATAAATATCTTTCGATTGCCGAACTATTAATCGACAAAAGACGAGGACACACATTTCTTCAATTCAGCCACGAGTTCCTCGACTGAAGCCAGCCTAGAGACTATCAGAGGCACCCTGAGCACCTCTGCTATTTTTATCCCGATTTTATCGACCTTCTTTATAGGCCCATGAAAGACAACCGCTCCGGGGGTTATCCCTATAACCTTTATGGCAACCATGGGCGAACGGCCCATGGAAACGTTTGTAAAAACTAGGGCGCGCTCTGCGGTTAAGCCGTATAGCCTTTTGAAGTCCTCGACGGACAGTGTTAGCACCGCCTTCAAACTGTCTATGATCGTATACCCGAAGAGCTTGTGGTCGAGCAGGTCCTCGTTTGCGGCCACTTCCCCTTTAACAGCCTCGCATAGCTTTTTACCATCTATCGGCTCTTTGAACTCTTGTATGTCGAGGACAATGTCGGGGGGCAGAGGTAGACCGAACATTTGTTCGAAAACTCTTGATATTCTCCCGCCGCCCTCCTCGTCAGCCCTCAAAAAGGCTTCAACGATTCTTCTAATTGTCGCTATGCCCGGGGACTTCCTGCGCCCAGCCTCATAATCGCTTATAACGGATGGAGAAATTTTCAAAGCCTTTGCGAGAGCCGTTTGACTGACACCAAAAGTCTCCCTCCACCTTTTGATCGCAACAGCGGGATTGCTTGAAAGCGTTATATCGCCTGCTATCCACCTTGCAACTCTGCTTTTCCTCTCTTCCTCCATCATCTCCCTAACACCTTTCAATTAATTTTGGTTATTTTGAAATAAGTTTCTTCCTCGCTTGAAAAATAATAAATTTTCCGAATTTTTAATTTTGACGCTCGCAAAAGGTCTCTACCGTAGTTCCGCTAAACTAAGACGCCCCGCCCAAAAAAGCATTTGTAGCAAATATATTTTTGGAACGTTTTCCGGATGCGGCAATTTCCTCGCCTACGAACTTTTTCCGCGCGCAAGCTTAAGGACATCCGCCTTAGTTACAATGCCTGCTGGCCTACCGCGCTCCACCACTAGAACGGCTGGGCTGTGCTCCAGCAGGCGGTAAACTGTGTCAACATCAGTCCCCCTATCAACAGCGGGGAATGGGCCCTCCATCACTTTTTCCACTTTCTGAAGCATAAGTTTTGACAAATCAACCCTATCTGCGATTTTGCGCATGAGCGTTGTCTCCGATATCGAACCCACCTGCGCGAACTTATCTAAAACCGGAAGCTGCGAGATGCCGTGCGATTCCATCAAACGTGCGGCTTTCCTGATCTTATCCGTGGGTTTAATGTAAATTATTGGCGAGGTCATTATCTCACCGGCGACCGTGCGTTTTTTTGGCGCGGCCCTCTCGAGCGCGGCCAAAATTTTCTCTAAGGTGGAGACCCTTGGATCAGCCTTTCCCGCCTCTATCTTCGCGATATACGCCTGGGTTACGCCAGCTAGCTGGGCTAACTGTGTTTGAGTTAACCCCAGCTTCATTCTCATCGCTCGGATCTCTTCATGCTTTAAAATTTTCATTCCCCTCCCAAATGCAATTTAAGGAGCCTTAACTTTTATAGCCATAAACCGTTTGCCCGTATATTCCTCTTGGTTATAACAAAATATAAAAGATAGTTCAGGTAAAAATTTCCGGGCATGGCCTTGAGCCGAAACATAATTGTTGAGGAATTTAAGCAGCTCCCGCTTGAAAAACAGGGCTTAGAAATAGTCGAGCGAAAGGGCCTTGGTCATCCAGACACCATATGCGACTCAATTCTAGACCGAGTTTCGGTGGAGCTGAGCAAAACTTATCTCAAAAAGTTCGGGCAGGTGATGCATCACAACACCGATAAATCCCTGCTTGTCGCCGGTGAGGTTGAAACAAAATTTGGCGGGGGCGAGGTAAAACAGCCTATGCTTCTAATTTTCGGCGACAGAGCCACCTCGGAGGTCGGGGGCGTAGATATACCGATAAAAGAGATAGCAATCCGAACCGCCAAAAAATGGTTGAAGCAAAATCTCAGATTCGTTGACCCAGAAGTTCACATGCGATATCAAGTCGAGCTTAAACCTGGATCTGCAGCTCTAACTGATATCTTCAGGAGAAAAAACACCATTTGCGGCGCGAACGACACCTCCGCTGCGGTTGGATATGCCCCAATGAGCGGAACTGAGGCGTTGGTGCTTGCCGTTGAGAGGTTCATCAATTCCAAGAGGTTTAAAAAAGATTTTCCCGAATCCGGCGAAGATGTGAAGGTTATGGGCATAAGGAAAAACGACACCGTTAATTTAACGATCAGCATGGCATTTGTTGATAGGTTCGTCGAAAGCGAAAACGACTATTTCAAAAAGAAGGAGGAAATTTTGGAAGAGCTTCGTCGATTTGTCAGGGAGAGTTCCGATTTCCACAAGGTCAATGTGGATCTCAACACCCTCGATGCAAGGGGGAGAGGAGTAAACGGGGTATACTTAACCGTTCTAGGCACTAGCGCAGACGGGGCTGACTCTGGCCAGGTTGGCAGGGGAAATCGTCCAAATGGGGTAATACCGCTCAACAGGCATGTCGGTTCAGAAGCCGCCGCCGGTAAAAATCCGGTCAGCCATGTTGGCAAGATCTACAACATTCTAACCCATAAGATAGCGGAATCCATCTACACCCAGGTCCCGGGCATGGAGGAAGTCTATGTCTGGCTTGTGAGCCAAATAGGCCGACCTGTTGATCAGCCCATGATTGCGGCCGCGAGGGTTATCCTTAAAGAGGGGACCACCCTGGAAGCCGTCAAAAAAGACATAGAAAACACGATCGATCGAGAGCTCCAGGGCATAGAAAAGTTCTGCGATGCTCTGGCGCACGGAAAGATCCAAATCTGCTAGCGATCCCTGTCAATCAAAAAGTTCAGGGTTCTCATGAGGCAGGTACATCGCGCTCAAAAACTCCCTCTGAAACTCCGCATCGGCTGCGAGCTCGACATATTTAACTCTCCTGGAGATCATTCCGGCGAGCTCTCTTGCCTTCCCTGACATGAGGGCCATCCTAGCCCCAGATCCGGCCGCGTTTCCCACGCTTCTAACTCTATCCAGAGGAACGCCAGGAAACATTCCGATCGCCATAGCGGACTCGGGATTAATATGGCTTCCAAATGCGCCGGCGATTACTACGCTTCCCAAGTCTTTCCTGCTCACTTTTTTCTTTTTCATTAGAATTCTAACACCGGTAAACATCGCCGCCTTGGCAAGCTGAAGCTCCCTCACATCCTTCTGAGTCACGGTAATGTCCTCACCAATTGAGGTCTCATCCTTCCAAGCGATCACAAATTCAGGCACCCCGTCCTTTCCCACTCGAACCCTTGGAGTTTCAAGCTTCAAATTGATCCTCCCGCTCCTGTCAAGCGCGCCTGCCTTCAACATTTCCGCAAGCGCGTCCACGATCGCCGAGCCGCAAAGCCCCCTGGGCTTGGCACCTCCAATTGTTTGATAATCCACCTCAAAATTCCTCGCTATTTTAATTTTCTCTATGGCGCCCGTGGCCGCCCTCATCCCGTGCTTTATGTGAGCCCCCTCAAAGGCGGGCCCGGAAGCTGTAGAACACACCATCAGCTCGTTCTTATCTCCGAGGAGTATCTCCGTGTTCGTCCCTATGTCCATTGCAAGAGTCAAGACATCGGACTTATAAATCTCGGTCGAGAGGATTACCCCGACGTTGTCAGCCCCCACAAATCCCGCTATGACGGGGAGAACGTGAACGTTGCCGTCCGGGCACATTTTCACCGAAAGTTCCTTTGCCCTTACGTCCACAGATCCCTGGATAACGGGCGGATAGGGGGACAGCCCAAGGAAGTTAGGCGGTAAACCAAGAAAGAAGTGGTGCATCGCCGTGTTCCCGACCGCGACCATCTCGTATATGTTTTCCTTACGCTTGCCGGCAATCCCGCAAGCCTCATCCATCATCTCGTTTATTGCCTCGATCACCGCGCCCTGCATGTCACGCAACCCCCCCTCCTCCCTCACCACGTAGGTTATTCTGGACATGATGTCCTCTCCGTACCGGATCTGAGGGTTCATCCTCGAAGAGACGCTCAAAACTTTTCCCGTGTTTAAATCCACGAGATAACCGGCCATCTTCGTTGTGCCTATATCAACTGCAAATCCAAGCAGTTCGTCGCTAACGCCTGGCTCCACATCCACTATTTCATCCCGCCAGAGCGTTACGGAAACCGTTGAATCCTTTCTCAAAACCATCGGCAATTTCCTTAAACTCTCCGGGCTAATTTTGACCCTCATGGAAAATTGTTTTTCTATAGCTGCAAACAACCTTTCAGCGTCCGCTAGGGCATTCTCAAGGGTCGGGGATTGAACCTTTACCACAATTTTTTTGACCAGGGGCTCAAGCTTCACCTGTGTCTCAACACCCTCGATCTGTAAAATTTGTCTTCCAACCCTGCTCTCCGCAGGGATTTCGATGATTAGGTCTCCAGCCCCACTTACCACGGCCTCGCACGCAAGCCTATAGCCCATGCCTAACTCATTTTCATTTAAAAATCGCTTTTCCGAACTGCTTGGATCGTTTAGACTTTCTCCTCCCCGAACAACGACTATCCTGCATTTGCCGCATGTCCCAAACCCCCCGCATAACGAATTTATGTCAACCCCAAGCCCGTTCGCAATCTTTAGGATGCTCTCTCCCGGCGCTGCCTCCCCCCTCTTCCCCTCGGGGAGAAACACGACCCTTGCGATTTTCCGCATTTAGCTCTACCATTTTTTATCCGAGCTTAATAAAAAAGTACCACTAGCTACGAGCGCCCTCCCCCGTACTCCAGAGTTGCACCCACAAGCGCCTTTACGTGATCGATCGGAGTCATTATCCAGAAATCGCAGCCGGGGGATACCATGCTCGCACCATCCGCTATGCATTTTTTCACCTCCTCCCTTATCCTCCCAGCTGGGCCCCTGTGTATAACCTGTATGGGGGACAGATTTCCGATCACAGGGTAGCCTTTTCTGAGTTTGTCCGCAATTTCACGCGCCCTTTTCATGGGAGTCCTCTCATCTATCGCTATCGCGTCGGCACCGCATTCGATCATCGAGCTTATGATGGGCTCCGAAGCCCCGCATACGCTCAAAACGACTGGCGACTTCACTCGAAGGATGATTTTTTTCAGGTATGGCTTGACGAACTCATCGAAGTGAGCGGGGGAGATTATATTGCATGACGCCCCCATCTCATGAAGTGTTATTATGTCTGCCCCTGCCTCCCTGTAAATGGATGCTATCTCAGTGAACACGCCAACTATTGAATTTAATAAGTCATGAACTTTTTCTGGATTTTTTATTAGCCACACAAGAAACGAACGGGGGTTAAAAAGATAATTGCTGGCGCATGTGAAGGGCGGAGCCATGTATGCGTTGATGGGCACTTTACCGTAAAACTCCTCATTCAGCAATTTTATCGCTTTTAAAATTGTGGGCACCCTCCCCGCATCCGATGCCCTATCGGGAAATTTAATGTCCTCTAATTTTTCCATGAAAGTTTTGGGGTGGGGCCAGCTCACATTACCCTTATTTAGATCGAGTTCGCCTAGGGAGATTTTTGCACCCAAAACCTCAGCCTCAACCGTCATGTCGAATGGCAGGCTTATGTTATCAAGCCCGCAAAACCTGTGGGCGGCGGACGCAAGCATGGCCATTCTCTCTGCGTCGAGATGAGAATGCGGCCACCATGCGTCTGCCAACCTCATCAAGTCAATGGTTGCGCAAGATGTAAAGTTCACGCACGGAATTTGATCGATTTTTCCTCCCTTGAGCAACGGCATGACTTTCTCATATGGCAGCATGTTTAGCTACTCCATCTTTGAACTCCCAGAGATTTTATTGCCAAAGTGGTTTATAATTTGCTTTCATCGAGGGTTTTCCTCAACACTCTCTCGCCGCTTTGACCATGGCATAAACATTCACTGGGGGGGTGTTTGGGGGGATCTCGCACGCTGGGGAGAGGATGTAGCCGGCAGGGTTTTTCCTCCCCTTCTCCGCGCAGGTCTTACACGTCTCAAATACCTCGTTGAACGGTTTCTGTGAGAGTGAGATCGTGTCCACGTTTCCCATGATGATGTTGTCCTCCCCAAAAATTTTGCTCGCCACCTCAAGATCGACCTGGTGCCCGAAGCTCAATATGCCGGGCTTTCCGTATGGGATTTTTTTCCAGTGTGGGAGGTTTTTGTTCTGCTCGCCGCATATGTGGGTCAAAAAGCGGGGGACCCCCATCCCCAATATCCTCTCATGAACTTCCCTGGTGTAAGGCAGGGCAAATTCCTCAAAGTGCTTGGGGGAGATAAGCGTGTTCGCCTCGGAGGGGGAGAGGTCAACCGCAATACAGGCATCACCTCCAAATTCGCTGACAAAATATTCGGCTATGGCTATCGAGAAATCCGCCGCCTTCCTGAGGACCTTGTGCACGAGGTCTGGCTCCCTGATAAGCCATCGCATTACCCTTTCGTATCCGATTATGTTGCAGGCCCAAGTGAAAACCCCTCCGGCTGGGAATAATGCGGGGTATTTTAACCTCACAGCCTCCCTCGCGGCCTCTATTGTCATCGGCATTGAGCCGGCCGTTTTAGGGTCTGGCACCTCAAGCCTTTCCACGTCATCGGGCTCTTTTACGGGCGTCTCGGCCACCCAAGGCGATAGCCCCTTTTCATACGGGAGCTCTACTTTTCCTCCAAATTCCCAGGCTCCGAAAGCCGCGTATCCGTAAATGGGCAAGGGTTCGTAGCCGTGCATTTCCGCGGCGAGCAATTGGGCCTCTATGCATTTCTTTGGGTCCTCATATAGGCTGCCGAGTGGTGTGCCGGTGACCCTTGCAGAGTAAGCTATGGCGAGAATTGGAATGCATAGGACTCCTTCAATCCTCCCGCCTGCCAGAAGGGCGTTCAATCTTTGTGAGACCACCGCATCCTCCATTACAAATTATGCGCAACAATATTTATTAATGAATTTTTAAGGACTTTTGTTGCCCTAAAATATGCGAAAAAAAGCTGTAGTCAAATCTTAGCCAAATCAAGCGGACCTCCTCAACAGCACCACACGACTGGGCTCGGATTCGTCAGCAATGAGGTATCCGGTGAGTTCCTGCAGCTCCTCAGCAAATTTTCTTATCTCCATATGCGAAGGCATGAAAGACACTCCAAGCCTGGATCTGGAATAACCAACGGCGAAATAGGCCTTGGGCTCGATAAAGTCGGGCTTCGCCTTTTCAATTAATTTCGCATAACCCGCGGCATCCTTAAGGTTAATGTCTTTGACTAGGGTCAGCCGAATTACCTTCCTGCACCTGAAAGAGGGCATGAGCTCTAAACTGAGATTCAAACGTTCCCATCCTTTTGGGGCCATAGGCCGACATACCTTTTTATAAGTTTCAGGGTCTGGGGCTACCACAGAGATGTAAAGTTGCGTAGGTTCAACCAATTTTTCCAACACCTCCGGATGCATGCCGTTGGTCACCAAGAAGCTAGTCATCCCGCGCCTGCCGCACTCCTCGACCAACTCATTTATTTTAGGATAGAGGGTGGGCTCACCCGCAAGCGAGATCGCGCAGTGCCTGGGCTCCTGCGCCTCCTCAAATTTTTTTGCATCAACTTTCGGGTTACCCCCAAAGCCGCTCAAAAGGCGGCGCTGAGCAAGGATCGAGCCGTCCAGAATATCTCGCGGCTCATCAACCCCGCCAATCCAGCTAGATGCGGTGATTTCTGTGTTTCGCCAGCAAAGCAAACAACGGTGGTCGCAAAATGGAATGCTTGGGGTGATCTGGAGGCATCTGTGACTTCGCAGCCCCAGCTCCCTCCCGTAAAACTTCTCCTTAAAACAAACCCCTAGGTTGAGCAAGCTCTTGCGAGTCCAGTGACAAACCTTAACCGCACTATGCCTGTGTTCGCCAACGAATCGATAGCCAGCCATTTCCAATCTGCTAAGCTGTGGGGGGGAAATCGCCATAACCTCACCCACTCATTCAAGAGCATTCCTCAATAAAATCAGCGCCTGCTCCCTCACATCTTTAAGATTGCCTGGACAATTCATGCTTGCCGCCCCTGCATGGCCTCCCCCCGTGCCCCCGAATTTTCTCGCAAGTTCATCCATAAGTTTACCCAGATGCAGCTTGTCCAAAGTCATGTTCTCCCGCACGCGCCCGCAAAGCCTCACATTTCCTTTTTCCTCAGATCCGACCATAGCAACATCCGCTCCTATCCTAAGCAACATGACTGCGGCGTCCCCCTCAAATGAGCCAACCTCTGAAAAAACGATTAAGTGATCCTTGATGTTAAAAATATCAAGCCTCTGAGCTGCCTTTAGCATCGCGATCCTTTTTGACTGGTCCTCCGGCACCTTAAGGGCCTCGAGTACGCGTTTGTAGTCGGCGCCGCACTTTATCAAAAAATCCACAGCTGAAAAGGTCTCCCCCTTAGCCAACCTGAATTGTCCGGTATCGCTAACTATCCCTGCGAGAAGCAGGTTTGCCACATCAGCCGAGATTTTTGCCCCAAGCCTCTGAATCAGATCTATGATTAGCTCGGACTCAGACGGATAGTCCTCGCGGACATAATAAACTCTGGCAATTTGCCTCATCTCTTCCACTGGAGCGTGGTGATCCAGAACCGCCAAAGTTGGCAAATTCTGCCTAAGTCTCTCTCCAAGCTTTCCTAAATGCTCGAAACTCGAGGTGTCCACCAGAATGATAATGCCCGCATCAAGAGGGGGATCAACCTCTATCTCACGCCCGACCGCACTCAAAATATTTTGGGCCGGACGGCTTACGCTTTCACTCGCTCCCGCCCTAACCTGGGCACCCATCTGTCTGAGCGCCTCCTGAAGTGCGATCGCGCTCCCGACCGCATCTGGGTCCGCATTGTGGTGGCAAAGGATTAAAATCCTCTGTCCGCTCTTGAAGCAGCTGACCAAAAAATCCAAAACTTCCTTCATGGACTTCGCTCTTAGCCGGCGCCACCAGGCGGGAGCGATCTCGACTTCAAAGCTTCCTGCAGTTTCTCCCGCATCTCACGCAAGCGCTGCATGACTCGCTCTTCCTGCCTCTCTATCGTCTTTATGCGGAGATCGAAGGTCTCCTTCCTCTCCGCCAACTCCTTTTTGAGTTCCTCGCTATCCGCTTTTATAAGTATGGCGCCTGCGCTCTTATACACGGGCGTGTCCTTTGGCAATCTTTCAAGCTCCTTTAACGCCCTCTCAGTCTCCCTCAACGCGAGCTCCAATTGCTGCTTCTGCGTGACCAGAGCCTGAGCCTGTTGCTGAGCCTGCTGAAACTGCGCCAGCTGATGACGCAACTGTGGTGACAGTTCCTCCATTTTTATTCCCTCCCAATTTCGATCATATCTCGCGCTACCATTATCCACCGCAGGAACGAATTTACCGCAGCACGCAATCCTGCTGTATCTTTTGCATCTATCTCCAAACATAAAACGTTTTTCCTGCGCGCCACCCTAACCTTGCACCTCTCTGACGCCGGAAGGATTTCCTCTGGCTTAAGCGCCTTGCGGACGACCTCGGCCTCATCGTTGTTTTTAAAAGCGAGCTTCAGATTCGCCCTAGCCCTAGTAGGCTTCACCATACAATCTACCGTAGCTGGAAATGTGCAGCACGGGGCCTACCACATCTCTGTCAATTTCCTCCTGGAACTGGAGCCTGAGGCCCTCCTCGTTCTTGACGAGCCCAACCGGACCGCCCGCTCCTTCAGCCAAGGGTAACTTTGTAACTCCTGCAATGAAATCAGCGAATTCTTTTGCACGCCGCGAGCCGTCGGTGGCAAGCTTTAAGTCGTGGAATTTTATTTTGTTCCCCAAATCTCTCTGGAGTACCACTTTGCTTAGCTCGATTTTTGCGTCCAGCCACCGCCAGCCAGAGGATGTGTCCAAAAACCTCAGCTCATGGGGTTGATCTTTCTGGCTTGTGATCACGATGACCAAAGACGATGCAAGGGGGCTCGAAAGCGAGGCGAGCTTCCTTACTGTTTTTTTCCCGCGGGGGAGGGATTTCGCCCCGGGGATGACCATGGCCAGCTCCCTGCCCAAAAGTCTGGATCTATGATTCGTCCTCCTAGAAGTTGTGATCAGCATTCACCTCGCCTTAACTTTACGGACGACATCAGGACGAACCTTAAACAGAATTCTGTATCCGCAGTACGGGCACCTGATCCCAGTGGCCTCGATTTTCTCGAATGTCCTATCGCAGTTTCCGCATCTGTATGTCATTAAGATCCCCTCCTCCTCAGGGTGCCTTTTCCTCAGCGGGCTTGGAAACCGATGAGGGCAAATAGGTAGCGCCTGCAAATTTAACCCCACACCTGCGACACTGCCATATGGCGGTGCCAATTCGCCTAACCCTAACAGCACCGCAGCTGGGGCATTTATAATTTTGCCTCTGCTTGCGCTCTATCTCGGCCACGAGCCTCCGGATCTTCGTCCCATATCTGGGACCAAACCTTCCCGCTGGACCAACCTTCTTTGTCCTCGACAATCAAATCACCCTACATGCCTGCGAAGCTCCTCTGCTTTCTCCCGCGCGAGCGCGTATGCCTCCTCCAGCTCCTCCAAGGTAAAAAAGCCTATGCCCCCCTTCTGCATCGCACAAATGCTTCCGTCCTCTATGGTGGTAATCGTCAGCCTAGCATCCATCACGCTTTCCTCCTCCAAGGACGGGTCAACCATGAGCTTATCACCTATCTTAGCGATTGTCACCGCGATCGGCTTTTTCACGAGCGGGAATTCGGGAAGCGTCCAATCTTTTATCCGGGGAGGGCTCACGTTATTGAGCGCTGCAATCGCCGACAGAGCCGAGGCGTCTATCAAGTTTCCATCATGGTCTAGCACATGTATGTCGACGAATACCGCCCAGACCTCCTCTCCTGGAGTTATGCCGAGTTTGTCAAGATCTATGGCCTTGGACTCCCTTATGCCTCTGTCGACGACCCGGGCGAGCTCAATTGAATTCTCATCAGGCGGCCCAGGCTCAAACGAAGGCGAGGCCAAGGGCAGAAGCTCCGCATTAACTATCAGCACGCCGCTATTCGGCTGATCCGGGAAAGGTTCCCCCCGCTCAATTTTTACCCCCACAAGAACCTGGGTGTTTCCCATTTTCACAAGCGCGGACCCATGCGCGGACTCAATCAAACCTTTCTCAACCGAGATCTCGCGGTATTGATTGAAAGCCCTAGTGTCGGCCCGCTTACCTTGGTTGGCGAGGCCCACAATGTAATCGCGCTTGACCTTTGAAACGACCTCAGACATTATTGTCCCTCCTCAACCTTTATTGAGTATTTATCCCGCAAAGCCTTTTTCTGCAACTCATGAATTTGCTCGCAACCTTTAAATGCTAAATCAAGCGCCCTCTTAAACTCCTCCGGGGTGAAATGTCCATCCATCTGCAACAAAGTTATAACCTTTTTTCTTGGCATTATCGCAACTGGCATGTCTGTGGTGCCCCACTGGTCCTCCTCCTTGTTTAAGTCCAGAATTATCGTATCATCAATTTTACCCACGGACACGGCGGCTATTAAATCCTTCAAGGGTATGCCTGCATCGGCCAAAGCTACTGAGGCGGCAGTTATCCCTGCCGTCCTAGTGCCCGCATCCGCCTGCAGTATCTCAACAAAAACATCGATCGCTGACCTTGGATACATCTCAAGAAAAACTACGGGCTGAATTGCCTCTCTAATCACCTTTGAAATTTCCACAGACCTCCTGTCAGGCCCCGGGCGCTTCCGCTCTTCGACGGAGAAGGGGGCCATGTTATACCTGCACCTGAGCACCGCCGTGTCGGGCTGCTGTTCGTGGCGGGGGTGCATCTCCCTTGGCCCGTAGACCGCTGCGAGCACCCTGTTCTTCCCCAACTCCAAATAAGCGGAACCGTCAGCCCTCTTAAGGACCCCCGCCTGTATCTTCAGAGGCCTGAGTTCATCTGGGCTGCGGCCGTCCAGCCGCTTTCCGTCTATCAGCAATTTTTCAGGTTTTTCAACCATTTTCTCCTCCTTCCTTTATTTTTTCCAACATGAGGCGCACCCTATCGGTTAGGCCCGTGGTGTGCGCTTCTCGATCTATCATCAACAATGCTTCAACAACTGCGTTAACCATTTTTATGTTTTTCCCCTCTATAATTATCCTTCCGTTCTGCCCTACCTTTAAGTCGCAGCCGCTGACGCTCTTTAACATGGAAACCATTGACCCCTTTCTGCCTATGATCCTCGGAACCTTGGCTGGAGTGACCTCGACAAGTTTTCCCTTTGTGACCTTGCCCATGCCCGGTCCACCTGCGTCGAGCAAAACCCGCATCCGCTCGTCCACGTCTTTGACCTTCGCGACCAAGACATCCCCTATGTTCAAGTAGCGGCTGATGTCCTCCTTCGTCAGGTCCACTTTCCGACGTAAAAGATCTGAGACAAAAAGGTTTCCGTTGTATGGCGAGTTCAGGTCAACGATCCAGCCGGAATAATGGATGTCGATCACCACCCCCACAACGAGATCATCGCGTTTTGGGAAATATCTGCCCTGTAAAGGAATGACGCGGATAGAATCGCCTCTGGGGTCGGCGAGGCCCACTACCGACGAATAAATTTTGTCGCCGTCTCTGAAAGCCCCATCCCAGACCTTATACTTTCCCTCAGCTATAAGTTGCCCGGGTACGACGAGCTCCCTGATCTGAACGTATATCATTCAAAGCACCTTCGTCTGCGCTTCCCCTCGCGTTAGCTCATTTAATCTGTCAAAGAACTCGGCCTGCATCCCCGCCGGAATTTCCACCACCGCCGCCCAAGAACCGTCGTCCAGCCACTGCTCCTGCTTAACTGTCGCGAACTCCTTTATCACCTTGAAAGATTTCCCAGCATAAGCCGGAGGTATTTTTACAGCTATTTTTCTTACCTCAAATTTCAGGGGGAGGATAGGCTGTAATGCCTTAACTATCGCGGGGAGCTGCTCCTCCGCCGTTTTAAAAATTTCAACGTGCACCCCTGCCTTCTCCATCGCGCTCTCTATCCTGGCGGGGGGATGGGGGGCGTTGGTTTGAGGGTTTATGGCGCGCCTGGAGATTAGGGTTACAATCTGCCTCAGACGCTCCTCCCGCATCTTTCGCCTTTGTTCGGTAGTTATCTGTATTTCTCCCCTCCTAATTATCTCCGCCGCCACTTTCAGCACGTCCGATGTTCCGAAAACTTTGATCAAAGATTCGTCTGATGCCTTTTCCCCCTTTTTCGCGTCCTTAAAGATTTTGTCTATTGCGATTATGTTTTCTATGGGCACGTTTTTCCCGGATCTGAAAGATAGGGCCAACTCTGAGTCCACCAATATCTCGAAATTCATGCCGTGGCTCGATAAGCGCGCGACCACTGCTTCTTCTACCTTTACCATAACCCGCTACTCCTTAACGGGCTTGGCTGAACCTTTTCCCAATTTTTGAATGTATTTCCCTATCTCCTCTGGGGACATCTTCTTGAACTTCCCTGTATCAACTGGGATCACTGCCATCTCAACCTTTTCGGAGGTGAGCTCGCCCTCAATCGCAGAACGAAGCACGTCCAAGGCGAGCAAGAGTGTGGCCTCCAAGCTTAAGGTCTCACTGTACTTTTCCTCCAACAACTCCGTAACAGTCTGGGCGCCACCGCCTATGGCCTGAGCTTTGTAAGCCGCGACCACACCACTGGGGTCCGTCTCGAACAGATGGGGCTTACCATCATCCACCCCGGCGATAAGCAACCTAGCGCCAAACGGTCTGACCCCTCCGTGCTGGGTGTAGAGCTGCTTTATGTCGCCTATTCTTTTCGCCAATGACTGCACACTTATTGGCTCATCGTAGCGCAGGCGATTTATCTGCGCCTCCATCCGTGCAAGATCAATGAGAACTCTGGCATCGGCTATCAAGCCTGACGCAGCTGCGCCTATGTGCTCATCTATCTGAAAAATTTTTTCGATTGATACTTCTTCCGCAAGTTTTCCTTTGACCCTCTTTTCTGCAGCCAAAACCACGCCTTCGTTAACTTTAATGCCCAGAGCAGTCAGCCCCCGCTTCACCGCCTCTTGGGCATATTGAACCTGGAACAGTTTACCGTCCGGGCTAAACACAGTAATTGCCCTATCATAACCCGCCCCCGGGGGAACAAAAGCCATAGTTATACCTCATGAGCTAATTTTTAACAGCTATATTTCTTAGATATGGACAATATATAATCTTTTGCCCGACGATCCGACAACTAAAACTCGAGGGAGCGAAAAGTGTTGCGCAATCTTTGGGCCCAAGCGGTCAATTGAAAAATGGAGAAAAAGGGCCATTAGTCTTTCTCGCTTCGGTAAAAAAAGTTAGTTTATTTTTACCCTCCTCCCCTCAACCATGTAAATAACCCTCTCGCCTATATTGGTCGAGTGATCGGCAATTCTCTCCAAATAGCTCGCTACGAACATTAGGCGCGTCGCGTCGGCGAGCTTACGCGGGTCCTCGATTATGATTTCCATGAGCTCTCTCCTTACCTGGTCGTTGAGGGCGTCAACCAAATCGTCCCTTTTTCCAAGACTTTCTGCAAGTTTCACATCATTGGCTGCAAATGCGATCAAACTGTCCTTTATCATTTCCTGGGCCAACTCTGACATCCTCGGAATGTCTATAAGCGGTTTAACATGGGGCCTATCCGCCATCTCCAACACTATCTCAGCTATATCCACTGCCCTATCACCTATCCTCTCAAGATCTGTTATTATTTTTAAACCCGCTGCAATTATTCTTAGGTCTTCGGCAATGGGCTGTTGGAGGGCGATCAAGCTAATGCAGTCTTTCTCTATCTTCATTTCCATTTCATCGAGCTTGTCATCCCCGTTTATCACTTCACGTGCTTTCTTTTCATCTCTTTGAACCAGTGATAAGACCGCAATGTTGACGGAATTGATCGCCATATCCCCCATAGCCAAAATACTCTTTTTTAAGTTCTCCAGCTCTTCTAGGAAATGTTTTCTCAACTTATCACCTCACCCGAAAACTCCTCTTAAATAATCCTGAGTTTGTTTTTCCTTAGGATTTTCGAAAAGCTCTGAAGTTGGTCCGAATTCAATAATTTTTCCAAGGTAAATAAAAGCTGTGTAGTCTGAAATTCTGGCTGCCTCTTGCATGTTGTGGGTGACTATCACTATCGTATATTCTTTTTTTAAATCAAGTATGAGGTCCTCTATTTTTGTCGTTGCCACCGGATCCAAAGACGAAGCGGGCTCGTCCATCAGAATGACCTCTGGTTCTACCGCAAGTGCTCGGGCTATGCACAGCCTCTGTTGCTGGCCCCCAGACAAAGCTACCCCGGGTGCATCAAGTTTCTCTTTGACCTCTTCCCAAAGCGCTGCCTTCTTCAAGCTGGCCTCAACTATTCCGCGAACCCTTTTTTTGTCTTTCACTCCATTCAACCTAAGCCCGGCCGAAACGTTATCAAATATTGACATCGTTGGAAATGGATTTGGTCTTTGAAAAACCATTCCTATTTTCCTTCTAATCAAAACTGGATCTACTCCATCACCATAGATATCTGTGCCATCCAAAATAACTTTTCCAGAGACTCTCGCACCGGGAACCAACTCATGCATTCGATTTAAGCACCTCAGGAAAGTTGACTTGCCGCAACCAGATGGGCCTATTATGGCCGTCACTGCATTTTCCTCAACTTTTAAGTTCACATCTCGCAGAATCTGATTTTCCCCGAACCAAGCGCTCAGATTTTTTGTTTCAATTTTTGAAGACATCAAAAGTTCCTCCATGAATACTTTCCTTTTGTAGCGAATCTCATCCCGACGTTTAAAATCAAAATTAAAATCATCAAAACCAGCGCCCCAGCCCAAGCCTTTGCACGCCAGTCCTCAAATGGAGATATGGCATACGTATAAATCATTACTGGAAGAGTTGAAACCGGCTGATTTGTCAGGCTTGAAGCCCAAGAATTGCTAAAGCCCGATGTGAAAAGTAACGGGGCTGCTTCCCCCGACGCCCTTGCGGTCGCCAGGATTATTCCAGTTATTATCCCGGCCTTAGCGGTAATCATCACAATATTTAATATTGTTCTCCATCTTCTTATGCCCAAAGCCAGTGATGCCTCGCGCACCTCCAGTGGAACAAGCCTTAAAGACTCCTCAACGGTTCTTGTAATTATTGGTATCATAATTAAACTCAAGGCGAACCCACCCGCCAACGCAGACCATGACCCGAAGGATTTAACCACCAATGTATAGCTGAAAATCCCCGCTATGATGGATGGGGTGCCTGACAGCACATCCGAAATAAAGCGAACGCCTAAAGCAATAGAATTAGCCCCATATTCTGACAAAAATACTCCTGAAAATATTCCTATTGGCAAGCTTATGAGACACGCAATGCCTACAACGATGAATGTGCCTTGAATTGCATTTCCAAACCCCCCACCAGATTCACCTACCGCTTTGGGAAGTTGGGTTAGAAAATCTAGATTTAGAGCCAAAACCCCTTTTGTTACGACGGTTAAGAGCATGCTGATTAATGGAACAAGCGCAACCAAAACGCATAAAAAAGATAGGACTGTCATTAATCTATCAATCGCTTTTCTCTTGCCGAATCCTTGCAATTTGTCCGATTTCATGGATATCCTCCTCTAGCTCTAATTTTCCAAATCAATGCCCTAGCAAGAGCGTTTACAACTAACGTGGTGAAACACAGTATGAGCCCGATCTCTATAAGGGCTGATTCATGCAGATAGTCATGGGCCTCAGCAAACTCGTTTGCAATAACTGCCGACATTGTGTAAGATGGGGCGAGGAGAGAGGGAGATATCCTTGGAACGTTTCCTATTACCATGGTGATCGCCATGGTCTCTCCCATGGCCCTCCCTAACCCCAAAATAATTGCACCAAGCAACCCTGACCTAGCGTAGGGCAACATTGACATCATTATCATCTCCCATCTGGTCGCCCCTAGGGCGAGGGCTGCTTCCTTTATACCCTGCGGAACCGATGAAAGCGCCTCCCTTGAAACCGAGGATATTATGGGTATGATCATTATCGCAAGGATTACGCCCCCGGTGAGCATAGACAAACCATAGGAAGGCCCTCTAAAAATAGGGAGAAACCCGAAAAGATTTTCTAGGATGTTTCCTGCATCGCGGATAAATGGCGCGAGGACGAAAATTCCCCATAAACCTATAATAACGCTGGGGATGGCGGCGAGCAACTCCAAAATTACCGAAATTGGTGCCCTTAAAGCCCTCGGGGATAGCTCCGCGAGATAAATGGAAATGCCTAAACTTACTGGAACTGCGATCGCTAAGGCTAACAAAGATGAAACCAAGGTACCAAAAATAAAGGGGAGTGCGCCGTACTCACCATTAACAGGGTCCCATGAAGACCCGAAGATGAAACTAATCCCAAACCTTTCAAAAGAAAGTTTTGACCCTGAAAATAGTTCAGCCAGAAGAAGGGACGCATATATCAGAATAATTATAGCGCAACCAGTGACAAGCGTTTTAAAGAAGAAGTCTCCGGAAGAAAATTTTACTTTCCTTTCGCCGATAAAAAAAAGAGAAAAAGTTTTGGACATTTCCCTCACTATTTGCTCATTTTATGAAAGGTTCTCCATTGTAGTTCAAAAGTTTCAAAGTTTGCTCGTTTAATTTTACAACCTCGCTAGGCAGCGGCGCGTAAGCTAAATCAGAGGAGTATTTCTGGCCGTCATGGACAACCCACCACAGGAATTTGGCAAGTGCTTCTCCCTTTGCTTTGTTCGGCTGGTCCTTGTAGACTAAGATATACGTGAAGCTCGCTATTGGATACGAATCCGCACCTGGAGGACTAACTATTGAGACATCTGCCCAACTCTGATCGCCTTTAGGCAACTTAGGAGAAGCTGTGGCCGCCGCGGCTTTTATTGAATCAAGCGTGGGCTCAACGAATTTTCCTTCTCGATTCTGGATCGCTGCAACAGAGAAATTTTCCTTAATGGCGTAAGCGAGTTCGACATAACCTATCGAAAATTGATTTTGCTTGACTGCCCCAGCGACTCCCTCGTTTCCCTTCGCTCCCACTCCAACTGGCCATGAGACGGAGGTCCCCTTGCCAACCGTATTTGCCCACTCTGAGCTAACCATTGAGAGATAATCCGTGAAAATAAAAGTTGTACCGCTTCCATCCGATCTCCTAACCACTAGTATCTCTTTGTCCAAGGATTGGGCCCATGGATTTAGCGAAACTATTTTCTTGTCATTCCATCTAGTTATTTTTCCAAGATAAATCTCTGATAAAATCTCGCCTGTCAAACGCATCATAGACTGGGCACCAGGAATATTGTATACCACTGCCACTGCCCCCATTGTCTCTGGAATGTGCAATATCCCCGCTAACTCTCGGAATTTGTCATCTGTAAGGGGCGCATCACTTGCTGCAAAATCGACGGTTTTATCCGCTATAGCCTTTATCCCGCCCCCGCTACCTATGGACTGATAGTTTATTGTCACTTTAGGGGCTATGAGTTTATACTCATGGACCCACTTGTCGATCAGAGGGTACGGAAAGGTCGCGCCTGCCCCATTTAGAACAACTGGCTCTTCAGGTTCCACTTGCTTCGGTGCACTGTAACTTAGGAAATATCCGGCCAATAGAACTGCTGCTGCCAGAACCACAACACCTGCTAAAATTTTTGTTCTCATTTTCCTAACCTCTTTTTTTAACAAATAGAGAAGAAAAAATTTATATAGTTTGTCAAAATATTCTATATGTAAGATATTATTGAAAATAGAATATATAGAGGAGATCAATCATGACAAATGAAGAGATCAGAAAAGTTCAAGTTACGGGAAAATCGACCTACATCGTCTCCCTGCCCAAAGCATGGGTGAATGAGATGAGAATAAAACCGGGAGATAGCGTTGTGGTTAAGAAGCAAGAGGACTCCACACTTTTGATCTCCCCGATGGGGATAAAGAAACCTGAAAAATTGGGGGAAGTAAAGGTAAAGATCAACCCTCAAGAAAATCCGAACACCATAGTTAGAAAAGTCGTGTCACTATATCTAGTTGGATACAATGTAATCCGATTAGTGAGCACCGGCGATAGGATCGCGCCCTCTCAAAGAGACCTAATCAAGGATTTCGTGAGAAAAAAACTTATCGGGACTGAAATAACGGCTGACTCATTAAACGAATTGACACTTCAAGTGCTTCTGAGTTATCCAGAACTCCCCATAAGAAATGCGCTAAGAAGGATGTTCTTGATATCTTCATCCATGCAAAAGGATGCCATTGTTGCGTTGGAAAAATTTGACCAGGACTTAGCTAGAGACGTAATCCAGATGGACGACGAGGTGGATCGATTCAGCATGTACATTATAAGACAGCTGAAATCGGCTGTCGGGGACCCTAGACTAATAAGGGAGATAGGCCTAGAAACGGCCAGAGATTGTTTAGGTTATAGGCTTATTTCGAAAAGCGTTGAGAGGATTGCGGATCATTCGGTTTTGATAGCAAAGAAAGTACTCCAGCTTAAAAGACATGCCGAACCTTTGTTTCTTAAAAAGGTCAATGCGATGAGCTCTTTTGCAAACTCGCTTTTTGAAAACGCTATTGACTCCCTTTTCAAAATGGATTACAAAATGGCTGAGGAAGTTATCGAAAAAGTAGCAATGATCGAGCAGCTAGAAAACGAAGCAATTCAAAGCATGCTGGAAAAGGGAAACCGTGAGGACATAGCCAATTTAAGGTTGGTCATAGAAAGCTTGCGAAGGATAGCGGAGTACAGCGGTGACATCGCTGAGATCGTATTAAATCTAACTATAAACAGGGCGATAAAGGAA
>Ga0080004_1208878_pt1 | contig 64416 bp, 68 predicted proteins | sample WasSprMetagenome_FD_69207 | JGI IMG/M metagenome (GOLD analysis project Ga0080004, IMG submission 69207) | Sulfidic aquatic microbial communities from Washburn Spring, Yellowstone National Park, USA - WS (SPADES assembly) (version 2) | ecosystem: Environmental > Aquatic > Thermal springs > Hot...
GAGAAATTTTTGAGTCCTTACAAAAAATGGGAGAAGATTTTCCACCTTGTCCTAAATGCAATTCTAATTATGTAATAAAATTACCCTCTACATTTGGATTCCAAGACAGAAGTGCAAGAGTTTCTGAAAGAGAAAGAGCTATTTTAAAAAGGGCAAGAGATTACTTAATAGATGGAAAAGTTAAAGATGCAAAACGCTTTTTAGAAAAAGCTAAGGAATTTTGTTCTACTGATAAAATAAAAAAACTTCATGAAACCTTAGAGACAAGAAAACCTATAAAGGGTGGATATATTTGTAGAACAGAACTTATAGTAACTAAAAAGAAGGAGAAATGAGTTATGGGCAAAGAATATGATGAGATTTTTTCTAATCTTATAACCTTTAGTACTTTTGTTCTTTCTTTAAACACCGCTGCTTTAGTTCATTTAGGAGAAATACCTGATCCTCTAACTAATAAAAAGCAAGTTAATTTAACCCTTGCCAAACAAACTATAGATACCTTAGAAATGTTAAAAGAAAAGACAAAAGGGAATCTCTCTTTAGATGAAGAAAAACTTTTACAAAGTATTATTTATGAGCTCAAACTTAAGTTCTTAAAATTAGTTGAATAAATTTTATCATGAAAAGTTACTTTCTTCTTTCTCCTGCAAAAATTAATCTCACCCTTCAAGTCTTAAAAAAAAGAGAAAATAATTATCATGAAATATATACTATTTTTCAAAAAATTGATCTCTTTGATGAAATTGAAATAAAAAGAGGAGTAAGAAGCTTTTCTTTAGATTTTTTTTGTAATTTCTCTATATCTTTAGAAGAAAATTTGGTTTATAAAGCCTATAAGCTATTTAAGGAAACTTTTGGTATAAAAGAAGAATTAGCTATAAAGGTTAAAAAGGCTATACCTATTGGTGCAGGGTTAGGAGGAGGAAGTAGTAACGCAGCCTCTATTTTAAAAGGATTAGCTTATCTTTATGGTATAGACTTAGAAACTCTTTATAATTTAGCTAAGATCTTAGGGGCTGATGTCCCCTTTTTTTTAAGTCCCTATCCTTCTGCCATAGGGGTAGGAATTGGAGATGAAATAATACCCTTCCCCAATTTTCCAGCTTGGTATATTATAATATATCCCAATTTTCAAATTAGTACTAAATGGGCTTATGAAAATTTAGGATTGACAAAATTAAAAAATCCGATTTATTATAACAGCGAAATTCCTCCTTGGTATCAACCTCAAGGGCTTATTAATGATTTTGAAAGATTAATTTTTGAAAAATATGAAAATTTAAAAAACTATAGGGATATTTTAAAAAATTTTGGAGCATGTGCAGTAAGTATAAGTGGGACAGGATCTTCTATTTTTGGTGTATTTTATGAGGAACCACCCCTTTTTATTTATAAAACTTTAAAATCTCTTTTGAAGGATTGTAAAATATTTTTAGTAAAAAATTTGGAGTAATTTTTAAAAGGAGGGACTTCCTATGCCTATAAACCAGTTTAAAGTTTTCTCAGGAACTGCTAATCCAGAACTTGCTCGAAACATTTGCCATTATTTAAATATTCCTTTAGGAGAATGTATAATTAAAAGGTTTAGTGATGGAGAACTCTTTGTAGAAATAAAAGAAAATGTAAGAGGATCTGATGTATTTATTATTCAACCTACATGTCCACCTGTTAATGAGAATTTAATGGAATTATTGATTATGATAGATGCTGCCCGCAGGGCTTCAGCAAGAAGAATAACCGCTGTGGTTCCTTATTATGGATATGCAAGACAAGATAGAAAAACAGCTCCCCGTACCCCTATTTCAGCTAAATTAGTTGCTAATTTGATAGTTATTGCTGGTGCAAGAAGGGTTCTTACTATGGATCTTCATGTTGGTCAAATTCAAGGATTCTTTGATATTCCTGTAGATCATTTATATGCCTTGCCAGTTTTTCTTAAATATATAAAAGAAAATTTCCCAAGTAACAACATTGTTATTGTTTCCCCAGATGCTGGTGGAGTTGAAAGAGCAAGAGAATATGCTAAAAGATTAAATACAGGAATTGCTATTGTAGATAAAAGAAGAGAAAAACCCAATGAAAGTGCAGTTATGAATATTGTAGGTGAGGTAAAGAATAAAATAGCTATTATTATAGACGATATGATTGATACAGCAGGAACAATGTGTCAAGCAGCAGATGCTATAATGGAAAGAGGGGCTATTGAAGTTTATGGAATGGCTACTCATCCAGTTTTATCTGGAAATGCTGTAGAAAAAATAAGAAAATCTTCTTTAAAGGCACTATTTGTTAGTGATACCATACCTTTAAAAGAGGAAGCAAAAGCCTTAGAAAAAATAACGGTCCTATCTGTAGCTAATCTCTTGGGTGAGGCTATAAAAAGAATTCATACTGATGAGTCTATTAGTTCTTTATTTATTTAAAAATTGCAGGAGGTGAGAAAAAATGAAACAGATTATCTTAAATGCTATTAAAAGAGAAAAAACTGGCAAAGAAGTAAATAAAAAATTAAGAAAACAGGGATTAATTCCTGCTATTATATATGGACCTCGCTTTCAACCCTTACCTATTGCTGTAAAATCAAGTGAATTGGAAAGTGCATTAATAAAACATAAAGGGGAAACCATTCTTTTTAACCTGCAATTAGCCGATGGAGAACCTTCAAAAATACAAGCTATTTTAAAAGAATATCAAACTCATCCTGTTACGGATAAAATTATTCATATCGATTTTCTTGCTATTCATGAAAAAGAAACCATAACCATAGATGTTCCTTTAGAATTTATAGGTAAGCCTGTAGGGATTGGTAAAGGAGGTATTTTAGAAATTTTATTACATGAATTAACTGTAGAATGCCTTCCTTCTGATATACCTGATAAAATAATTGTAGATATAAGTAATCTTGATATAGGAGATGTTTTACACGTAAAAGATATTAAAGTTCCTAAAGGAATTAAAGTAATTGATGATCCAGAAGAAACAGTAGCAACTATATTGACTGAGGCGAAAGAAGAGGTAGAAGAAATAAAAGAGGAAACTCCAGAAAAATCAACTGAATAATTTTTAAATGTGGCTTTTTTGTGGTCTTGGAAATCCAGGCGAAAAGTATAAAGATACCAGGCATAATTTTGGTTTTTTAGTTATAGATAATTTTGCTAAAAAACATAACTTAAATTTTAAGTTTTATAAAGATTTGGAAAGTGAAGCTGCCTTTTATGAAGATAAAGCAATTTTGATAAAACCTCTAACTTATATGAACCTCTCCGGAAGAGCTGTTAAAAAATGGATAACAAGGGAAAATATTGCTTCTATCAATTTACTCGTAATTTATGATGATTTAGATTTACCACTTGGAAAGATCAAAATTTTACCTAAGGGGGGGGCAGGAGGACATAAAGGAATGCTTTCTATAATTGAATCTTTAGGAACCACAGAATTCCCAAGAATGAAGTTAGGAATAGGGAAACCTTCAAATGGTTCAGTAATAGATTATGTACTTTCTCCTTTTTTAGATGAGGAAAAAGCAAAAGTAATAAAAGTTTTAGAAATTTCCTCTTCTGCTTTGGAAGATATTCTTAATCTGGGACTTTTTAAAACTATGACAAAATACAATTCTTTAAACGAGCTTTTAGATGAAGATTAATAAAAATTTTAAACCTTTACAAATCTCTGGTAAAATCTTTCCCCGAGAGGTTTCTATTGAAAAATTAAAATATTTTCTTATAGAATTATTAGAAATCTGTTTTTAATATAAAAATGCATCCTAAAAATAAGGTTTTGGTTCTTGATTTTGGATCTCAAACTACCCAGCTTATTGCTCGCAGAATAAGAGAACTTGGAGTTTATAGTGAAATTAAACCCTGTTTTGTTAGTTTAGAGGAAATTAAAAATTTTCCCCCCTCTGGTATAGTTTTTTCTGGTGGTCCAAGCAGTGTATATGATAAAAATGCACCTCTTATTGATAAAGAAATTTTTAGTCTTGGAATACCAATTTTAGGGATATGTTATGGTGTTCAGTTAATCACCTATATTTTAGGAGGAATTGTTGAAAAAAGTGATAAAAGAGAATTTGGACCAGCTTATATAGAAATTTTAGAAAAAAATAAGCTTTTTAATGGGCTTAAAAAAAGCAAAAAATATAAGGTATGGATGAGCCATAGTGATAGAATTGAAAAATTACCCGAAGGTTTTTATGCTTTAGCAAAAACTGAAAATTCTCCTTTTGCAGCAATAGCTCATAAAAATAAAGCTTTATATGGAGTTCAGTTTCATCCAGAGGTCATACATACTGAAATAGGCACAAAAATATTACATAACTTCCTTTTTGAAATATGTAAATGTAAAGCCGATTGGAATATGCCTTCTTTTATTGAAGAAACCATAAAATACATCCGTAACCTTGTTAAAGATGAGGAAAAAGTTATATGTGCCCTTTCAGGAGGTATAGATTCTACTGTTACAGCTATACTTGTACATAAAGCTATAGACGATAGACTAATTCCCATTTTTGTAAATAACGGTCTTCTAAGAAAAAATGAACCTGAAGAAGTTTTAGATTTAATGAGAAGCCTTGGACTTAAGGTTCATTATGTGGATGCAGGTTCTATATTTTTATCTCGACTAAAAGGGATTAAAGATCCAGAGGAAAAAAGAAGAGTTATTGGGGAAACCTTTATTGAAATTTTTGAAAAGGAAGCCAAAAAATTTGAAAATGTTAGATATCTTGCTCAGGGAACCCTTTATCCTGATGTAATAGAAAGTACCTCTTTTAGAGGACCCTCTGTAACAATTAAAACCCATCATAATGTAGGTGCACTTCCGGAAAAAATGAATTTAAAACTAATAGAACCTCTAAGAGAACTTTTTAAAGATGAGGTGAGAAAAATTGCTGAGCTTTTAGGATTGCCCAAACATATAGTTTGGAGACAGCCCTTTCCTGGTCCAGGATTAGCTGTAAGAATAATTGGAGAAATTGATGAGGAAAAACTTAACATTCTAAGAGAAGCAGATGCAATTGTAATAGAAGAAATGCTTAAATCAGGATGGTATTATAAGGTGTGGCAAAGTTTTGCTGTTCTTCTTCCCGTAAAAACTGTTGGTGTAATGGGAGATCTAAGAACATATGAATATGTAATAGCTATAAGATGTGTGGAAAGTCAAGATGCTATGACTGCGGATTGGGTTAAACTTCCCTATGAAATTTTAGAAAGATTATCAAATAGAATAATAAACGAGGTAAAAGGTGTAAATAGAGTTGTTTTTGATATTTCTTCAAAACCACCAGCTACTATTGAATGGGAATAAATCTTTATAGAAAACTTTTTCATATATCTGTAGGATCAATTATATACGGTTTAAGCTATAAAATCTCCTATTTTTCTTTAGGTTTAATTCTAATAATTTTTTGGATAGGATTATCTCTTTTTGAATTTTTGCGTTTATTTTTTTATAAATATCTTCCCCTAAAATTTTTTTGGTTACCCCTTCTTAAAGAAGAAGAATATAAAAAAATAAATGATGCCTGGTATTTTTTAGCTGGAATTTTTTTTAGCTGGTTTATTTTAGATTTAAAATATTTTCAGATTATTCTTTTAATTCTAACCTTAGCAGACCCCTGTGCCTCTATAATTGGGTATTATTTTGGTAAAACTAAACTGAAAAATAATAAAACCTTAGAAGGTAGCTTAGCCTTTTTCATAACTTCTTCTTTAATTCTTTTTTTAAACCTAAAAACCCTTTTTTCTTCTCTTTATTTATGCTCTATAATCTTATCTTTGGTTGAAGCTTTTACTAAAAGGGATAATTTTTGGATACCTCTAATTGGCAGTTTATATCTTAAAATATTGGGATAAAAATAATATTATATTCCAACTCTGGCAATCCTTAGACAATTCTAAATCTAAATTTCCTAAAGATAGAAAATTTTTAAGTTTTTTTCTTATCTGAAGAATTGGGCTTATTTTTTACTGGAGACTATCTACTTTATGTTCCCAGTTTAAGCGAAGAAAAGAAGAGCTTTCTAAATATTCCCAAATTATTGATGACAAGCACTAATATAAATTCTAAAGTATTTAGAGAAGAAATGGAGTTATTAAATTATCAGAAAAAGGAAAAGGTCTATTAATCTTACCTGGACATGGGGATTATTATCCTACTCGTTTGATTTTTTAATATCTTTATTATTTGACAAAATCTTTTTTGGAGTTATCTTTTAACAAATTTGCCAAGGAGAAATGATATTATGAATGATCTTAAAAATTGGGGAATTCTTTTAGAAGAAATTCCTCCAGAGGGGCTTAAAATTGAGTTTGAAAATATTTCAGATCTTGGAAAGGAGCTTAATATAAAAGAACCCTTTTCTGGATATTTTAAATTGAAAAAATTGGGAATTGAGGTAAAATTGGAGGGCTTTTTAAAAGGTGTAGTTATTCTTGAATGTGATAGGTGTTTAACTTTTTATGAATTTCCTATTGAACATACTTTTAAAATAAATATTTTGCCACTTGCCTTTCTTAATATAGAGGAAGAAAAAGAACTTTCTGATGAAGAAATGGAGGTTAGTTTTTACGAAAATTCTTGGATCTCCTTTTATGACTTATTAAAGGAGGAAATATTTTTGAGTTTGCCTTATAAAAAACTTTGTAAACCTGACTGTAAGGGTCTTTGCCCGGTTTGTGGAACAAATTTAAATGAAAATATATGCAAATGTAGGGTTTATAAAAAAGAAAGTCCTTTTGCTGTTTTAAAAGAACTTTTTTCTGAGAAAAAACTATAAAAGGAGGGTATTTCCTATGGCAGTTCCAAAAAGAAAGACTTCCAGATCAAGAAGAGGAAAAAGAAGAGCTCATAAGCATTTAATAGTTTCTTCTCTTTCTTTATGCCCAAAATGTAAATCTCCAAAAATGCCTCATAGAGTTTGCCCTAATTGTGGATATTACAAAGGAAAAGCCTTTATAGAAAAGGAAAGTCTTGATCTTTCCTAAAGTCAAAAATGTATCGGATTGTATTAGATGTAATGGGGGGTGATTTAGCTCCCTCTTCTACTTTAAAGGGAGCTAAATTAGCTCTCCAAAAATTCCCAGAACTTCATCTTTGTCTGGTAGGAAAGGAATCTATTTTAAAAGACTTTAAAGAGGAAGAAAGGGTCTCTTTATATTATACGGAGGAAGTTGTGGGAATGGATGAAAGTCCCAAAGATGTCTTAAAGAAAAAGAAAAAGGCTTCTATTTTTAAGGGGCTCGAATTATTGAAAAATGGGGAAGCACAGGCTTTTGTTTCTGCAGGGAATTCTGGAGCAATAGTTGCAGGTGCTATATTTATTCTTGGGAGAATAGAAGGTGTTAGACGCCCTGCAATAGCTACCTTAATCCCCTCTTTAAAGGAACCTTTTGTTCTAATTGATGCAGGAGCAAATGTAGACTCAAAACCTTTTGATTTGTTTCAATTTGGACTTATGGGAAGCATATTCCTTGAAAAGGTTGGGAAAAGAAAAAAACCTAAAATTGCTTTACTTTCTATAGGAGAAGAAATGGGGAAAGGAAATATCTTAGTGAAAAAGGCTCATCAGTTTTTTATCAATTCCAATCTAAACTATGTAGGAAATATAGAAAGTAGAGACATTTTCCGGGGCGATGTTGATGTAGTTGTGTGTGATGGTTTTATTGGGAATATATGCCTTAAACTCTCTGAAGGCTTAGCAGAGGTAATTTTAGAAATGCTAAAAAGTGAAGTAAAAAATTCTTTTGTCTATATCCTGGGGATGAAGCTTGCTGAAGGAGCTATTAAAAATTTTAAGAAAAAAACTGATTGGAGAGAACATGGAGGAGCTCCTCTTTTGGGAGTAAAAGGAAATGTTATAATAGCTCATGGAAGATCAGATGCAATTGCTATTGAAAATGCTATAAAAGTTGCTATCAATTTTATAAAATTTAATCCAATTGAACAACTGGAAAAGGCTATTATAGAAACTCTTAAGGTAGAGGAAGAGCTATGATTTCAAATACCCTAAAATCTGCCATATTTGGTACAGGAATAGGGCTACCTTCTAAAATTCTTACTAATTTCGATCTTGAAAAAATGGTAGATACCTCAGATGAATGGATTATAGAACGAACAGGAATAAAAGAAAGAAGAATTTTAGAAGATGGAGAAAATATAAGCAAATACGCTATAAAGGCAAGCTTAGAAGCATTGGAAAGAGCTAAGGTTTCTCCAGAGGAAATCAATCTTATAATATGTACAACTCTTACTCCAGATTATTTAATTCCTTCCTTATCTGTATTAGTGCAAGAGGGAATAAAAGCTAACAATGCAGGTGCTTTTGATCTTTCTGCTACCTGTTCTGGTTTTATTTATGGTTTAGCAGTAGCAGACCAGTTTATAAAAAATAATCCTGATTGGAAGATTCTTGTTATTGGAGCTGAAGCTTTATCTCGTAAAACAAATTGGGAGGATAGAACTACATGTGTACTTTTTGGAGATGGTGCAGGAGCTGTAGTAGTTGGCAAAAGTCCTGAACCTGAAAAAAGAGGAATTATGGATTTTATTCTTGGAACAGATGGTTCTCAATGGCATTTACTTACTTTAAAGGGAGGTGGCTCCTGTTTCCCACCTTTTGATAAAAGACTCCCTAAGGAGGAATATTATATCAAAATGCAAGGGAGAGACGTTTTTAAAATAGCAGTAAAAATGATGGAAAAAGTTTCCCTTGAACTATTAAAAAGAAACGATTTAACCATTGAAGATATTAAACTTTTTATTCCTCATCAAGCCAATTTAAGAATTATAGAGTACTTAAGAGAAAGATTGAATCTTCCTAAGGAAAAAGTTTATGTAAATATTCATAAATATGGAAATACTTCAGCTGCAAGTATTCCTTTAGCTTTATATGAAGCTGAATTAGAAGGAAAACTTCAAAAAGAAGACCTTATTTTACTTGTAGCCTTTGGAGGAGGGTTTACCTTTGGTGGAGCCCTCCTCCGTTGGTAATTTTATTATCTCTTAAGATTGATTAATTCTTCAAGCATACTATCTGAAACAGTAATAATTCTTGCATTTGCCTGAAATCCTCTTTGAAAGATTATCATTTTAACAAACTGTTCTCCCAGGTCTACATTGGATTGTTCTATAGAATTAGGTGCAATTGTTCCCAGTCCGTTAGTTCCTGGCTTCCCTGTAACAGATGGTCCTGATTGAGTAGTTTCTTTAAAAAGGTTACCCCCTACTTTCTGAAGTCTTTCTGGAGAATTAAAATTGGCAAGAGCAACCATCCAAAGAGGAATTACCCTTCCATTGGAATAATAACCAGTTATCCTTCCTTCATTATCAGCAGCAATACTTTCTAAAGTTCCTGGTCCATACCCATTCTGGTCATAAAATAATGTAGCAAATGGAGCTGAATATTGGGTTGTTCTTACTGTCTCAGAACGCCATGAAATTCCATCATAATAATATCCAAAATTAAGCTCTATAGGTTGTAAATTACGAGTAGCTTTGGGATCTTCATTTCCACTAGCATCTGCAACCTTAATTCCTAAAAAATCTGCTATAAATATAGGATAGCTATTTGTTCCAAGTGCTCCAATAGTAGTGGTAAAATGGTTACTATCTGCAAAAGCATCATTGGGAGTCTCTGGTGCCCCACTATCATTAACTATTCTAATTAATTGATATTGGTTATTAGCTGCATCCCACCCATATCTATAAGCATTTAAAAAGTTTTTAACATTTCCCTGTGTATCAAATTCAAGCAATCCATACATTAAAATTCCTTTCTTTGTGTTATCAGGAAAATCTTGTCTCATATCCTCATTAGGATTACAGGTAATTAAAAATTCATATATAGGCTTGGTTGTGGTGCCTTCTTTTAAATTAACGGCTCTATAGTAAATAGTAATTTCATGAGGTGTTCCTAAGGAATCATAAACATAAAGTGAAGTTCTATAGTTATAATCGGTTGTTGCAAGGGGTGTAGCCAATGTGGCATCCCATTTCCCCCAAAGAGTAACTTTGTTAGTGTCTGCAATCTCATTATCTTTGAAAATAGCACTATTAGTATTATCTATAGTTACATTTCTTTCAACTTCTGCATTAAGGTTAGTAATCACATCAACTGAGCTTGTTTTAACAGGTGGTGAGCTTCTATCAACGCGAATGTCAGTTATAGCACCAGTTATATCTCCTGTGGTCTCGTCAATTTTCCACCCCTGAACTCTCAATCCAGCTGCATTAACTAAATAGCCTTCTTTATCAATCATGAATTGACCATCTCTGGTATAAAAAACTCTACCTGTTGTTCTCGGGTCACTCACTATGAAAAAGCCATTTCCTGCAATGGCAAGATCTGTAGGGTTTGCTGTTGATTCAAAGGAGCCTTGAGTAAAAATTGAATATAATGCCTGAATAGTTGTTCCTCTACCAAGTTGACCAGAACCTGCTGCAGTATTTATACTCTGTGCCATTATATCACTAAAAGAAATTCTTGAACCTTTAAAGGCAGTAGTATTAAGATTGGCTACATTATCTCCCACAATACTCATACCATGACCTAAAGCCCTAAGTCCACTTGTTCCTGTAAATAAACCATCCGTTAAACCCATATTTATTCACCCCCTTTTATTATAAAATCTCGGTTATTTTATGTTTTATTAAAAAAATCTTCCAAAAGTTGGTCTGCCGTAGCAATTGCTCTTACATTACTCTGAAAGGCTCTTTGTAAAACAATTAAGTTTATCATCTCCATAGCCAGATCTACATTTGATCCCTCTAAAGCACCTGAAACAACCCTACCTCTTTCATAAAAACTCGGAGCAAATATAAAAGGTGTTATATCTCCTTTGGCTAAAAATAAGTTTGAACCTATTTTTACAAGAGAGTCTTCATATCCTGTAAAATCAGCTAAAAATATTTTAGCTACTTCTAAATTTTGTCCATTTGTATACCAGGCCTTTATTAACCCCTCTTCAGTAATAACTTCTATTTTATCAAATATCCCTTGAGCATATCCATCTTGATTATAATAAAGTTGAACAAAGGGATTAGCTAAAAGTTTGCTGGCATAAGAAGCTCTGGTAATACTTCCATCTTCTTCTACCTTAAAACCTAAATCCAAAGTTATGGTTTGCATATTTCCTTGAATATTTAAAGTAAATTTTGGTTTCCCTAAGGTGGTTAAATCTAAGGGTGAATCTACATCAGGATTAAAAGAGGATGGATTGGTGATCTCCCAAAATTTTGCGTCTGTAATATCTCCATTTCCTCCAAAAGTTAAAATTCCATAAAGAAAAGCACCCTGATAGGTTCCCTCTCCTCTTCCATCAAGAGAAGGGTTTTCAAGGGTAACTAAAACTTCATATTCATTTGGATCAGAAGTTTTATCTGCATAAAGTTGAAGAACCCTTCTTTCCCCTAAATTATCATAAATTGGTAAGCTCCAAACAAATTCATATTTACCTTCATTTAAAACTACATCTTGAGTGGCATTATAATTTCCCCATAGAGGATCATCACTTTCTTCTGCAGGTTTTCTACTATCAAAAATTACTTGAAGATTTATTTCACTTGTTCCCTTAGGAGGCATAATCTTAGGAATAAGATAAGGTCTTAAAGATGCTAAATCAGCAGTTTGGGCTGTAGGATCTGCTCCTAAAAGATAAAGTCCTACGCTATTCTGAAGAGCAAAATAATTTTCATCTACCTGATTTACAAAAAATTGTCCATCTCTGGTATAAAAAATTTTTTTATTTTTGTCTGATACTATAAAGAAACCTTTCCCAGAAATAGCTAAATCTGTAGGAATATCTGTAGTATTAATTCCTCCTTGCGTATATAAAGTTCTAATATCTTTAACTTTGCTTCCTAATCCCTTTTCTTTTATAAAAACTTCATTAGTTGCTATCACCGATCCGTTTGCGAATTCATATCTACTTCCTTTAAAACCTGTAGTATTAAGATTAGCAATGTTATCTGCTGTAGCCCTCATACCTGTAGTAGTGGTATAAGCACCGCTATAGGAGGTATAAATTGTTCCAAATATTCCCATCTTTACTCTCCTATTAATTCTTTTATATCTTTTAAATCTACAGTATAATTTTCATTAATGACTATTTGGGTATTATCTCCGAGTTTAGCTCCTGTTACTTTTGCTATCATAGTGGGGTTTATAGTTCTATTGGTATTTTCAGGAATAATTATTGAGAATAGGTAATTACCATCAGGAACTTTATTTCCTTTTAAATCTGTAGCATCCCATTGAATTTTATAATTTCCCGCTTTAAGTCCACTTAATTGTATTTTATCAACTAAATTTCCCTTATCATCTTTTATTACAATTTCTAAATAATTAACAGGCTCATCCAAATTAAATTCCCCTCCGAGAAATTCCCCATTTTCTACTCTTCCTACATTTTTTTCTACTTTAACTTTTTTACCCAGAAGATTTGATACATAAGCTAAATCTAAGGACTTAGCCATATTAACCAAGGTATCAAGAGTTTTATTAATTTTAAAAAGCTGATCTACTTGATTAAAAAGAGCAAGCTGAATTGCCATATCATTATTTTCTATAGGATTCATAGGGTCTTGATACCGAAGTTGAGTAATAAAAAGCTGAATAAAATCCTGCATATCTAAATTTTTCTTTGGAATTCTTTGAGTATTGGGCTTGCTGGCAGTAGTGATACTATTTACCTGAGATACCATTCTCTTCCCCCTTTAAACAATGTAATAATATTTACCATTTCTATTATAAAACCTAATTAAATCCCTGTTTTTTAATCCTTTTTCATCAATCTCTTTTATCTCTTCAACTTCTGTTCTTTGAGAATAATTTCTTTCTTCTTTACTAAAATCTTTTACCAGGTTTTTGCTATTAAAATTAGAACCCAAAAATAGCTGAATATCTTTCAAGTTTAAACCTGACTCTTCTAATCCAGCTTTTATATAATACAAATTGTGCTTTATTTCTTGCAATAACTCAGGCTTTTCAACCCTGGCAATTATTTCTATATTTTTATCTTTAACCTTTATTTCTAAATCAAGAAAACCTATCTCAGGTGGCTCAAGTTTTATAAAAGCTCTTTTCTCACCTTCTGGCTGTATTTCTAAACTCATTTCTTTAACCATCTCCAAAAAGCCGTCTGGAAATTTCTGAAAATCAATAGTTTTGGTATGCTCTATCTTAACTATATTTATATTTTCTGTTTTAAAATCGCTTTTTATTAAACCAGCATCAAAGATTTTCTGAAAATTATTTTCTTCTATTTTGAATTTCTTTTCCAAGGAATTAAAAAATTTTAATTCTTCCTTCAATATTTCTCCCTTTTTTACTTCTAAATCATTATGACTTATCCCCAAGCTACTTAAATCTCTTCTTATATTAAAAACTTTTTCATTAAATTCCTCTTTTAATTCATTTTGAGTTGTATTTTGGTTTGTATATTTTTTACTTAAATAAAAACTAAATAAATTATTGTTAAGATTTTGAGAACTAAAATTTTGAGGATTATTTTCTATATTTTTAAATTGCAAATTTGAATCCCCCTCAATTTTAGGTTGATCATCGCTCTGAAAAGTATTTACATAGAACTGAAAATTTTCTTTATTTGTCTGAATATCTTCTTTATAATTTTGTGTATAAAAAGTTTTATCACTCTTTATTTTACTTGAATCTCTTATCTGAGTTAAAAATTCATAAGTTTTCAACCATTCCATATTTTCTTTAACTAAAGTCTCATTTTTATTATCATTACTAAAATTTTCATTCCCAGAAATATTTAAGACTTGAGAAAAACTCCCTCTTACATCTGCCATACTTTCTGTATTAAAATTTTCTGTATTTGACTCAGAAAAAACTTTTTCAAAAATTTGATTTAATTGAGAAAAATTAATTTCTTCATGGCTTAATACAAAGGAAATTAATTTCTCAATAAAAAGAGGTTTTTCTTTATCAAACTGAAAATCCTTAATTTCATCTATCTTGTTAAATTCTGAGTCAACCGAACTTTTTTCACATAAAGAAACTTGTTCATTATTATTAAATATATAGAACAAATATAAGCTTATTAAATCTAACTCTCTGTTTCCATAGGATTTTTTTATTAAATTTGAATATTGGTTAAGATTTTCATTAAGATTTGCATTAAATATTTTGAAAATAGAAAAGTTTCCTGAAGAATTTTGGCTTTCTGAGAATTGATTATTTATTAAATTTAAGAGAATAGATAAAAATAAATCAGATATACTTTCTTTATAAAAAAGGTCTTTTAAGTTCTGTATATTTAAATTGAAAAAATTGTTTGAAACTTTAATCACTCTTTATATCCTTTACAATTTTGGTTAAAATGATAGCAAAAACTATGCCAAAAATAAGAAAGGAATTTTTTAGATTTTCTAAGAAATCCTTAGTAAGATTAAAGAAATTTTTTCCTACTTAAAAGATAAAGAGGGAAATATTTTCAGATTAATAATTTTCCTTCTATATTAATAAAGATAAAACAATGAGGTAATGTAAAAATACATGGTTTTATAAATAATATCTGTCCAGGGTTTAGGATAAATGCCGATTATAATTACTAAAAACACACTGACACATACTGGAATTAAAAAGGTAAAATCATATTTAAACTTAAATTCAAATTCTTGTTTATCCATATATATAACTTTTAAAACTCTTAAATAGGGATAAGCTCCGATTACAGCAAATAAAATGGCAATAAGGGCTACCCATACATATTTGGCTTTAATCAAACTCATGAAAATATAAAATTTAGCTATAAATCCTGCTGTAGGAGGAATACCTGCTAAAGAAAACATAAGGACCAAAAGCAAAAGACTTACAAAAGGTGTTTTCTCACAAAGAGAGGCCATACTGGGAATATGAAGAAGTTCTTTTTTGAAATTAGCTAAAAATACTAAAACAGAAAAGGTTCCTATTACCATGATTAAATAAACCAACATATAAAATACAGTAAAACTATAACCTAAATAATCAGCACTAATAAGTCCTAATCCAGCATAGCCTGCATGAGCAATAGATGAGTAAGCTAACATTCTTATAATGTTATCTTGTTTAAAGGCCATAATATTCCCAATTAAAATACTTGCTAAAATTATAGGTATAAGAACTTCTCCTATCTCTATTCTTAAAGAATTAAATCCTACTAAAATTATCTTAACCAAAGTAGCTATAACAGCAAATTTAACAATTCCTGCTATAAAAGAGGTTATAGGAACTGGTGCACTTTCATAAGCATCAGGAGCCCACATGTGAAAAGGAACTAAAGAAAGTTTTATGGAAAAACCTATAAGAATAAAAATAAATCCAGCTAAGAGTTCCTTTAAATACAAACTCTTCTCTAAAATTTGAGAAATTTTCTGAAGAATAAATGTTCCAGTAAAATAATATATTATTCCTAAACCTATAAGAATAAAAACTGATCCAAGACTTCCTACAATAAAATATTTTAATGCGCCCTCTAAGGATGGTCTATTATAGGCATAATTTAAAGCAATAAGAAAATAGACAGGAAAACTCATCAATTCCAAAGCTAAATATATAGTAATAAGATCCATTCCAGAAAGCATTAAAAATGCTCCTACCATAGAAAAAAGTATTAATCCATAGTATTCACCAGAATTTAAATTGATATAATACTGTAAATAATTATAGGAAATTAAAGAAATTAATAAGGCACCCATCACCAAGAAAAGCTTCAAGGTTGAAGAATAAAAATCTGCTTTATAAGCATAAGTAAATTCTCCAAAAGGAACAAATAAAATTAAATAACAGGCTAAAATAAGGGTTATGAAAGTAACATAAAAAGCATAATTTTTATTCTTAATAAATTTATCTATAAGAAATATAAAGGAAGAAATAAGGACAAAAATTATTTCCGTTAATATTACGGAAAAATTTAGAGTAATCCCCATAAATACCTCCAAATTACTTCAAATTCATCAATAAATTCTGAACCGAAGTAGTCATAAAGTTTAAAAATAGGTTAGGATACAAACCAATCCAAAATACCAATATAGTTGGTAAAATAAGGGCTGCTAATTCGTTAATTTTTAAAGGTGGCATTTCTGCAACATTAGGATTGAGTTCTTGGAAAAATACTCTCTGATAAAGCCATAACATATAAGCTGCTCCCACAATTACTCCTAAGGCTCCAAAAACTACCATTGTTTTATTAGAAAGGAAAGTTCCTAAAAGAATAAGAAACTCCCCTATAAATCCATTAGTTCCTGGAAGACCTATGGAAGCTAAAGTAAATACCATAAAAAATGCAGCATATACAGGCATTGAGGTTGCAAGCCCTCCATAATAACTTATGGCTCTACTATGGGTTCTATCATAAACTATTCCCACACACATAAAGAGGGCACCAGTTACGATACCGTGATTTATCATTTGTAAAATTGCACCTTTCATAGCTATAGGATTAAAGGAGAAAATGCCTAAGGTAACAAATCCCATATGGCTTACTGAACTATAAGCAATAAGCCTTTTCAAATCGTCTTCTACCAAACATACAAGTCCAGCATAAATAATTGCAATTACAGAAAGAACTAACATTAATTTTGAAAAGTATAAAGAAGCCTGGGGAAACATAGGTAAAGCAAACCTTATAAATCCATAACCTCCCAATTTGATTAAGATACCAGCTAAGATAACAGATCCTGCAGTAGGAGCTTCTGTGTGAGCATCAGGAAGCCATGTATGAACAGGCCACATAGGAACTTTAATAGCAAAAGCAATAGCAAAACCCAAGAAAAGAAGACTTTCAACTAAAAAGGGATATTTTTGATTAATAAGAATAGTATAGTCAAAGGTGCCAAATTTGATATAAAGATATATTATTCCAATTAACATGAAAACCGAACCAAAGAAAGTATAGAGAAAGAATTTTATAGTAGAGTATATTCTTCTTGGTCCACCCCAAATTCCAATAATTAAATACATAGGAATTAATATGGCTTCCCAAAAGAGATAAAATATAACTAAATCAAGAGCACAAAATGTTCCCACCATAGCAATATTAGTAAAAAGAAGAGCTAAATAAAACTCCTTCACCAATTCCTTAATTGAATCCCAGGAAATTAATATACAAAGAAGAGTAGTTAAAGTTGAAAGAGGTACAAAAAGAATACTTATACCATCGACACCTAAAAAATAATAGGAATTAATAAACTCTATCCAGCGCTTTTTCTCTACAAACTGAAATCCAGTTTTAGAAAAATCAAAATTCACAAGTAAATAAATAGACAAAATAGTATCAATAACAATAGTAATTAGGGATATCCATTTTATGAATGATTCATGCTTTCTATCAGTGAAAAGTATTATTAATATTCCAACAAGAGGAAACCAGATAATCCAAGAAAGCAAGTTATTTAATAAAGATTCCATAGTACTCCCCCATCCCAACTATTTCAAATATAAATAAACCAAAAGATATACAATTATACCAATTAAAATAAAAGTAGAATAATGATTAATAATTCCAGTGTGGATGATTCTTAATCCTGTTCCAGTTTTATCTATAAGCTTTGCACTTCCATTAACAATTCCTTCTATAACAGTATTGTCTGTAATAGCTACTACAATTTGTCTTGAAATCCATAAAGTGGGTCTTACTATAGTACAGAGATACAATTCATCAAAGTACCATTTTCTAAATAAAAAGGTATAGAGAGGTTTAACATTTTTAGAGAAAAATGTTTCAAGTTCTGGTTTCTTAATATATACCAACCAAGCTAAAAAGATCCCAAAAAAACCTGCCAATACGGAAAGAAGCATAAGTAAATATTCTGTAGAAGGGGAAACTTCGTGAACAATTCTTGGATGCCCAAGCACAGGTACTAAAAATTCTTCTATATGGTTTCTTCCACCCAAAACTTGAGGAATTCCTATCCAACCAGCAACTATAGAACCTATAGCAAGAAAAATGAGAGGAACAGTCATCACTCTTGGAGACTCATGAGGTTTCCCATGTATATATTCCCAGCCTTTAAACTCTCCATAAAAAGCTCTAAAAATAATCCTAAAGGTATAAAAGGCTGTCATGGCTGCAACAACCCATCCTATAAACCATATAAATTTACCCCAGGGATATTTAGAAAAGAAAGCTTGTGCCAAAATTTCATCTTTGCTAAAAAATCCTGCAAACCCCGGAATTCCAGAAATAGATAAACTTGCTATTAAAAGAGTCCAAAAAGTTATAGGCATATATTTTTTTAATCCACCCATTATCCTTATATCATTTGGATCAGGTGCATGATGGAGCAAATGAATAACGCTTCCTGCTCCTAAGAATAAAAGTGCTTTAAAATATGCATGAGTAAGAAGATGAAACATCCCTGCTATAAATGCTCCTACTCCGCAAGCCATAAACATGTAACCAAGCTGAGAAAGGGTTGAATAAGCAATAACTCTTTTTATATCAAATTGGGTTGGAGCAATAGTTGCTGACATAAAACAAGTAAACGCCCCAATTATAGCAACTATAAACATCATAGCAGAAGATAATTCAAAAAGAGGATTAAGTCTACATACCATAAAAACTCCAGCTGTAACCATGGTAGCAGCATGGATTAAGGCTGAAACAGGAGTAGGACCTTCCATAGCATCAGGAAGCCATACATGAAGCGGAAATTGAGCGCTTTTACCCATAGCTCCACAGAATAAAAGAAAGGCAATTAAAAAAGGAACATGAACTTGGTAGCCTAAAACTCCTATATATTTATTAGAAATTTCTGGAAGTTTAGAAAAGATTTCATTATAATATAAGGTTCCTAAAAAATAAAAAGCCAAAAAAATTCCTAAAGCAAAACCAAAATCTCCTATTCTACAAACTATAAAAGCTTTCTTTCCTGCATCAGAAGCGCTCTTTTTCTTATACCAATAACCAATAAGAAAATAGGAACAAAGTCCAACTCCCTCCCATCCTAAATAAAGCTCAGCCAAATTATTAGAAAGAGCAAGCATTAACATAAAGAAAGTAAAAAGGGATATATAAGCAAAAAATCTATAATATCCTGGATCCCCTCCCATATAACCCACAGAATAAACATGAATAAGGAAAGATACACAGGTTACCATAGTTATCATCGCTGCAGAAAGAGGATCAACCAAAAATCCTAAACCAACCTTTAGATCATAGGCAAACATCCAAGTGTAAACATCAAAATGATATATTTTCCCATTTATAACCTCTATCAATACTTTAACAGAGAGTAAAAAGCTAAAAAATAAAGCCAGTATAGGTAAAAGATGGGCTTTATCTCTAAAATATTTCTTGCCAAAGATAAGGGTTATAGCACTTGCTATCAAAGGTAAAAAGGGTATCAAAAACACATAAATATCAAAATTGGTAATTAACTCAAAATGTTTTTCAACCATACTCTACCCCTTAAAAGTTGTAATCTCATCTGAATAAACTGTCCTAAGCCTTTTATATATTAAAACAACTAAACTTAGTCCTATAGCAGCTTCAGCTGCAGCCATGGCTATAATAAAAAATACTATGATATATCCACTTATATCTTTAGTAAAATAAGAGATAGCAGCAAATAACACAATAATTCCGTTAAGCATTATTTCTATAGAAATGAGAATAACGATAAGATTTCTTCTGGTAAGAAATCCAAAAAGCCCTATCAAAAAAAGAATTATAGCTAAAATAATATATTGCTCTAAGCTTGGCATTTTACCTCCTATTTTTACCCAAAAATTTTTACTTTTCTTATTAAGAATACAGCACCAAATATAGCTACTAAAAGAATTACACCTATTATTTCAAATTGTAAAAGATAAGATTTAAAAAGATAGTTGGCTATCCACCATACATTACTTTTTTCTTCTACACTAAAAGGTAAATAGGCTTTAAAGGATGGTTTCAAAGAAATTAAACTAAAAAGATTTGCTATTAAAAAGGCTCCCAAAACTAAGAAAGTTATAGCTATTAAACTTATTTTTCTTATAAAAACATTTCTTTTGGTTTCTTTTCTTAAATTTATTAAATAAACTACAAATAAAAAGAGAACTAATATTGCACCTGCATAGACTATTAACTGCACAACAGTTAAAAATTCTGCACCAAGGGTTAAAAGTAAGAAAGCTTGATGAATTATCATTACTAATACTAATAAAACTGTATATACTGGATGTCTTGAAAAGATGGCAAAAACACTTGAAAATATCATTACAATAGCTAAGTAATAAAAAATTATCAAATCCCAATTCATATCTATACTCCTGTAAATTGACGTTTTTTTGCAGGTAAAAACTTTTCAGGAATACCTCTTGGTTTCCAGAAAGGATTCAGATAGGGTCTCTTTTGAGTAACTATAAACTCATCCCAGTTTTTAAGAAGCCTTTCCTTATCAAAAAAAAGGTCTTCCCTTTTAAAACCTATATATTCATAATATTCTGTAAGAACGATAGCATTAACTGGACAGACCTCCTCACAGTAACCACAATAAACACATCTGAGAGCTTCTATTTCATATTTAACAATTTTTCTTTTCTTTGTTTCTGGATCTGCTTCATATTCTATATTTATACATCTGGAAGGACACACTTTTACACAGCGTAAACAAGCTATACATAAAGTATCTCTTGTGTTTTCATCTCTAACCAGTGCATGACGTCCTCTAAAACCTGAGGCAGGAACTGGTCTTACTTTGTCATAATATTGAATAGTTACTGGTCTGGCAAATAACATCTTTCTTAGAGTTAAAGCAAGTCCCTTTAAGATTTCAATAAGTAAAGCCTTTTCCAATATCCTCATTCCCTTACCCTCTTAGAATATTAGTTTCAAAAAGGCAGTTAAAAATAAATTAATAATACCAAGAGGAATTAATACTTTCCAACCAAGTCCCATTAATTGGTCATAACGATAACGAGGAAGAGTTGCTCTAACCCAAATATAAACAAATAAAAGGAAATATAATTTTATTAAAAACCAGAAAAAGGGAATATAAGGAACTTCAAAAGGTCCAATCCAACCACCTAAAAAACAAGTAACAGCAAGTGCACTCATAACAACCATACCAAAATATTCTGCCAAATAAAATATAGCAAATCTTATAGCACTATATTCTACAAAATATCCTGCAACAAGCTCTGTTTCTGCTTCTGGTAAATCAAAGGGTATTCTATTACATTCTGCTATGGCTGAAATTATAAATACATAAAAGGCAATAATCTGAGGAATAAGATAAACTTTATAGGGAGAACTAATTTGAGCCTTAACAATGTCCATTAAATTAAGACTTCCTGCCATAAGAACTACACTCAAAAGAGCAAGGCTCATAGCAATTTCATAGCTAATAACTTGAGCACTTGCTCTTAACCCTCCTAAGAAAGCATATCTGGAATTAGATGCCCATCCTGAAAGAATTACTCCATAGGCACTAAGGGAACTTAAGGCTAAAATAAACAATAATCCAACGTTTATGTTACTAATTACGAACTTTTCCCAAAGAGGAATAAGAGCAACACCTGTTCCTGCAAAAACAAGAGAAATGAAAGGAGCTATATAAAATATAGGTTTGTCAACTCCATAAGGAACAAGATCTTCCTTAGTTAATAATTTTAACATATCTGCAATAGGCTGAAGTAAACCCCTTGGACCAACCCTATTAGGACCAAGCCTTTGCTGCATACGAGCTATAACCTTTCTTTCTGCATAGGTTAAATAGGCTACATGAAGTAAGGCGATAACTAACAAAGTAATCGCAGCTATTAAAAAATATATTAATTTCTCTAACATTTCACCTCCTTATCTATCAGAATCACCTAAAACAATATCTAAGGTTCCTATTATTGCTATAAGGTCTGCAATTAGGTGATTTTTAGCCATATAAGGTATAGCTGAAATATGAACAAAAGAGGGTGTTCTAACTCTTAGTCTCCAGGGTCTGCTTGAACCATCACTTATCACATAAACTGCTAATTCTCCTTTTGGTGATTCTATAGAAGCAAATGCCTCTCCTGGGGGAACTACAGGAATTTCTTCTCCTTTAAAAATAACACCTTTCTTAGGTACAGGTTTAGGTTCGGGTTTTTTAATTTTCTCAGGTATTAAAAGATCAGGAGCATTTTCTGCAACTACCGGTTCTCCTTGAGTTTCAGGAAGTTTATCTAAACATTGTCTTATAATTCTGTTTGCCTGTCTCAATTCTTCCATTCTAACACGGTATCTATCGTAGGTATCTCCATTTTTACCTGTAGGAACAACAAAGTCTACTTCTCCATAAGCATCATAGGGTCTAAATTTTCTCACATCATAGGGTACTCCGGATCCTCTTAAAACAGGACCAGTTAATCCAAGATTTATAGCATCTTCTGCAGGAACAACTGCTACTCCTTTAGTTCTTTTAAGCCAAATTCTATTTACATCAATTAAAGTTTCATAGTCATAAATCCTGGGAGGAAATTCTTCAGTAAATTTATAAAGCTCATCTATAATTTCTTGAGTAAAATCTTGTCTTACTCCACCAACCCTCACATAAGTATGAGTAAGTCTTGCACCACAAATTTTTTCATAAATATTCAAAAGCCATTCTCTATCTCTAAAACAATATAAAAAGACCGTCATAGCTCCTATATCCAGTGCATGGGTAGCAAGCCAGAGTAAATGATTACAAATTCTTGCCATCTCACAAACAATAGTTCTTAAAAGCTTTGCTCTTTTAGGAACCTCTAAACCCATAAGCTTTTCAAAAGCTAAAGCAAAAGCAGTATTATTTGCAGCTGAAGCTATATAATCCATACGATCACTTAATACAATAGTTTGATTATAATTGAGAGTTTCGCCTAATTTTTCAACTCCTCTATGAAGATACCCTATTATAGGTGCACAGTTAACAATAGTTTCTCCTTCCAATTCCAGAAAAAGTCTCAAGACTCCGTGAGTAGAAGGATGCTGAGGCCCCATATTAAGATAAAAAGGCTCTTCCCACTTTTCCTCATTTACCTGTTTTTTATTAATTTCTAAATATGTAGCCATAAAATCTCCCTTTAGCTTTGTTCTTTAATTTTTTCTTTAAATTCTTTATATGTTTTCCATTCTTGCTCTTCTTCTAAATAAACTGGATAATCCTTTCTTAAAGGATGTCCTTCCCAGTCATCAGGCATAAGAATTCTTTTTAAGTTGGGATGTCCTTTAAAATTGATACCAAACATATCATAGCATTCTCTTTCAAACCAATTAGCTGTTCTCCATAGAGGTGTAACTGAATATTGCCAACAATCCTTTTCTGGAACCCTTACTTTCAGTCTCAAAAGAATTTTATTGTCAAGATTATAAAGATGATAAACCACTTCAAAACGTTCTTCAAAATTCTTGTATTTGTATTCTAAATAATCTGCTCCACAAAGATCAATTAAATATTTAAAACCCTTTTCATCTTTTAAATACTTCATCAAATCTAAAAATCCATTCCTTTTACAAATTAAAGTAGGATAATCCTTTTCTTGAATTTCTATAATAACTGAAGAAAATTTTTCTTTTAGTTCATTTAATAATTCCTCCATCGCTTATCTCCAAAATCCCCATTTTTTAGCTTCACTTTTTATTTTCTGCTGAAGATTTAATAGTCCAAAAAGTAGTGCCTCAGGTCTTGGAGGACAGCCTGGAACATAAATATCTACAGGCAAAAATTCATCTACTCCCTGAACAACAGAATAGGTTTTAAAAATACCACCAGAGCAAGCACAACTCCCCATAGCAATCACATACTTTGGTTCAGGCATTTGATCAAATACCCTTCTTACAATAGGAGCCATTTTTTTAGTAACTGTTCCTGCAACAATAAGAACATCTGCTTGACGAGGGGTTGCTCTAAAAATTATTCCATACCTGTCTAAATCAAAGTGACTTGCTCCTGTAGCCATCATTTCAATGGCACAGCAGGCAAGACCAAAGGTCACAGGCCACATTGAACCTGCTCGAGCCCAATTGATAATTTTATCAATGGGACTTATAACTACAGGTGTTCCTGGAATTTGTCTAATCCCTGGTGCTATTTCAATAGTTTCTTTTTCTATTCCCATTTTAACGCTCCTTCACTCCAGGCATAAATATATGCTATTAATAGCATTAATACAAAAACTCCTATTTCTATAAAACCAAACCAACTTAATTCTTCAAAAATAACTGCCCAAGGATAAAGAAAAATTATTTCCACATCAAATACCAAAAATATAACTGCTATTAAATAAAACCTTACTCTAAAAGGTATTCTTGCATCACCTGAGGGATCAAGTCCACACTCATAGGGAATCAACTTTTCTGGATGCACCCTTCTTGGTCCTAAAAGAAGATTAAGTACAACAAGGGCTATACCAAGCACCAAAAGAAATAGAGCAAAAAGAAAAAGATTAAAATATGGTCCCATTTTAGCCACTCTCCTCTTCTGGTTTTGCTTCTCCTTCTGCCTTTGGTTTCGGCTTAACTTCTACCTTTTTTACTTCTAAAGCTTTATTAGGACAAGCACTTACACAAAATGGAAGTTCTCCTTTGATAATCCTATCATAACAAAGATCGCATTTATTAATAGTTCCTGTATTAAAATTAAATTTAGGAACTCCCCAAGGACAAGCCTCCACACAATTTTTACATCCCACACAAAGTGTCATATCGAAAGTTACCGCTCCATCTTTAATACTTATTGCTCCTACAGGACAAGCAGCTCCACATTGAGGTTTTTTACAATGCATGCAGGAAAAATAGTAGAATTTATCTCCTACTTTATAAATCCCACAATTACTTAATCCAAAATGATTTTCAGCACAAGATTTTACACATTCTTCACAACCATCACAAACTTCTGAATTATGTAAAATTTTATAAGCCATATATCCTTCCCTGATTATTAATTTTTAGATTATTATTTTGGATTTTTATTTTGCTCACTTAAAAGTCAAGCTTTAAAAAAGTGATAAACACTTATAATTCTTTATCTCTCTTAAAAATTTGTCAATTTTTATTTAATTTTCTTAATTTTTCTTCACTTTTTTATCTTAAGCACCCTTTTTATCCTAAATGTCTCTTGGAAAAAATTATAATGTCTTCGTTTTCACTATTTTGAACCATATAACAAAAGCCTTCTAAATATAAAAATAGGAGGGCTAAAAAACAATAAGCAATTTTTAAAAATTCGGTTTCTTTTCTTTCTTTTATCAATTCCCTAAAAGAAAAAGATAATTTTTTCTCTAAATATTCTTTTAGACTTTCTAAATAAGAGTCTATGGATAGAAAAGAAAAATTTTTAAGTATTTCTTCTTTAATTTCTTCCTTACTTAAAACTGACAAAATAGCTTTTAAAATTAAGTTTTTTTCTTTCTCTCCTGCAAAATTTTTTTTATCGTCTCTTTCAAAGATATAAGGAATCCTACTTAAAAAAATTTTCTCAAAAAGAATCTTTTCAAAAGGTAAGGCTTGGTAATAATTAAACTTTTCTTCTAAAATTTCTTTAAAAGAAGGTACTTCTAAATCATCAATTTTTTTCTCATTTCCATTATGGATATTAAGTAATAAACAACTTTTTAAATAAATAGCCTCAGAAAGTCTTATTAGAAATTCTAAAAATATCTCATTTAAGTTTACCAAAGACAAATATCTCTGAGCAAAAAGGACTATATTAGTAAGATTTAATTCTATAAGTTCATATTTACTTTTAAAAATTTTATTTTTAAGCTCTTCAAGTGTATTATATAGTTCTAAAGAGGTTTCTGAAACAGGCATTTATTAAATTTTTTTACTTAAAATATGAATTTTTTTAAAACACCTATTCATAATTACCTTTATCCCTTCCTTTTCTGCTAAATTTTTAGCTTCTTCATTAATTATTCCTTCTTGCATCCATATTACTTTTGGTTTTAATTTTATAGCTTCTTTTACAATAGGTAATACTTGATCAGATCTTCTAAAAATAATAATAACTTCAGGATAAAAATCAGGAGGCAAATCTAATAAGGAGGGATAAACTTTTTTCCCTAAAATTTCTTCTCTTGCAGGATTAACAGGAATTACATTAAATCCTTTTTTAAGAAGATAATCCATAACCATATAGCTTGGACGCTCAGGATTATGGCTTGCTCCAACTATAACAATATTTTTATATTTTTGAGGAATTTCTAATATTTCTGCAGGAACATTTGAATAATCAGGTAATGGACAAGCCTCTTCTAACATTTTATTCTTTCTCCACCTTTATATTACAGATTTTAAAAAACTTTTCTGGGTCAAGAGAGGCACTACCTACAAGAACACCATCTATATTAGGCTTTTTCATTAAATCCTGAATATTATCTGGAGTAACACTTCCTCCATAAAGGATTCTAATTTGCATGCTTACTTCTTCTGAATAAAGGCTTTTTAATTTTTCTCTAATAAAAGATTGAACCTCCTCTGCTTGATCAGGAGTTGCATTGATACCAGTTCCTATAGCCCATACAGGTTCATAGGCAATAACCATTTTATCACCTTTTATATTTTTGATATTAGAAAGACCCTCTAAAAGCTGTCTTTCTACAACTTCAAAGGTTTTACCTTTATTTCTCTCTTCTAAGGTTTCTCCCACACATAAAATAGGAGTGAGCCCAAATTTATAAACCCCCTCTACTCTTTTAGCTATCAACTTATCAGATTCTCCAAAAAGGTGTCTTCTTTCAGAATGTCCTAAAATTACATATTCAATACCAAATTCTTTGAGCATAACAGGTGATATTTCTCCTGTAAAAGCTCCTCTTTCTTCCCAGCAAGCATTTTGTGCACCTAATTTTAAAGGACTATTTTTTATAAAATTTTGAGAATAAGCTAAAACAGTAAAAGGGGGAGCTATCATTATTTCTCTGTCAGAAAAATCAATTTCAGAAAGTTTTTTTAAAAATTTATTAAAATATTCTTCTGTCTCCTTTAAAGTTTTATTCATTTTCCAGTTTCCAGCAAAAAGGCACTTTTTCATTTTTTATTTCTAAATTTTAAGAACTTTTAATCCAGGAAGTTCTTTATCTTCAAGATATTCTAAAAAGGCTCCTCCTGCGGTAGATATATAAGAAAAGGAGGTTTCAACCCCAGCAAGTTTAATAGCTAAAATTGTATCACCCCCTCCTGCGATGGTTGTTCCAGGAAGAGCTGCCATTTTTCTTGCTAAAGCCACAGTTCCCTTATGAAAAGGAGGTTTTTCAAAATAACCAAGAGGACCGTTCCATACAAGAGTATTTGCCCCCTCTAAAGCTTGAGAAAATAGCTCTATAGTTGCCTCTCCTATATCATAAATTTTGTCTTCTTTAATTATTTCACTTAATTCTATTTTTTTAGCCTCCCCATTTCTTTCAACCATCACATCTACAGGAAGATAAATTTTAACCCCCTGATATTTTGCCTCTTTCATTATTTGTTTAGCCATATCTATACAATCACTTTCTAATAAAGAATCTCCCACTGAGTATCCCTTGGCAGCTAAAAAGGTATTTGCCATAATTCCACCTATAATTAATTTATCTACTTTATTAAGAAGACTTTTAAAAACTCCTATTTTATTAGAAACCTTACTTCCTCCTACTACAGCATAAAAGGGTCGTTCTGGTTTACCTACAATTTTAGAAAGATATTTTAACTCTTTTTCCATTTGAAATCCCATTCCCTTTTCAGAAACAAGCTTAGGAACTCCTACTACCGAAGCGTGATTTCTGTGGCATACAGAAAAAGCATCGTTAATGAATATATCTGCAAATTTAGCTAAAATCTTTGCAAATTCTAAGTCATTTTTTGTTTCTCCTTCATAAAATCTTATATTTTCTAAAAGTAAAACTTCTCCTTCTTTCAATTCCTCCAAAACTTTATCTGCTTCCTCACTTGTAATATCTTCCAGAAATTTCACCGGTGCTTTAAGAACTTTCTTTAAATATTCATAAACTGGCTTTAAAGAATATTCAGGAATTCTTCCCTTTGGTCTTCCAAGATGGGAACAGAGAATTGCTTTACCAAAGGAATTAACTACATAATTAATAGTAGGAAGGGTTTCAATAATTCTTGTATCATCAGTGATTTTCCCATTTTCCATAGGAACATTGAAATCTACTCTTATAAAAACTTTTTTTCCTTTTAAATCAAAATCACTTAAGGTTTTCATTGTGCCCTCCCATTAGAAGTGAGCAATCCTTTTTATGAGATTAACCATTTCTAAAGCTGCTAAAGCTGCTTCAGCTCCTTTGTTGCCAGCCTTGGTTCCAGCTCTTTCTATAGCTTGTTCTATAGTATCTGTGGTTAAAATACCAAAAATAACCGGTATGCCTGTTTCAAGCATTACTTGCGCTATACCTTTTGAAGTTTCTGCGGCTATATATTCAAAATGAGGTGTTGCTCCCCTTATAATTGTACCTAAACACAAAATAACATCAAATTTTTTGGTCTCTGCTAATTTTTTTGCTATGAGAGGAATTTCAAAAGCCCCAGGAACCCAAGTAATATATATATTTTCTTCTGAAACTTTATGCCTCCTTAATATATCCAAAGCCCCTTCTAAAAGTTTTTGAGTTATAAAGATGTTAAATCTACTTACCACTATACCTATTTTTACACCCTCTCCTTCATAAATACCCTCTAATACTACATATTTCATTCCCTTACCTCCTCTTTGGTTTCATTTTTATTATAATAATAAGGAGAATATATAATTATCTTTTCTCCTTTTCTTATATAGCCATATCTTGTCCTTAAAAGCTCTTCATAAGGCATATCAGAATTAGATAATTTCTGAATTTCCTTTCTATAATATCTATTTTCCTTTTTAATTTCTTCAATTTTTTTCATTTCTCTTTTCACCATAAAACTAAGAATTAAATAGATAGAAAAAGTAAGAATAATCCCTATTATTAAAATTCCTAAAAACCATTTTTTTCTTTTTTTTCGCTTTTTCTTATAAGGTTTAATAATAATTTGAGGTTTACGTCTATTTAGCATTATTTTCACCTAAAACCACTGCCAAGGAGATGGTTGGGGAGTTTTTTTCTCAGAGGGAATCTCCGGAGAAACCTTAGGTGTGGTTTGGGTATAAGGATAATAAGGAGGAGAATAAGGTTTTACACTATAACCAGGAGGGGGAGGTGGAGGAGGAACAGGAACTTTTATATCAAACTCTTCTTTTTTAGAAAAAACCTTTGAAAAAAAACCATTTATTATAGAGAAAGGATTAATTTTAGATAAAACTGACTTTTCCTCAGGATAAGAAAAAGAAGGTGCTGTCTCTAAGGATAAAAGTCTCTTTTTTATTTCTTCAAGGTGTATGGCTAATTTTGATGAAGTTTCAGAAAGGTTTGTATTCTCTTTTACTGAATAAAAAGACTTTGAGGTAGAAGCATCTATTAAATTAAGTTCAATTTTTGCCTTATCTTTTGAAATTTCAATAAAAGATTTTAAAAAATAATTAATATTAATTTTTCTTTTTTTAAGATCTTCTTCTTTTAAAATTATACTTTCTATTTGAGAGGGTACTGTTAAAGTGCTATAAATTGTGTTTTCTATATTTTCTTTAAATTGGGAGGAAATTCCTTGACCTTTAAATTCAATAGGTAAAATACCAATTCTAATTTGGGCAAAAACTAAAGAAGGAAAACCTATTAAAATAAAAATCAAAAAATATCTCATTTCTTTTGTTCTAAGCTCTTTTCTTTTTCTGCCACTAAAAGCCTTGTTTTAACAATAGTATCTGGATTCAAACTCATAGAATCAATTCCGCACTCTACCAAGAATTCGGCAAAATCTGGAAAATCACTAGGGGCTTGTCCACATATCCCTATTTTTCTATTATATTTTTTAGCAACCTCTATCACTTCTTTAATAAGTTTTTTAACAGCAGGATTTCTCTCATCATAAATATGAGATATTAGCTCAGAGTCTCTATCAAGCCCTAAAGTTAATTGGGTTAAATCATTAGAACCTATGGAAAAACCATCAAAAACTTTAGCAAATTCTTCTGCCAAAATTACATTACTTGGAATCTCGCACATTACATAAACTTCAAGTCCATTTTCTCCCTGTTTGAGTCCATGTTTTTTCATTACCTCTATAACTTTTTTTCCTTCTTCTACAGTTCTGCAGAAAGGGATCATTACCTTTACATTGGTTAATCCCATTTCTTCTCTCACTTTTTTTATAGCCTTACATTCTAAGGCAAAAGCAGGCTCAAATTTAGGATCATAATAACGGGAAGCTCCTCTCCATCCTATCATAGGATTAGATTCAACAGGCTCATATAAAAATCCTCCTGCAAGATTAGCATATTCATTAGTTTTAAAGTCTGAAAATCTTACAATTACCTCATTTGGATAAAAAGCAGCACCAATCATAGCTATACCCTGAGCAAGTTTATCTATATAAAAATCAGCTTTATTTTTGTATCCATAAGTTTTTTCCTCTATTATAGAAACTACTTTAGCAATCTTGCTATCATTTTTGGCTTTCTCCTTTAATTTTTTATATTCTATTAAGGCTAAAGGATGAATCCCTATGTGAGAGCTTATAATAAATTCTATTCTTGCAAGTCCAACTCCATCATTTGGAATTTGTCCTTGAGCAAAAGCTTGTTCAGGAATACCTATATTCATCATAATTTTTGTTTTTGTTCTGGGTAAAGATTCAAGGCTAATTCTTTCTACTTTATAGGGAACTAATCCTTCTAAAATTCTTCCTTCTTCTCCTTGAGTACAATCAATAGTTATTCCCATCCCTGTTTTTACAAGTTGAGTAGCTACTTCAGCTCCTACTATACAGGGAATGCCCAGTTCTCTTGAAATAATAGCAGCATGACAGGTTCTACCACCTTTATCAGTAACAATAGCAGAAGCTTTTTTCATAATAGGCTCCCAATCTGGATCTGTCATAGTAGTTACCAAAACATCTCCTTCTTTAAATTGAGAAATTTCACTTACATCTAAAATAACCCTTGCTTTACCCTGCCCTATCTTACTACCTACCGCTTTTCCTGTACATATAACTTTTCCCTCACCCTTTAGTTTATAGATTTCATAATACCTTTGCTGTTTTATAGCATGAACTGTTTCTGGACGAGCCTGAACAATATAAAGCTCTCCTGTACCAATATTAACTCCATCACCATCTTTTGCCCATTCTATATCCATAGGTCTACCATAATGTTCTTCAATAATAATTGCCCATTTAGCAAGAGTTAAAAGCTCATCATCTGTTAATACAAACTTTTTCCTTTCTTCTTTAGAAGTTTTAACAGTTTTAACGGGATTTCTTCTATCCTTCCCATACACTATTTTTATATGTTTATCCCCAAGTTTTTTTGAAAGAATAGGTTTATATCCTAATTTTAAAGTAGGCTTAAAAACATAATATTCATCTGGATTTACTTTACCTTGAACTACAGCTTCTCCTAAACCCCAAGAACCTGTAATATAAACTACATCTCTGAAACCACTTTCAGTATCTAAAGTAAACATAACTCCTGAGCAAGCCATATCACTTCTTATCATCTTTTGAACAGCAACAGACAAATAAACTGCAAAATGATTAAATCCTTTATCTTCTCTATAAGATATAGCTCTATCTGTAAATAAGGAGGCAAAACATCTTTGAACTGCTCTTACTACATTATCTTCTCCACTTATATTTAGATAGGTTTCTTGCTGACCTGCAAAGGAGGCATCTGGAAGATCTTCTGCAGTAGCTGAAGATCTTACTGCTACATCAACATTTTCAAAATACATTTTTTCTAATCTTTTATAGGCTTTTTTAATTTCTTCTGTTAAATCTTTCGGCATTTTTGCCTTTAAAATAAGGTTCCTGATCTTTCTCCCTCTTGTTTGCAAATCTACTACATTATGAGTATCAAGTCCTGCTAAAAGTTTTCTTATTTCCCCATCAAGTTGATTTTCTTTTATAAAATATCTATAAGCTTCTGCAGTTACAGCAAAACCATAGGGAACCTTCACCCCCTTTTCTGTGAGTTTTGTATACATCTCCCCTAAGGAGGCATTTTTACCTCCTACAAGAGGAACATCTTTATAAGTAATTTCATCAAACCATAATATAAAAGGTTTATGAGCTACCATAAATTACCTCCTTCTATAAGCTATGTTTTTTCTATTAAAAGGATAATAGCAAAGGTTGCTATTATTGTCAAGTTAACTATAAGATAAAATTGACTTTGGATTTAATATGTGCTATTTTAAAAATATGCCACAAAAAATAATTTGTATCAATAAAAAGGCTCATCATTTTTATAATATAGAAGAAACCTATGAAGCTGGAATCCAGCTTCTTGGCTGTGAAGTAAAATCTTTAAGACAGGGAAGAGCCAATTTAAGCGATAGTTTTGCAAGAGTAGTTAATGGAGAGGTTTTTCTTTACAACCTTCATATAAGTCCATATCCTTATAGCAGAGAAGCTCAAAATATAGATCCTACAAGAACAAGAAAACTCCTTTTAAGAAAATCTGAAATAAAAAGATTGGCAGGAAAGGTTCAAGAAAAAGGATATACCCTTATTCCATTAAAAATTTATTTTAATGAAAGAGGACTTGCTAAGGTAGAACTTGCTTTAGCTAAAGGTAAAAAGGTTTATGATAGAAGAGAAGAAATAAAAAGGAGAGATTTAGAAAGAGAATTAAAAAGAAAGTTTAAAATTAAATGAAACCCCTTTATCTTTCTATAAAAGGCTTCGGACCCTATCTTAAAGCTGAAATTAAAGAAGATGATTTTAAATTTCTAACAGAAAATAAACTTTTTTTAATCTCCGGAGAAATTGGAGCAGGTAAAACAACTATTTTTGACGCAATTGTCTATGCCCTTTATGGAGAAAGCACTATAGAAGGACGTAACCCAGCTGATCTAATTTCTCATTTTATTAAAAACAAACCTGATATAATTCCTGAAATTAATTTTAAATTTTTCTTAGATGGTAAAACTTATCAAATTAGAAGATGTCCCTCTTTTAAAGGAAGGGTTGAAAATGTTTCTTTATGGATTGAAAATAAACTTTTTTCGGCAAAAAAAGAGGAAATAAAAGCAAAAATAAAGGAACTTATAGGACTTGATGCTAAACAGTTTAAAAAGGTCTTTCTTATCCCTCAAGGAGAATATAGAAAAATACTAATTGCTAAAAAGGAGGAAAGAGAAAGTCTTCTTGAAACTATTTTTGAAACCTCTCTTTTCTCTAACTGGGAAGAATTTTTAAAAATTAAAATAAAAGATTTAAAAGAATTTTATCAATCTCTAAATAAAAGAGAAGAAGAGTTAAAAAATATTGCTCAAGTATCTAATTTTGAAGAACTAAAAAATAAAATTGAGGAACTTGAAGGAAAACAAAAATATTTAGAAAATAAATTAAATTCTCTTATTTCTAAAAAAGAAAAAACTGAAAAAGAAACAAAAGTGTTAGAACAAATTTTGCAACTTCAAGAAGAAATTAAGGAGCTTACAGAAAAATTTGAAAATCTTAAAAGCAAAGAAGATGAAATTTATGCTAAAAAGGAACTCTTAAAAAAATTAAAATTTTTAAAAGAAAATTTAATTTTTTATGAAAATTTTGAAAAACTTAAGATTGAATTAAAAGATAGTCACCATAAAAAGAAAAATTTAGCAAAAAATCTTTGCCAGATTGAAAAAATACTTGAATCACTTGAAATTGAAATTAAAAAGTTTTATCTAAATGAGAAGGAAGTAGAAGAAAAAAAACAAAAACTCCAAAATTTAAAAGATTTAGAAATACGTTTTGAAGAAAAAGAAATACTACAAAAAAAACTGGATCAAACGGTTGAGCTTTGTCAAAAAAATTTAAAAGAATTAGATAATCTTAAAGAAAAGATAAACAGTCTTAAAAAAGAGATAGAAAAAGCCTTTGAAGAAAAAGACCAATTAAATAGAGCTATCATCTTATTAAAAGAAAAAGAAATAATCAGTGAATCACTCAAAGCCTTTGAAGAATACGAAAAATTAATACCAGAAATGAAAAAAACTGAAAAAAATATTAAAGAATTAAAAGCTTATTATGAAAATCTTGAGAATATAAAAGAAAATTTAGAAATAAAGAATCGTGCTCAATATTTGGCAAAGTTTTTAAAAGAAGGAGAACCCTGTCCTGTTTGTGGCTCAACTTTTCATCCCCATCCAATTGAAACCGAAAATTTTATAGAAGAACTAAAAAAGGTAGAAAAAGAACTTTCAGAAAAAAAAGAAAAATTAGAAAAGGAAAAAGAAAAGTTTTATACTTTGCAAGCTAAAATAGAAAAGCTTGAAGAAAGTTTGCAAAATAAAGATAAAGAAAGACTCAATATAAATTATAAAAATATAGAAAAAGAGCTTTCTAATTTACCACAAGATTATCTCAAAAATCTTACTGAAAATACTAATATATTTTTAGAAATAGAAAATAAAATTAAAAATCTAAAAAGCCAATTAAATTTTCTTGAAAATATGGAAATAAAAAAAGGAGAAGAATTAGAAAAATTAAAAAATGAAGAACTATCAATAAGCGAGCGCTTAAATATTATTAAAGAGCCTATTAAAAATTATTCCTCTTTTGAAGATCTTAAATTTAAAATAGATTATTTAGAAAAAGAAATTAAAGAATGGGAAAATAAAAAGGAAAAACTGGAAAATAATATTCGCCTTTTAACAGAAGAAAAAATAAAAACTCAAACCCAATTAATAAATATAGAAGAATCAATAAAAAGGGATCTTAAAGAATATAAAAGAATTATAAAAAAATTAATTAGTTTAAAAAGAGAGGGTCTTTTAAGTTCTATAAATGATTTTAAAACTCAGGCTTCTACATTATCTAAAATAGAGGTAATAGAAGAAGAAATTTTAAGTTTTTTTAATGAAGTAGAAAGGATTAAAAAGAGCCTTGAAGATGCTAAAAAAGATTGGGAAATCCATAAAAGATATTGGGAAACCTTAACTCAAAAACCTTTAGAGGAAGAAAAATTATATTCAGAATTAGAGGCAAAAAAGAATGAAAAAAGACTTTTAGAAGAAGCTTTGGGGAATTTAAATAAAGAGGTAGGAAGATTAGAAAAAGAGAGGTTGCATCTTCAAGAAGTTTTAAAAGCTTATGAAAAAATAATAAAAGATAAAAAGTCTTTAGAAGAAGAATATCCCTTCTTAGAGGCTTTATATAATATTATAGCCGGGAAAAATAAAAAAGGTGTTTCTTTTCATTCTTTTGTGCTTTCTCTTTTTGCTCAGCTTATTTTAAAAAGAGCTAATTTTTATTTTAAAGAATTTTCCTTTGGAAGATATAAATTTATAGAAGATGAGGTATTACAAAAAAAGTTTACCTTAGAGGTTTTTGATCATTATACAGGAAGTAAAAGGGAGACAAAGACTCTTTCAGGAGGTGAATCTTTCTTAGCTACTCTTTCTTTAGCCCTTGGCACTTCAGATGTAATTTTATACTTATATAGAACTCGTCCTTTTGAATCACTTTTTATTGATGAGGGTTTTGGAAGTCTTGATGAAAATACTCTCGAAAAGGTAGTCAATACTTTATTGAGTTTAGCTCATCATAGTGGAAGAATAATAGGAATCATATCTCATTTAAAGGAACTTAAAGATAAATTCCCTGTTGTTTTAGAAGTTTGTAAAAACCAGTTCTCAGGAAGTTATATAAAATTAAATAAAAATTTTTAAAAAATGAAGTTAAAACTACTTATTTTAGCAGGAGGAAAAGGAAGTAGATTAGGAGGAAAAAAGGCTATTATACCATTTTTAGGAAAACCTCTTATTTATTGGATCTTTAAAAAATTAAGAGATTTTTCCTTTCCTATTTATATTTCAGTAAAGGATGAAAACCAAGAAGAAGAAATTAAAAAGGAATTAATTAAAGAAAAAATAAAACTTGACGAAATGGTATTTATAAAGGATTTATATCCAGAAATAGAGGGACCCTTGTCAGGTATTATCTCAGCTTTAAAACTTTTTTCAGAAAAAGAGGCTTTTTTAGTGTTAGCAGTTGATCAACCCTTAATAAGTAATAGTTTTTTAAATTATTTAGCTCTTCTTTCTTATATTTTTTGTAATCAATTTGTAATAGTAAGTAAGAATATAGAAAAAATAAATCCCTTTCCTGGTGTCTATCCCTGTTCTTTAAAAGGGGAAATAGAAACCTTCTTACTTAATTCTCCAAAAAAAAGTCTTTTTAGACTTTTTCAATATTTGACTACAAATCAAAGCATTTTTTTTATTGAAAATGAGGATAAAATAGAAGCTGAAACCTTTATAAATATTAATACTTTAGAGGATTTAAAAAGAGCAGAAATATGTTTTTCCCAGAAGTTGAAGAACCACAAAATATAAAAATTTTAATAGTTGATGACGATGCTTCTACTCGGAAAAACCTTAAGGAGATTCTTTCTTTAGAGGGATATATGGTTTATACTGCTGAAAATGGAAAAGAAGCTTTAGAAAAGTTATCTCATCTCAACCCAGATATAATGGTTGTTGATCTTTTTATGCCTGAACTGGATGGAATTACTTTATGTAAAATTGTAAAAAATAATACCGAGACTGTGGATATAGGAATTATCTTAATTACAGCAGCTAATGATGTAGATTCAAGAATTAAAGGTCTTGCTTCAGGAGCTGACGATTTTCTTAACAAACCTTTTCTTATTCCAGAGCTAAAAGCAAGGATAGTATCTCTTTCTAAAATAAAAAAATATAGAGATTTTTTAAAGAATTATCAAAATTTGTTAGAAAAGGAGGTCGAAAAAAAGACCTCAGAACTTCAAAAACTTTACTTACAACTGCAAATAGCCTATAATGAGATAAAAGATCTTTCCTTAGAGATAATTTATAGACTTGCTAAGGCTGCTGAATTTAAAGATAAATATACAGGTTTTCACATTCAAAGAATAGGCTTTTATTCTACAAAAATTGCAGAACATTTAGGATTAAGTAAAGAACAAATTGAACTTATAAAATATAGCTCCCCTTTACATGATATTGGAAAGTTAAAAATTCCTGATCATATTCTATTAAAACCAGGTTCTCTTAACAAAGAAGAATGGGAAATAATGAAAACACATACCACTATGGGGGCAAAGATACTTGAAGGTTCAAAAATAAAATATCTTAAAGCTGCAGAAAAAATAGCACTTTTACATCATGAAAAATGGGATGGAACTGGCTATCCCTATAGACTTAAAAGAAAAAAAATACCCCTTTTTGCAAGAATTGTATCTATCGCTGATGTTTTTGATGCTTTAACCTCAGATAGACCTTATAGAAAAGCCTTTTCTATAGAAGAGGCTTTTGAAATTATTAAAAATGAGTCAGACAAACACTTTGACCCTGAACTGGTTGAAGTGTTTTTAAAAATTAAAGAAGAAATTATAGAAATAAGAACACTTTTTAAAGACGAAAATAACTAAGTTTTTATTATTTCTTTTAATCTCAAGGCATTAGGAACAGCATATCCTTCTGCTGTGTTATCAAAATAAATAAAAGCTGATTTAATTTTAAAAGTTTTAATCTTCTCAACAAGCTTTTGAAGTTCCTCTTCCTCATAGCTTGATACATAAAGTCTTTTAGACCCATGAAGCCTAATATATAAATAATCTGCAGTCTGTACTTCATACCAAGAAGGATATTTGCCAGCACAATCGGAAAAACATAAGCACACCTTATATTTTTTTAAAAGCTCTATAAACTCATCATTATGAAAAGAGATATTTCTTATTTCTATGGTGTTAAGATAATCTGAAGGTAAAATCTTTAGAAATTTTTCTAAAATTTCTTTATGGTATTTAAAGGAAGGGGGTAGCTGAAAAAGAAGAATCTTCCCTTTTTCTTTTAAAGGAGCTATGGTTTTAAGAAAATTATTTAAATCTTCCTCTACTTCCTTAAGCTTTTTTATATGGGTTATAGTTTTAGGAGCTTTAACAGAAAAAATGAAATCTTTAGGAGTTTCTTCATACCATTTTTTAAAAGTTTTAGCTGTTGGAGTTTTATAAAAAGTAGCATTTATCTCTACAGTGTTAAATTGCTGAGAATAAATTTTTAACCATTCTCTGGGTTTGCTTTCAAAGGGGTATAAATAGCCTTTAAAAGAATAATAACTCCAGCCACAGGTTCCAATATAATACTTGACTTTCATATCCTTTAAAGTAGAATATTTTTAAAAATTTTAAAGTGATTTTCTTAAAATTTTGGTTAAAAATTTTAAAAATGAAAAGGATTTAAAACTTTTTGTAAAAAGATTTTTAAAAGAAAATTTAAAAGGACTTCCTCCAGAAAGGAAGATCGAGATTAAGGTTATTAAAATTAAACCAGCTGAGGTAATTTTAAAATTTCCCTTTTATTCTGAAGGAAATTTAATAAGAGTAAACGAAGTAGATTTTTTGTTAAAAAATCTAATAGATCTTGGAATAAAGGCTCAGGTTAAATATATAGATGATGTGGAAATCTTTGAAGAAAATTAAAAATGCACAAACTAACAGTTTTTGTTCCTTCTGAATCGGAAGCAGAGGTTTTAAAAGATCTTGATTTAGATTTGCAAATTATTGGGATTGGCCCAATTGAATCTGCTTTATCTTCCTATGAGATTTTACTAAATAAAAAAACTAATTTAGTTTTTTTAACTGGCTGGGCTGGAGCCTATCCAGAAACTGAATTAAGTACAGGAGATGTAGTAGTGGCAACTCAAGAAATATTTGCTGATTTTGGAAGAAAATATAAAACTCACTATGCTCCCTTCCCTGAAAGTTTAAAGGTATGCAATAGTTGTTCTTTAAATCATGCCTTTACTGAGAAAGCTATTCAGCTTTTAGAAGACTGTGATTTAAATCCTGTTGTTGGTAGTTTTTCTACTGTATGTTCAGCAACTTATGATTTAAATAGAGCCTATTTTATAAAGGAAAAATTTGATGTTATAGCAGAAAATATGGAAGGTTTTGGAGTTGCTAAAGCCTGTGAAAAATTAAAGGTTCATATGGTTGAAATAAGAGTGATAAGTAACCTTCTTTCTCAACCAGAAAAAGAGTGGGATAGAATAAAAGCTTCGGAGGTTTTAAAAAGGGTTTGGGAATGCTTAGTGAAAAATTGGAAATAGCTCTTTCTCCTTGTCCTAATGATGTTTTTATAGTTTCAGGAATCCTTCTTAAAAAGGTTAAATCCCCTTTTGAGCTTAATTTTTATTTTGAAGACATAGAAACCTTAAATAATTTAGCTATAAAAAGAGCCTTTCCAATAATTAAAGCTTCCTTTGCTATATGGGATTTTATCTTTTCTGATTATGAGCTTTTGCCTGTTGGTTCTGCTCTTGGATTTGGTGTAGGACCCTTGCTTGTGGGAATAAAACCCTATCAAATTGAAGATTTTAGTAAATTAAAAATTGCTATCCCTGGAAAACACACCACTGCTCATATGCTTTTCAATTTTTATTATCAGGATAAGATAGAAAAGATCTTTGTAAGATATGACCAAGTAATTCCTTTTTTATTAGAAGGGAAAACTGAGCTCGGGATTCTTATTCATGAAGGAAGATTTTTGTATTACCAATACAATTTGTATAAAATTTTAGATCTGGGAGAACATTGGGAAAAAATTACTAAAGCCCCTCTTCCTTTAGGAGGGTTTTTTATTAAAAAAGCTTTATCAAAAAAAACTAAAAATGCAATTGTTAATCTCTTTAGAGAAAGTATTAATTGGGCTAAAAATAATTGGGTAGAGGTTTTTCCTTTATTAAAAATTTATGCTCAAGAAATGGAAGAAGAAATCATTAAAAAACATGTGGACACCTATGTAAATGAATATACCTATGAATTAAGGGATCTTGCTTTAAAAGGCTTGACAATTTTTAAGGATTTCTTAAATATTAAAAAATCTTTAAAAGAAATTATTTGGGGAATTTAATTTTATGGAATTATGGAAGATATTCTTACAAACTGGATATGTGGGGAAATTTGTTCTTTTGGTATTAATTATTATGAGTATTCAGAGCTGGTATATAATTATTGCAAATTATTTTAGATACAAAGCTTTTAAAAATCTCCTTTATAATATAGACTCGTTAGTAAAAAGAACTAAAGATTTCCCTTCTTTAGTAAAGGAAACTAAAGAAATGGAATCTCATCTTTTAGGACACAGTATAAAAAGGATTGTAGCTTCTTTTGGAGAAATTTATGAAAACTATTTTGAAAAGAAGGATGAATCTAAAAATTTTAATTTAGAAATCTCTCTTAGTTTAGCTGAAAAAGAACTTATAGAAAAAGCTTTAATAGAACAAGAAAATATTACTATGAAATTAAGTAAGGGGTTAGGAGTTCTTGCCACAGTGGGAAATGTGGCTCCATTTATAGGGCTTTTGGGGACTGTTTGGGGTATAATGAAAGCATTTCATGATATCGGTTTAAAAGGTAGTGCAAGCTTAGCCACTGTTGCTCCAGGAATTGCAGAAGCTTTGATTAATACAGCTATGGGACTTTTTTGTGCTATTCCTGCAGTAATAGCCTATAATTATTATCTTTTAAAAAAAGAAGAAACTTCTAAAGCGCTTGAGATCCTATTTAAAAGAATTCTTCTTATTTTGAAAAGAGGCTTTATTTCTTACAAAATTTAAATATTAATTGAAGTTTGCAAAAATTGTATTAAATTAATTTTTTTAAGAAAAATTTATAAAAGCTATACTTAGAGGAGGGAGGGACTATAATGGCAACTTGTATAGTAACTGATCAAAATTTTGAAAAAGAGGTTTTAAATGCCGAGGTTCCTGTATTGGTAGATTTTTGGGCAGCATGGTGTGCACCGTGTAAAATTATCGCACCTATTATTGATGAAATAGCAGAGGAATTGGAAGGAAAAATAAAAGTTTGCAAAATAAATGTAGATGGAAATCCTATAACACCAGGTAAATATGGAATAAGAGCTATTCCTACTTTAATCATTTTTAAAAAGGGTGAACCAGTGGAAGTTATTGTTGGAGCAGTATCAAAGAGTGTAATTTTAAATGCCCTAAATAAAGTATTATCTTCTTAAACTCTTATGCTATGAGGCTTTTCAATTTTAAAAAACCCTTTTTAATCATTTTTATATTTTTTATTCTAATTTCTTTAAATTCCTGTGGAACTATTTCAAAAATTTCATCTGGAATAAGTACCCAGTTTTCTGAAGCTTTTGGAAAAAAGAAAAAAAAGGAGGAAGAACCTTTACTTATTGAACTTTTAAGAGATGCAGAAAAAAATTTTGCTAAAGGTAATTATGAAAGAGCTTATGAATCCTATAAAGAAATAAGAGATAAATTCCCAGGCTCTCCACAAGCTATTCTTGCCCAATTAAGAATGGCAGATTCAAAATTTTGGCAAGGAGAGTATTTAGAAGCTATAGCCCTTTATGAGGAATTTGAAAAATTTTATCCCAATAATGAGGCCATTCCTTATGTAATTTATCAAATAGGGACCTGTTATTATAAAATGAGACGCTCCTATGATAGAGATCAAAGTTATACAGAAAAAGCTATATCTGCTTACCAAAGACTATTACAAAATTTTCCTGATACTCCCTATAGAGCTGAGGCAGAAAAAAGGATTAAAGAACTTAGAGAACTTTTAGCTCAACATGAATTATATATAGCTAAATTGTATTATAAAATAAAATATTATAGAGGTGCTTATCAAAGAATTCTTTATATTATAAATAATTATCCTGATACTTATGCTTCGAGAGAAGCTCAAAAACTTGTATTAACCTATTATCAAAAAGCCCTTTTAGAAACTAAAGAACTTACAGAAGGAAACAAAAAGGATTTTTGGGGAGATAAGGTCCCTTAATTATTTATTTTCCGTAAGTAAATTTTATTTCTTCTTTTTTTTCTTTAGTTTCTCTTTCTGTTTCAATTGTTTCAAGAATAGATCTTTTCTTAAAATTATCCACCGTTAAAAAGGGGTTAGAAGCTGAAGGAGGAAAATATCCCAATTTTTCAAGCACCATACCCATATCTGATCCACATTTAGGACAAATTTTTATTTCTTCAGAAAAGATGTAATTACACCTTAGACACTTCATCTCTTACTTCTCCTTGCTCTAAATTTTTACCACAACATTTTTTATATTTTTTACCACTTCCACAAGGACAGGGATCATTTCTCCCTATTTTTTGAACTCTTACAGGTTGAGAGGCAACTTCTTCCCTCTCTCTAAAAAGGTCTTCTCTTTTATATTGAAGCTTTTTATTATCAATTTCCTCTTTTTCCAATCCTTCTATCACTTCTTCAGAATATTCCCTTGTTTCTTTAATTTCTATTCTAAAAAGATAGGAAAGAGTTGTTTCCTTTATCCTTTTCATTAAATCCACAAACAAATAAAAGGCTTCTTTTTTATATTCCTGTAAAGGATTCTTTTGTCCATATCCTCTTAATCCTGTACTCTCTTTCAGATGATCAAGCATCAGTAAATGCTCTTTCCATAAAGTATCTATAGTGGTTAAAAGAAAATATTTCTCCAGTCCTCTTAAAGTTTCAGAACCTATTATTTTTTCTTTTTCTTCATATCTTTTTAAAGCATAGTTTTTTAATTCCTTTACTAAATCCTCTTTTTTAGAAAGATTTGCATCTATTTCTGGAGTAAAAGTAAAAATTTCTTTAAATTTCTGTAAGGATGCCTCTAAATTCTCCCTTTCAAAATGTTTACTTTCGATAAAAGCTTCTTCTGCAATTTCCTCGCATTCCTCCTCTATCATAGAAACAATCCAATCTTTTATAGAATCACTTTTTAAAATTTCTTTTCTCTGAGAATATATTGTTTCTCTTTGTTTGTTCATTACATCATCGTATTCTAAAAGATATTTTCTTATTTCAAAATGATATGCTTCTACTTTCTTTTGTGCTTGTTCTATAGCTTTTGATAACCAAGGATGTTCTAAAGGCTCCCCTTCTGGTAAACCGAGCTTTTCCATAAAGGTTTTAAGTTTTTCAGATCCAAAGAGTCTTAGAAGATCATCTTCCAAGGAAAGAAAGAAACGAGATGCTCCTGGATCACCCTGTCTCCCTGCTCTTCCTCTTAGCTGATTATCTATTCTTCTTGCTTCATGTCTCTCAGTTCCAATAATATAAAGCCCTCCAAGAGCCTTTACTTTTTCAGCATCCTTTTGACATTCTAAATACTTCTCATAAAGAACTTTTGCCCAGTAGTCTTTATATTTAGTAGTAGGGTCAAGCCCCTGTCTTGCCATAGCAAGAACTTCATTCCATGCTCTTTCATCAATTTCAGACAAATCATATCCTTCTGCTTCAAGCTGAACTTTAGCAAGTCCTTCTGGATTACCTCCTAAAATTATATCAACCCCTCTACCTGCCATATTGGTAGCTATGGTTACAGTATGAGATCTTCCAGCTTGAGCAATAATTTGGGCTTCCTTTTCGTGATGCTTTGCATTTAAAACCTGATGAGGTATTTTTCTTTTTTTTAGCATTTTTGAAAGGAGTTCATTTTTTTCAATACTTGTAGTTCCTACAAGAACAGGTCTCCCTTCCTTATAACACTTCTCTATTTCTTCTACTACTTTTTCAAGTTTTTCTTTTTGGGTTCTAAAAACCACATCAGGATAGTCAATTCTTATCATGGGCTTATGAGTAGGAATAACTACTACATCAAGGTTATAAATTTCTTTAAATTCAGCAGCTTCTGTTTCAGCAGTTCCTGTCATACCAGCAAGTTTTTCATACATTCTAAAATAATTCTGTATGGTTATCATAGCTAAAGTCTGATTTTCAGCTTCAATTCTTAATCTTTCTTTAGCTTCTATAGCTTGATGAAGACCATCACTCCATCTTCTCCCAGGCATTAATCTTCCAGTAAACTCATCTACAATTATCACCTTTCCATCCTTAACTAAATAATCTACCTCTCTTTTAAATAGATGATGCGCTCTTAGTGCTTGATTTATATGATGAACAAGTCTAACATACCTTGGATTATATAAATTTTTTATACCGAGAAGCCTTTCACATTCTGCAATCCCCTCTTCTGTTAAGAGGGCATTCTTAGCTTTTTCATCTACGGTAAAGTGGACATCTTTTTTAAGTTTTCTTACAACTTCATCTATATAATAATAAAGATCTGTCGATTCTTCAGAAGGACCGGAAATAATTAAGGGAGTTCTTGCCTCATCTATTAAAATAGAATCTACTTCATCTATGATGGCATAATAATGACCTCTCTGAACCATATCTTCTAATGAATATTTCATGTTATCACGGAGGTAATCAAAACCAAACTCGCTATTTGTTCCATAAGTAATATCACAAGCATAAGCCTTTTTTCTTTCTGAATCATTCATCTGATTTTGAAGATATCCAACCGTTAAACCTAAAAATCTATAGATAGGTCCCATCCACTCGGCATCTCTTTTAGCAAGGTAATCGTTTACTGTAACTATATGAACACCTTTACCAGTAAGGGCATTTAAATAAGCTGGAAGAGTAGCAGCTAAGGTCTTCCCCTCTCCTGTTTTCATTTCAGCAATTTTACCTTCATGCAAAACAATTCCGCCCATAATTTGAACATCAAAATGACGCATTCCAAGAATCCTTCTTGCAGTTTCTCTTACTACAGCAAAAGCCTCTGGTAAAATCTCATCAAGAGTGGCTCCCCTTTCTAATCTTTCCTTAAATTCTATAGTTTTCCTTGAGAGTTCAGCATCAGAAAGTTTTTGTATCTCAGGTTCTAAAGAATTTATTTTCTCAACTAGAGGGTTAAGTCTTTTTAATTCTCTTTCATTTTTTGTTCCTATAATTTTTGCTAAAACTTGTGTAATCATAACAAAAATCTCACTCCTTTTTAAACTTTTATTAATTTAATACTTTTTCTTTATAAAACAACCTACCTTGTTTTTTAGAGTCCTTTCTTTTAAAATAAGGCTTGATGAAAATAAAAGAAAGGTTGGAAGATTTTGTTGTTTCAGAGATTGCAAATATCTATCCTGAGGGAAAGGGAGAATATTCTCTTTATATGCTTAAAAAATTTAATATCTCAACCTGGGATGCACTGGGGAAAATTGCAAAAAATTTAAGAATTTCCATGAATTTTATAAATTATGGAGGATTAAAAGATAAAAAGGCAATAGCCCATCAATTTATTACCATTAAAGGGGGTCCCAAAAAAGATATAAAAGAGAAAGAATTTGAGCTTATATATTTAGGGAAAACAACCAAACCTATGTCAAAGGATCTTCTTATAGGAAATAAATTTGAGATTATTGTAAGAGATTTTCAAGTAGAAGAAAAAAAATTTGATAGAGAAGTGGAATTGGTAAGAAAATTTGGACTTTCAAATTATTTTAATGAACAAAGATTTGGTTCCATTAAAAGTTCTAAGGAATTTGCTGTAAAAGAGGTTATTTTAAGAAATTATGAAAAGGCTCTCTATCTTATGATTGCTGAAGGAAGTGCTGTTGATATAGAAAGAACCAAAAAATTTAGAGAGTGCTTAAAAAAATATTGGGGAAATTTTGAAAAGTGTTTAGAACTTGCTAAAGTGAATTGGGAAAAAAGCTTGCTAAATTTTTTAATAACCCATAAACCTTCTAAAAGAACTTTTAAAAGAGCCTTAAATCTTGTAGATAAAGAATATCTTTTTTTCTTAGGAAATGCTTATCAGAGCTATCTTTGGAATGAAATTTTAAAAGAAGTCATTTCAAGGTTTAAAATACTACATTTTGAAATTTCTTATCTTTTAGGAAAACTTTTCTTTTATAAAGAAGTGCCAGCTAATAAATGGGAAATATTGAAAAATTTGAAATTACCCTTGCCCTCTCCTAAACTGAAGTTTAAAGAAGGAATTGAAAGCTTAAATTTAGAAGAAATTTATAATGAAATATGTAAAAGAGAGGGTTTAGACAACATTAAAAATTTAAGAAGCTTTATAAAGGGGCTTGTATTTAAAACCTATCCAAGACCAGCAGTTATTTTCCCAGAAAATTTAGAATGGGAAAAACTTGATAACACAACTATAAAAATAAAATTTACTTTAGAAAAAGGAGCTTATGCTACTTTAGTTGTAAAGAGGCTTTTTTATGGTTATCAGAATTCCTAACTGGCTTGGTGATGCCTTAATAGCAACTCCTGTATATTATAATCTTTGCCAAAAAGAAAAAATCTATCTATTTGGGCTCTCTCCTATAGTAAATCTTTTTAAATTCTTTCCTAATACAGAGATTCTTTATTATGAAAGAGGTAAAACTAAAAAAAATTTAGAAATTTTAAAACCTTTTAAAAAAGAGATTGGACTTCTTCTTACTAATTCCTTTTCTTCAGCTTGGCTTTTTTTCAGAGCTGGTATTCAAGAAAGGTGGGGATATGCAAAAGATTTTAGAAGTTTTCTTTTAACAAGAGCTATCAAACCTCCTCATCAAAAAATCCACCAAAGAGACTATTATTTATATCTTTTAAAAGCCTTAGGACTCCCTTATGAATATAAAGATTTACTCTTACCTCTTGATGAAAAAACAGTAGAGATGGCTAAAGCTTCTTTAAAAGACCTCAAAGATAAACCCTTTATCATTATAGCACCAGGTGCTGCTTATGGACCAGCTAAAATGTGGCCTAAGGAATATTATAAAGAACTTGCTTTAAATCTTGTGAAAAAGGGTTTTACCATAATTGTTGTAGGAAGTTTAAAAGAAAAAGAGGTGGGAGATTTTATAAAAGATGGGAAAAAAGAAATATATAATTTTTGCGGAAAAACAAATTTAAATGAGGTTGCGGGGATTTTTTTCTTAGCTAAAGCTGTTATTTCTAATGATTCAGGACTTATGCATCTTGCAGCAGCTCTAAAGGTACCTCAAATTGCTATTTTTGGCTCTACTGATCCAGAAAAAACAGGACCTTTAAATAAAAAAGCTATAGTTTTAAAGATTAATTTTTCTTGTAGCCCCTGTTTTAAAAGAACTTGCAAATATGGACACTATAATTGCTTAAAATCAATCTCTCCTAAGGAAGTTTTAGAAAATTTAGAAAATTTAATTTCATAATTTTTATAAATTCATCGCTTCATCAATAGCTTTTTCAATTAATTCTTTTGGGGATATCCCAGAAAGTCATTTCTTCTTTCTCTCTCAATATCTAAGCCATCAATCTGAATTGTAGGAGAACCTAAAAAATAATTTCAATCTCTTTTTTAATCCCTCTTTTTTGAGTACATCTTTTAACAAATTTAAAGCAGGTTCTACATTAGGACAACCTTTAAAATATAAGAATCTTATTTTCATAACTCACTTTTGTATTTTTTAATTAAGAATTTAATTTTTAAATTTTCTATAATAATTAAGGATTTCTTGCCACTTTTCCCAGGCTTGACCTGATTGTATAAGTTCTCTGGCTTTTTTTATTCCTCCTTTAAAATCTATAGCCTTCTCACAAAGATAAATAGCTCCTCCAAGATTTAAAAGAAACATATCCATAATAGGACCTTCAAGTTTCCCTTTTAACAGATTTTCTAAAATTTCCTTACTTTGAGAAGGATTTTTTACCATTAATTCTTCTGGGGTCTTACATCTTTCAAAACCAAAATTTTCTGGATCTATATAATAAGTGGTAATTTTTTCATCTCTCAATTCTGAAATCTTTGTAGAACCAGTAACGGTTATCTCATCATATCCTTCTTCACCAAAAACAACTAAAGCCCTTTTAACTCCTATACTGTCAAGAACATAAGCTATTTTTTCTGTAAGCAAAAAATCATACACTCCTACTAATTGATAATTAGCAAGTGCAGGATTTAAAAGAGGCCCAAGAGTATTAAAAATGGTTCTACCAAGTTTTTTTCTTATTCCTGCAACCCTTTTAAATGCTGGATGATAAAGTGGAGCAAAAAGAAAGGAAAAACCAATTTCTTCAAGAGCTAAAGCTGAAGCTTCAGGAGGCAAATCTAAAGAGATTCCGCAAACTTCTAACAAATCTGCACTTCCACATTTACTTGAAATGGATCTATTTCCATGTTTGGCAACATAAACTCCATCTAAAGCTGAAAGAGCTATGGCAACTGTTGTTGAAAAATTAAAAGTGTGTTTATTGTCTCCTCCTGTTCCACAGGTATCAACAATTATTGCAGACTCAGGTAAATGGTGGGGCACTTTAATCATAATATCTCTATATGCCATAACTGCACCAGTTATTTCCTGCCAGGTTTCTCCCTTCTTTCTCAAAAGGTCAAGAAATAATTCTACCTCTTGGTCTTCAAAATCATTAATAGCTATCTTTTTAAAAACTTGATAAGCTTCTTCTTTTTTTAGATTTTCTCTTTTTTTAAGCTTTACAATAGCTTCTTTAATTTCCATTTTACCTAACCTCCCAAATCCATTTTTTCTGTAAGTAAACTTGGTGAACCTGTAGACCCATAAAAAGTAAGATCTGAGCCAAGCTCTAAAACATTTTTAAATAATTCAAAAATGTTTCCAGAGAGAGCCATTTCACAAAAAAAATCTATAGCTTCTCCCTTTTTATAATAAATCCCTGAAACTCCAAAAGAAAAATCTCCAGAAATGGGATTAGCAGTATGACCTCCTAATAGCTCTAAAACTTCAAAAACCTCTTTTTCTGCTTTAATAAGATCTTCTTTAGAGATTGATCCATTTTTAAGGTAAAGATTGGTAGAGGAAATTTTAGGAAAGGATGAAAAATCAGGTCTCCTTGAATTTCCAGCTTTAAATTCTTTAAACCCCTTTTTTTCTGCGTAATTTTTCCAATAGGTATCAAATAAAAAGGTTTTTACTATACCTTTTTCTATAAGAATTTTTTTATTTTGTGCCACACCTTCATCATCAAAGGGTCTACTCTCAGGTAAAAAAGGATTTATTCCATCATCAAATAGGGTTATTTTTTCACTAAAAACTTTTTTCTCCAGTTTGTCTTTTAAATAGGATCTCCCTTTTAATATTTCGTCTCCCAAAAAAGAAAATTCTAAAAGCTTTAAAAGATTAACTGCTAAAAATGGAGGAAAAAGAACAGGAATCTTTAAGCTTTTTCCTTTTTTAGTTTTAGAAAGAGCTATAGCTTTTTGGCAGGCAAGCTTAACCCTTTCTAAAAGAGTTTGGTAATTAAATTCAACCCCTTCATACCACTCATAAGCTTCTGCCTCTTTATTATTTTTGGCAATAACAGAAATAATAAAAATGTAGAAAGGTCTTTCCCACATTAATTCGAGTTCATTTCTAATTAAGATATATTTAATTTTCCCAAAAGAAAGCTTTATTTTTTCAACTCTTGAAATTAAAGAATCAAAACTAAAGGCTTTTTCTTCTAATTCATCAATTTTTTCTTTAAGTTCCTTTATAGATATATTAAAGCCCCCTTGAAAAGAAATCTCAGGGTATTCTTCTTCTTTTTCAGGGAAAATAGAAGGCACACCATAATTTGAAAGGGTTTTTGCTTTTAAAACCGATTCTTCTAAATCTAAAAGATTTAAAGATGCACTATAAGAGAGCCCTGCTTTTCCATTTTTATTTAAATATCTTACAGAAATATTTTGATCCATGTATTTTTCTTCCAAAAAATCTTTTCTATCCCTTTTTTCTAATTCAAAACCTTCTTCAATTTCTATCCAGAATTCAACAGGTTCTTTTTGGGATATTTTTTTAATTTCTTTTAAAAATTCCATAAAATATTATTTTAAAATACTTTTCCCGGCAAAAATAGCTGCAGAGCCAAGGTATTCTTCAATTCTTAAAAGTTGATTAAATTTAGCTACTCTTTCACTCCTTGCTGGTGCTCCGGTTTTGATTTGTCCTGTATTTAAAGCTACTGCAAGATCAGCAATAAAAGTATCTTCTGTTTCTCCTGAACGATGAGAAATCACACATTTCCAGTTGTTTTTATAGGCTAATTCTACAGCAGAAATTGTTTCAGTTAGTGTACCTATTTGGTTAAGTTTGATTAAAACTGCATTAGCAAGTTTTTCTTTAATTCCCCATTCAATTCTTTTAGGATTGGTTACAAATATATCATCTCCAACAATTTGGATTTTATTCCCTAAACTTTTAGTAATGAGCTTAAATCCTTCGGGATCATCTTCAGAAAAGGGGTCTTCAATTAATATGATAGGATAATTTTTAACCAGTTTTTCATAATATTTAAGTAGTTCTTCTCTATCCATTTTTTTTCCAAGACCAGAAAAGTTATATATTCCTTTTCCTTCGTACAATTCTGAAGGTGCTACATCCATAGCAATGGCTATATCTTCTCCTGGTTTATATCCTGCTTTTTCAATAGCGGAAACTAAATAATCTAAAGCTTCTTCAGGAGACTTTATTTGGGGAGCAAAACCCCCTTCATCTCCTATAGAGGTGCTTAATCCTTTTTCTTTTAAAAGGCTTTTTAATGAATGATAGGTTTCCGCTCCCATTCTTAAAGCTTTAGAAAAACTATCTCCTCCCCAGGGAACAATCATAAATTCTTGAAAATCTAAGGGGTTGTCTGCATGAGCACCTCCATTTATAATATTCATAAAAGGTACAGGCAAAGTTCTTGCTCTTAATCCACCAATATAAGCAAAAAGAGGTAATCCAAATTCTTCAGCAGTGGCTTTAGCACAGGCAAGGGAAACTCCTAAAATAGCATTAGCTCCAAGTTTTGATTTATTCTCGGTTCCATCAAGCTCACAAAGCATCTGGTCAATTTCTATCTGTTTAGAGGATTCAAAACCCTCTAATTGGGGAGCTATAATTTCATTCACATTAAAAACTGCTTTTTGAACCCCCTTCCCAAAATATCTCTGTGGATCTTTATCTCTTAACTCAAGGGCTTCATGTTTCCCAGTTGAAGCACCTGAAGGAATAGATGCCCTTCCATAAAAACCACTTTCTAACCAAACCTCTACTTCAATTGTAGGATTACCTCTTGAATCAAGTATTTCACGAGCTTTTATACGCGAGATCTTGCTCATTTCCTCCTCCTTTCTCCCGAATTCTCATTCTCTTTAATAAAATTTTTTATTTCTTCCCAATAAACAGGTTTAGTTCCTACCTTTCCAACCACTATTCCTGCTGCAATATTTGCCAATTCAAGAATTTGCTTTAATGGTAAACCTATAGCATAAAAAGCTCCTAAGGAAGCTATTACCGTATCTCCAGCACCTGAAACATCATAAACTTCTTTTGCTTGGGAAGGAGAATAAATTGTTCCTTCTTTGGGATGATAAGAAAATATACCATCTTTACCTAAGGTTACTACAAGAAAGTCAAGATTGTATTTCTCAACCAAAATTTTTGCAGATTCTTTTAGGTTATCCTTAGGAAGATTTTCTTTAAAAGCAGTTTCTTTAAATTCTTTATAATTGGGAGTAATTGAGGTTGCACTTTCGTATTTTTTCCATTCCACACTTTTTGGATCAACCAAGAGAAACTTACCATTTCTCTTTGCTTCTTTAACTATCCATGCACAAAAACTTTCAGATAAAAACATACCTTTAGCATAATCAGAAAGAATTACTCCATCAACTTCTTGAAGAATTTCTTCATAAATTTCTTGAAATTTTTTTTCTAAATTTTTATTAATAGGTTTTCTCTCCTCCTTATCTATACGAAGGAGTTGTTGAGATTGAGCAATTACCCTTGTTTTAATAGTAGTGGGACGGGAATCTTCTTCTAAAATCCCTTTTATACCTATCCCCTCTTTTTTAGCAAGATCTTTTAAAATTTTACCGTGCTCATCCTTTCCCACAACTCCCATCAATTCAACTTTAACTTTAAGACCTCTTAAGTTTGCAGCAACATTAGCTGCTCCACCTAAACTAAAATAGATTTCTTTTAAATCAAACACCGGAACCGGTGCTTCTGGAGAAATTCTATTAACCTCTCCCACAAAATATCTATCAACTATGCAATCCCCTATAACAAGAAGTTTTATATTTTTGAGCTTTTCCTCAATTTTTTCTAAAGAAAAAGATTGCATCTTATTTTGCTTCTTTAAGAATCTTTTCTTGAGAAGGCATACTTTCTAATAATGGTAAACCTGCTAACTCTCTTATTTTTCTTTCTATTTCCTGAGTTAAATCTTTCCTTTCCTTAAGAAGTTTTCTTACACTTTCTCTTCCTTGTCCTAATCTTTCTTCTTTTCCGTTTAATTTATAAGTATACCAAGCTCCGCTTCTTTCAATAATTCCCATAGCTAATCCAAGATCAATTAATTCTGCTTCTTTAGAAATACCTTCTCCAAAATACATATCAAATTCAACCTCCTTAAAGGGAGGAGCAAGTTTATTTTTAACAATTTTTACTTTTACTCTATGACCTAAGGTTTCTGATCCTTCTTTTATAGTAGAAATTTTCTTTATTTCCAATCTAAGGGAAGCAAAAAATTTAAGTGCCATACCTCCAGGTGTAGTCTCTGGAGGTCCTCCGAAAGTGCTCATTCCTATTTTCATACGGGTTTGATTTATAAAAACTACAGCAGTATTACTTTTAGAAATAGCAGAAGTCAATTTTCTCATAGCTTTTGACATAAGACGAGCCTGTGAACCCACTTGTTGATCTTCCATTTCTCCTTCTAATTCTGCTTTTGGAACAAGAGCAGCTACAGAATCTACAACTACAATATCAACTGCTCCACTTCTTATTAAAATTTCTGCAATATCTAAAGCCTCTTCTCCTGTAGTTGGTTGAGAGATAAGTAAATCTTCAACCTTTACACCTAATTTTTGGGCATAATTTACATCAAGAGCATGTTCTGCATCAATAAAAGCTGCAACCCCTCCCAATTTTTGGGCAGAAGCTACCATGTGAAGAGCTAAGGTAGTTTTTCCAGAAGCCTCAGCTCCATAAATCTCAGTAATCCTACCTCTTGGTATTCCACCAATTCCTGTTGCAATATCAAGACTTAATGAACCTGTAGGAATAGTGCTTACTTCAATCTTTTTCTCACTCTCTCCTAAACGCATTATTGATCCTTTCCCAAATTGCTTTTCAATTTGAGAAATAGCTGCCTCTACAGCTTTTTTCTTATCAAACTCTTTTTCAACCACTTTCATAAATTTCCCCTCCTAAAAATTAAATTATTTTAAATCATACCATAAAAAATTTTCATTAAAAAGTCAAGTTTGGTTTTATTGAATGTAAATGGTAAAATAAGAAATAGCATGGATAAAAATCCTTGGTTTGATAAATGGGCTAAAAAGGCTAAAGAAAAGGGATATCCTGCTCGATCTGTATTTAAACTTATGGAAATACAAGAAAAATACAAAATTATTCAAAAGGGAAATATAGTCTTAGATTTAGGAGCATCTCCCGGATCATGGTCTAAATATGTTTTAAGTATTGTGGGAGAAAAAGGAAAGGTAATAGGGATTGACCTCTTACCTATAAAAATAAGCCACCCTAATTTTTATTTTCTTCAAAAAGATGTTTTTGAGTTAGAAGAAAAAGATTTGAAAAACTTGGGGATAGAAAAGGTTGATGTCCTTTTAAGTGATATGGCACCAAAAACAACGGGAGATAAATTTGGAGATCATGTGAGATCTGTGAGACTTACTGAAAGAGCTTTAGAAATAGCAAAAATTTATTTAAAAGAGGGAGGCTCTTTTGTAGTAAAGGTTTTTGAAGGAGAAAAAATCCCCAGTTTAAAAAAGCAAATTGAAAAATACTTCAAAAGTGTTAAATTTTTTAAACCAAAAAGCTCAAGAAAAGAAAGCAAAGAAATTTTTATTATAGCTCAAGAATTTAAAAAACCTATTTAAAACGAGGATAGATTGAGAATTCTTCATACCTCAGACTGGCATTTAGGAAAAAGTCTATTTGGGAAAAAATTAATTGATGAACAGACTCTCTTTTTTGAAAAAACTTTTTTTCCTTTTATAAAGGATATAAAACCTGATATTTTGATAATTACAGGAGATATAACCGATAAATCAAATCCTGATCTGGAAACTTTAAAACTTCTTTCTGAAATCCTTTTCTGGCTATTTAAGGAAAAAATCCCCTCAATATTTATTCTTGGAAATCATGATTCCAAAAGAATTACTTTATTTAAAGAATTTTTAAAACAAAATTATTTGTATATGATTGATACTCTTTATTATTTTAAAAACCCCTTTATTTGGGAAGATGGAAAGGGTGAAAAGGTTTATTTTTATCTTTTACCCTATCTTCCTCTTTATGAATTAAAAGAAAATATTGAAATATTTTGGGAAAAGGAAAATAAAAAAGTTGCGGATTTTTTTGCTAAAAAATCTCAGCTTCTTTTAAAAGACTTAGTAGAGCTCCTTTTAGATTTAACTAAAGATAATTTTTATAGACCTGCTATAGCTCTTGGACATTTTGCAATAGAAAGAGGGATCTTTACTGGGGAAGAAATATCTCTTAAATTTATGGGGTTAGAAGAGGTATTTCCTTTGGAACTTTTTGAAAATTTTGATTTTCTTCTTTTAGGACATCTTCACAGACTTCAAAAGGTATCTTCAAAGGTTTTTTATTCTGGATCTATTCTTCCTTATAGTTTTGAAGAATCGGTTCACAAAAAGGGAGTTTGGCTTTTTGAAATAAAAAATAGTGTGTTAATTAAGGAAGAACCTATTTATCTTTCCCCATCCTTTGAAATGAAAATTGTAAAAGGTTATTTTAAGGATTTAATAAACTCTCCTAAGGATGAAGCTTATATAAAGATAATCCTTAAAGACAAAGAGCCTGTTTTACATCCCTTTGAAAGATTAAAAACCATTTTTCCTAATCTTTTATTGTTAGAATATGAAGATAAAAAAACAGAAATTTCTTCTTTTAGTGAAGATTTTATGAAGGAAGCACTTTTAGAAAGCAAAAAAATAGAGCTTAATGAAGAAGAGCTCTTTAAAAAATTTTACAAATATATAGAAGAAAGGGAGGTTGAAGATAGATTATTCGAAGTTTTTAAAAAATATTTAAAGGAATTAAACGAAAATCAACAGGGGGTGAAATGATGGCCATAAAAGCTATAGTAGCAGGTGCAGCAGGAAGAATGGGGAGAACTATTATTAATTTAATATTTCAAAATCCGCAAATAGATCTGGTTGCTGCTTTTGAACATCCTGAAAATCCTGCAGTAGGAAAGGATGTGGGAGAAGTAGTAGGACTTCCTAAAACAGGAATATTAGTTGAAAATTCCTTAGAAAAAGTTATAGAAAAAGGAGAGGTGATTATTGATTTTACTTTTCACAAAGCCTCTTTAGAACATGCAAGAATAAATGCTAAATATGGAAAAGCTATGGTAATTGGAACAACTGGTTTTTCTAAAGAGGAGCTTGCTGAGGTTCACGAGCTTGCTAAAAAAAATTTTCCTTTGGTTCAAGACTATAATATGAGTATGGGGGTTAATCTTTTAGTTAAATTAGTTGAATTAACTGCTAAGGTGCTTTCTGAAGGTTATGATATAGAGATAATTGAAGCTCATCATAGAATGAAAAAGGATGCTCCCAGTGGAACAGCTTTAAAACTTGCTAATGCCATAGCTACTGTTCTTGGGAGATCTGATAAAGATTTCAGATTTTGTAGAGAAGGTATTATAGGAGAAAGAAAAGAAACAGAAATTGGAATACAAACTATAAGAGGAGGAGATATAGTAGGAGAACACACAGTTCTTTTTGCAGGAATTGGAGAGAGAATAGAACTTACTCATAGAGCAAGTAGCCGTGAAACTTTTGCTCGTGGAGCAATTAAAGCTGCCTTATGGGTTGTGGGAAAGCCTCCCGGAGTTTATAATATGCACGATGTCTTAGGTTTAAAAAACTTATAATTTTTTAGGAAGCTATGGAAGAAAAAACTTGCCCTTCAGCTGAATTATTTTTTAAAAGGGAATTTAAAAAACATACAGGCATAAAAGATATTCGTTTTGTCTTAGCTGTCGGGAGTGGTAAAGGCGGTGTAGGAAAAACCACAATTTCTGCTATTTTAGCCCTTGCTCTAAAAAAAGCTGGCTATTTAGTAGGAGCTTTTGATCTTGATTTTTATGGACCAAATTTACATCTTGTATTAGGTGTCAATAAAAAACCTATGATAGAATTTGGGAATATAAAACCTGTAAGCTCTGATAATATAAAAATTTTAAGTTTAGCTTTGATGATTACAGAAAAAGAGCCTATCTTTATGAGAGGTCTTATGGCTTCTAAATTGCTTCAAGAACTTCTTCAAAAGGTAGAATGGGGTCCCCTTGATTTTCTAATTCTTGATTTACCTCCTGGCACAGGGGATATATTTCTTACTATGCTTGATTTTTTTAATCCTGAAGGATTTATATTAATAACCACCCCACATAAATTAGCCCTTTCAGATGCAAAAAGAACCCTTTCTATCCTTAGAGAAAAGACAATTCCTATTTTGGGAGTAGTTAAAAATATGGCTGATTTTTTTGAAGATGAAACTTCCTTTCAAGATTTTTTGAATGAGCAAAAATTAAACGTTTTATTTGAAATCCCTGTATTAAAAGAGCTTTCAAAAACAGAAAATTTAACAGAGGTTTTTGAATCTTCTGAAAAACAAAAATTTTTAGAAACTATTGCTGAAAGGGTGCTTGATAAAGTTTTTAGAATTAAGTAATATTGATGGCTTATACAGATATTTATAAAAATTTAGTAGAAGCTGGTCTTTCTTTAGCAAGAGCAAAAAGACTAAAAAGGGTTTGTGTGGGAATTCATTATACTATGGTTGAAATTGAAAGAGGAGGTGTAGGTTTAGCCTATACCTTCTTGCAAGAAGTAAAAAAATGTTGTGAATTGAGAAATGAAATTACTTTTTGGAAAAGCTCTGCAGATATGGTAGTAAAAGGATATTTATCAGGCAATCCTATAGAAGAAGTTGTTGGTCTTGCTACTATAAATGCTGTTTTTAATCATAAAAAGGACTTTTTAAAGGATGCTATTCCTGGAGATATATTTTCAGAAATTAAGTTAAACAGTAAAGATGAGATTTTGATGATTGGATATTTTGAACCTCTTTTCAAAAAACTTAAAGGAAAAGTAGAAAAAATTTGGGTAATAGATAAACCCCTTGAAGAAACAGGTTTAAAGATTTCTGATATAAGTGATAAAATAAAATTAGCTATAATAACATCTTCAACCTTAGTAAATAAAACGCTCCACTCAGTTTTAGAAAATTTGGAAAGTGTTTCTGAAATCCTTTTAATGGGGCCTACAACTCCTTTAAATCCTGAAGTATTTAGATTTACACCTATAACATGGCTTTGCGGAAGTATAGTAAGAGATCCTGAACTTTTATTTAGAATGGTTTGCGAAGGAAAGGGAGCAACTTCTTTCTTTAAAAGCGGTGTTCTTGAAAAGATCAACGTAAGGGTTAAAAAATGAATAAATTAAAATACCTCAGTTCTCAATATCTTTTACCTTTTTTCTTATGGATATTTTTAAGTTTTAGATTCTATCCTTCAGATATCTCAAAAACCCTTCTTCATTCAGGGAAAATTTTTATAGGATGTGGTCTTTATGGATTAGGAATGACTATAATAATTAATGGGCTTTTAACAAAATTTGCTAAAAAAACTTTGACCAGAGATAGCTTTATCAAAATTGCCCTTTGGTTAGCTGTAATTACTGCTTTGGCTGCAAGTCTTGAATTTTATTTTGGATTGAGAAAGTGATTGGCATATTTGATTCTGGTCTTGGTGGTTTAACAGTTGTAAAGGAAATATTAAATAAGTTACCTCAATATAAAATCATTTATTTTGGTGATACTGCAAGAACTCCTTACGGAACTAAAAGTGCAGAAACGGTGAAAGGTTATGCCATAGAAAATACTAAATTTTTATTGGAAAGGGGTGCAAAAATTATTGTAGTTGCTTGTCACACTGTATCAAGTACCGCTATACCTGTTCTTAAAGAAAAGTTTCCCAATGTGCCCTTTTTTGAAGTAGTAACCCCCTCATTTAAAAAGGCTTTAAAACTTACTAAAAATAAAAAAATTGGTCTTATTGGAACAAGGACTACTGTTGAAAGTGGAATCTATGATCAATTGTTTTCTCAAGCTGACTCTGAAATAAAATTATATTCAAATCCAGCCTCTCTTCTTGTTCCACTTATTGAAGAAGGTTGGCTAAAAAAACCAGAAACAAGAAAAATTGTTAAAAAGTATTTAATTCCTCTTAAAATGAAAGGAATTGACACCCTTATTTTAGGGTGTACTCATTATCCATTAATAAAAAAAGTTATTCAAGAAAAGGCAGGAAAAAGGATTAAACTTGTTGATCCCTCAGAAGAGATAGCTTTAGAAGTGAAAAATTTCATTGAAAATACTCCAGAATTAGCTAAGGAACTTCAAGAAAATGGTGAACCAGAAATTTATGTTTCAGATATTACTCCTAATTTTGAAAAAATTGCTAAATTATTCTTAGGAAGACCTATAAAATTAAAAAAAATAAATTTAGAATGAGGCAGAATATGGGATACATTGTTGAAATGGGAGAAATTTATTTAGCTGGAAATTATAAAAGAGAAAAACTTGCATTTGTAAAAGGCTCTGGAACAAGACTATTTACTGAAGAGGGAGAGGAATATTTAGATTTTACTTCAGGAATAGCAGTTTGCAATCTTGGGCATGCAAATCAAAAACTAATAAAAGAATTAAATACTCAAGCGGAACTTATTTGGCACACCTCAAATCTTTATTATGTTTCACCTCAAGCTAAACTTGCTAAAAAACTTGTGGAACTCTCTTTTGCAGAAAAGGTATTTTTTGCTAATAGTGGTGCCGAGGCAATAGAAGCAGGTCTTAAACTTGCAAGAAGATGGGCTTACGAAAATTTTGGGAAAGAAAAAAATCAATTTATAGCTCTTGAAAATTCCTTTCACGGAAGAACTTATGGAGCCTTATCTGTAACGGGACAACCTAAATATTGGGAAGGCTTTGAGCCTTTGCTTCCTGGAGTTATCTTTATTCCACCGAATGATAAAAAGGCATTATCTGCCTCCTTTAATGAAAAGGCCTGTGCTATTATTTTAGAGCCTATTCAGGGAGAGGGAGGAGTTTATCCCTTAGATAAAGAATTTATAGAACTTGCTAAAGACCTCTGCCAAAAATATAATGCACTTCTTATCTTTGATGAAATCCAGACAGGATTAGGAAGAACAGGAAAACTTTTTGCATATGAACATTTTGGGGTTGAACCAGATATTATGTGCCTTGCTAAAGCTCTTGCTAATGGTCTTCCTCTTTCAGCTATGCTTGCTAAGGAAAAAGTAATGAGTGCTTTTAAACCAGGAACTCATGCCTCAACCTTTGGAGGAAATCCCTTAGCTTGCGCAGTTGCTTTAAAAGTGCTTGAGACAATAAGCAGTCCCACTTTTTTAAAAGAGGTTGATCTAAAAGGAAAAATTTTAAAGGAAAAAATAGAAAAAATTAAAAAAGAAAAACCTGGCATTATAAGAGAAGTAAGGGGATTGGGACTTCTCATAGGAATAGAATTTAATATTTCTGCTGAAAAAATTTATCAGAAACTTCTTGAAAAAAAGATTTTAGTTACCCAACCTAAACCAAATATTATAAGGCTTTCTCCTCCTTTAATTATTACCTATAGGGAATTAGACTTTTTTATAGAAACTTTTAAAGAAATTATTGCCTCTCTTTGATGAATTTTTGTTTAGCCATATTTGATCTTAAAGAAAATCGCTATAGCATAAATGTACTCCTTTCTGCTTTAGAAAAGGAAAACCTTATTGAAGAGATACCCACTTATTTTTTTAAAAATAAATCAGCTTTTTTTAAAGGAGTTGAAGAACTTTTAGAAAAATTTGAAAAAATAATAATTGCCTTTTCTTTTTTTACAACCCAACTCTGGGACATAAATGACGTTATAAAAACTCTTCAAAAAACTTTTGCATTTAAAAGAAAAAATCTAATTTTAATTGCAGGAGGGCCTCATCCTACAGGGGATATAAAGGGTGTTTTAAATTGGGGATTTGATTTTGTTTTTACTGGTGAAGCAGAAAAAAGTTTCTCAGAATTTATAAGAACTTTAAAATTTAAGGAAAATTTTTCACAAATAAAAGGCTTAGCCTATTTAAATGAAAATAAAGAATTTATTTATACAGGTAAATCGGAAAAAATTGATTTAAATTCTTATCCACCCTTTTCTCTAAAACTAAACCGATTAAATCCTATTGAAATTACAAGAGGCTGTCCTTTTGGATGCTATTTCTGTCAAACACCAAGAATTTTTGGGAAGAAAGTAAGACATAGGAGCATAGAAAATATATTAAGATATGTAGAACTTTTATTAGAAAGAGGCATTAAAGATTTTAGATTCATTACTCCTAATGCTTTTAGTTACGGATCTAATGATGGAAAAACCTTAAATTTAGAAGCTTTAGAAACTCTTTTAAAAGAACTTCGTCAACTTGTTAACCCAAGAGGAGGGAGAATATTTTTTGGCTCCTTTCCTTCTGAAGTAAGACCAGAACATGTTACCGAAGAGACTGTAAATCTTGTAAAAAAATATGCAAATAACGATAATTTAGTTATAGGAGCTCAATCAGGAAGTGATAGAATCTTAAAACTTTGTAAAAGAGGACATACTTTAGAAGATATATATAGAGCTGTAAAATTAACTATTAAAGCTGGTCTTAAAGCTAAGGTTGATTTTATTTTCGGATTGCCTGAAGAGAAAAAAGAAGATATAAAAGAAACTATAAAAGTAATGGAAGATCTTGCCAAAATGGGAGCCATTATTCATGCCCATACCTTTATGCCCCTTCCTCAAACCCCCTTTGTTAAAAAAAAGCCAGGTAAAATTGATTTAGACCTTTTAAAGATTATAAATAAACTTCTTGGAAAAGGGCTTCTTTTTGGAGATTGGAAAATTCAAGAAGAACTTGCAGAAAAAATTTATAGATATTTTCAAACAGGTAAGATTGAGGAATGTATTAAGAATAGCATTTAATCCTTTTACTTTTCTAAGTTCTTAATTTCTTCTTCCACTCTTTCTAACTCTTTCTTCAATTCATCACGATATTTTTTTAGCATTTCTAAATATTCAGATTTTGAAATAAATGGTTCAAATCTCCAACAAAAAGGCGGAAAGAAAGGGAAACCAAAAGACCAAAAGAAACCAAATCCTTGTCCAAATCTACGTTTCCAAAACATATCAATTTTTATTTTAATAGGTTTTTAAAAATTTTCAAATTTAGAAAAATTTCTACAAAAAAACTTAAAATTTTTAGAAAATTTAAAATAACCCTACGGATTGCCTAAAATTGTAAAAATAAAACTCTATTGAAAAATTTTGTTAAATGAAATATATAAATTATAAAAATAAAACAAATTCCCATTATGGAGGTGATAGGAATTGAAGGAACTTAGATTATGGGCTTAGAAAGGGAAGTATAAAATTTTCACTCCTCCGGAAACTTACTGTAAAAATAAATTTTTCCTTGTCTTAAATAAAAAGTTGATATAAAATCTTTATTAAGCCAATTTTAAGCAAGAGGTGAAATCATGAAGAAAGGACCTTTTTATAAAATCCATCCTTTTGTAGTTGGAACTAAGGTTTTTGATAAGGGGATGATGACTTATCAACATGACTACGGAAAAGAGTATGTCATTCCCATTTATTGTTGGCTGATAGAAGGTTCAGATAAAGTTATTCTTATTGATACAGGGCTTTTAGATGTGATTCAATCTGAATTTAGAGAAAAAGCTATCGGAGGGAAAATATATAAATTTGAAGAAGGGCTTGCTAAATGGGGACTTTCTCCTAAGGACATAGATATTGTAATTCATACCCATCTTCATAACGACCATTGTGAAAACGATTTTAAATGTGTAAACGCAGTATTTTATGCCCATGAACTTGAGTTTCAATCTGCTTACAATCCTCATCCCTTAGATTTTAGATACTTGGCTGATTTTATAGAAGAAGTAGATCAGGCAGGGCAGATGATTCATATAAAAAATGAGGTTTTTGAAGTTGTTCCAGGAATTACTATGGTCCATACCCCTGCCCATACCAAAGGAGGAATGAGTGTTCTTATTAATACAGAAAAGGGAATTGCAGGAATAACTGGATTTTGTGTAATTATGGAAAACTTTAATCCTCCAAATAAAATAAAGGCTATGGGAATGGAGGTAATCCCACCAGGAACAAACATAGACCCTTACTTAGCTTACGATCAGATGATAAAATTTAGAGAAGCAGTTGATATCTTAATACCTTTACATGAACCAAGTTTTTCCTCAGTAGAAACTATTCCTTAAAACTAAAAACGCATCCTTCCTAATTTTAAGGATGCTTCTATAGAAAAGTATCCGTCACCGCAAGCCCTGCATCAAGAAAAACAACGCCTTGAGGAAGATTTAATAGGTCAAATACTTTTGATACTGAAATTATAGATCTACTTGATTTTCCTGCGTGATGATATTTATGCTTTTTTGAATTCATTTTAAAATATTATATCATGGAGTTAACTAAACTTGAAGAAATACAATTAGATTGTGCTAAAAGGGTTATAAAAAGAGAGGTTTTAAAAGAAATTAAAACTGTAGGTGGAATTGATGTAACCTTTGAAAGTTCAAAGGAAAATCCAACTAAAGCCTGGGCTTGTATAGTAATTATTAGTTTAGATACTCTAAAGCCTATTTATCAAAAAATCATAGAAGATATAGTAGCTTTTCCTTATATTCCTACTTTTCTTGCCTTTAGAGAACTTCCTCTTATGAAAAGGGTTTATACTGAAGCAAAAACTAAGCCAGATGTTATTTTTATAGATGGGCAAGGAATTTCCCATCCAAGAGGTTGTGGAATTGCCTCCCATTTTGGGGTTGAGGTAGGTGCTGTAACTGTAGGGGTTGCCAAGAAAAAACTTTTAGGAAATTATGAACCCCCTAAGGAAACTCGCGGAAGTTATTCTTATTTAATTTATAATGGTGAAGTTATTGGAGCAGTGCTTCGAACAAAAGACAAAGTGAAGCCTCTTTTTGTATCTATTGGGCATAAAATAAGCTTAGAAAAAGCTATAGAGCTTGTTTTAAAAACCTCTATTCACCGTATCCCCGAACCCTTAAGACTCGCCCACAATCTTTTACAAAGGTTAAGAAAACAGGTTTTAGGTAAGTAAAAATATGAAAGTGATATTTGTTGAAGATAAAAAAAGATAAAGTAAGATTTATTTTAAAATTTTTGAAAATTGCAGGGGTAGGAGATGAAGGAAAAGGACTTGATTTTTGAAGATAAGTTATGGAAAGCTGCTGATAAGTTGCGAAAAAAAGTGGAGGTTCACGAATATAAGTATATAGTTTTAGGATTAATATTTTTAAGATACCTTTCCTTTGCTTTTGAGGAAAAAAGAAAAGAGATAGAAGAAAAAGAGGCTAAGCATTTTCCCGAAGATTTAAGATTTAAAGTTTGTGAAGATAGAGATTTTTACATGGCTAATGGAACTTTATATGTCCCAGAGAAGGCTCGTTGGGATTACATTCGAAAGAACGCTAATCAGCCAAACATAGGCGAAATAATCGACCAAGCTATAGAAATTTTAGAAAACGAATATCCTAAGCAATTAAAAGATGTGATACCTAAGATCTACTCTCGCGTCAATCTTGATAGCCACGATTTTGCCTATTTAATCAACCTTTTTTCACAGATTCATTTTGGCCATGACCATCAGGCAAAAGACATTTTTGGTAGGATTTATGAATATTTTCTTGGGAAATTTACGGAAGCAGAGGGTAAAAAGGGAGGGGAATTTTATACCCCAAGGTCTTTAACCAGGCTTATCGTTGAGATTTTAGATGTAAAGGAGGGACGCATATTTGACCCTGCCTGTGGCTCCGGTGGCTTCTTTATTTCAGCCTTAGAGAAATTACAAAGAGAGGGGATAGGAAATGAGAGGTTATCCATCTACGGACAAGAGTCAAAGGAATTTGTTTGGAAGGTTTGCAGAATGAATTTAGCCATAAGAGGAGTTGAAGGAGATATAAGATGGGGAGATTCTTACCATGATGATAAATTCTTTGATCTAAGGGCTGACTATATCGTTTCCAATCCTCCCTTTAACGACAGCGAATGGGGAAGGGATAGAGTTAAACCAAACGACCCAAGGTTTAAGTATGGGCTTCCTCCTGAAAACAACGCAAATTATGTTTGGATCCAGCATTACATTTATCATCTTGCCCCAAACGGCAAGGCTGGCTTTGTTATGGCAAATGGAGCCTTGTCCGTAGGAGGAGTAGAAGGTGAAATCAGAAGAAAGATCATTCAGGATGATTTAATATACGGAATAATAGCTACTCCACCCAAGATGTTCTATACCGTTTCTTTACCCGCTTCTTTGTGGTTTATTAGAAAAACAAAGCCTGAACATATGGAGGGTAAAATCTTGTTTATTTATGCTAAAAAGATGTATAAGCCTATTTCAAGAAAGCAAAACATCTTTACCGAAGAGCACATAGCCAAAATTGTAGAAAAGTTTAGGAAGTTTGAACGGGG
>Ga0080004_1116469_pt1 | contig 64386 bp, 60 predicted proteins | sample WasSprMetagenome_FD_69207 | JGI IMG/M metagenome (GOLD analysis project Ga0080004, IMG submission 69207) | Sulfidic aquatic microbial communities from Washburn Spring, Yellowstone National Park, USA - WS (SPADES assembly) (version 2) | ecosystem: Environmental > Aquatic > Thermal springs > Hot...
CTTTGTCTTTCTTCTCCTTCTCTAAATAAATTTCCCTCTCTGATACCATAAATTCGTTAAATAATTCCTCAAAAAATTCACACAATGCTTTCTTCTCTCCATTCGTTATATCTGGAAAAAATTTGTCAACTGCCTTTGCTACTGCTTCCTTTTTACATCTTTCAATTTCTTCTTTGCTTAATTCCCACTTTCCCATTTTTGACCTCCTTTTTCGTTTTTTATTTTTTTTCTTTTATATTTATTTTTTAAACAATTTTATCTTAGACACAATATTTATTCTACTACCTACAAGAATATTTTGCCCCTGTTGGTTATATAGATATTTTATGCAAAGATAAAGAAGGAAATTTTATTGTAATAGAAATTAAAAAAGAAGAAGATACAGATAAAGTAGTTGGACAAATTCAGAGATATATGAGTTGGATAAAAGAAAATATGGCAGAAAAAGAAGGGAAAGAAGTAAAAGGTGTCATTGTAGTAAAAGAAATAGATAAAAAATTAGAACACAGTGTGAAGGGCTCAGGATTTAAAATTGAAATAAAAGAATTTAAAGATATACCACCTGTTGAAATATAAAAACTATTGTGAAAATTAGAGATCTTGGAAATCCCCATTAAACTGTGAATTGCAAGGGAAAATTGACCCATTTTTTGTAATTTAATTTTGACCCACCTATTTAAAATAACTCCCTCTTTTCATATTTATTTGATATTAACTGGAAAAATAAATAACTCTCATATCTATCAATTGGAAAATATCCTACCTCATCTATTATCAACAAACTTACCTTATTTAAAAATGCCTCCCTCTTTACATTTGGCTTCTTTTAATATCTTTATTAAATTACCCATATCACAAAAATATACTTTCTTACCTGTCTCACACGCTTTTATCCCCATTCCTATGTCGGAATTTCAGCCATTCTTCAAAATGTACCTTTTTCAAATATAAATAACTTAAACTCTTCAATATACTTATTTAAAATTTTTTCATCAACACTTTCAACAACCAATCTTAAAACTGGCTCTGTCCCTGAGGGTCTTATATGAATCCATCCATCTTTTCTTATAATCTTTATTCCATCTGTCAAGTCAATCTTTTCCCTTTTATATTTTTCTTTTATTTTTTCCATGATTTTTTTTATTTTTGAAATCTCAATTTCATACTTCTCTTTTTTCATAAAATAAACTGGAAATTCAGAAACAATTTCAGATATTTTTTTCTCTTTTTTTGCCATATATTCTAAAATCAAACCCATAGCAACAAAACTATCCCTCCCATAATGAACCAGAGGATAAATAACTCCTCCATTTCCTTCCCCTCCAATTATTGATTTTACATTTTTCATTTTTTCAACAACATTTACCTCCCCTATTTTTGTCCTGTAAACTTTAACTCCATAAATCTGAGCAATATAATCTATAATCATTGAGGTTGAAAGATTTACAACAATAGGTGTTTTTATTTTCTCAAGTATATTTTTTACACATATTGCAAGAACAATCTCTTCACCAATAATTTCACCATTTTCATCAACTATTGCCAATCTATCTCCATCAGGGTCTTGTGCAAATCCAATATCTGCTTTTTTTTCTTTTATATATTTTGAGAGTTGTTTTAATGTCTCTCTTTTTGGTTCTGGGTCATGAGAAAAAATACCATATGGTTTTTCATTCAAAATCTCAATATCACAATCAAGACCGGTAAGAAAATCTTTTGTATATAAAGCACCGACTCCCTGACAGACATCAATAACAACCTTAAAATTACACTTCTTTATTTTCTCAATCTCAATATTTCTGTAAATCTCTTCAAAATATCTATTTTTAATCTCACAATCACTTATAACTTTTCCTGGGAAGTTTTTGATTAAGAATTTTTCTTTTTTATATAATTCAATAAGTTTTTCCCCCTCCTTTTCATTTAAAAATGTTCCCTTTTTTGATAGAAATTTAATTCCATTATATTCAAAAGGATTATGACTTGCTGTAATAATAACTCCACCTGCCTTTTTATTTTTTTCAACTGCATATTCAACTAAAGGTGTAGGAGCAATATCTATATCAATAACATTTTTTCCGGCAAGAAGAAGTGAGGAAATTAATGAATATTTTAAAACTTCTCCTGAAATTCTTGTATCCCTTCCTACATAAATATTTTTTTCTTTTAAAAAATTTGCATATGAAAGGCCGAATTTATAAACAATTTCAGGTGTTAGAAAATACGGATAAATTCCTCTTATTCCGGCAACACTTATTTTTAAATTTTTTTCCATAATTAATTTGCATTAAGAATTTTTACAAGTTCACTCGGATAAATCAAATGTTTTTCTATTCCATTTTTTATCAAATCCTCAATTTTAACACTATTTTCAATTTTAAAAGGTCCAACTTTTGTTCTTATAAGTTTACTTTGAGTTCCACCACACCCAAGTTTATCGCCGATATCCCTGCATAATGCTCTTATATAAGTTCCTTTTGAACATAAAACTTTAAATTCTACATAAGGAAGATTTATTTTCAAAACTTCTATTTTTTTTATAAATACTTTCCTTGGAGGCGGTTTTATTATAATTCCTTTTCTGTAATATTTGTATAAAGGTTTTCCCCTGTATTTAATAGCAGAAACAACAGGTGGTATCTGTTCAATTTCTCCTTCAAAACTTTTAAAAACTTTAATTATTTCTTCTTCACTAATATTTTCAACTTTCTTTTCTTCTATAATTCTTCCTTCAATATCATCTGTATCTGTTTTTACTCCAAGCAGGACTTCTCCTATATATTCTTTATCAAAATTTATAAATCTGTTTGTGAATTTTGTCATATTTCCCAAGCAAACAATTAAAATCCCTTCACCTATTGGGTCAAGAGTCCCTCCATGACCGATTTTTTCCTTCAATTTAAACTGTTTTTTTATTATTCTGATTACATCGTAAGAGGTTATTCCTTTTGGTTTATATATATTTAATAACCCATCCATTTTAACTCTTTTTCAATAATTTTTTCTACTTCTTCAATATTTTTATTTTCAAAAAAACAGCCCGCTGCTTCTCTATGCCCTCCTCCTCCAAATTTTTTAGCAATACTCTCAACATCTATTTTCCCTTTACTTCTTAAACTTACTTTCACACCATTTTCTCTTTCTTTAAATAGAACTCCAACTTCAATTCCTTTGATAGAAATAAGATATTCAACAAACCCTTCTGTCTCTTCTTCTTTTGTTTTTGTCTTTTTGAAAAATTCTTTTTTTACCTTCATAAAACAAACTTTTTTATTTTTACTTAATTTTAATGTTTCAAGAGATAGTTTAAATAAATTTACTGATTTAATTGATTTTTCAAAAAATATTTTTTGAGCAATTTTTTCTGGATTTATATTTTTATTTATCAAAAACTTCGCTATATCCATTGTATATTTACTTAAATGGTGGACAAAGCAACATGTGTCATAAATTATAGAGGTATAAAGACAGATTGCCTGTTTTTTATCAATTTTCGTAAGTTTTTCACAGATAAAATATATCATTTCACCCGAAGAAGAAAAAGAAGGATTTATCCAGTTAATATTTCCAAATTCAGAATTTGTAATGTGGTGGTCAACATTTATAACAAACGGGACTTTTTCAATAATTTTTTTTGTTTTACCAGCCCTTTCAAGATTTCCACAATCAACAACTATTGCAACTTCAAAATCCTGATATTTTTCTTTTTCATTAAAAACGGTTATTTTTTTTGAATATGGAAGAAATTTAAACAAAGCAGGTAATTTATCCTGATTTATTATTTCAACCTTTTTATTCAATTTTTTAAGAGAAATATAAAGTGCAATTTCACTTCCTATTCCGTCACCATCAATATTTATATGAGAACTTATTAAAAAAAAATTTCTACTTTTTAAAATATCAACAATTTTTTCTATTTGAGTTCTATCATAATCTGGTAATTTTAATTCCATATAGGACTTCCTTTAAACTATTTTTAAGTTCATCTATTCCTTCTTTTGTTTTTGCTGATACAAATATGGCTTCGGTAAACTGGTTTTTTATTATTTCAAGTTCTTCTTTTGGTATAACATCTATTTTATTAAACACATCTATTTTAGGTTTCCCTTCTATCTGTAAAACTTTAATAACCTCATCTATTACATTTTTCTGTTTTGCTATTTGTTTTGTAATATCATAAACACAAATAATAATATCAGAATATTTTACTTCTTCAAGCGTTGACTTAAATGCTTCAATTAAATGATGTGGTATATCCTTTAAAAGTCCAACAGTATCAGTTACGAGACAGATTTTATTATCCCCAAGATATACCCCTCTTGTTGAAGGGTCAAGTGTTACAAAAAGTTTATCTGCTACATATAAATTTGAAGAACTGAGTGCATTTAATAAACTGCTTTTTCCAACATTTGTATATCCTAAAAGTGTAGCAGATGGATAAATTTCTTTTGATTTCCTTATGATTTCCCTGTGTTTTTCAATATCTTTTATTTTTTCCTTTAAAATATGGATTCTTTCTTTTATTCTCCTTCTATATACTTCAAGTTTCATTTCTCCAGGTCCTCTTGTTCCGAGACCCCCACCAAGTCTTGAAAGATAAATACCATGTCCTGTTAATCTTGGGAGTGTATAGGTTAATTGTGCGAGTTCAACCTGAATTTTCCCTTCCTTTGATTTTGCATGTTCGGAAAATATATAAAGTATTAATTCAGTTCTATCAATAACCTTTATTTCAAGAATTTCTTCTATATTTCTCTGCTGAACCGGAGAAAGTTCTTTCCCGAAAATGAAAAATGAGACATTATTTTCTTTGATAAAATTTTTTATTTCAAATAATTTCCCTTTCCCTATATAAGTAGCGGGATGAATCTGATGCAAATTTATATAGAATGTTTTTATTACTTTAATTCCAAGAGTTCTTGATAAAGATATTAATTCCTCATTTTCTTCTTCAATTTCAAAAAATGGTTTGTCTTTAATTACTCCTACTATTCCCTTTTTACCAATAAAATTTTCAGGTATATTTTCTATTAATCTTTTCACTTTCTAACTATACTTTTTACTTTTAAAACAGTCAATTTATCTCTATGTCCCTTACCCTTTTTAAAACCTGTTTTGGCTGTTTTTCTGAATACATATAATTTTTTACCTTTTTTTTCTTCAATAATTTCACAAACTACACTTATATTTTCAAGTTTATCTTTTTCTGTAATTACTTTTTCACCATCAATAACACAAACTGGTTTCAACTCAATTTCATCTCCTATTTTTTTGTCTTTAATTCTGAATACTTCAAACTTTAAACCCTCTTTTACTTTTATCTGTTTCCCTCCTATTTCAACAAATGCATACATTTTCACTCCTTTTTTTCAATAAAATTTAAATCCTTTTCCAGATTCTTTATTTTTTCTTCAATTTCTTCTTTTTTATTTTTTTCCTTTTCAATTACTTCTTTTGGCGCTTTCATTAAAAATTCCTCATTTTTTAATCTTTTTTCTATCTGTTCAAGTATTCCTTTTAATTTTACCAATTCCTTTTCTCTTTTTTTCTTTTCTTCTGAAATATTTATTATACCCTTAAATGATATTCCAAGTCCACCAAAAGATAAATGTCTTACAAAGAAATCTTTTTCATAAATTTTTTCTTTTTCAAATTTTTTTATTTCACTTACTCCAGCCAGTTTTTTAATTATGTTTTTTTCAATTTCATCAAGTTCTCCTTCATAAAAGATTTCTAATTTTTTTTCAATTGATATTTTAAATTTTGATTTCATATCCCTTATATTTATTACAATTTCCTTAATCTTTTCAAATTTTTCTATACTTTCTCTACATGAATAATTTTTGGGAGTTGGCCATTTACTTATCACTATACTTTCACTTTCCAGTTCAATATAATTTTTTAAATTCTGCCATATTTGTTCAGTTATAAAAGGTATGAAAGGATGCAATAATTTTAAAGAGATAATTAAAACTTCAGAAAGCACAGGTATAACAAAATTTTCAATATATTCTTTTTCTTCATAAACTTTTGAAATTTCTATATACCAATCACAAAATTCATGCCAGAAGAAATCATATAGGTTATTAAGCGCTTCATTAAAATAAAATCTTTCAAGGGAACTGGTAGTTTTTTTAATTATTTCGTCAGTAATTGATATTATCCATTTCTCAGTAAAATTTGAATTTTCTATATTCTGTAGAGGTTTTACCTTTTTTATATTTAACTCTTCACATTTATTTATTATATATCTTGAAGCATTCCATAATTTATTTGTAAAATTCCTTCCTTTTATATGGAAATCAGGGGAAAGAAAAACATCCTGACCGAAAGCAGTGAGGGAAATTAAACTAAATCTTAAACTATCAGCACCATATTTTTCAATTATTTCTACAGGGTCTATAGCATTTCCAAGAGATTTACTCATTTTCTTTCCAGTGCTATCCCTAACCGTTCCATGAATATAAACATTTTCAAAAGGTATTTCTCCCATAAACTCAAGCCCTGCCATAACCATTCTTGCAACCCAGAAAAATAATATTTCAGAAGCAGTAACAAGAGTATCAGTTGGATAGAATATTTCAATGTCTTTGGTTTTTTCAGGCCAGCCAAAAACAGAGAATGGCCATAGCCATGAAGAAAACCATGTATCAAGAACATCTTCATCCTGATAAATTTCATAATTTCCACAATTTGGACACTTTTCCGGTTTTCTTTTTTCAACTATAGGTGGGCAATTTTCATTTTTACAATACCATACAGGAATTCTATGTCCCCACCATATCTGCCTGCTTATGCACCAGTCCTTTACATTATAAAGCCAATTAAGATATACTTTTTTCCACCTTTCTGGATAAAATTTTAATTTTCCTTTTTCAGCAACCTCAATTGCAGGTTCAGCAAGAACTTTCATTTTTACAAACCATTGTGTTGAAAGATAAGGTTCTATTATTGTATCGCATCTATAACAATGTCCAACTCTATTTGTATAATTTTCAATTTTTGATAATAGTCCAAGTTTCCTTAATTCTTCAACAATTTTATCTCTACATTCAAATCTATTTAAACCTTTAAATTTACCCGCATTTTCATTCATAATTCCTTCGCCATTCATTATTACAACAAATTCAAGATTATGTTTCTGTGCAATTTCAAAATCATTAGGGTCATGTGCAGGAGTTACTTTTACAGCACCAGTTCCAAATTCAATTTCAACCTTTTCTTCTGCAATTACAGGTATAATTCTTTCAACAAAAGGTAATTTAACATTTTTCCCTATTAAACTTTTATATCTTAAATCAATTGGATTTACAGCAACAGCGGTATCACCGAGCATTGTTTCAGGTCTTGTGGTTGCAACTTCAATAAATCCACCATCCAGTAAAGGGTATTTTATGTAATAGAGAAAACTATTTTCATCCTTATATTCAACTTCATCATCAGATAAAGCAGTTTCACATCTCGGACACCAGTTTATAATTTTTTTCCCTTTATAAATCAAACCCTTTTTATACAATCTTATAAAACATTCTTTGACTGCTTCAGAAAGTGTTTCATCCATTGTAAATTTTGTCCTCGTCCAGTCACAGGAAGCACCCAGTCTTTTTAATTGATAAATGATTCTTGAACCATACTTTTCTTTCCATTTCCAAACCTCTTCTATAAATTTTTCTCTACCAAGTTGTTTTCTTGTTATCCCTTTTTTTAATAATTCTTTCTCCACTACATTTTGGGTTGCAATCCCTGCATGGTCTGTCCCTGGTACCCATAAGGAATTATATCCCTCCATCCTTTTCCACCTTATTAAAATATCCTGGATTGTATTATTTAAAGCATGACCCATGTGGAGAAAACCTGTAACATTTGGGGGTGGTATCACAATTACATATTTCTTTTTACATGAATCTGTTTTAACATAAAAATATCCCTTTTCTTCCCACATCTTATAAAGTTTTTCTTCAACTTCTTTTGGGTTATATTTTGTTTCTATTTCTTTCATTTTTCCCCTATATAAAAAATTTCACTCAATTCATTCAAAATTAGAATATCTCCATTTTCAATAAAAATTTCTCTTATTTTTTGAGATATATTTTCTATCTCTTTTTGGGCGCTATTTACAAAACATAAACCAATAATAGACCTCTGCCATTTATCCTGGTGGTCTATTTCAGCGATAGAAACATTAAATTTTGCTTTTATTTTATTCTGCAATGATTGAATTACTCTTCTTTTATCCTTTAAACTTTTACTTCCTGGAATAATAACTTCAAATTTTAAAGTTCCTACAAACATAAATATTATATTATAATATAATTTTCAAGAAAAATCTATTTTTTTTAACAACATTGAATAAACTTTTTTTAAAGGAATATTTTTTTCTTCTGAAATTCTTTTACAATCCTCATATTCAGGAGATACATTAACTATTTTCCCATCCATAAACGAAATTTTTACTCTAACTTTGCCAAATTCTGTATCAATTTCTTTTATATCTCTTTCAAGTATTATTCTTTCTATTTTTCTAAATCTAAATCCGAGTGTGGAACTTTCCTGAAATAAAATTCTGCCTATTTTTTCTAACTTATTTTCAGGTGCTATAATTTCAATTTTAAATATAGGTCTTCCCTTTTTTCCTATCCCCTGAAATATAGAAACATCCAAACACCCTTCTTTTAAAAGTTTATCAAATAAATTCGGGAATAAAACAGGATTCATATCATCAATATTTGTTTCTATAAAAACTAAATCTTCTTTTTTTTCTTTAATTTTTCCCATTAAAAATTTAATCATATTAGGAGCCGGCTCTTTTCTTTCTCCTGCTCCATAACCAATTTTTTCAAGATAAAAATCTGAATTTAAGGGAGAAAAATTAGCAATACTTTTTAAAATAGCAGCACCTGTTGGAGTTGTAATTTCAAATGGTAGATTTTTTAGAACTAATGGAATACCCTTTAAAATTTCGCTGGTAGCAGGAGCTATATCTGATATACCAACAGGACTTGCAAATACTTTTTCAACTTTAAGTAATTCAAGGCCAACAATAGCACTTACTATTTCAATAATTGCATCTATTTGTCCTATTTGATGAAAATGAACATCTTCTTTCTTCTCTTTATGAACAGTTGTTTCTGCATCAGCAAGGATATCAAATATTTTTTTTATTTTCTCAATTATATCTTTTTCAAACGAACTTTTTTCAATTATTTCTATTATTTTTTTATAAGAAGTTGAATCATTCCACTTATAAGGTTTTACAATAAATCTTGTCCCCTCAATATAATGATGCCAAGCGGTCTCCCTTTTTTCTTTTTTAACTTCAATTTCATATTCTTTGACAGGTAATTTTTCAAGTTCTCTTTTTAGTTCTTTAAAATCAAGACCAGCATCAATTAAACATCCCACAATCATATCTCCGGAGCAACCATTTAAAACATCAAAATATCCAATCCTTTTCATTCTTTTTGCTTACCAATCACCTGTGAAATTGCATTTTTTAGAATTTCTATTTTTGTATTTTCTTTAAATTTTAATGTCACTATCTCATCTTTTATTTTTTCTACCTCTCCTACCAGTCCACCAACTGTTATTACCTTATCACCTTCTTTTAATTCATCAAGCATTTTTTTATGCAGTTTCTGTTTCTTCTGTTGAGGTAAAATCAAAAGAAAATAAAATACAAAAAATATTAATATAAGTGGAAGTAAAGCGCTCACAGGAGAAGCAGGTGGCGGAGTTGTTTGAGCAATAAAGAATTTCATTTTTCTACCTCCTTATTTTTTTGATTTTTCTTTGCTTTTACTTTTAAACTTTTTAAATATTTTTCTGTCAATTCTTTAATTCTTTTTGTTACAAGGTAATTGATTGTTCCTTCTGGATATGTTCCGTCTGCTCTTTTTTCTCCTGCTGGTATCCCTGTTAAAATTTCAATTCCCTGGTCAATTGTTTTTACTGCCCATATATGAAATAGACCTTTTTCAACTGCTTCAATAACCTCGTCATTTAACACAAGATGTTTTAAATTTCTCTCAGGTATTATAACTCCCTGTTCGCCTGTTAATTTCTTTGTTTTACATGTATAATAAAAGCCTTCAATTTTTTCATTTATCCCACCAACTGGTTGAATTTCTCCTTTTTGATTTACAGAACCTGTTACTGCTATTCCCTGTTTTATCGGAACATTTGAGAGTGCAGAAAGTAAAACATATATTTCAGTTGAGGATGCACTATCTCCTTCAATTTCTTCATATAATTGTTCAAAGCATATACTCGCAGAAAAAGCAATTATTCCTTCTTGTCCATATTTTTCATTTATATAATTATTTAAAATTAAAAATCCCTTATTATGAATTCTGCCAGCAAGTTTAACTTCTCTATCAATATTTATTACGCCACTTCTTCCAACATAAACATTACATGTTATTTTTGTTGGTTTACCAAAACTATAATCACCTAAAGATATATATGAAAGCCCATTAATTTCACCAACTTTTTCTCCCTCAGTATCAACAATAATTACTCCTTCTTTTATCAATTCCTCAATTCTTTTTTCTATTAAATTTGACCTATAAACTTTTTCTTCAAGGGCTTTTTTTACATGTTTTTCCTGAACAATGGGAGAATTATCAATTTCAGCCCAGAAATTTGCTTCTCTCACAATATCAGCAATTTCAATAAATCTTGTAGTTAATTTATCTCTATCTTCAACTATCCTTGAGCCATATTCTATGACTTTCGCAACTGCAAACTTATCAAAATGTTTCAAATTTTCTTCCCTACAAATTTTACTTATGAAGGAAACATAACTTTTAATTCCTTCTTTATCCTTATTCATAAGTGTACTGAAATCCGCTCTAACTTTAAAAAGTTTTCTGAAATCCTCATCATAAGCATATAAAAGATAATAAAATATGGGGTGCCCAATAAGTATAACTTTTACATCAAGTGGAATTGGGGTCGGTCTTAATGAGGGAGTATTTATTAATCTAAATTGTTCATTCAGGTCTTCAATAATTATTTCATTATTCTTTAAGGCCCTTTTTAATGTTTCCCATGCAAAATAATTTTTTAAAACATCAAGTACCTGTAAGATTAAATAGCCACCATTTGCTTTATGTAATGCCCCTGGTTTAATCATAGTGAAATCAGTAACCATGGCACCAAATTGTGGTCTATATTCAATCCTTCCACAGAGATTGTAGGCAGTAGGATTTGTCTCTTTAACAACAGGAGCACCCTTTGTTTTTGAATTATCTATTAAAACATTTACAGTATATCTATATAGTGAAGATTCTCTATCAGGTAATTTTATCCCGGGTAATATCTCTATTTCCCTTTTCTCTTTAAAATCTTCAACATTTTCAATCATATCTTTAAAAACATCATCAAGATATTTACAGACTTCTGGATAATCCTTATATTTTTCTTTTAATTCCTTAATTTTTGGAGAAATGGTAAATTCTGCCGTTTCTCTTTCAAGTTTACTTAATTTTTCCTTTGCTTCTTTTTCCAGTTCTCTTATTTTTCTTAAAATTTCTTCCAGTTCCTCATATAAAAGTTCCTGTTTTTTCCTAATTTCGTTTTTTGCTTCTTCTGTCAATTTTTCAATTTCTTCTTCTTTTAACTGCTGCCCTTCAATTAAGGGTACAAATATTATCCCTCCAGGGGTATGTTTTATTGCAAAATTTGCCTGTTTTGCATCCTCTTCAATCTTTTCAAATAATTCATTTTTCTTATTCTGAAACTCTTTTATTATTTGATTTCTATGTTCTTCATAAATTTTGCTTTCAAATGTTTTAGGAAGTTCAATTTTTAAATCATTAACAAGCATTTCCATATCTTTTTTAAATTCAATTGCTTTCCCATGAGGGAATTTTAAAGCGATTGGAGTGTCGGGATTTCCAAAATTATAAACATAACACCAGTCATCAGGAGTTTTCCCTTTTTCTGCAATTTCTTTAACCGCTTGTTCAACAGATGTAGTTCTTCCGCTTCCTGTAATTCCAGAGACAAAAATATTATATCCCTTACTTTTTATTTTCAAACCAAATTCCAGTGCTCTTTTTGCTCTTTCCTGTCCAATAATTCCTTCAAGAGGAGGAACTTCTTCAGTAGTATTAAAATTTAAATCCTCCAATGGAACTTTTGCTTTTAAGTAATCAATGCTTACTTTATATTTTTCCATTTTGCTCCTTTTTTTTATTGTAATATATTATAACTTTTATTGAGTAAAATTAAAACTTTTTAAAAAGATAAACCTCTACAAGATAATAAAACTCTTTCTTCCCTTTAAGTTTGCTCAAAAGTTTTTCATTATAAATATACTTCTTTTCGTAAATTTTATTATAATTTTTTTCAAAAAATTCTCTTAATTTTTCTGAAATTAAAGGGCTATTCACAAAATCAAGAACAATGAAAAACCTATCGGATTTTTCTAACTTTTTATTTATTTTTTCCATAACTTCAAGATTATTTATCCCTATTATTTCATTTTTCCCTTTATAATACCATTGAATAGGAGAAATTATATCCTTATCAATTTTTTCTGTTGTTAATATTAAATCTCCTTCTTCTTCCAGATTTTCTATTTCCTTGTATATCTCTCTGAAGGGAATTAATTTGCTTGTATCCTGGTAATTGTTAATGTTGTCAGAATAATAGAAAAAAAGTGAAGGAGTTAGAGATAAAAAGGCAAGATAATTTAAAATATTTTTACAATTTAATTTTTCAAGTCCGATAGAGAATAATAGCAACCAGAATATAGAAAATGGTATTAAATTTTGGGGGACAGTTGAAGGGAAAACTACAAAAATTAAAGGAAAAAAAAGAGAGTTTATAAATAAAATTTTTGTTTCTTTTTTTAGCAGGAAAAGATTTTTTACACTAATTATAAATAAACATATCCAGATTAAAAATAATGGAATAAGAACTTTAAAATTGAATGGATTTATAGTTTCTCCAAAGAAAAAATAAAAAAGTGTATAAGGAAATCTTAAGATTATAGGAATAGGTCTTCTAACGCCAAGAGTAAATGTTAATTGATATGGAATTTTAAAAAGCCAGGGTATATAAATAAAAAAGGTAATTAAAAATGGAAGAAAAGATTTAATATTGAGTTTCTTAAGAATTAAAAGAGTAAGAACCTGGATGAATATAACAATAAAGCCGAAATTATGAGTATATAGTATTAAAACATTTGAAATTGTTAAAATAATGGACCATTTTTTTTCTCTTGAATTCATATAGGAAATAAATGAAGCAAATGAAATTATTGTTAAAAATGTAAAAAGTGTATATGATTTGACAATTTGAGACCATAAGATTAAAGGGGGACTTAAAGCGATGAATAGACAAAATAATAGAGAGGTTTTTATATTTTTTATTTTTCTTCCAATTAAATATGAAGATGGAATACATAGAATACCAAAAAATAAAGGCAAAATTCTTAGAAAAAATTCATTTTTCCCAAATTTTAACCAGAAATGAACAAGAATATAAAATAATGGTGGATGGGCATCATTATAGGTTATGTAATCAATAATCCACTTAATTGAATGTTGTCCAAGTGAAATAGCAAGAAATTCATCACACCAGAATGAATGTTTACCAAGATTCAGGATTCGTAAAAAACATCCAATAATAAAAATCAAAATAAAATAAATTTTTTCTTTTTTATTCATTTTTTAAAATTATAATCATGCTTTTTTCCGTAAAAAATTTCCATATATTTAAAAAAGAAATTTTCCTGTTAATAAATTCCTTGACCACAAAAATTTTTAAAATTTTAAGTTCTACAATATCTACAAGTTTTGAGATTGAATTTTTATCAAAGTGATAAATCTGGGCCGGGATATGTAAAATAGATTTGCTTTTTTTAAAAGATGATAAAAGTTTTGAAATAAAAAATAAAAAGTTTGAATGTAATGGTGTTTTTATAACGATTATTCCTTTATTTTTAAGAATTTTTTTGCTTTTTTTTAAATACTCCAATGGGTTTTTTAGATGTGCAATAACATCAAGCATTGTTATTAAATCAAATGTATTTTCAGGTAAATCAATTTCTATGAGTGTTTGGTTATAGATGGTAATTCCTCTTTTCCTACAGAAATTTGTCGCAAATTGAGAGATATCCTGGCCATAAACTTCAAAATTTTTTTCTTTTAATATCTCCAACCATATTCCAACACCACATCCAATATCTAAAACTTTTCCTTTATCTGGAATATAATTTTTTATTTTTTCCCAGATATTTTCAAAATATTTTTTTCTTTCCCCATAAAACCTCAAATACCATTTTTTAAAATAATCATCATTATAAATCTCTTCAATTTTCTCCGGGATTGGGTATAAAAATGAAACAGAACAGTTTTCGCATTTAAAAATTTCAAAATCTTTAATTTTTAAAAAATTTTTACTTTTCCCTTCACAAATTGGGCATCTAATTATTTTATTCATATTTATTTCTATATATTACGCATCCATCTATTATTTTATCTAAAAGAAAATTTTGATTTAAATATTCTTTAATTTTTTGATATTTTTCAATTTTGAAAAAACTCATATTTATTAAACTATTATCAGTAGCATCAATAAAAAGTTTGACTTTATATTTTTCTAATTCATTTAAAAATAATCTTTCAGCAGGAGGGTATTGACGAATAATCGGTGGAGTTATAAATGTTTGTCCAATTACAGGGTCTAATATTATAAATCTTGTTCCTGGTTCTCTGTTTGAAAGAAGATATATTTTAGGATTAAAGCCCCATACTATAATTTTATCTTCTTTTTCTGTGTTTTCCTTAATATATTTTATGATATTTTCGTATTTGGAAAATTCAAATTTTTCTTCCCATTCTTTATTTCTTATAAAATCCCCCCATTTTTTATAATAATCAAAACCGTGCCAGTAGAAAATTGATTGGAGTATTGAGAAAGATATTAGGTAATTGAAAATGATTTTTTTATTATTTGAGATATTTGATATAAAAGTAGCATATCCAATTATGGCTGTAATAATCAAAATAGTAAAAAATGGGGTATAATGATGAGGGAAAGGAAGTCCGTGAATACTTCCCCATATAAAAGTAATAGTTAGAATTATAACAAAATCTTTTTTCTCAAGAATTTTATTTTCTTTAAAAAACATAAAAAGAAATATTAATAAAAAAGGATTTAACAAAAATATTCTTCCAACCATCGGAAGAACAAAATATATCTTCTTCCAGATTTTTTCACAAGAAGAAAGAAAAATAGGATATTTTATATTCCACTCTATCCATTCCTGAAACAATTCTTTTTTGAATAAATAAATTAAAAACAGAAAAAATGGGAAAATGCCTGAAAGAAAATACAAAAAAGTTTTTTTTAAGTTCTTATACATAAAATAGATTAGAAATGAAAATCCTAAGAGTAAAATAATACCAAATTGTTTAAAAAAAATGGAAAACCCAATTAATATAGCAGAAATAAAAATTGTAAAATAATCATAGGAATTTAAGATTAAAAACCATCCGAGCAATATAAGAAAAACAACTATAAATTCAGGTCCTTTATGGATATCCATTGGATAAAAAAGAGTATTTAATGCAGGATAAAGTATTAAACTTAATAATGCCGAATTTTTATTCAATTTTTTTTCAACAATTTTAAAAATTAAAAATGTGTTTAAAAATAGAATGAATAAATAAAAAAGATGGATAGCCAATAAATAATGATTTAAAAAAATTTTCATAAAAAAGAAATAAATATATCCTAAACCAAATCCTTTATTTTCAAATATCTCTTTATAAATTAATCTCCCTTTCAGCAACTTATAACCGCATAAAGCATATTCAGGCTCGTCTACATTTGAAAAATATTGAAAAATATATGGAACTCTTAAAATTATTGTAAGTAAAAAGGAAAAGATTACAAACAAAAATTTATTTTTCTTATTTTCTGCCATTTTTAATAAATTTATATTTTATAAGAGTCCATATGGCTTCAATTCCATCTTTCCATCTAATTTTTTTTCCTTCTTTTATTGACCTTGGGTTGTAATTTATAGGAACTTCATAAATTTGGTATCCTAATTTTCTGACCTTTGCAGTAAATTCCTGACAGAATTCAAATCTTTTACACTTTAAATTTATATTTTTTATTACATCTTTTTTAAACATTTTATAACATGTTGGACCATCAGTTAATTTAGTCCCATATAATATGTTTGTTAAAAATGTAATAAATTTCCCTCCATAATAAAATGCAAAAGAAGATTTTTTACATTTCCCAAGAATCCTTGAGCCAAATACTATATCTGCATTTTTCTCTTTCATTACTTCAAGCATTTTGAGCCAGTCATTAGGGTTATATTCTAAATCAGCATCCTGAATAACTATAATATCACCCGTTATATATTTTAAACCTTCTCTTATAGCACTACCCTTCCCTTCATTTTTGTCCTTGAAAATTACTTTTATGTTTTCCTCTTTTATCCCTTTTAGAATTTCAGTTGTTCCATCATTGCTTCCATCATCTACTATAATTATTTCCTTTTCTACAGGAACTTTTTTAACTTTTTCAATTATTTTTAATATTGTTTTTTTCTCATTATAAACAGGGATTATCACACTTAATTTCACTTTCACCCTCTTTTTTATTTATTGAAATAATTGAAAGCAGAAAGATTGATTTTGAGAAATTCTTTTTTAACATTATATTCAATTGCTTTGTAAAAACTTTCTTTTTTTAATGGAATAAATTTTGAAGCATATCCGAGCATTAAGATATTTAAAACTTTTATAGAACCAATTTTTTGAGCAATCTGGGTGAAATTTTCTACATAAGTATTTTTTATTTTTGATTTTATAAAATCAATAATATCTTTTTCATCATAATCTTTCCCAACTAAAGGTATTTTAAAACTATTTGTCACTACAATTCCATCTGATTTTAAATAAAATAAATTTCTTGCAGTTTCAAGAGGCTCAAGGCCAATTATTAAATCTGCTTCTCCATGGGGAATCCTTGGTCCAAATTTACAATTCAATCTTATATGAGCATCAACCGAACCTCCTCTTTGAGACATCCCATGAATTTCTGAGCCTTTTACTTCAAGACCTTCTATAATTCCAGCAGTTCCTATAATATCAGAACACAATAAAATTCCCTGACCACCAACTCCACATATAACTATATCAAATTTCTTTTCCATTTTTTCTTTTATTAATTGCTCCAAACTTACAAATTTGAGAACACATACCACAACCATTACAAAGAAGCCCTATCTCAATTTTTCCATTTTTTAAACTTATCGCAGGACAACCAATTTCAAGACACATTTTACATAATTTACACTTTTCATAATCTATAAAAAATTTCTCTTTTTTATTTTTTCCTAAAAGTACACATTCTCTTTTAAAAATAATAACTTTAACTTTTTCTTTTCCTTTAATAGATTTTATTTCTTCAATAGATTTTTTAATCTCATAAGGGTCAATCTCTAAGATATTTTTAACTCCACAACCTTCCACAAGTTTTTTTATATCTATTTCAGTGGTTTTTTCGCCTTTTGCATTAATTCCTATTCCAGGGTGCGGTTGATGGCCGGTCATTGCTGTTGTTCTATTGTCAAGAATTGCAACTGTATGGTTTGAATTATTATAAACAGAATTTATAAGTGCCGGGATACCTGCATGGAAAAAAGTTGAATCTCCAATGATAGAAACAACTTCTTTTTTTTCAAATCTTGCAATTCCAGAGCCAATAGAAATACTTGCTCCCATGCATAAACAGGTATCAATCATTCCAAATTTTACTCCCAAAGTATAACATCCTATATCTCCCGGATAGATAGCATCTTTTCCAAAAACTTTTTTTAATATATAAAATGAACCCAAATGAGGACATCCAGGACATAAAACAGGGTTTCTGATAGGAATTTCTATTGTATAAATTTTATTGTTTTTTTTCTTTTCAAAAACCTTTTCAATTTTTTCTACTGACAATTCTCCTTCATTTTCTATACTTCCATCCATTTTACCAAAAATCTTAACCGGAATCTCATATTTTTTAGAAATAAGATAAATATATTCTTCAACAACAGGGTCCCCTTCTTCAAAAACAAATATTTTTTTTAATTTCTTAAGGAATTTTGATATCTTTTTTTCTGGGACTGGATATGAAGAAATTTTAAATACAGGTAATGATTTTTTACTTAATGCAAGATATTCTTTTACATATAAATAACTTAAACCACTACAAATAATTCCAGTTTCTCCATTTCCTTTTTCTATCCAGTTAAATTCCAGTTTTTCCATTTCTTCTTTTATTAATTTATTTTTTAAATTTAATTTTTTAAGGGCAATCCTTGCATTCACAGGAACCATAACAAGTTTTTCAGTATCTTTAATAAACTCAGAAAACTCATTCTTTTTCTTCCTTTTTCCAATTATTACATCAGATTTCCCATGAGATAATCTTGTAACACTTCTTATTAGCACGGGTATTTCAAATTTTTCAGAAAAATCAAAAGCAAAGATTACCATGTTTTTTGCTTCCTGTATAGAAGATGGTTCAAAACATGGAATTTTTGAAAAAATTGCATATCTTCTTGAATCTTGTTCATTTTGAGAAGAATGAGCAAAAGGGTCATCAGCAACAATAATCAGGAATCCCCCCTTAATACCTGTATATGCAGAAGTAATAAGAGAATCAGAAGCGACATTTAGCCCTACATGTTTCATTATTGCACAACTTCTTCTTCCTGTTAAACTGACTCCATAGGCATTTTCAAAAGCAACTTTTTCATTTATACTCCATTCAATATATACATCATTACTGGATATTTTTAAGAGTGCTTTAGTAATTTCTGAAGAAGGAGTTCCCGGGTATGCAAAAGAAGCATCTACTCCACCTTCATATAATCCATAGGCAATTGCTTCATTACCAAGAAGATATTTTTTTTCCATTTGGAGTAAAATTATACCATTTAAAATATTAAGATAAAAGTTTGTTTCTTTAAAAATTACATGGTTATTTTTCTGAGAAACTTCTGAAAGATTGCTTTACAAAAAATATGAAATTAAATAATCCGTAGACAGATAAAATTATATAAAAGGGTTCAATTGGTAATCTGTATCTTATTGAAGCAAGAAAGACCATATGGAAAATTGTAAAAAATATTATTAAACTATGAAAAAACTGTGCTTTTTTATTTTTAAATGAAATAAAAAATCCTATTATAAAAAATGGCATTAAAATACCAAAAGAAAAAACACTTATGAATCTATATAAAATCTTTCTCTCAAATTCAGCAGCATTAGGAACAATATTCCAAAATCTTTTGAATTTATTTTTCATTAAAAATAAAAATCTTTTTGGATTTTCTTTTATTATTTTAAAGGTCATATTATAAAGAATTTTATCCCTTTGCGTTTCTTCAATTTCAAGAATTCCTCTTGGAAAATAAGAGCAAGGACCCCCTTCTGAATAAGGATTATTTCCTTCCCAGAAAACCCATCCACCCATCGTTGTTCCAGGTATTAATTTATGAAAAATTTTATAATTTCTTATAATCCATGGCATTAATACAACACAGAAACCAGCAGAAAAAAGCAGTATTTTTTTCCGTTTATCCTTCAAAAATAAAATATGAAATATTGAAATTGGAAAGAATAATTGTATATTTGGTCTTGTAAGTCCAGCAAGTCCCATAATAATTCCTGCTTTTAAGGATAAATTACCATTTTTTTCAACAATTTTTACAAGATAAAAAAAAGTAAGAACAATAAGGAAAACAAATAATGTTTCTGTAAGTAAAAATCCACTGTAAAAAATGAAAAAAGGATAAAAAATTGAAATCAGAGAAGAAAAAAATCCTGTTTTTTCATCAAAAATTTCTTTGCCAAGTAAATAAATAAAAATAACTGTTAATGAGGAGATAATTGTTTGAAAAATTCTAATTCCTAAAAGATTGAATTTCAGAAAATATAAAAGTGAAAGGATGAGAGGATATAGGGGCGGTCTGAATGCTTTTAAATTTTCAGAAACAATAAGACCTTTGCCAGACAGAAAATTTTCAACCATTTTAAAATACTCATACTCATCATCAAAATAAAATTGATTTTTTAATGTTAGAATAAAAGCAATTCTTACAAAAAAAGCAGAAAAAAATAAAATCAAAATTTTTCTCTTATATATTCTCTCCATATTTTAATCTTAAATGTAAAGAAATTGTTATGACCATAAATTCCTACTCTTGGCATTGTATATTTTGTTATTTTCATATTCCTTTTTCTATTAACTACTGCTCCTTTATATCCTGCTTTTTCAACTATTTCAATTACTTCTTTATTATAAAATCCATATGGATAACAGAAAAATTTTACTTCTTTACCAGTTTTGTCTTCTATAATTTTTTTTGAATCAAAAATTTCTCTTTCCATTTCTTCTCTTTTTAATCTTGTAAGGTCTTTATGAGTTAAAGAATGAGACCCAAATTCAACACCATTTTTTAACATTTCAATAACTTCATCCCAGTTTAAAAATCTATCCTTCTCTTTATCTTTATATCTTGAAAAAAGTTTTTCAGTCCCTATAAACTTCACTGTTAGAAATATTATAAAGGGTATATTTAAATTCTTGAGTATTTCATAGGCAAACAAAAAGTTGTCTGCAAAACCATCATCAAATGTAATCACAATCTTTTTATTTTTTTTAGGAAAAGAAATATATTGCTCAAGGTTCTTAAATTCAAATTTTTTTGAAATAAAATAATTAATTTGTCTTTTAAATTCTTCTGGGTTCACTGTTAATGCATCATTTTCATACCAAGGATTTATCCTATGGTAACAGAGTATCATATTTTAACAATAAATTTTAAAAACAAAGCCCAAACTATAGCCCATGAAAAACTTGCCATTGTTCCAATAAGATAATATTCACTTTCTTCTCTATTTGACAATCTTATTATAGATTTCGCAGTGAAAAATAATCCTATGGTTTCATAAGAGGAAAGTATAAAAAAGGTTATTATGATAAATCTTTCAAAAAAGCCAATGACTTTACCTGCTTTCATAATTCCCTTTTTTTCCTTGGATGGGATATTTAAAAATTTACAAATACTTCTAACAAAAAAATCTCCACCCCAAATACCTACTATATAAAATAAAAAAAATTGAAAAATTTTTATTATCCCATTTTTGTCAACCATTTTTGATTTACTTCATTTTTGTCAACCATTTTTGGTTGATAAGATTTCTTCTATTACTTTTTCTGATTTTAAAACTAAATCGTATTTTGCCCTTTTTAAACTTTTTCCAACGCTCTGTTTTGAAACCCTTTCTTCTTCAGCAACTTTTGCAATAGAATTAAATTTTTTATAAAGATGATATCGTCTATAAATTTTTTCATTCCACTCTTTTTTGGTATTTTCAATCCAAAGTAATATTAAATCAACTATATCTTGCATTTTCTTATTTCTTAAAATTATTTTAATTAATCTGTCTTCTTTCTTTGCCTTTTCTATCCCTTCTCTTGAGTTAAAAAAACATTCTCCATCCATTAAAGATGTTTCAGAATAAATTGGCGTTGAAATTTCACCTTCTCCTATACCAAATCTTAATTTTGTGGGCATCATAAATATTTCAAAACTTTCTATTATATCAAAAATAGGCGCATCTTTTTTTACAAGTCCTTGGATTTCATCTCCAATTGTGATGGAAAAATTGACAACAATATAACCATTAAAAATTTTATTTATTTCTTCGCATGTCTTAATTAATTGCTCTTGAATATTCCCTCTTTCACTTAGAAGTTTAGATTTTATCAAATCACCTGTTATCGCTAAAAAAGTTTGGTTTTTCATAATTGTTTTATTTTATCATTTTTTTAAATCTATATCTTAATATTAATAATATCATCTTCAAACCAAGAAAAAATGCTTTCCTCATACTTCCTGTAACAGATGACTTTCCGACTCTTGGTTTATAATTTACAGGTATTTCAATAAATTTAGTCCCTGTTTTTATAACAAGAAGGGTCATTTCAGGTCCAAAATGTTCCCTTCCAACTGTAAAAAATGGTCTTATTTTTTCATATAAATCCCTTTTTATAAGTCGCATTGTGCAACCTACATCTGTTAATGTTGTTGTGTTATATAAAAATTCCATCAATTTTGCAACCGCCCAGTTTCCCCATTTTAGAAAAAAATTCATATTTGCGCCTTCCCATATCAATTCTCTCGTTGTTCTTGTTCCAATCACATAGTCAAAATCATCACTGTAAGCAAGAAGTTTAATCACATCTTTTCCTTCAAATGTTCCATCAGGTTCTGAAATAATTAAATAGTCACCAGTGGCTTCTTGGAGGCCTTTCCATATTGCATAACCATAGCCTTGTCTTTTTTCATAAACAAGTTTTGCTTTTGTTTTTTTAACTTCTTCATCAGTTCCTTCAACTGCATTATTATTTACAACAACAATCTCATCAACAAATCCTGAAGAAAAAAAATCCTCTATTGCCTGTCTAATTGAATCCTTTTCATTATAAGTAGGAAATATCACCGATACTTTTTTATTTTTCCACATTTTTTCTAAAAAACATTACACTAAAAATTATAAAAAATGGAGTTAATGGCTCTCTATATCTTATTACTGTTTTAAAAAAAAGTATTATTGGTAAAGACCATCCTATAATAACAAGATAAACGAGCAAAAATTTTCTCCATTTTTTAATATGCTTTAAAAGTCCTAAAAAACCTAAAATAATTAATGGTGCAGAAAATAATAGACTAATTATTTGATGATATGTTTTATAACTGGAACCCGGACCTGAAAAAGTGTGCGGAAATAATCGCCAGAATCTTATAAATCTGTCAAAAACAAGTTTTAAATATATTTTAGGGTTAGAAATGATAAAATTTAAACTTTCTTTATATAGTGCTTTATTTATTTCAAGTTCGCTCATTCCTTTAAATCTTTCAAAAAATTCCTGTGGAGGATTCCAGTATCCAGTTGGTTCTTTTAAAGAGTTTGAATTATTTGCAATATAACATACAATTCCTCCTTCTGTTGAGGAAATTACAATTTTATTAAAAATTTTATAATTTCTAATTCCCCAGGGAATAACTATTAGAAAAGTAGGTATAACAACAAGAAGAAAATTTTTTAAAAAATTTTTCCTTTCTTTTATTAAAAAATAAAAAAATAAAATGGGTATAAAAATAATAAATAAACTCCTCGTAATAATTCCAAACCCTAAAAATAAACCACTTATTATAAAACTTTTATAAATTTTTCCGTCTTCTCCTTTATAAAAAAATAATATAAAACCAACCATTAATAGTATTTCAAGAGTAACAGGAGCAAGGTATCCGGTCCAGAAAATAGAGGCAGGATAAATTGAATAAATTAAAGATGCCAAGAAACCTGTTTTTTCATCAACAAGAATTTTTCCAAGTAAATATAGAAGAACTACAGTAATTGAACTTAAAATAGCAAGACCAATTTTAGCAGCAAAAAAATTATGACCAAAAATTTTATATATAATTGCCAAAAATAATGGAAATCCAGGACTTCTCCACGCAAAAAATTTAGGACCATCTTGAAAATAAGGGTTATTTACCCAGTATCCTTTACCTGATGCAATTTTCCATCCAAGTTCATCCCACCAGTCACCCCATACATCAACAGAATTATCAAGTGTTAGAATAAAGGAAACTCTCAAGATTAAAGCCAGCAAGAAAAAGATAAAAATATATTTTTTCTCTGTTTTTTTCATGTTAATATAAATTATAATGTTAAACGAGAAAAAAATAAATTGGGTGATTTTGAATAGAATTTTGGTTCCAATTTTTATTCTTTACTTTTTATTCATCGTTTCTTCTACTCTGCCCAATTTTTACCCAATGTTTACAGATTCAGGAACCTATGCCTATGTTGGACAGCAAATAAATAAAGGTAAATTATTATACAGAGATGTTTTTGAAATAAAATTACCGGGGATTTATTATCTTTATGCTACGATTTTCAAAATTTTCCCTGATTCAAGATGGACTCTTTATTTTGTTGATTTATTAATAACCATTTCTATATTTTTTTTCATATCTCAAATATTTAAAAAATTTGGAGAAAATAAATATTTCTGGATTTTTTCAATTTTTTTTCTTTCATCATACAGAGTATATCCTTCTTATTGTGATGGAAACCTTAACGAACACTGGTATATATTTTTTTATCTCCTTTTTTATTATCTAATCTTTACCTCTCAGAACAAATTTAAATATTTTTTAGCAGGTTTCTCTTTTTCTTTTCTTTTTTTTCTTAAACAGAACTTCTGGATTCTAAATTTAATTTTGCTCTACTTATATTTTAAAAAAATTAAAAATCTGTATTTCTTTTTGGGCTTTATACCATTAACTTCTTTTTTTATTTTCATAATTTTAAAAAGTTATCCTGAATCATTAAAAGCAATACTTTTTTTCCCTTTACAAAGACAGGGAGAAGAGAAAATTTTATTTTCTGCAAGATTAAAGGACGGAATAACTTATGGACCATTAATACAATTTTTATTTCTTTTTATTTTGGGTTTGTTAAAGAGAAATGAGTTGCGGAAAGCAATATTTTTCCAAGGAATTGCAATATTATTTATAACTTTCTTTTTGCCTCTTTTTTACTTTCATTATCTTCTTCTTTTAGTTATTATTCTTGTTCCAACCGCAATTGTTATTTTGAAAAATTATCCAGTAAAATTTTCCATACTTCTTTTAATTTTTCTTACAATTTTACCAGTGAAATTTATAAAAATAAGGATTAAACATTCATTAAAAGCATTAAAACTTACCTTAATTGAAAATGATTTAAGGATAGCATCTCCGCCCATGACTTTTACTATAATCTCTCATCTTAAAGAAAATGAGAAGTTTATTATGATACCAACATATCCTGAAATTTATTTTTTAACAAAAACTGAATCTCCATATAGATTTTTTATTTTTGATGATGTTGTTTCCAGATTTTATAAAGAAGAATTCAAAAGAATGATAAGAAAGAAACCACCCGATTATATTTATCTTGAAAAGGACATATCTTATTTTGAAAATATTTTTGATTTGAGTAAAGATGAGTATATAATAAACCAAATTGATTTGAATTTTTATAAATTTAAATTAAAATAAAGAAGAATTCTATGGGACAAAAATTTTATTTTGGATTTTCAGACCATCTTTTACTTGAGGTAGGGAATATTAACTTTTATCAATTACATTTTGAACCAGAAGCAATTATAAAAGCATATGAAAAATTAAAAGAAATTGCAGAAGAACTTGAAATTTCTTCACCTATTCCAAGAATGGCTGGTTTTTGTTATCCTCATATTGCCTCACTTGGTGCTCACATTGAATTTCCGGAAGATGGAGAGCCAAAACCATTTCCTTTAATAAAAAATATAGAAGATATAGATAAATTGAAGGAACCAGAAGATTATTTAAAAGCACCTATTATACAGAAAAAACTTAAAACACTTGAAGATTTAAAAAAATATGTCCCTGAAACTCCAAATACAATTGGGCATATTTATGAGGGACCAATTACAACTGCAGTTTTATTAATGGGGCAGGATTTTTTTATTCTTGTATATGAAAATCCTGAAAAAGCACATAAACTTCTTGATTTTTGTGTAAATAGTTCTTTAAATTATGCAAAAACAATATTGAATTATTTTGGAGAAGGAATAAAAGAAGGACCTAAAGGAATTCCGGATGATTTTGCAGGAATTTTACCACCTAAATTATTTCCTGAATTTGTTTTGCCTTACTGGGATAGAATGTATAAAGAACTTAAAGCAACTGGAAGACATTTGCACAGTGAATTATTAAGGGAGGAACATTTGAAATTTTTAAAAGATTTAAAGATTGATGTTTTTGACCCTTCTGCTGACCAGTATTTAAATGGTGAAATTTTAAAAGATAAGTGTCCATGTAAATTTACTCTAAGAATTCAATCATGGGAAATTTTCAATTTTTCAGAAGATGAACTGGAAAAACTGTATATTAAACTCTCAAGTTATAATCCAGTTTCAATAAGTTTTTCTCTGGATAGATTGGTTGATTTGCCAAAAATTAAAAGATTACTTAAGATTGCGAGGGAACTTGAGAAGAAGTGAGAAATAAATGTAACAAAATTGAATTATTTTTAAATGTTCTTTCTATTATCTGGTTTTTCATTTCTGCATTTCCACATAATCCAACTTACAACAAATTGTTTATAGATAGTGGTATTTATGCATATATTGGTCAGCAAATAAATAACGGAAAAATTTTATATAAAGAAGTTTGGGATTATAAATTTCCTGGGATTTATTATATTTATGCTTTCCTTTTTAAAATTTTTCCAGATTCAAGATGGACTCTTTATCTTTTTGATATTTTTATAAATATTCTTTTATTGATACTAATATTCCTTATTTTTAAAAAATTCAAAATTGAAAAATTTTTCTGGATTGCTTCTCTTTTATTTATTACAACTTACAGAGTTTATTCCTGTTTCAGTGGAGGAAACTTAACAGAACATTTTTTTATTTTTTTCTTTATCCTTTCATTTTATTTACTAATAGAAAAACCAACAAAAACAGGAGATTTTATTTTAGGGAATTGCTTTATGTGGTTGTTGATGCTTAAACAACCATATTGTTTAATTGTTCTTATTTTATTTTTATTTTTCAGAAACAGAATTTTTAAAGGTGAAGTTAGATTTTTTATAGGTGGCTTTTTGTTTTCTTTTATTTTCTTTTTATATATTTTTATTAAAGGATTTCCTGAAAGTAAAGATACAATAATTTTCCCTTTTTATTTAATAAAAGGAACCCAGAATAAAAAAATCTATGATTTTTTGAGTTTAATTGGTGATATTAATTATAGAATAAGAGTAATTTTATTCACAGGACCTTGAATACAAATTCTTATGATGCTTATTTCTATTTTATTTATAAAGGATAAGTTAAAGAACTTATTTATAAATTTGTTGTTGGCCATATTTTTTATTTATTTCTTTACATTTGCTCTTTATACTCAGTACATATTATTGCTAAATATTCCAATAATTATTGGATGTATAATTCTCACAAGAAATTATCCTAAAAAATTGGTAATCATTTTTTTTCTAATTTGTTTTCTTTCTCCTTTTAATTTAATAAAAAAAAGATTTTTCCATTTTAAAAATGCATTTTATAAACTTATAATTTTGAAAGATAAAAGAATAAATGTGCATCCTCTTGTTTTTACGGTTATTAAATATGTAAGAACAGGAGAGACACTTTTTATGATTCCAGATTGTTGTGAAGTATATTTTATAACGAAAACTGAAAGCCCATGGAGATTTTGTGGTATAGGTAGTGGTATTGATACTCTTTATAAAAAAGAACTAAAAAACCTTATAAGAGAAAAACCTCCTGATTATTTTTATCTTGAAATACCAATTGAAGAATTTGAAAAAATATTTGAACTTTCATCCAATGAATATAAACTAATACACCTTGAGCACAATTTTTATAAATTTATGATTTTTAAATATAATTCTTCATAACTTTTAACCATTTTTTCAAGTGAGAATTTTTCTTTTACATAGTTATAACCTTTCTCTCCAAATCCTTTACAAATTTCTGGATTATTAAGGAGTATAAGAATTTTGTTTATAATTTCATTGATATCTTTAGGATTAACCAAAAAACCTGTTTCTCCATCCTTTATTATTTCTCTTCCACCTCCAATTTCTGTGCATATTACTGGCTTTTTACATAACATTCCTTCTATTATTAAATTTGGCATCCCTTCCCATAGAGAAATAAGAACAACTATATCTGAAATTTTTATCAATTCAGCAAGGTCATCTCTATAACCAGTAAAAATAACATCATTTTTTAAATCAAGTTTATCAGTCAATTTCAGTAATTTTTCTTTTTCTTCACCCTCTCCTACTATAATAAATTTTACTTCTGAAAATTCTTTTTTGACATTTTTTGCTATATGTAAAAAAGTTTCAAGATTTTTTTCAAATGATAATCTTCCGCCAGTTAAAATAATTTTTTCATTTTTAATTTTAAGTTCATTTTTTAATTCAGGATTTTCCTTCAATTTTTCATATTTTTCAATTTCTATTCCATTATATATAACTTCAAATTTTTCTTCCTTTCCGTCAATTTTATTAAAATAAATTTTTCTCACTTCTTCTGAATTGCAAACGATTTTATCAGTAAATTTAAAAAGAATTTTATCAATTAAAATGTGATACCATTTTTTCCATAAATCGGCACTCCTTTCCGACGCAATTATAAAAGACACTCTGCAAAGAATACCAGCCAATCTTCCCCATGTATTAGATGTAAACATGAAGGTATGAAGTATTTGAGGTTTCTCTTTTTTCAATATTTTCATCAAACGAAAAAAAATAAGAATATCAAACTTGAATTTTTTTTGGAGTATATAAAGGGTTGTAATTTTTTTAAAATCTTCTTCCATTCTTCCACTCCTTAAAGCAATTAGAAATGGCTCAAAAATTTTCCTGTCAAGATTTTTAATCAATAAATAAAGTTGTTTTTCTGCTCCTCCAATCTGAAGAGTTCCTATAATATAAGCAATTTTAATTCTATTTGATTGAGGAGATTCTATTTTGGCCTGCCCAGTTATACCATTTTTCCTTATCATATCCAAAATCAGTTCCTGTTATTTTTCCTAATGATTCCCTTGCAATTCTTTTTAATTCATAATTTTCACTTTTTAATAAACTTATTAAGGAATAAACCGCTCTTCTATCTCCAATTTCTCCAAGTGCATAAGCAGAATATTCTCTTATTAGTAAATGATACCTGTCATTTAAATTTGAAATAAGTGGTATTGTTGCTCTTCTATCCTTAAAATTTGCGAGTGCTTTTATTGCTTCTATTCTTACTTCTATTTGCTTATCATATAAAGAGTTTATAACCGGTTCAACTGCCCTTAAATCGTTTATCTCCTTTAATGCCTTAACCGATGCACTTCTTACCAGCCATTCAGAGTCATCAAGTAATTCAATTAAATAACTTACAGCAACTGGATTTTTAATTTTTCCAAATGCTTCTGCAACTTCTTTTCTTACAAGATATGATTTATCCTTAACAAGTGGAATTAAAAAATTTATATCAACATCTTTTATTTCTCCAACTGCCCAAACAGCATATTTTCTTATCTCCCAGTTTTTATCTTTCAAACATTCATATAAAAATGGGATTGCTTCCTTTATTCTGTTCTTTCCAAAACCAGTAATTAATTTTAATTTTAAGTAATGGTCCCAATTTTTGGCATAATCTATTAAAAAATCAACCTCTTCTTTATTTTTAGATAAAATTTCAATTACTTTTTCTTTTATTTCAATATCCGGGTCATTGATTATTTTTTCAAGGAATATAAATGAATTTTCATCTTTGATTTCTCCACAGATTTCAATAAGTTTTAATTTTAATAATTTAGATGTATTTTCATCATTAAATTTCTTAAAAATATAAGGAAGGGCAGGAGAACCGATTTTTATAAGAACTTTTTTTGCTTCATTTGATGGACTTGTTTTCCCAATATTTTTATCAATAATAACTCTTTCATCTTCAAGAATATTTATCAGATATGGTATGCTTGCAGATATATCTTCATTTAATTTCCCTATTTTATATGCACCATATACTTTTTTTAATGGGTCTTTTGAATTTAGATTTTCTATAAAAAGTTTCAAATCTTTTGATATATCTGAAAATAAAATACCAGAAAATAAAATAAAAATTAACAAATATCTTTTCATATTCCCTCCTTCTTATGAAAAAATAATTCTATTCAAAATGTTTTTTAAAAATTCAAAATTCTTTTTAATATAATACTCTCTTGCATTTTTTTCAATAATAGCACCAAGTTTAACTTTATAATCCTTCATATTCAATTTTTCTATTGTTTTTAATAAACTTTGTGCTAATTTTTTGTCAATATTGAGTTTGACCCCACTTTTACATAAAAATTCTATATCAAAACAATCTCTTATTTCCTTTCTATTTATAAAACTTTCAATTTTAAATTTCAATATATCTTCAAGAGATAAAGTATTCAAGAAGACCTGTATATTGGAATACTTTGAAAATGCAATGGTCTTTTCATATTTTATTTTTTTAACTTCTTTTCTAATTTCTATTTTGAGATTTCTTGGGGAGGAAGGAGAAGATATTTCAAAAAGTATTGTAAAAAATTTATTCATTGCATCCTTAATCATATATTTTTTTTCTAAATGTTCCTTTAATTTTTTAAAAAATTTATTAAAATCCATTTCTTTTATCACCCAGAAATCCAAATCATTGGAAAATCTATTTAGTCCATAGCATAATCTCAACATAGTTCCACCAACAAAAACCAAATTATCAAGAAATTTGCCACTATTAAGATATTCAAGGACTTCTATTTCAAATTTTTCAAGTTTTATTAATTCTTCCATATTTTCAAAAATATTTTTTTTGTTTTTAAAGGATAAGTTTTTAAGATTTTTTCAATTTTCCTTTTTTCAAGTTTTTTAAAATCTATAGAGAAAATATCAAATTTATATTTTCCAATTGAATAAAGATAGATACAATCAACAAAGGCCTTTTCTTTTTCTGCAATGAAAATATTATCAATTTTTTTAAAACCAAAATAAAATTCTGATTTTACTTTAAAATAATGATAATCAGAGTTTTCAATTAAATATATTTTTTTTCTTTTCTTTGTTATACTCTCATAAAATTCTCTCTGAATCTGAGTGGTTATCTGATAATAAGAAAGGGCTGTCATTAAAGAAATATAAGAAGGGACCAAAAGAATATTGGCAATTTTAAATTTTTCTTCTACATTTAAAATATCCCATTTTTCTCTCAAAATATATAAGTCCTTTTTTAACCTTACAAATAATCCATTTTCTGTATATCTATAACATAATACTTTTGCAGATTCTTTTTTTATTCCCAGTAGTGCAGCAACATCTCTTGTTGTGAAATAAATTCTGTCTTTTAATTCTTTTAATTTTAAATATTTCATTTTTGAAATACAAAAATTAACATTTTTGTTAATTATATATCATTTGAAAAATTAATTCAAGAAAAAATTCAGACATTAAAAATTCTTCTCCATAATTCAAAAACAAGTAAAAGAAATAATCTTGAAGAATGGTCAATATCTCCTTCTGTATGTTCATCAATCAATTTTTTTACTTCATTGAAATTAAATAAATCACATTTTTTAAAACTTTCAGATAATAAAATTTCTTTTAAATAATCACTCAATTTGTCTCTAAACCATTTACCAATAGGAACTCCAAAGCCCATTTTCTTTCTTTTTAAAATTTCTTCAGGTAAAAAATCTTTCAATTTTTCCTTCAATATATACTTACTTATTTTGCCTTTTAATTTCAATTCGGGAGGGAAACTTGCAATTAATTCAACAAATTCATTATCAAGAAATGGGCTTCTGCCTTCAATAGAATTTGACATTGTTGCTATATCCATTTTTACAAGAAGGACTTCAGGCAAATATAAATTAAAATCGCAGTAAATCATTTTTTCTAATAAATCCAGATTATTTACTTTTTCCCACAATTTTTGAGTTATTTCAAAAGAATTATAATTTTTTATTTCATTTTTAAAAAAACTGCTATATAATTTCTCTTTCCATTCAGGTGAAAAAGAAGTTAATCGTCTTGTATATGCATAACAAAAACCAGAATCATCTGCTTCGCATAACCATTTAAAAATTCTTGAATAAAAATTATATGGGTAATTCTTGTAGATTTTCTCAATTAATTTTTTATTAACTCTATTGAGCAGAAATGTTTTTTTAGAAATTTTCAATAATTTTTCAAGGAGTTTTGTCTGATAATACCTTGGATAACCTGCAAAATTTTCATCTCCTCCATCTCCATTTAATGCAACTTTAACATAATTCTTTGTTTTATTTGCTACATAATATGTTGGTATCATTGATGAGTCGCCAAAGGGTTCATTATAATACCATATAAGTTTTGGTAAAATTTCTATTACATCTGGCTTAACTATAAATTCATAATGTTCTGTTTTAAATCTTTCTGCTACAATTCTTGAATATTTAAGTTCTGAAAAACTTTCAACATCAAAGCCTACTGAAAATGTTTTTACAGGTAAATCTGACAATTGACTCATTATTCCTACAACTGTTGAAGAATCAACCCCTCCTGATAAAAAAGCACCGAGAGGAACATCTGAAATCATTCTTATTTTAACTGATTCTGTTAGTTTTTCCCATAAAATTTCCATATATTCATTTTCATCCTTTAACTTTAACTTTTTTGAAAAATCAATTTCCCAGTATCTCTCAATTTTTATTTCTCCATCCTTCCATATAAGATAATGACCTGGAGGGATTTTTTTTACTGATTTGAATACTGTTTTTGGAGAAGGAATCGCCTGATATGTAAAAAAATCATCAACTGCTTCAATATCAATTTCCTTTTCAAAACCAGGTAAATTTAAAAGTGCTTTAAGTTCAGAAGAAAAAGCAATCTCTCCATTTTTAGAACGATAAACAAGTGGTTTTTTACCGAGCCGGTCTCTTGCAAGAAATAATTTTTTCCCCTTTCTATCCCATATAGCAAAGGCAAACATCCCTCTTAAATCACTCAAACAATCTTCTTCCTTTTCCTCATAAAGATGAATAATCACCTCATTGTCTGAATTTGTTTTAAATATATGTCCATTTTTTTCAAGTTTTTCTCTTAAATCCAAAAAATTATATATCTCGCCATTACAGATAAGAATCAAACTTTTATCTTCATTAAATAATGGTTGTCTTCCTGTTTTTAAATCAATTATACTTAATCTTTTATGGGCAAGCCCAATATTCTCCTCAAAAAAATATCCTTCTTCATCAGGACCTCTATAACTTAAACAATCAGCCATCTTTTTTATAATTTCCTCCTCTACCCTACCCTTTCTTTTCACAATTCCACATATTGCACACATTTATTTTCTAATTAAATTTTTATATACTTCTATTATTTTCCCTGCACATTTATCCCAGTCAAAAATTTTTGCCCTTTCAATTGATTTTTTTGATAGATTTAACTTTAAATTTTCATTACTCAATATTTCATAAATTCTATCAGATGCTTCAGCAATATTATAAGGATTTACACATATTTCCAGATTATTTACTATTTCTGGTAAAGAAGAAACATTTGAAACAATAACAGGACATCCACAACTCATTGCTTCAACAACAGGTAATCCAAAACCTTCATATAGAGAAAGAAAAACAAAAAGTTCTGCTCCTGAATAAAAATAAGGCATTTCTTCAGTTGGTATTTCTGAAAAAACAAATACATCATTGATATTTTTTTCTTTTGTGATTTTTAAAATTTCATATTTCAAAAAGTCAGTTCCAACTATAATCAAAAGTTTTTCCTCAATTTTTTTATCTTTCAATATTTTGTAGACATCAAGAAGGAAAGGAATATTTTTCCTTTTAATAGAAGTTGCAACTGTTAAAATATATCTCTCAAAATTAAAATATTTTTTTAACCTTTCTCTTGCAATTTTTCTGTCAACTGGTTTAAAAATCCTTTTATTAACTCCGAGATAAATTACCTTTATTTTAGAATCAGGAATTTTATAAATTTTAATTAAATCATTTTTTGTTGAAAATGAATGGGTAATTATTAAATCTCCTTTTAAAATTGATTTTTTAACATCTATATACCATTTATCCTTATAAAATTCTGGATTGATTTCAAAGGAAAGGTCATAAACAGTATAAATTTTTTTTACTTTTTTAAAATCTGGAAGATAACACCCGGATATACTGTGATAAATTGAGATTTCTTCTTTTTTTAATAAAAGTTCAATCAGAGGTATTTTAAGTTTTTCATCAAATATTTTTACAATTTTGTTTGGTATTCTAATCGTCTTTAAAGAAAAATTAGGACTATCTGGAATTTTTATATTTTTAATTTTTTCTTTATAATTCCTCCAGAAATAACCAAAAATAAGATACTCATTTTCTCTGTCAATTGAACTCAATGAATTAAGAAATTCAGGAAGTAAATAATAAATTCCTCCTTTCTCATTAGAACTCAATCCAATTCCCGCATCAATACATATTTTCATTTCTTATATTTCTCTTTTAAATCATTTAAATCATTTTCAACCATTATTCTTACAAGTTCACTAAATTTTACTTTTGGCTGCCAGTTCAATTTTCCCTTGATTTTTCTTATATCTCCTTTTAATTCAAAAACTTCAGCGGGTCTAAATAATGTTTTATCTATTTCAACATAATTTTCCCATTTCAATCCAACAATTTCAAAGGCAAGTTCTACAAATTCTTTTACGGAATGGGTTTCACCAGTTGCAATAACATAATCTTCGGGTTTTTCCTGCTGCAGCATTAGCCACATTGCTTCAACATATTCAGGAGCATATCCCCAGTCCCTTTTCGCTTCAAGATTTCCAAGTTTAATTTTATCAAGTAGTCCAAGTTTTATCATTGCAACACCTCTTGAAATTTTTCTTGTAACAAATTCAAATCCCCTTCTTGGTGATTCATGATTAAAACAAATTCCACTGCAAGCAAAAAGGTTATATGCCTCTCTGTAATTTTTTGTAAAGTAATATCCAACAACTTTTGAAATCCCATAAGGAGAACGGGGATTGAATGGTGTATTTTCATTCTGAGGTGTTTCAAGAGCATGTCCAAACATTTCACTTGAAGCAGCAAAATAAAACTTACAATCGGGTTTTCTATTTTTTATTGCTGATAAAACATAAATTGTTCCATTAATATTTGTATTTAAAGTAGAAAATTCATCCTCAAATGAATAACTTACAAAACTCTGGGCAGCAAGATGATAACATTCATCAGGTTTTACTTTTTCAACTATATTATATATACTTGCATAACTTTCAAGAGAACCACAGTGGAGATGAATTTTGTCAACAATATGTCTTATTCTCCATAATCTATGTTCAGGGTCTTCAAAAGCAACCCTTCTAACAATTCCGTGAACTTCATATCCTTTTTCAAGTAATAATTCTGCAAGATAAGAACCATCCTGTCCTGTAATGCCAGTTATCAGTGCTTTTTTCATATTCACCTCCTATTTTGTATTTTTATAAATTTTTAATGTTTTTTCCGCTGTTTTTTCCCAACTGAATAATTTTGCCCTTTCAAGTCCCTTTTTACTCATTTCATTTTTTAATTCTTCACTACTAAGAACTTTTTCCATCTTATATAGAATATCCTCCTCATCATAGGGATTTACATAAACACAGGCATCTCCACCAACTTCAGGCAAAGATGAAACATTTGAAGTGATTACAGGAACACCACAACTCATTGCCTCTAAAACAGGAATTCCAAAACCCTCATATAAGGATGGATAAATAAATAACTCACAACCATTATAAAGAAAAACCATATCCTCACGAGGTATATACCCAGTTAAAATAATGTCCCTTTTCACATTTTCTGGTAAATTTTTCAATTTTTCAAAGAATTTTTCACTCATCCATCCTATCTGACCTACAATAACAAGTTGATATTCCTTAAATTTATTCTTTAATTTTTCAAAAGCACTCAATAATCTCAAAAGATTTTTTCTTGGTTCAATTGTTCCTACAAAAAGTATATATTTTTTGCTTATCCTATATTTTCTTTTTATTCCTTCAATTTCTTTTTTATTTTCCAGTGGTTTATAAATATCATCAGAAGCAAGATAAACAACCTCAATATTTTCTTCAGGATAATCAAAAAACCTTACTATATCCTTTTTTGTTGAATTAGAATCAGCAATTATTTTATCAGCCCTTTCTGTTGTTTTTTTTATTATATACCTGAATTTTTGAGAATGTAATTCTGAAAACCATTCGTCTGAAATTAAAGGAGTAAGGTCATGAATTGTTGCTATATATTTTGCTTTAAATTTAACAGGAGAAAATGGATGTAAAGTATGAATTATATCAAAACTTCCATAAAAAAATTCAACAGGCATAAAAATCTGAAATAGATAATTATGAATTCTTCCAGGGAAAAATTTCATATTTATTTTTATATTTTCACATTCAAAGTCATCTTTTAAACTTTTTATCTTTTTTCTGTAATCCCTTATTGATGAACCAAAAAGGATGTAAAAATTTTCTTTATCTATTTTCTTTAAATTTTTCAACAAATTATAAGCATACCATCCAATCCCTGCCTTTTTTCCCCATATCAATGGCGCAATTTCAATCCCTATTTTCATATTTTATTATCCCTATTCCATAACTTCCTGTATTACTCTTAAAAGAAATTTCATCTGTTTCAAAATTGTTTTTTATTTCATTCCAGAATTTATAAACTTCTACTTTCTCATCAAAAATATGGGATGTAATATCGTGAAAAACAATAAATCCCCCTTTTTTAACAAATTTTTTGTACATTTCAAAATCTTTTTTAACTCCATCATATGTATGGTCGCCGTCAATAAAAAGTAAATCTACTTTTTTCCCATTTAAAATTTTTTCCACCTTTTTTAAAGTTTTTTCATCGTGAGAATTCATTCTTAGAAAATATATTTTTTTATCTTTTTCTATAAATAATTTATAGAGTAAAATCCGTAAAAAAGAATACCCACCTCCAAAGGGACCTTTTGGAAGGTCAATACTAATTATTTTTGCATCCCGAGAAACAATTTTAGAGAATAGGAAAATCATTCCACCTTTTGCTGTTCCTATTTCTATAATTCTTTTTAATTCCATTTTATGAAGGATTTTTAAAAATTCTATTAATTCTTCCTTAATTTGCATAGGTCTAATGAGTCCCCACCAAAAATTGAAAGAAAAAGAAACCAAATCTTCTAAATTTTCAAATTTAAATTTTTTTATTTTAATAGCTATCAGAGGGAAAAAGAAAAACCAAAATTTTTCTAATAAAGATGCGACCATTATTTTTATTTTTCCAATTTGGCGGTCTATTAGAAGTCTAAAAATTTTAGTTAATCTCATTTTTGAGAAGTTTAATTGCTTCTGTTATAAGTTTTCTGTTATCTTTATTTAATAAAATATAACCTCCGAAGAAAAAAACACCTTCTAAAAGAAAAATTTCGAAATTATAAGAAACTTTCTGAAGATTTAAATTTTTGTTAATTATACCGAAAAAAAAACTTAACAAAATTGAAATTTTAAATGGAGTATTAATGGAATTCTTAAATGTTAAAGAAAATGGAATATTAAAAAATTTATGAAAAACAAATTGAAGATAAAGATTTCCTAAAGAAACAGATATTAAAGTGGCAATAATTACACCAACAAATCCAATTTTTTTAATAAAGTAAAATGTAAGAAAAATATTTAAAATACATTGAAATATGCTGTAATACATTTGAAATTCTGGTTTTTCCACTCCTACTAAAATTGCCGTTAAATTTGAAGAAAGTAAGGTAATCAAAAATATTAAAGAGAATAACCTTAAAACAATAATTGATTTTTCATAGCCAGGTCCTACCCAGATATTTATAATTAAGGGTGCTGAAACAAAAATAAAAAACATCAAAGGAAATGCAACTGTTGAAACATACTTTAATCCAAGAAAATGTAATTTTATTATTCTTTCTTTATCATCCATTGCCTTTAATTCAGCAGAAGCAGGAACAACTGCAGAATTTAATAATCTTATCATGTTAGCAAGTTTATCAGGTATAGTATATCCTATTTGATAAATCCCCACAAGTGAAACATTCAAAAAATGAGAAATGAAAAATTTATTTGTTTGATATGTTATTACTTCTTCTATTGCTGTTAGCCATCTTTTAAACCCAAATTTACTCAATCTTTTCAAAATATTCTTTTCAAATAATAAAAAATTTAACTCAATTTCAGGAAAAATTTTAAACAGGAAAAAAAGATAAATTAACCCACCAATAGAATAAACAAGGAAATTATTAACCATAAGCCCTTTTATGCTCCAGCCATTTTTTAAAAAGAAAATAATACCGAGTGCATGTAAGGTTGTTAAAAAAATTATTGTTTTTCCTGTTATATCCATTCTTTGAAATCCTCTTATGCAACTATAAAAAAGGTTAAAAATATTTGAAAAGCCAATGTAAATAATTGCCCATCTTAAAATAAATTCTGCCTCATTTTCAAAATTTTCAGGTATTTTCAGTATTTTTATCAAAAACTTCAATGATAAAAAGGATAATGGTAATAAAATTAAAAATAAAATTAAGTAGAATAGAAGCCCAGAATTTATTACATAGTTTAAACTTTTTGTATCATTTTTTGTTTTAAATTCTGCAATATATCTTTCAAATGACTGCCCTATACCAAAATCAATTAGTGAAAAATAACCTGTAACAAGTGATACCAGAGCCCATATACCATATAAATTAATTCCAAGATTTTTTAATGTAAAAGGGACAATCAGAAAACCAATAATTGCAGAGTACCCATAACTCATAATGTTATATAATGTATTCTTTATTATTTTTTCTTTCATTTTTTTGTTTTTTAAATTTGTTCAATTTATTTTAAACAAATTAAACAAATTTGTCAAATTTATTTTAAACCAAAGAAGTCAAAAAGGAAAATGTTATAGTTGTTCAGGGTTTTAATGGGTATAAGTTAATCTACTTTCTTAAAATTTTTCAGATATTTAACCATTTCAGCAAGTTCAAAAGATATTTTAATTTTTTCATCAAAAGGAAGTTTTGAAAAATCTTTTCTGCATTTTTCTTTTGATTTAAATATTTTTTCTCTGTATTTTTCAATATTTTGTTTTTGTAAATTGGATTTATTTTTCATAATATTTTTCCTTAAATTTCTTAAATTTTTCCATTAAATTATACTTCTTCAAAATATTATAAAGTAAATGTTTATTTATTTTTGACTGTTCCAGTAATTTTATTATTTTTTCTCTATCTTTTGGTCTGAAAACATCCAAAAATATTGCTATCAGGTATTCAGGTTTAATTATTTTTATTTCAACATTTTTATATTTTATTTTAATTGCATTTTCAACTGCTTCCTTTTCCAATTCTTTACTTGCAGGAATAAATTGAATTGGTATTTCTTCTATCATTATATATTCTTTATATGTTTTAAATCCCAATTTAGAAAAGAATTCATAAAAAGGAGTTAAAAGAATTATTTTATTTTTTGATTCGGGGACAAAAAAGATATCTATATCTTGAGTTGTAAATGGTTCAGTATAATAAATAGTGGCAATTCCTCCTGCTATAGCATATTTTTTTAAAATACCCTTTTTTTCCATTTCATTTAATATTTTAAAAACTTTTTCTATATTTTCTTTTCTCATTTACTTTTTTAAATAATCAAGATTTTTTACAAGGAATTCAAGTTTATCTGTCAGTTTTTCAATTTCTCCAATTTTACTTTTTATCCCACTATTTTTTCTTCCCTTCCCTATTTTATTTTTTATTTCCTCAATATATTTTCTTATTTCATTTATTCTTTTTTCAAGTCCTATCTGCAGTTTATTATAAATTATTTCCTCTATGTTCTCATTTGCTTTATAAAGTGGTCTTGTATAGCCCCTTTTCCACACTTTTTTTACAGCATTCCACTCTTCAAGTTTTTTTAAGTTTATGCTTACATTTGCTTTGCTTATTCCAAGTTCTTTTGTTATCTGAGATGGTGAAAGTGGAGAAAAATTAATATATAACAAAGCATAAATCTGACAAGTCGTTCTATTCAACCCAAGCGACTCTCCTATATTTCCAGCCAGTTCTATTAATTTTTCCTTAATTTCATTCATTTTTTTCTAAAATTGGCATTTTTCTTTTATAAAAATAATAAAATGGAACTATTTCTATTTTCGTCCATTCTAAATTGATTTTTTGCTCTAATGTTAAATTTATTATAAATGCTTTTTCTACCTTATATTTTTCTATAAAACTTCTCATACTTCTTGGTATTTCAGGTTCCTTTAATTTTTTATATTTGACTTCAACAGGAATAAGGGTATTTCCTGTGTCTATAACAAAGTCAACCTCTGCTTTATCCTGAGTTCTCCAGAAGTAAATTTTATAGGAAGGAGGTATTATTTCTCTCAATAAATTATAAATAAAGTTTTGAAAAACAAATCCAATATCTTCTTTTAAATAACCAAAATTTCCAAGAGAAAAGTTTCTCATCCCTATATCATAGAAATAATAGATGGGTGCTTTTTTTATTTCCTTTTTTACTTTTTTAAAATAAGGTGTGATTTTTCTTAAAATAAAAGTTTTTTCAAGATACCATAAATAATCCTTAACTGTTTTTATAGAAATACCAAGTGTTTTAGACAGTTCTGAATAATTAATAATGCAACCAATTTGTGATGCCATAATTTTTAATAAATTTGTAAAACTTTCAATTTTATGTATTTTAAGAAGGTATGAAATGTCACGGGTGATATAACTTTCGTATATCTCATTCATCAATTCTAATTTTTCATTTAACCTATCCTCTAATATAACCCTTGGATAACCACCAAAATTTAAATATTCTTCTAAAAGTTTATATCCTTCAGTAGTATTGACTGCAAAGAAATCATATAGTTTTTTCTCATACTTGTAATTTGTTTTAAAATTTACAAATTCATCAAAACTTATAGTGGATAACTCAAAAATTCTTTTTCTACCTGCTAATGATTCTTTTATTTTTTCTTTTAAATCAACACTACCAGAGCCAGATACAATAAATTTCCAGGGTAAATTTAGGTCATAGATTCCTTTTAAAAATAGACCAGCATTTTCTTTTCTCTGTATTTCATCTATAAAAATAAATCCTTTATTCTTTCCTATTTCAAGTTCAATTTTTCTTATTAATTTTTCCTGAGATGTAACAAATTCTTTGTGTGTTTCTATATCCAAATTTAAAAAGAGAGTTCTCCCTCCTTTTTCTTCAATATGTTTTTTTAATAGTAGCATTAATGTTGTTTTCCCTGATTGTCTAGGACCCACTATAAATGTAATTTCCTTCTGGTTAATAACATGTTCTTTAATTTTTTCAAACAATTTTCTTTTAATCATATTTATATTATAACCCGATTTTTTTTAAAGTCAAGTTTAAACTTTACCGCATAAGGACTTTTTCATTATTTCAACTGGTGCTTTTTCCCGTGTCCATATTTCAAATGATACTGCTCCCTGATAAACAAGCATTGATAGACCATCAAGATTTGGTATTTTCAATTCTTCTGCCATTTTTATTAATTCAGTTTTTCTATTATATACAATATCATAAACAAATTTCACATTTTCAATATTTTCTTTTTTTATCAGTAAAGGGTCATTTTCTTTCATTCCAACAGATGTGGTATTTATAAGTAAGTCAATTTTTTCCCAAATATATTTTTCATTTCTCTTCTCAAAAGGTATGACTTCTACATCTTTAAAATTTAGTTTTTTATTCAGATGTCTTTTCAGTTTTAAGGCATTTTCATAGGTTCTATTTGTTATAAAAATATAATTCACCTTTTCTTTTATTAAAGCACCACATATCGCATAAGAAGAACCACCGGCTCCAAGAATAAATATGTTTTTGTTTTCAGGATTGAATTTTCCGTCTTCTTTAAGAGATTTTAAGAAACCATCTCCATCAGTTGTATATCCCTTTAATTTTCCATCTATATTGCGTATTGTATTAACGACTCCAAGGATTTCAGATGTTTCATCAAGTTCGTCAATATATTTTACTATTTCTTTTTTGTGAGGAATTGTAACATTTACACCTACCATATTAAAAATTCTTATTGATTTTGTAGCAATTTTTAAGTCCTCTGGTTTTACTTCAAATGGAATATAAACATAATCAAGTCCAAGATATTCAAACGCAGCATTTTGAAATATAGGAGATAATGAATGTTTTACTGGATATCCAAATACACCTGTTATTTTTGTTGTTCCTTTTATTTCCATTTTTATAGATTATAACCTCTTTTCTTTTAAAAACAAAATTTGACATTTAAATTTTTTTCTATTAGAATAAATTAAGAACTTAGGAAGTTAAAAATGAGAAAAATAGCAGTTATAAATCAAAAAGGAGGATCTGGAAAAACAACAACAGTAGTAAATTTGGGTTATTATCTTGCAAAATTTGGTAAAAGTGTTTTACTGATAGACCTTGACCCTCAATCACATACAACCATTCATCTTGGATTTGAGCCCCATTTAATTAAAAAATCACTTTATAATCTTCTTCTTAATCAGACAGATTTAAAAGAGGTTTTGAAAGAAACGAATTATAAAAATTTATATTTAATTCCTTCTAAAATTGACCTTGCAAGTGCAGAAATTGAACTTGTTAATGAAGTTGGCAGGGAAATAATTCTGAAAAAGATACTTGAAAAAAATAGAGTAAGGTATGATTATATAATTATGGATTGCCCTCCTTCCTTGGGGCTTCTTACTCTAAATGCATTAACGACTGCAAAAGAAGTTTTTATCCCCATACAGGCAGAATTTTTTGCTCTTGAAGGTTTAACAAAATTATTTCAGACAATTAATATAGTAAAGGAAAGAATAAATCCAGAACTTGAAATTTCAGGAATTATAATAACAATGTATGATAAAAGGAAAAATATATGCAGGGATGTAGAAAAGAAAGTTGAGGAACATTTTAAAAATAAAGTATTTAAAACAAGAATAAGAGAAAATGTTCGTCTTGCAGAAGCACCAAGTTATGGAAAGGCAATTGGAGATTTTGATGAAAATAGTTATGGAGCAGAAGATTATGAAAATCTCACAAAGGAAGTAATAAAACAGGAGAATAAGAAATGAAAAAGAGAGGGCTTGGAAAAGATCCATTAAGTTGGATAAATTCAACTGTAATTGAAGAAGAGAAAGTTGAAGAAGAAAAAGGGAAAGAAGATATTATAGAAGAGAAAAAAGAAAATATTCCAAAGTATAAAACATTTGAGGTCCGTTTAACAGCCCTATTGAGAGAAGACCAACTTGAATTTCTTGAAAAACTTATAAGAGAAATACATAAGAATAGAGAGCCACAATATAGAAAAGAAAGAATTACAAAAAATACATTAATAAGGGTATTTATTGATGCCTTTAAAAATGTAAAATTTGATATTAAAAATATTCCTGACGAAGAGACATTGCTTGAAAGAATTCTTGAAAAAGTTATTAAGGATTAAACTCTATCAATTTTCCTTTTTCAGCAGATTCAATAGTTTTATCAATAATTCCTATTACATTTCTTGCTTTTAAAATATCAATTTCTAAATCTTCTTTGAATATCAAATGGTCTGCAATATTATTATAAAATCTGAAATATTCTGTTTTGAGAGGAGGAACTATTTTTTCACTCATTCCATTTTCATATTTATAAACTTTTATTGTATCTGTCTGAATTATACCACCTTTTTCTCCAAGTATTCTCCATCTTGGTTTTGGAATGGATGCAATTGAGGATGATTGAACATCTGCAACTTCTCCGTTTTCAAAAGTTATTATACTTTTAACCTCATCTTCATTTGAAAAATTATACCACTTTCTTTTCTGAATTATTCCATAAATACTTTTTATTTTTGATGGGATGAGTAATAATAACCAGTAAAGAAAATGTGCTCCCCAGTCATAAAAAATACCACCCGATATTTCCTTTTCACTTCTCCACCACTCTCTTGGCATTCCATATCCACCCATAAAAATTTCAATATTAAAAATTTTACCTATTTCTCCTCTTTTTATTATTTTCTCCATTGCGAGAAAATCTCCATCCCATCTTCTATTATGAAAGACATTTAACATTAAATTTTTCTTATTTGCTTTCTCAATCATTTCATCCGCTTCTTTCAATTTTATACACATTGGCTTTTCCACAATAACATTTTTTCCTGCATCCATACATTTAATTGCAAGTTCTTTATGTGTATTATGAGGAGTCACTACAACCACAAGTTCAATTTCTTTATCATTTAGAAATTTATTTAAATCAGTATATACTTTGCTTTCTGGAAAATCCCTTTTTGCCTGCTCTACTCTTTCTTTATTTATATCGTAAAATGAAATTGCCTTCATTCCATAAGTTGAATTAATTAAATCGGCATGATGTTTCCCCATTCCAAAAGCAGGACCATATCCAATTATTCCACATTTTATTTCTTTTTCTTCTTTTTCACTTTTTGTTATCCAGTCAATCCCTCTTTTTATAATTTTTAAAATATCTTTATTTTCAAACGTTTCTAAATTATGTCCAGGGGAAAAATAAAATATTCTTCCATTCCCATAATTTTTTATATAACCAAGAGTAAGCAATTTACCATACCAGTATCCTTGAAAAAGGACATTTACTTGTTCAAAAATATCAATAAAATAAAATTCATCCTCTATTAAATTTGATGGTATTCTTCTATTTATAAAATGGGAATTACTTGATTTTAATTCAAATTCAAATACTGGTGAATGGGAGATAAATTTACTTCCTATAATCTTTTGAATTTTTTCATTTTTATCAAAACAGACAATACTTGAATGTAAAAGGAATAAGCCTCCCCCATTTTCTATATACTTAATGAGATTTTTTTCTTCTTTTTCCTCAAGTTTAGTGAAATTTTTTGTATCAGTATAAATTAAAAACCCATCATAGTTGAAAATTTTGTCCGAGGCAAGGATATTTTTTTCCTGAAAAACTTCAAATTCATAATTTTTAAAATTTTCCTTTAAAATATTAACAAATTGATTATATGGATGAAACTCTCCTCCTTTCAAAATCATAATTTTTTTCATATTTCCCTCCATTTTTGTGATATAATATTTTTCCAGAAAGGATAAAAATGTCAAGGAAAATTTTTTTATTTCTTTTTTCTTTTTTCGTTTTTGCTTCTCCTTTCAATAAATTTGTTGAAAGGACGGAATTTTTACTTGGAACAGTAATTCAGATAAAAATTGAGAAAGTAAAAGATAGTGATAAAATTTTAAATTCTGCCTTTGAACTTATAAAAAATTTTGAGGATAGGTTCAGCATATTTAAACAGGAAAGTGAAATTTCAAAACTTAATAAATACAAAAAGTTAAAGGTCTCTTCTGATTTATTAAATGTTATTAAAAAGGCAATTTATATTTCTGAAATTACAGATGGTGCTTTTGATATAACCTGCAAACCAATAATTGACCTTTATAAAGAAAAAAGTAAAGAGAATAAAACTCCTGCAAAAAAAGAAATAGAAGAGGTTTTGAAAAATGTTGGATGGAGGAAGATAAAAATTAAAGATGATTTTGTAATTTTATCGGATAATATAGAAATAGACCTTGGTGGGATTGCAAAAGGATATATTGTTGATAAAACATTTCAGTTTTTAAAATCAAATGGCATAAAAAATGGACTTATTAATGCCGGAGGAGATATTTACTGCTGGGGTTTTAATGAAAAAGGAGAAAAATGGAAAATAGGAATAGAGAATCCTTTTGAGGAAAGTAAAATAATTGGAATTTTTGAAATTACAGATAAGGGAATAGCAACAAGTGGAAATTATAAGAGATATTTAGAAATTAAGAAAAAGAAGATAGGTCATATAATTAATCCCAAGACAGGACTTCCTACGGGTGAAAATATTGCAAGTGTAACAGTTATTGCTAACGATTGCACTATTGCTGATGGATTTGCAACTGGTATTTTTGTTCTTGGAATTGAAAATGGATTAAAAGTTATAAATAAATTAAATGATGTTGAATGTTTAATAATAGATAAAAATGGGAAAATTTATACTTCTTCTGGATTTCCTAAATTTTCTCCAGATTAAAAAGAGTAGAATATTTTTCCCTTTTTCTTATTAATTTAATTTTATTTTTGTCAATAAGAACTTCCGGTGGTCTTAATCTTGTATTATAATTTGATGACATTGAAAATCCATATGCACCTGCACTCATAACAACTATATAATCTCCTCTTTTAATATCTTCTGGAAATTCTCTATCTTTCCCTAGATAATCTCCAGTTTCACATATCGGACCTACTATATCAAATTTCAATTTTTTCCCATTTTTTAAATATGCCGGGTATATCAAATGATAACTTCCATAAAGAGAAGGTCTTATGAGGTCATTCATTCCAGCATCAACAATAATAAAATTTTTTGTCTTTTTCTTTTTGACATATAAAACTTTTGAAATTAATACTCCACTATTTCCAACTATAAATCTTCCAGGTTCAATTATCAACAATTTTATTTTAAAATCTTTAATTGCATCTGTAATTTTTTCTCCAAATTCTTCAATTGGCATAATTTTGTCTTCGTAAGTATAAGGTATTCCAAAACCTCCGCCTATATCAATTATTTCAGGAGAAAAATTATTTTTTTCGCAGAAATTTTTTACAATTTCAATACCTTTTAAATATGGAGTAACTTCCTTTATCTGGGAACCGAGATGAAAATGAAATCCCTTTATATTTACAAAATTAAATTTCATATTCAAAATTTTTTCCGCATCCTCAATATCAATACCGAATTTGTTTTCGCTTTTTGCTGTTTTTATATAATGGTGAGTATCTACATCAATATTGAGATTTAACCTTAAATTAACATTAATTTTCTTTCTATATTTTCTTCCAAATTTTTCAATAATACTTAATTCTTCTTCATTTTCAACATTAAAACAGAATATATTTTTCTTAATTGCAAATTCAATTTCTTTTTCTTTTTTTCCAACACCTGCAAAAACTATATCAGAAGGAGAAAATCCAGCCATTAAACATTTTCTCAATTCTCCTTCTGAAACAACATCTGCACCAAGTCCATTATCTTTCATTATTTTTAATATTACTAAATTTGAATTTGATTTTACAGAAAAACAAATTTTTGTATTGATTTTTGAAAATGCTTCTTTAATTTTTTTTACTTGATTGATCAGGAAATTATAACTATAAACATAAACAGGAGTTCCAAATTTTTTAACAATTTCTTCAAAATTTACATTTTCAATATAGAATATTCCTTTCTTAAATTCAAAATATGTAGAGAAGATTTCTCTAAATTTTTTCTCCATCTTTCAATCTCCTTTTTTACATTTTTTAAGGAAGTTCCACCGGCCGAATTTTTTAAATCAACAGATTTTTCAAAATTTAAGATTTCAAAAATATCATCTTCAAATACCACGGAAAATTTTTTGAATTCGTCAATTTTTAAGGAAGTTAATTCTTTTTTATTTTCTATGCAATAATTTACTATTTTACCAACAATTCCATGTGCTTCTCTGAAAGTAATTCCTTTTTTTACAAGATATTCTGCAATATCTGTTGAAAGTGTAAAAGGAGATATTGATTTTCTTATTTTTTCTTCATTAAATTCAATTTCCTCCACTACCTTGGATAAAATTTTTAAGGAGTTTTTTAATGTTTCAATTATTTCAAAAAGTGGTTTTTTATCTTCTTGTAAGTCCCTGTTGTAGGAAAGTGGTAATCCTTTTATAATTGTTAAAAGCCCAGTAAGAAGTCCTATACAACTTCCTGCCTTACCTCTTATTAATTCAAAAATATCAGGATTTTTTTTATGTGGCATTAAACTTGAACCAGTGCAATATTTATCAGGTAAATTTACATAATTGATTTCATCCATATTCCATATAATCATATCCTCACAGAAATTGGATAAATGTAACAAAGTCATTACAGAATGAAATGATGTTTCAATAAGAAAATCTCTATCTGAAACAGTGTCTAAACTATTCTTTGTTATTTGAGGGAATTTCAGAAGTTTTGCAATATATTCTCTATCTATGTTTAAAGTTGTTCCTGAACAACTTCCAACTCCAAGAGGCAAAATATTCACCCTTTTAAAAACTGATAAGAAATTTTCTTTGTCTCTTTCAAGTTTTTCAATATATGCAAGAAAATAATGTGAAAGTAAAACCGGCTGACTTTGTTTTAAATGTGTATACGCGGAGATAATTGTTTGTTGGTATTCCTGACTTTTTTTAAGAAATATTTTTTGCAGATTATTTATTAATTGAAGAATATAAATTATCTCATCTCTTAAATATAATTTTTCGTCAAGAACAATCTGGTCATTTCTTGACCTTGCTGTATGCAATTTTTCTCCGCTTTTACCAGAAATTTCAATCAACCTTCTTTCAATGGCAGTGTGAATATCCTCGTCTGTTTGTAATATTTCAAATTTTCCTTCTCTAATTTCAGATTTTATTTTTTCCAAACCTTTTAAAATATCCTCTTTTTCTTTTTTTGTAATTAATCCAACCTTAAAAAGCATTTTTGTGTGTGCAATACTACCAATTAAATCATAAATGGCAAGTTTTTTATCAATATCTATTGACTTTGTAAATTCTATAACTGAAATATCTGTTTTTTCTTTGAATCTTCCTTCCCACATGTATTTCATTTTTTCACCTCTTGTTTTTTTATTTTATCAGAAGTATTATAATAAATCAAAGAGATAGGGAGGAAATTTTATGAGTAAAGAAATTGTGATTGTGGAGTCGCCGACAAAGGCAAAGACAATTGGTGGAATACTTGGTAAAGATTATATTGTTTTTGCCACCATGGGACATATAAGAGATTTACCTGAAAAGGACTTTGGGGTTGATATAGAAAATAATTTTAATCCCAAATATGTAATTATCCCTGGGAAAAAACAGGTTGTTAAAAAATTAAAACAACTTGCTAATGGGGCTCCAACAATATATCTTGCAACTGATGAAGATAGAGAGGGAGAAGCAATTGCCTGGCATGTTACATGTCTCCTTAATAAAAATATAGATGAAGTAAAACGGGTTGCCTTTCATGAAATTATTCCAGAAGCGGTAAAGGAGGCATTTAAAAATCCCAGGAAAATATCAATGGATCTTGTGAATGCTCAGCAGGCAAGAAGAATACTTGATAGAATTGTAGGATATACGATAAGTCCATTACTTGGTAAACATCTTGAAGCAGGACTTTCAGCAGGAAGAGTTCAGTCAGTTGCTTTAAGATTGATAGTTGAAAGAGAAAAGGAGATTGAAAATTTTGTCCCTGAGATATACTGGATTATTAAATGTGAGGTTGAGAAAGATGAGGAGAAAGTTATTTTAAATTTGATTAAAATTGGTGAAAGAATATTGGATAAAGAAAAATTGAATGATGAGAAAGAAGTTGATGAAATTATAAATAAATTGAAATCAGGAAATCTTATAATTTCAGAAAAAATAGAAGAAATAAAAAATTTAAATCCAGTTCCTCCTTTTATTACAAGCACATTACAACAGGAAGCATATAATATCTTAAACTTTTCATCTTCAAAGACAATGTTTATTGCACAGCAATTATATGAAGGAGTTGAAATTGAAGGTAAAAATATAGGACTAATCACATATATGAGAACAGATTCTCCTTCAGTTGCAAAACAGGCACAGAATCAGGCATTAAAATTTATTGAGGAAATTTATGGAGAAAATTATGTGCCTGAAAAACCAAATATTTATATATCAAAATCAAAAATTGCACAGGAAGCACACGAAGCAATAAGACCAACATCTGTATATAGGACTCCGGAAAAGATCAGAAGATTTTTAACAGAAGAGCAGTTTAAACTTTATGATTTAATCTGGAGAAGATTTGTTGCAAGTCAGATGAAATCAGCGGTAATTAAAAATATAAAGGTTTTTGCTTTAAACGATGTTTATTTATTCCAGACAGAAGGAAATTTTGTTGTTTTTGATGGTTTTCTGAAATTATGGCCATTAAAGATAGAAAAAGGAAATGAAATTATTGAAAAATTTGATAAAGGTGAGATTTTAAATGTGAAAAGATATTTTAAGGAAAAAAAACAGACACAACCACCACCAAGATATACAGAAAGTTCTTTAATAAAAACACTTGAGAAATATGGAATTGGAAGACCATCAACTTATGCACCAATAATTTCAATTTTATTTGCAAGAAAATATGTAAAAAGAGTAAAGAAATATCTATATCCATTAAAAATGGGAAGGATTGTTTATGAAGTATTAAAAAGATTTTTTCCAGAGATAATTGAAATTGATTTTACAGCAAAAATGGAAGAAGACCTTGATAAAATTGCAAATGGGCAGATGGACTGGATAGAACTTTTAAGACAATTTTACAATGAATTTAAACCAACCCTTGATAAGGCAAATCAGATTATAAATAAGGATATTTTAAATGAAATTATACTTGAGAATAAAAAATGTCCAAAGTGTGAGGGGAAATTAACCATAATAAAAGGAAAATATGGACTTTTTATAGGTTGTTCAAATTATCCAAATTGTGATTATAAGGAGAGGATAGAAGAAAATGATAATAATTCCAGCAATAGACCTTAAAAAAAGGGAAGTTGTCCGTTTATATAAAGGAAGATTTGATAAGATCTCTTATTATGACATAGAAGTAGAAAAACTTGTAAGGGATTATTTAAAGGCGAATGTAAAAAGGATACATATTGTCTTTTTATTTGGAGCAAAAACTGGTAAAATAGAAAAAGAAGAAGAGGAACAGATAAAGAAAATAATTGAGATAAAAAAAATTAATGAAAGGGATGATTGCGAAATTCAACTTGGAGGAGGAATAAGAACAGAAGAACAGATTAATAAATTTCTATCTATTGGAGTTAATTATGTAATTATTGGAACTGCTTTTTTAATTCCATTTGCATTAAATGAAGGATATAGTATTCAAGATATTAAATTTTTTTATCAGAGATGCGGTAAAAATTTTTTAATAGAAAAGGAAGTGCCTGATTTTGAATTAATTGACCGTCTCCCACAGGAGATAAAAGACAGAATTATCATTTCAATAGATTATATGAATGATGAAATTGCTTTAAGTGGATGGGAGGTAACTCTTCCTTTAAAACCATCATATACAATTAAGAAATTTTTACAGATGGGATTTAAAAGATTTATTATAACAAGTATTGAAAGTGATGGAACTCTTGAAGGGGTTGATATAAAAAATATAGAGAAAATTTTAAATGAAGTTTGTAAATTAAGAGATATAAAGGAAATAATAGTTGCTGGAGGTATTTCAAAGGAAGAAGATTTAATTTTACTTAATTCTTTACAATTTCCACCAACAGGTGTTATAATAGGAAAGGCAATTTATCAGAAAAAACTGGATTTAAAAAATGTTATTGAGAAATATCAGAAAGTTTAAATTTTTATTAATTTTGTTTCTTTTAATTTTCAATTCATCTTATTCCCAGTTTAAATCAGTTGTTATCCCTTTATTTAATGAAAAATATGGAGTTACTCTTTTGTCCTATCTTAAAAAGGCTGAAAAGTCCATATATATGATTATGTTTCAGACAGGTTATTATTCAGAATATGCTGAAAGTTTGTCAAATCAGATATTGAGGGAACTGGTTAATGCTAAAAAAAGAGGTTTAACTGTTGAAATAATACTTGACTGGTCAAAATATCAAGATGTAAAGGAGAAAAATTTAAAAACAGCAAAATTTCTGGCTGAAAATGGAGTTAATGTTTACTTTGATAAAGAAGAAAAAACAACTCATGCAAAACTTTTTATTATTGATGGTAAATATGTCCTTATTGGAAGTCACAATTTAAATTATTATGCTCTTGAAAAAGATAATGAAACAAGTGTTTTAATTGAATCAGAAGAAGTTGCAAATTCTTTTTTGGATTATTTTAATCAAGTTAAAAAAGAATGTAAAATATTTCTCTCTCCTGTTCATTGATATGAAAAAAGAAGGTTTTACCATTTTGGAGATTCTGATTGTAATTTTCATTTTTTCTCTTTTTTTAATTCCTGTTTCAATTTTTGTCCAGAAATACCATAGAGAATATCTTTTATCATCTTCCTGTGAAAAAATCATTGAAGGAATAAATTTTGCAAGGGAGAGCGCAATAAATGAAAGATGCAATTTTTCTATTATTTTTGATGAAAGAAGTTTTAAAATACTTAAAGAAGGAAATAAAATTGTATGGAAGGAGATAAAATTTCCAGATTATGTAAAGATAAAAGAAAAAACAAATGGATTGGACCCATTGATTTTTTTACCCGATGGAACAGCAAAAGAAGCAGGACATTTAATAATAATGGATGAAATTATAAAAAAAGAAAAAAAGATTAAAATTCATAATGTGACAGGCAAATGTGTTTTAGAAAATTAGGTTTTACTTTAATAAGTATTTTGATTGCTTTATTTATTCTTGCAGGAGGAATTATAACTTTAATCAGGGTTTATCCTGTAATTATGGAATTAAGTGAAAGGAGTAAAAGTTCGGTAAATGTTTCATTTATTGCAGATAAAATATTCACAGAAATTGAAGAAAAATATGGGAAAAAGGAAGTTTCTTTACCCGAATCAATTGAAGATGTAGTTTCTGAATATCCTGATTACAAATACAGAGTAACTTTTACTGAAGAGAAAGAGGATTTATATAAGGTTGAACTTGAAATATTCTGGAAAAAGGAAGGTAAAATTGAAAAGAAATATTTTGTTTCAATACTTAGGAGAAGATAAAGGAATAACCTTACTTGAAATTTTAATAGCAATTTTTATATTCACATTTGTTTGCCTTTCTGCAGTTTTTATTTTAAAAAATTCACTCCTATCTTCAAGAAAAAAAACAATTGAAAAAGATATTTTGAAAGAAATTGTTAATATTACAGAATTTATTGAGACGAGAATTTCAAATGCGATGATTAATGATTTAAGCGGAAAATACAGAATGAATTTTAAAGGAGAAAATGACTGGGTGAGGTTTATTTGCCCTTTTTCAGAAGGAGTAGAAAATGATTTGGCGAAATTTGGGATTTATTATAAAGATGGTAAAATAATGGCAGAAATGGTTAGGGTTGACAATAAAAATCCTGATTTTACTTTTTTTGCTGGTTTTCCCGGAGCACAGATTCTTGGAGAGGATGTAAAATTGTTTAAATTAAGGTATTATGATGGGAAAAACTGGGTTGACAGTTGGAATACAGAAAATATGATAAATCCTGAATTGCCCAAATTTGTTGAGATTAATATAATTGTTTCAAAAGGGAAAATAGAGGGGAAGGAAATTGAAAAAGAATTTAAAAAAGTTATTAAAGTTGGATGGGAATAAAGGCGATGTTATAGTCCTTGTTATTTTAGTTTTACTTTTAATATTCCTTTTTACTTCAACGATGCTCATACTTTTTAATTTCTGGACAAAAACAACAGGAAAAATTATTTTGGGAAAAGAGGCAAAAAATTTTGCAAAAATAGGGATTGAAAATGCAATATGGGAAATAGATAAGGACGATAGAGAATTTGATTCTTTTTTTGATGCTTGGAGAAAAAATTTTGAAGGGGATGAAGTTGATTTAAACAATGATGGAGAAAATGATTCAAAATGGTTTTATGTAAATGACAGGAAAGGAAATATTATTGGAAGGTATGCTGTCCTTGTAGAGGATGAATCAGGTAAAATAAATATTAATGCAAATGGTAATTTAAACACAACTTTTAATGAAGGTCATAGTTGTTTTGAAATAAATATCCTTGAAAATATACTTGGAAAATCGCTTTATTATAACATTGTAAGTTTCAGATATGGAAAAGATGGAAGACCGGGAAGAGCATTTTTTGATGATGATATGGATTCTTTTTTAAATCCTTTAGACGGAATTGATAATAATGGAAATAAAATTATAGATGAACCTGATGAAGGAATAGATGAAGATGATGAATTTTATTATATAAAACCTAAAGGAGATGATAGACCATATTTTTCACCTTCAGAAGTAAAAATGGTTCCTGGTCTTGGAGAAAAAAATTATGAAAAAATAAGAAATTTTATAACGACATTTTCCTATGATAGAGATTTAAATAGATATGAGGAGAAAAGGATTGATTTGAATATTGCTGATTTTCAGACACTTTTTGATTTTTTTAAAAGTCAGGGATATTCTGAAAAACAATCAATACAAATTGCTTTGAATATAATTGATTACAGGGATAAAGATTCAATACCAACTTGTGTAAAATATAGGAACTCTTATATAATTGGTGTTGAGGAAGTCCCTTATTTAAATGAAATAGATGCTGTAAAGGAATGGAGAGAGAGATTATTACCAAACGGTGTATTATTTATTGAAGAAATAGGAGGTCAATTTGTGGAAATTTTTAATCCCTATACAAAACCTATAGATATAAGTGGGTGGAAAATTGAAGGAATACTTCTATTATATTCAAGTAACTGGAATGAGACTTTTCAGACCTCCCAGGATATTTTAAATGATGCAACAAAAGGAGAGACGCAATTGCTTCAGGATAAAGCATCAAAACTTGGTAAACTTATTGATAGATTTACAACTGTTAATATACCTCCAAACACAAAAATTAATCCTCTTTCATTTTATACTATTGGAGATACATTAAGGATTGGTATTTTGGTAATTCCTGACCCTCCTTCAGTTATTTTTCTTCCTTTGCCGACCCGGGAACCTGATAATGCACAACAGTATGAAAGAATTCTTGCAATAAATCCAGGTTCTCTTGGTTTTATAGCAAGATTTCTAAGTGCAATACCTCTTCTGGCAAATCATGGGCTTGATTTTACAATAAAACTTTATGATAATAAAGGAAACCTAATAGAATTTTGTGAATATTTTGCAGATACACCTTTTACAACTGTTCAAAAGAATGATCCAAGAATGAGAGGTATAACTGATTGGTTTATAGGTCCTCCCAGTCCTGGAAGTTTTAATGTCTATTTTCAACCATGGATAGGAGGAGAATTTGGTATGGCAAACTGGGCTATAGCATGGCCATCAAGTTTTTATGTCAAAAATAATCAATTTTCAACAGTTGGAGAGTTGTCATTTATTCATAAAATGGAACACTGGAAAACTTTAAATTTCTGGAAGGGAGAGGATAAAAAAATAATTGATTATTTTACATGTTATAAAAAAGTTGATGATAATGTTTATGGGAGAATAAACATAAATACTGCTTCAAAAGAAGTCCTTGAGTGCTTACCACTTGTTGATAAAAATATTGCAGAGAAAATTATCTCTGCAAGACCATTTTATGATGTTTCAGAAGTTTTAGGGGTTTATAAAGGAAGTGGTGCTAAAGGTCAACTCAATGAGGAAATTACAAAATATGGATTTGACTTAAAAGATAATGACCTTGACTTATTCATTGATACTAAAAAAGAAAAGGAAATGGTTTTTTCTAAAATTATAAATCTTATAACAACAAAGAGCAATGTTTTCAAAATTATTTCACTTGGACAAAAGGTGCAAGATAAAAATAATAATGGTAAAATAGAAGAAAATGAAATAATAGGAGAAAAGAAAATAGTTGTCTGGTATGATAGAAATAAAAAGAAGATAATTTACAGGAGAGAATCATGAAAATTAAAATTATAAAATTTAAGTTTTTTTGGAGAAAATGGAGAGTTATAATTATTTTGGGGAGTTTAATCCTTTTTGTGATTATTTCAACGATATTATATATTTTAGTTGAAAAAAGAAAAGTTGTCGCAGTTGTAAATGGCTATAAGATTACAATTGATGATATAGAGAATAAAATAAAGTCATCTCCTGAATTTTACAGAGAATATGCTTATTTTGACCCCAATTCAGTAATTGATGATTATATAAATCAGGTTTTATTATTTCAGTATGCTAAAAGATATGAAAGAAAATTGAGGAAGAAAATAGAAAATGAAATGAAAAATTATTATATGGAAATTTTAACTCATGCATTTGTTGAAAATATACTTTCAAATCAGATAAAAATTTCAGATGAAGAAATTTCAAATTATTATAATAATCACCTAAATGAGTTCGTTATTCCAGAAAGGGTTCAAATTTCAGAAATTGTTGTTGATACAAAAGAAAAAGCAGATGAAATATTGAATAGATTGAAACTTGGAGAATCATTTGAGGAAATTGCAGAGAAAGAATCAATTGCACCAACAAGAGAAAAAAGAGGAGAAATTGGATGGATAGAAGTTGAAAAACTAAATCCTGAAGTTGCCTCTCTTCTTTCAAAGGTTAAACCAGGAGAAATACTTGCAAATATAATAAAAACAGAAATGGGATATCATATAATAAAACTTACAGGAAGAACAGAAAAAAGAATACTTACACTTTCAGAAGCCACTCCAATTATAAAAAATTTACTTCTTTCACAAAAGAAAAAAGTAGAGGTTGAAAATTTAATGAAGAAATTAAAAGAAAAAAGCAAAATAGTAAAGTATTCGGATAAGATTGAAATTATAAAGGAGAGAATAAAATGAGGAAAATTTTAGTTATATTCAACTTAGTTTTTTTACCTTTATTTACTCAAAATAAAATAGTCGCTATTGTTGGAAATAAACCAGTATTTGAAAATGATGTAATAAGAAAATGCAACATTGAAAATTTTGACTATTCAACATCTTTAAATTTACTCATAGAGGAGAAACTACTTCTTTACTGGGCTGAAAAGGAAAATATTGAAGTAAAAGATGAGGAGATAAAAAATGAAATTGAGAGGATTAAAAGAAGTTTTTCAAAATATGAAGATTTTTATAATTATTTAAAGAATGCAGGAATGAATATTTCTCAGTTTGAAGAAGAAGTCGCAGATAGTATAAAAATAAAAAAACTTATCAGAGAAAAAATTATTAACAAAATACAGATCTCACCTGTTGAAATCTCTGAAGAAATGAAAAAGATTGAATTAAAATATTATGAATATGAGTTTTATTTTAAATGGTTTGACAATAAAGAAACTTGCGAAAAATTTATTAAAGAGTTTAATGAAGACGAATTAAAAAAAATGGAGTATGCAAAACTTAAAAGTTCGGAGATTATTGAAGAAATTTTAAATGTAATTGAATATATGAAAGAAGGGAATTTATCAGAGCCATTTAATGTAAAAGGAAAGTGGATTGTGATATACTTAAAAGAAAAAACACCACTTGAAATAGATAAATATAAAATATACAGAGAAGCAAAGGATAGAATTTTTAAGATTAAATACTCTACTCTTTATAAGGATTACATAGAAAAACTTAAAAATTTAACACCAATTAAAATTCTTTGATGGAAAAAATTATTGGAATTACAATTGGGGACCCTGCAGGTATAGGGCCTGAAATTTTACTAAAGGGATATAATATAATTAAAAAAATAAAAAATGTTATACCTCTTGTTATTGGAGATATAAGTGTAGTTGAAAGAAACCTGAAGATTCTTGGATTGAAATTAAAGATAAAAAAGATAGAAAAAAGAGAGGATATAGATGAAAAATTCTTAAATGTTTTTTCTCCTGAAATTATTAAAGACCAAAATTATCCCATCTGTACTGATAATGAAATATGTGGGAATGCCTCTTTCAATTATGTAATAAATGGAATAAATTTATGGAAAAAAAATATAATTGATGCTCTCGTTACACTCCCTATTTCAAAAAGGGCATGGTTTCTTGCAGGTTATGAATATTCAGGGCACACAGAATTGATTGCTGAAAAATTGAATAAGAAAAAATATGCTATGGTTATGATTGCTGATAAATACAAGGTTTTACTTTTAACAACTCACATTCCTATTAAAAAAGTTTTAGAAGTTTTAAATGAAGATTTGATTATTGAAAAAGTTGAAATTGGATATGAGTTTTTAAAAAAGTTAAAAGTAAAAAATCCAGTAATAGGAATTTGTGGTCTAAATCCACATGCAGGAGAAAATGGAGTTATTGGTAAAGAAGAAATAGAAATTATAAAACCAGCAGTAGAAAAAATAAGAAAAAAAGGAATAAATATTGAAGGACCTTTTCCAGCAGACACAATTTATAGGAAAAATTTTAACCTAATAATAGCAATTTATCACGACCAGGCACTTATACCACTTAAAACATTTTATTTTGATAAACTTGTAAATTTCACAGCAGGAATAGGACTAATAAGAACAAGTCCAGGACATGGAACTGCATTTGATATTGCTTATAAAAATAAGGGGAATTGTAAGAGTTTTATTTGTGCTTATGAATTTGCTGTAAAACTTATTAAATAAAAATGGAATTTTTAACTTTAAAGGAAATAAAAAAACTTATTGAAAAAGAAGGAATAAATATAAAAAAATATCTTGGACAGCATTTTTTAATAGATAGAAATTCAAGGGATAAATTACTTTCATTCGCAGAGTTAACAAAGAGAGATAAAGTGGTGGAAATAGGACCTGGACTTGGTTCTTTAACAGAAGGGATTTTGGAAAAAGTAAAAGAATATTATGGTTTTGAAATAGATGAAGTTTTTTGTAAAATTCTGCAAGAAAGATTTTCAAATTTCCCAAATTTTCATATTATAAAAAAAGATTTTCTTCAAACAGATGAAAATTTCTGGTTTTCTTTTAGAGGAAAAATTAAGGTTATAGGTAATACACCTTATTATTTGTCCATGCCAATTCTATTTCATATATTAAAATTTAAGGAAAAAATTAAACTTGCTCTTTTAACTGTTCAGAAAGAAGTAGGAGAAAAGTTTGTAGCAAAACCGGGAAGTAAACAATATAGTTCTGTTTCTGTCCTTTTATATATTTACACAGACACAAAAATATGTTATTCTTTAAACAAAAATGTATTCTACCCAAAACCAAAAGTTGATTCGGTTGTTGTTAAAATTATACCGTTAAAAAAACCAAGAATAGAAATAGACAATGAAAAAAAATTTTTTGATTTTCTTCCTCTTATTTTCAGTTATAGAAGAAAAAAATTAACAAATGTGATTAAAAAAGTTTTTAAAATAGAAAAAGAAATTCTTGAAAGAGAATTGGTAAAAAATGGGATTTCCAAAGAAAAAAGGGCTGAAGAACTTCTACCTGAAGAGATATATATTCTTTACAAAATAGTTAAAAAATTGAAAGGAGGATAAAAATGGGAATGTGGATAGGTGTAAATAGAAAAGCGAGAGTTTGTTATGGTTTTGATGATATTTCTCTTGTTCCTGGAGATGTGACTTTAGACCCTGAAGAAATTGATTTATCAACAGAAATAGGTCCTTATAAATTGAAAATTCCTATTTTTGCAGCAGCAATGGATGGTGTTGTAGACCCGAAATTTGCAATTCTTTTTGGAAATTTCGGTGGGATTGCTGTTTTAAACCTTATGGGCATTTATACAAGATATAAAGACCCCTACCCTCTTATTGAAAATATAATTAATTCTCCACAGGAAAAATCTACACAGATAATTCAAAATATTTATAAAGAACCAGTAAAAGAAGAATTAATAGAAGAAAGAATATCAGAAATAAAAAAAGGAAAAGTTATTTGTGCAGTTAGTTGTATACCACAAAATGCTGAAAGATATCTTGATATTGCTCAAAAATCAGGAGTTGATATTTTTATTGTTCAGTCAACTGTAACAACAGTAAAACATATTTCTTCAAGATATAAACCACTTGACCTTTATTCTTTTTGTAAAAAAGCAAAAGTTCCCATTATAGTTGGAAATTGTGTCACTTTTGAAGTTGCCTATCAGTTAATGGAAACAGGCGTTTCAGGGGTTCTTGTAGGAATTGGGCCAGGAGCTGCCTGCACTACAAGAGAAGTTCTTGGAATTGGAGTTCCTCAAGTAACTGCAACTGCTGATTGTGCTGCTGCAAGAGATTTTTATTTTAAAAAAACAGGAAGATATGTTCCCATAATAACTGATGGTGGAATGGTTACAAGTGGAGATATTTGTAAAGCATTTGCCTGTGGTGCTGATGCTGTTATGATAGGTTCTGCTTTTGTTAAAGCCAGTGAATCCCCTGGAAAAGGTTATCATTGGGGAATGGCTACAAGTGATGAAAATTTACCAAGAGGGACAAGAATAAAAGTAGGGACTACAGGAACATTAAAAGAAATTTTGTTTGGTCCTGCAAAAGTTGATGATGGAAGCCAGAATTTAATTGGTGCTTTAAAATTATCTATGGCATCTCTTGGAGTAAAAAATATTAAAGAAATGCACCTCGTTGAAATTGCTATTGCTCCAAGTGTAAAAACTGAAGGTAAAATATATCAATCTGTTAAAAGATTACAAAAAGAAAAATGAAAAAATTCAATCATCTTCATTTACATACTGAATATAGTTTACTTGATGGAATGTGTAGAATTGAACAGGTTACTAAAATTGCTCATAGAATGGGAATGAATTCTCTTGCTATTACTGACCATGGGACAATGGCAGGTGTTATAAAATTTTACACATCATGTATAGAAAATGGAATTAAACCAATTATCGGATGTGAAATGTACATTGCTCCAAAAACAAGATTTGATAGAAAAACACCGGAAAATAAAATTACTTCATTTCATATTACCTTACTTGCAAAAGATAAAATAGGTTATAAAAATTTGATGAAACTTTCTACTATATCATATCTTGAGGGGTTTTATTACAGACCGAGAATTGATAAAGAAATTCTATCAAAATATTCAGACGGTTTGATATGTCTTTCCGGTTGTCTTCATGGAGAAATAAACTGGTATTTGAAAAACGATGAATTCCAGAAGGCACTTGAGATTGCAGGTGTTTATTCAGAAATTTTTGGAAAAGAAAATTTTTATCTTGAAATTATGAAGTTAGGACTTGAAGAAGAAAAGAAGATAATCCCATTAATGATTGAATTAAGCAAAAAGACAGGATTAAAACTTGTTGCTACAAATGACTGTCATTATTTAAATAAAGAAGATTCATTTGTTCATGAAGTATTGTTATGTATTCAAACTTCTTCAAAAATTGAAGATAAAGAGAGGTTTAGATTCCAAACAGACCAGATATATTTTAAAACTCCGGAAGAAATGATAGAACTTTTTTCTGATATTCCAGAAAGTATTAATTCAACAATAGAAATAAGTGAAAAATGCAATGTTGTGATAGATTTTGATAAACACCACCTACCAAAGTTTAAAACACCGGAAAATAAAACAGCAGATGAGTACCTTGAGGAACTTATAAAAAAAGGATTAAGAGAAAAATTTGGAATTGATTTAAAAAGTTTTGATGAGAAAAGTGAAAATGAAGTAATAAAAAGGATATCTTATGAATTCAGAGTTATAAAACAGATGGGATTTGCAGGATATTTTTTAATAATACATGATTTTGTGAATGAAGCAAAAAAGAGGAATATAAGAGTTGGTCCTGGTAGAGGATCTGCGGCAGGGAGTTTAGTAGCATATCTTCTCGGTATCACTCAGATAAATCCTTTAACTTATAATCTTATTTTTGAAAGATTTTTAAATCCTGAAAGGATTAGTTTACCGGATATAGATATTGATTTTTGTGATAGAAGAAGGGATGAAATTATTGAATATATAAAAAATAAATATGGAGAAAATAATGTTTGTCAAATAGGAACTTATGGAACAATGCAGGCAAGGGCAGTAGTAAGGGATGTTGGTAGAGCACTTGGTTTTCCTTATAGCGAGGTTGATAAAATTGCAAAACTTATAACACATGAATATGGTCAGACATTAAAGGAAGAAATAAATTTTAATCCTGAAGTAAAATTATTGATGGAGAATGATGAAAAAATAAAACAGTTATTTGAAATTTCCTTAAAACTTGAAGGACTGGCAAGACATTCATCAATACATCCAGCCGGTATTGTTATAACTGATGAAAATGTTGATGAATATGTTCCTTTATTTAAAGGTCCTAATGGAGAAATTGCAACACAATATGAATTTGAATGTATAGAAAAAATTGGACTTTTAAAAATAGATATTCTTGGGCTTAAAACACTCTCTGTAATTGAAGATACATTAAACCTTATTAAAGAGAGAAAAAAAATTGAGATTAAAGAATTTCCACTTGATGACAAAAAAACATATCAATTATTATCAAAAGGTGAAACAATAGGAGTATTTCAACTTGAAAGTGAAGGGATGAGGAATTTATTGAGAGATATACAGCCACAGAAATTTGAAGACATTATTGCTGTTCTTGCTTTATATAGACCGGGTCCGATGAAAAGCGGCATGGTTAAGGAATATATTGAAAGGAAAAAAGACCCTTCAAAGATAAAATATGACCATCCACTTCTTGAACCAATTTTAAAACCTACTTATGGAGTAATATTATATCAGGAACAGGTAATGCAAATAGCAAATAAACTTGCAAATTTCACGATGGGAGAGGCAGATGTTTTAAGAAAAGCGATGAGTAAAAAAGACCCTTCGGAAATGGAAAAGATGAGAGAGAAATTTGTAAAAGGAGCAGTTTCAAATGGAGTAGATAAGGAAGTCGCTGAAAAAATTTTTGAAAATATATCTAAATTTGCAGGTTATGGATTCAATAAGTCACATAGCACTGGATATGCATTTCTATCCTATCAGACCGCATATTTAAAGGCAAATTATCCCCTTGAATTTATGACAGCCCTGCTTAACAGTGAAATAGGTAATCCTGATAAAATTGTAGAATATATAGAAGAAAGTGAAAGAATAGGGATATGGATTTTGCCCCCAGATATGTGTGAAAGTGATGAAAAGTTTAAAATTTTTGGAAATGATATAATTTTTGCTCTCTCTGCAATAAAAAATGTAGGTTCTGCAGCTGTCAAATCTATTATTGAAAGCAGAATTAATGGAAATTTTGTTTCTCTTTACGATTTCTGTGAAAGGGTTAATTTAAGGTGTGTGAATAAAAAAGTGATTGAAAGTTTAATAAAGGCAGGTGCTTTTGATTATTTAGGAATTCCCCGTTCACAACTTTTTGCAATGATAGATGATGCAATAGAGCATGGTTCAAAAATGCAGAAATTAAAGGACGAAAGCCATTTTGAAATTTTTTCATCAAAAGAAGTTAAAAAATTAGTTCCTTCAGTAAATAGCGAAGCAATTGCTTCGCTTCCAGAATGGCCACAGACAAAATTATTATTGTATGAAAAAGAAATGCTCGGTGTTTATTTAACAGGACATCCAATTGAGAAATATATACCTTTGATAAAACTTTATTCAATGCCACTTTCTAAAATTGAAAAAATTCAAAACAATGAAATTGTTATATGGGGTGGTATTCTTGTTGAAATAAAGAGGACGACAACAAAAAAAGAAGGAGAAAAAATGGCTATTGCTGAAATAGAAAATATGGATGGGAAAATAAAAGTTTTATTTTATCCAAAGGTATTCAGTGAATTTTCAAGTTTGATAAGGGTAAACAATTTAATTTTTGTGAAGGGTAAAATCAAAAAAGAACAGGGGGAGACAAAAATAATAGCAGATGATGTTGCAAATATAAACAATGTAAAGGAAAAATTTTTGAAAAATGTTGAAATAGATTTGAGAGTTCCTATGGGAGAAGAGAAACTGGAAAGAATAAAGGAGTTGTTTTTAAAATATAAGGGTAATTATTCAGTTTTTATAAATATTATTCTAAATGGAAACAAAAAAGTGAAAATAAGACCAAGAAATTTTGGGATAGATTTAAGTGAAGAATTTATAGAGGAAATAAGAAAAGTTGTTGGTGAAGATTGTTTGCATTCAACAATTTAAAAATGAAAAAATTGCCTGTAAAACCATTTTGGTGGAATGGGTCTCTTTATATAATAGACCAGACAAAACTTCCAGAAAAGGAGATTGTTTTGAAAATTGATAGAGTAAAAATGGTGTATGATGCAATAAAAAATTTGAAAGTCAGGGGCGCACCACTTATTGGATGTTTTGCCGCATATGGAATTGTTGTATCATTTATTGAGAATAAAAAAATGGATGTGGAAAGGTTAAAGAAAAAAATAAAAAGTGATATTGAAAAACTAAAAAGTTCAAGACCTACTGCTTACAATCTTTTTTATGCACTTGAAAGAATGAATAAAATTATTGATAGTTTCAAGTATGAAGACAAAGAAGGATTGTTTAAAAGATTACTTAAAGAGGCAGAGGATATTTATAATGAAGATTTAAATGCCTGCTATAAGATTGGTATTTATGGAGAAAAACTTATTAAAGATGGAGCAAATATTCTTACACATTGTAATGCCGGAGGTCTTGCTACAAGTGGTTTTGGAACTGCACTTGCACCGATTTATGTAGCAAAACAAAAAGGTAAAAAAATTCATGTATATGTTGATGAAACAAGACCTGTATTACAGGGGGCTCGTTTAACTTGTTGGGAACTTGAAAAAAATAGAATTCCTTATACACTTATCTGTGATAATATGGCTGGATATTTGATGAGTAAAAAGGAAATAGATATTGTGATTACTGGAGCAGATAGAATAGCAAAAAATGGAGATACAGCAAATAAAATAGGAACATATTCACTCGCAGTTCTGGCAAATTACCATAAAATTCCTTTTTATATTGCAGCCCCTATCTCAACATTTGATTTTGATATAGAGGATGGAAGTAAAATTCCGATTGAAGAAAGGGATGGAAATGAAGTAAAGAAAATAAATGGAAAATATATATCACCAAAAAAAGCAAAAGTTTTTAATCCTG